>OLXF01000838.1_pt1 | contig 12655 bp, 9 predicted proteins | sample 1673471 | NCBI WGS metagenome assembly OLXF01 (sample SAMEA103958113, study PRJEB25191) | human gut metagenome
CGGAGATGGCGTTCTGCGACCTCGACGGCGACCTTGAGGTCATGGAGGCGATGGTCAAGCACATCATCCGCCGCGTGATGGAGCGCTGCCCGGATGATCTCGCGTTTTTCAACAGCTTTGTCGACAAGGGTTTGCTGGAGCGTCTCCAGCACGTCGAGAGTTCCGACTTTGGCCGCGTGACGTATACCGAGGCCGTCAAGCTCTTAAAGGAGAGCGGCCAGAAGTTCGACTACCCCGTCGAGTGGGGCATCGACCTGCAGACTGAGCATGAGCGTTACCTCACCGAGCAGATCTTCAAGCGCCCCGTGTTCGTCACGGACTATCCGCAGGAGATCAAGGCGTTCTATATGCGCCTCAACGACGACGGAAAGACCGTCGCCGCAGCGGACTGCCTCGTTCCGGGCATCGGCGAGATCATCGGCGGCAGCCAGCGCGAGGAGCGCATCGAGCTGCTCGAAAAGCGCATCCGCGAGCTCGGCATGAATCCCGAGGACTACTGGTGGTACTGCGACCTGCGCCGCTACGGCTCCTGCCGTCACGCGGGCTTCGGCCTCGGCTTCGAGCGCATGGTGATGTATTTAACGGGCATCGGCAACATCCGCGACGTGGAGCTGCATCCGAGAACCGTGGGCAACGCAGACTTTTAATTCTTCAAAAAACAAGGGACACGGAAAACGTGTCCCTTGTTTTTTGAGAATTACACTCCGCTTCGTGCCTTGCCGCCCAAAGGGCGGCTTCGACACGCGCGGAGCGAGAAGAGTTTTTTGGCACGCGCATGTCGCGCCAAAAAACGATTCGAAATCATTTCGCGTCTGCGGATGCGAAAAGCTGTGACGCTTTAATTATTTGTGGTAAATAGTTACAAATGGGAACAAAAGCTCAAAAAGCGTAGTCAAAAGAAGTGAAGTCTGCTATAATGACCGCGCAGTTTTGAGAGAGGAGATTTTGACATGAAACACTTTTTTGCACTGCTGCTCAGCGTGCTGATGGTGCTGTCGCTGCTGACTGCCTGCGGCGATAAGACGACGCCGTCCGACGGCGACGATCAGACCGTCACGGACGAGAATGGCAGCGACACCGACAACAATACTGACGATACAACTGACCCCTACGACGCCGTGCGCAACTACTGGTCGGAGGACCAGCTCACGCAGGCCTGGGGGCCGGATCAGGTGGTGGAGCACCTCTTTTTCCACCCGATCATCGCCTATCCGCAGTGGGCCTTCCACGACTGCAATGCCAGTCAGGATCAGCGCTACGGCCTCGACGACTGGATGGTGACGGTCGACGAATACAACAAAATTTTGCAGTCCGTGTACGACAAGGGCTACATTTTAGTCGCGATGGAAGACGTCTGGAGCGAGGTGACGGACGAGACCGGCACGCACATGGTGCGAAACACCCTGATGCTGCCAGAGGGCAAAAAGCCGCTCGTCATCAGCTTTGACGACGTGAACTACTACCCCTATATGCTCGACGAAGGCTTCACGAGCAAGCTCGTCGTCGGCGAGGACGGCGAGATCTGGGCGCAGTGCACCGATCCGTACACAAATGAGACCTTTTTGACCAAGGAACTCGACGCAACGCCCATTCTCGACCAGTTTGTCTACGAGCACCCCGACTTTTCGCTGAACGGCGCGAAGGCCATCTTCTCGCTGACGGGCTATCAGGGTATTTTAGGCTACCGCACGCAGGATGACCGCGACATTGCGGCAGATTCGCCCGACCGCCCCGCGTTCGATGCCTACCGCGCGAGCGAGATCGAGGCGGTCAAGCCCGTCATCGAGCGGCTCAAGGAAACGGGTTGGACGTTCGGCAGCCACACCTGGGGCCACATCCGCCTCGACACCAAACCGCTCCAGACCGTCATCAACGACACCGAGCGCTGGGCGGACGAGGTCGGCTCGCTCGTCGGCCCCACGCAGATTTTGTTCTATCCGCACGGCGGCCGTCCCGACGGTGACGACTGGCACCAGACCGGCGAGCGCTTCCAGTACCTGCAAAGCCAGGGCTTCCGCATCTTCGCGAGCGTCGGCACGAGTTCGTTCAGCTATGTGAAGCCCGACATTTCCGCCGTCATCTGCGACCGTCTGCATCCGGACGGCACCACGCTGCGCCACTCGCGCAGCCGCTATCTGCAATTCTATAACGCCGAGGACATCATGGATACGCAAGTGCGTCCCGATCTTGGCGTAGACTGGTGAGGAGGCGTTATTATGGCAACGTTAGAAGAACTCAAGGCGAAGGCCGTCGCCATGCTGGACATGGCGTATGTGCCGTATTCCCACTTCCCCGTGGGCGCGGCGCTCGAATGTGAGGACGGCGCGGTCTTCACCGGCTGCAACATCGAAAATTCGAGCTACGGCCTGACGAACTGTGCCGAGCGCACCGCGGCGTTCAAGGCCGTGAGCGAGGGGCACCGGCGCTTCAAGCGCATCGTCATCGCTGGGCGCAGCGACGACTACTGCTACCCCTGCGGTGCGTGCCGTCAGGTGCTCTACGAGTTCGGCCCCGACATGGAGGTCGTTTGCCTGAACAAGAACGGCGAGGAGAAGCACCTGCACATCAAAGAGCTGCTCCCCTACGGCTTCGACCAGACGTGGCTTGCAATCGACGAGAAATAACGAAAAAAGAGAGCGGCGCTGCCGCTCTCTTTTTTCGTTCGCTTCAGTTGCTTCCAGAGGAAGAGGCTCCAATCGTCACCTCGCCGCTCATCGTTTCGATCGTAAGCTCGCTCATCTCACCGCCGTCGAGCGCGGGCACAGAGTAGTGCGTCGCGTGGTCGTCGAGACAGGTGACGAGCGCTCCTTCGCGCTCGGTGAGCGCGGAGCGGAACGCGCCGCTTTTCGTTTCATAGTCGAGAGTAAAGCCGTCCTGCGCGGGAAGGGTCAGATAGATGCTGCCGCTCTCCGTTTCGGCATCAAGGCGCAGCGCACGCTCGGTAGCCAAAATCAGGTTGCCGCTGACGCTTTCGAAGTCCAGCGCGCCGAGCGCGCCGGCGATATCCACCTTGCCGCTCGCGGTTTCGATCTCGGCGCTCTCCGCATCGCCCGCCAGCTCGATCGCGCCGGAGAGCGTCGAAATATCGACCCTTGCCCACGTGCCGTCCACCACACCGGCATTGCCGCTCGTGGTCTCGATCTCCACCTCCGGGCAGTTCGCGCACATCACGCGCGCGTCGCCGCCGACGGTCGAAAGCTTGATGCTGCCGGAAACGTCCGCGCCCACGATGGTGTAGGCGTCCGTTGTTTCGACTTTGATCTCCTCAAAGTGACCGGCGCTGACCAGTTCCCTCGGAAGTCCCACGTCGAGGTGCTTTTCCCCGTCGTAGCTGCCGCGGTAAGCGTCGCCGAGGAAGTGGATGCGCAGCGTGTCGCCGTCGATCGCGCAGACCATCTTCTCGCTCTCGGCGAGCGGCGCGGTGGATTCCTCCTTCACGCTGATCTGCGCGCTCTGCTCGGCGGTATAAATGTTCACGCTGCCGCTGCGCCACGAGATGTCGATCTTGCGGATGTCTTCGCTCTCGCCGATGCTGAGCACCGCGCCCGGGTGGAGCTCTTCGCTCCCCTCCGCCTGCGTGCAGAAGGTGTAGGTCGCGCTGCTGCCGTCCCAGAGCGCGTCGACGGCGAAAATGCCGTCGCTTTGCGGCAGTTCTGCGCGGAATGTGCCGTTATCCTGCCGCTGGGCGGTCACGGTCTCGGACGGCATGCCGGTGCTGCCCCAGGCGTCGGACGGCCAGCAGCGGAGACTGACAGAATCGGGCGAATTATCGCCGAAATCGAGCGTTACGGTGTAGAAATAGGCGGCCGACACTGCAAAGGGCATTTCCAGTACAGGCATGATGTCACGGGAGGTTTCGTCCAGCGGGTGCGCGCCGCAGGCAATGGCGGTCATGCTCTGTAGGCCCTGGGTGTAGGTCCAGTCGTAGCTGCTGCTTTTGAGGGCGACGCTGCAAGCGTTTGCGCTTGTCACCGTCAGTGTCGGCGGGGTTTGGCGCGCGGCCTCGTCTGCGCTTTTCTCGCCGCAGGCGGTCAGGGAGAGCAGGAGCGCGAGGGGGAGCAGGAGGGAAAGGAGGTTTTTCATCGGTCAGTCCTCGTTTCTTTCGGATACTTCTATAGACGTATGATAGCCGAAAAAGTTCCCGCGCACAACGGCGATCGCTGCACAAAACGCGGCAATTTGTTGTATCGTGAATTCTAATACCGGAGGCGGTACAACTTTTTGCCGCGTTGTGTGCAACGTTTCTTCATGATACGGCGTATCATGAAAAGGCAAATCATGCATCAGTGTTCCCGCGTTTGCAGGGGGGTGTGGGCGGCCTTTTCCAACATTATATTTTGGGGGAAAGCGCATGGACAAGACGACAAATTTCGACCTGCCGCAATGGGTCAAGGCGGATCAGATCAAGATGGACGACTTTAACGGGGCGTTTGCGAGCATCGACGCGGTGCTCAAGGCTGAGGGTGACGCGCGCAGCGAGGCCGACGGCACGGCGGCGGAGCGCATCACGGCATTGGCGCAGACGATCGCAAACGGTAAAATCTGCCGCATAAAATACGGCTCGTATACCGGCAACGGCAAGTACGGCGCGGCGAACGCGGTCAGCATCGAGTGCGGGTTCTACCCGCTGCTGGTGATGGTGAGCAGCTCGAGCAGCAGCCACTACTGGGCGGTGCGCGGGTTCGACAAGTTCTACTACAGCAACAACCGCGAAAACGAAATGACGTGGGGCGATACCGGCGTGAGCTGGTACTACCCGCAGGACGACCAGTATTATTCCCCGTCGGGCAACCAGATGAACGCAATCGACACGACCTATTACTATCTGGTGCTGGGCTACAGCAACGACGGAGAACAGGGAAACTGAATCACAGCAAAAAACAGCCCCGAGGCTTTCGCCTCGGGGCTGAAACTCTATTCAGAGATTTTTTGCGCTTACGTCAATGATTAGTTGGCGTAGTAAGCGTTGAGGGTCGCGCTCGCGGTGGTGACAGCGGGAGAAGCGGTGGAAGCGAGAGTGTAAGCAGCGCTATCGGGACCGAAAGCGGTGAGCTTCGCAGTGCTGACGTTCCAGAGAGCCGCCATCTCAGCGAGAGTGATGGTGTAGGTGCCATCAGCAACGTTGCTGACGGTCTTGGTGTAGGTCTGGAGAACCTTGCCGGTCTTGTTGTCCACGATGTTGAGGGTGTAGGTGACAACACCATTTGCACCAGCGTCGGGGTTGCTCGGGCTCGTGACCTTGTCGTAGGCGTAAGCCTGGACGCACAGACGGTTCTCAGCAGCACCGCCGGTGACATACACGAAGTAATACTCCTGATCGCCAGGATTGCCCATCGTGCCGACCATCTTGGTCACTCCACCCTCGGTGATCACGCTGTAATACTGACCCGCGCTAGCATCATAGTAGAGGGAACCGTTGAAGGTGTCAACGTTTGCGCCGGTAGTAGCGTTCTTCTCACCGGAGACGAAGTCGACATAGTAGCTCTTGCCGGACTCATAGGCAGCGGAGAGCGGATAATCCGGAGCATAAGCGACCATTGCGCCGCCGGTGGCAGAAACCATGTGACCATCCATCACAACGCCGTCCTCAAGCTTCACAACGTAGAGCTTGTTGGCTGCGGGAGCGTGCTTGATGTTGCTCTGATAAGCATCACGCAGGGTGTTCTGCAGAGCGTCATAGTTAGCGAACTTGACTTCGCCGGCAACGCCGTCGACATAGCCCTTGACGACCCAAGTACCGTCGGACAGGGTGTAAGCGCCCTGCTGACCGTCGAAGTAGAACAGGCTCGTGACCTTGGAGGTCGTGGTAGCGCCGATGACGTAAACGTAATCAGCAACGTTGTCGCCGTTCAGGTCAACCCAGTCAACCTCAGCCGCAACATAGTTGTCGATGTTGGTGAAGCCGGTGACGGACTTGAAGGTGTAGGGGTTAGCAGAGGTACCAGCGCCGGAGCGAACCAGGAACACAGTGTTGGCGTTGACAACCAGAGTGCTAGGAGCGGTGTAGATCTGGGTGTTCTTGTACACCGCGAGAGAAGCGATGCTGTGGAGCTTGCCATAATCAGCAACATTAGCCGTAGCAGCATAGTTGTCCACCTCGACAGCCTTGAGGGTGCCGTTGGACTTGGTGGTGAAGCGGAACAGGTGGCCGTTCAGGATACCGTTGACATCCTTGACAGCGTTGGTGTTGATGTAGGAGTCAACATAGAAGTAGCCACCAGCAGCCTTCATGACCATCTCATTGTTGCCGGTGCTGTGGGTGACAGTGCCGGTCTGGAGAGCCGTATCAATATAGGTCATCTCGCTCAGGTCGACCAGAGCGGTGGTGCCGTCCACATAGGTGACGTTGGCCTTCGCCACGCCGGAACCGTCAGTGGCGTTGCCCGCCCACCAGATGGAGTTGATGACGCCGTAGCTGTTGGCAGCAGCGATCTCAACCGCACCGATCAGGTTGTTGTAGGAATCGAAGTACCAGGTGTACTTGGCATCCTTCTGAGCGGCCTGATCGAGGCAGAACTTGACAGCATCGTCATAAACGGTGCCCTCAACGTTGTGCTGCTTGGCGTTCCAGTAGATGACGCTCTGAGCGCCCTCGATGGAAGTGGCCTTGCCGACGATCTCGGCATACTGATCAGCAGTGTTGATCACCTTGCCGCTGACAGTGGCGGAGTTAACGGTATTGGTGTAAGCGTTGACGAGGACATACTCATCCTTGGCATAGCCATAGTTGGCGTCGTAGTCCTTGAGCGTCAGAGGAGTAGAAGCGTTCTTGGCATCATAGACCTCGAGGGTGATGGTGGCAGGAGTCTTGACGTGACCCTGAGCATCATAGGTGATGTCAGCAACGTAGGTGACCTTGGCAAGGAAGGTGTCGATCATCACGATGGTCTTGGCATCCTTGTAGACCTCGAACAGACGGCCCTGAGCGCCCATCTTGGTGACAGTGTCGGTCAGGTTGACGGTGTAGGTCGTGGCCTGCTTCTGGCCGTTGACGATCAGCGCGTAAGCGGTGTCAGCGCTCAGGTCGAGGTCGTGAGCGACATCGCACTCAGCAACAGCCTTGGTGTAGGTCAGGTCGGGCTTCTCAACGAAGGTAGTGGCCTTGTCGCCGGTGGTGTAGGTCCACTTGGTGGCGGGACGGCCCCACTTGTCGGAAGCAGCAGCGGAAGCGAGCTTGAAGTTCTTCTCGCCGAGGCTGTTGGTCTTGGTGCTGATGACCTTATCGGTCACATAGCCGAAGGCCGGGGTGTAGGTGACCTGAGCCTTCTGGATGCCCTGGAACAGGAGCTCAGCGACCAGCTCACGGGAAGCGGGAGCGTTCAGGTCGGTGGTCTTCGCCACGTTGTCCAGAACGCCGAGCTGCTGCGCGGTCTGCGCAACATGGAGCGCCCAGTCAGCGCCGGAGAACTCGTTGTTCTTGTCGTAGCCGACAGCGCGGAGGATCATGGCGAGGACTTCATAGCCGGTGACCTTGCCGGACGGCTTGAAGGTGCCATCGGGATAGCCCTTGACGAGGGAGGCGTTGGCGCAGTAGCCGATGTAGCCCTGAGCCCAACCGGCGCCAGCCATGTCGCTGAACTTGTTATAAGTGGCATAGAGGCCGGACTTATCGTTCTTGGCGACGTCGGCAGTGTAGATACGATAGATGATCGTAGCTACCTCAGCGCGGGTGATGTTGCCCTCGGGCTTGAAGGAACCGTCCTCATAACCCTTGAACACACCCATGCCATTCAGAACGGCAACAGACTCAGCGTAATCATCGCTGATGCTCTTGTCATCCTTGAAGGCTGCGTTGGCGCTGACGGCCAGAGACAGAGTCATGACCAGAGCCAGCACCATTGCGAGTAACTTTTTCATAGATGTTACTCTCCTTTCATAAATTTCCATCCCCTTGGAGCGCTCCGGCAGCGAAAAGCGGGCATTTTGCTGTTCGCGGGCGAAAATGAAAGTTGACCGAAGAAGTTGCAAAACATTTCGATTTTCTTGCATTTTTGACCGTTTTGCAGGAAAACGCGCGATTTTAGTTGCTATCGCATCCCCTTAAAGATGGTTCGTTTGTCAGAAAGGAGCAAGTTTCGGCGTTTCTCGGCTTACTTACCGTGGCATGCCGATCCCGTAACTAAGTCGGGAACGCACCGTTCCCCACCCTTTCTGCACTGTCACCTTACCACAAGCAAAATTTCAAGTCAACGCTTTCGCCCCATCTGTAACACACTTGTAACAAACCGCCGCTTCTGTTACAGCTTGACATAAAACCCCCGCTTTCGCCATTATCCGCCACCACATACATATAATATATAAGCACAAATATGAAAAAAGCGGCCTAAGCCGCTTTTTGTGTTCTGATGACCCGCGCAGCGGTCAGGCGGCAAGTAACAGTAGTCCGCGCCGCCGCGCGGGGAGCGAAATTTCCCTTTTCCAGCCGCGGCCCGCCGAAAAAAAGGAAAGCCCGCTCACCTGAGCGGACTTTCGCCAATATTTTTTGCACAACCCCGTACAACCCAAAAAATTTCGCGCCTGCAGGCGCGCAATGATCTTGATCGTTTTTTGTCGCGACAGAAGGTGAATTGCCGCAAAGCGGCAAGAGAAGCCGCCCTGGGGTGTGTGCGTGACAAAAAAGCCTCTCACGCCGCAAACGTGCGCGCCTACGGCGCGTGCGCTGCCGCGGCGTGCAATCCAAAATCAAAAAAGGCGGCTTTCGCCGCCTTTTTTGAAGTTCTTTACTGAATCTCGATCTGCTTCGCGTTCACCACGGCGCTCTTCTTCGGCATGTTCAGCTTGAGCACGCCGTCATTGTACTGCGCGGAGATATTCGCGACCTCGACGCCGCTGATGTCGAATGCGCGCTGGTAGCTGCCGTAGCTGCGCTCGCAGCGGACGTAATTGCCCTTCTTGTCCTGATCCTCGTGCTCGCTGTGGCGCTCGGCGCGAATGGTCATCGTGTCGCCGTCCACATCGACGTGGATGTCCTCTTTCTTGAAGCCCGGCAGATCAGCTTCCAGCAGGTAACTGTCGCCCTTGTCCTGAATGTCGGTCTTAAACTCGCTCAGTCCGCGGCCCCACGAGCCGTCACCGAAGAATGCGCGCTCCATCTGATCCCAGGGATCATAAGCCGCAATGTGGTTGTTTCTGCGTTCAAAAGGTCTCAGTTCAAACATAATACAAAGCCTCCAAATCTATTCTGGCGAGCCGCTCTTGCAGCCCGCGTGGTTTACGTTTCTTTCGTTCCCCTCGGAACAATTATGAGTATAGGCACGCCCTGTGAACAAAAATACATCTTTTGATGAACAAACTTTTAACTTTAGCACTCTTGCGCCGAGAGTGCTAAAAATCGTGGTAGCTGCGGACCGCTACCAAACCGCTACCAGGCCCTTCGCGCCCGCAAACCATTGCAAAATCAGGCTTTTTTCGCCCCGCCAAACCCCCGTTTCCGGCAAATCGCTACCAAACCGCTACCCGCCGCGCCCGCGAGCCATTGCGCATCGGGCTTTTTTTGCGGCGCTAAGGGGATGCGATATCCACTGAATCGAACGATTTTCCCTTTATTCTGCTGCATTTTGGTTATTTTCTATTGTTTCTGCAACAATTTGAGGATTTGCAAATTTTGGCAGCAATCACGGGAAAGCGGGAGAGACGGCGGGTGTTCGGCCGCGAGAAGATGATGACGTTATCGTCATGATCGACACCTTCCTCGCCAAGGTCACCTATGTTGCTCCTGCCGCTTATGACGCTCAGGGCCACCTGCGCACCGAGGCTACCATCAAGCTCGATGTCTATGCCACCAAGAACTCCACCGCTGCTACCCCGCTCACCCTCACCAACGGCGAGGATGCGTATCCGTATGCTGTCGGCGATTACGTTCTCCTGAACGCCTTCACCAACGCTGTTAACAGCGCTACCGAGAGCGGCCTCATCAAGACCGGCGCTGACAAGTACGGCGAGATCGTTTCCAAGGCCACTTCTGTTGACGGCGCTCAGACCATCATCTACTGGAACAACGAGCAGCACAATGTTGCTGGCACTGTCTATGATGATGCTGTCAAGTTCATCCTCGATGAGGCTGGCAACTCCACCGGGAACCACACCTGGTTCTTTGACCAGTATGGCAACCTCATCGGTAACGTTGAGATCGCTGCTGCTACCAGCTACGGCGTGATCAACTCCATCTGGTGGGTCGGCAACACTGCTGACGGTTCCGGCGTGGCAAAGGCCAACGTCACCTATGTGGACGGCACCACCGCCGTTCTCGACATCAGCACCCTCATCTACAATGGTGCTGCCGCTGAGAACCGCAACACTACGTATATCGCTAAGGGCGGCAAACTGTCCCACAACACCGCTGCCCTTAAGGTCATGTCCGGCGATACCTACAGCACCGCGCCCACGAGCTACTTCTACATCGACGACTATATCGATCAGAACGCCCGTGCCGACAAGACCGGCGCTCAGATCCTGAACGACGATATGTTCCAGTTCAGCACTCAGACTGACGGCACTGTCAAGGCTGTTGAGGTCAGTGGTGCCGGCACTGCCGCCGCTTACAAGAATCTCCACAGCGAGAACCTGGCTATTTACAAGGACACCCAGATCACCAGCAGCCTTGTTGCCAACTCCAACACTGTGTACCTGATCCGCTCCGGTGATGACACCACTGCCAGCCCGTACACCTTCAAGTCTGTTACCGGCTTCGACAAGATCGACCGTTATCAGAATGATGAGGTCGACTACGTCATGAGCGACGACTTCGCCAAGTATGTCTTCATCAAGGCTGATCCCACCGAGTCCAAGGTCACCAGCGTGTTCTTCTATGCTGGCGAGCAGGCTTCCTTCAACAACGAGACCGGCGTTTGGACCACCCCCGGCTACCTCGACGGTGAGAAGACCGCCATCTATGCTGTCGGCTGGAACAACAGCAACGTGAACACCATCATCGACACGGCCACCGGTCGCGGCAATGCCAACACCATTTACAGTGTCGCTCTGAGCAACGGCTACCTCGACAAGGATTACACGAGCACTTGGGTGTACACTTCCACCGACCCGATTCGCGCTGCGTCTGTCAACGGTGTCACCTACCCGCTCGCTGCCGCCTATATGAACCGCAACGACGTTAAGGTCCTCACCATTCAGGGTTCCTCTTCCGATACCTTTGAGGGCAATGTCTACACGCACAACGACGCCAAGTACTCCGTTGTCAGCAACGCAGACTTCGCCTCCAAGATCAACAGCGAGTTCACCAACCTCGGTGATAAGGTGATCTACCTCGCTTACATCTCCGGTTCCGGCGAGTACAGCGGCTCTATCCTCCATGCCAACATTGTTGACAGAGCTACCACCGCTGATGAACTGCGTGAGATCAGCGCTGTTAAGCCCAACGGCACTGTTACCGCTGCCTCTTCCCAGTCCTTCAAGGATATCACCATCTCCAACTGGGATGTTACGTACACTGATGGTCTCACCTCGGGCAGCACTGCTACCGTTAAGACTGTCAACATCGAGTGGTATAAGCTGAACGAGGCTGGTACCGAGTACAATGTTAAGGTCGTTGATACCAACGCCCCCTTCATCGCTGGTAACAGCTGCAAGTTCGTTGCTACTGTTGAGCTCACCGGCAGCAATGCTGATGACTTCACCTTTGCTGATGGCGCCAATGTTTACACTGGCTACGTCAACAACGTTCAGTAATTGAACGAAAAAAACTACCCCCAAAATAGTTTCAGCCTCGAGCCGAAAGGCTCGGGGCTGTTTTTTGCTTTATCCAGTCCGCGTCATAACCGAGGACAAGATAGCAATATTCTTTCCCGCTGCTGTTGAACTGCGAGGATGCCATATATCCGCCAGAGTCGCTGTCTAACGTCTGCGATACCCGGCTCACGCCGCTGTCACCCCATGTATAGTAATTGTTCATGGAGCCGATGCCGGACGAGCAGGCGGTCACGCCGCGTATGACCGTCGTTTTCTGGCCGCCGTCCGCGCGGAACAGCACCAGCGCCGCGGGGCAAAAGCCGCATTCGACGCTGTTCGGGTGATTTTGACCCGATAGACCGGTGCCGGTGTATGTGCCGAACTTCGCGCGGCAAATCTTGCTACTGGCAATCGTCTGCGCAATGGCGGTCACGGTCTCCGCCTCCGCCTTGGCCGCCACCGCGTCGGCGTTGGCCTTGAGCGTTTCGTCGATCTTGCCAAACGCCGCATTGAAGTCATCCATCTTGATAGAGTCCGACTTTTCCCACTTGGGCAGGCCGTAATTGGCTGTTTTTCCCATCGCGTCCTCCCCTTTCACCACGCGCGGCGCACGACGCTCAGCACGCCGATGGCCTCGTCGATGCTCGAAAAGCGGTAGACGCGCTCGTCGCGCTCGCGCTGCGCCTTTTCGATCGGGTTTTCGAATTTTATCCGCGCTAAGTGCTCGCATTTTTCGATCTGGGTTCTGGGTCGTTCATAGGTGTTGTTGTACATGTTTTTCCTCCTCATTTTGTGCAGCCCACGCATTTGCGCGGACCGTTTACAGCTATAAACCTGCTAAAAAGTCAAGCCCTAATTAAAAAAAGTTATCGGAAGAAAAAGAGTATAGCAAAGCAGAGGCGGCAAAGCGGATCGCTTGGCCGCCTCAAATAAAGCATTGGAGATCTCAGCTCATTCTATTGCCGGCAAG
>OLXF01000858.1_pt1 | contig 12512 bp, 9 predicted proteins | sample 1673471 | NCBI WGS metagenome assembly OLXF01 (sample SAMEA103958113, study PRJEB25191) | human gut metagenome
GTACAGACGTTTTGGCTTCAATTATTTTAGGGACGGATTCTCAGCAGAGGGATGCTATTTTTACTCAGAGGAGCTGGCAGAATCTCTTGTTGCAAAATTTCATCAGCAGGTACTCAATGGGCAACGGTCAGAGCGGGATTTTCGTACAATCCGAAAAGTTCACGAATTAATGAAGGAGCATGTCAAAAACGGCAAAATCCTTTATCATGACCTGCCCTTTTGGAACATCCAATATCCCTGTAACGAATTGAAAGAAGCGCTGGTCAGATACCTTGCAAGCATGGAACAGTCGGGTTACTCGGAACTCACAATTAGGGAGACAGACTTGTTGTCATCCCTGAAGATATGCTGGAGCTTTGTCGTAGATATGACACTATTATCCGAAAGAAGGTTCCGCAAAATGAGTATTTCTTTCCTTCAGGTGATTTCACATGCTATCATGCTGTAACACTCGAAGCTAACTTCAAACGGTACTGGAATAATGCAGGTCTATGGCCGGAGACAAAGGGAAATAATCCCAGAATTTATGATTTTCGACACACTTTCGCGACCAAAAGGCTATATCAATGGATGAAAGATGGACGTGACGTAGATACCTGTCTTCCCTTTTTGAGTGCATATATGGGGCATGCGCATCTTTCTCAAACTGCGTACTATATCCACCTTGTCCCTGAAATTTTCCCCACACTTAGCGGACTAGACTGGGAGAGATTCTCAAAGTTGATACCGGAGGTGGCTGAAGATGAAATATAATGATGCACTTTTCTTGAAAACTGTCCGGGACTTTCTAACCATTTACCTTCCAAAGCAGCGAAAGTTTAGTGAAAATACGATTCGCTCCTATAGAATGTCATTGAGCTTGTTCTTTGACTATTTAAAGGATGAAAAAGGTGTTTCCATACAGAAGCTGTCTTTTAATCACCTGAACTCGGAAAATGTCTCTGGCTTTCTTGCATGGCTACAGTCGGAACGTGGTAATTCAGATACGTCTTGTAACCAACGTCTCATGGCAATCCGTTCATTTGCAAAATATGCAGCGATTTCTGATCCGGCAAATATTTATCTCCAGGCAGAAATCGCAAAAGTACCTGTCAGAAAGTGCCAGTCAAAGGTTGTAGAATTCTTTTCTGATAACGCACTTAAGGCGCTGCTGGAGCAGCCGGATAGATCCAAGAAAACCGGGCTGCGCAATAGTTGTTTTATGATTCTCATGTATGACACAGGTGCCAGATGCCAAGAAATCCTGGATCTTCGGATAAAAGATTTGGTCCTGAATGAAAAAAGCCCATACGTTTATCTGACAGGCAAAGGGAATAAAACCAGAACAGTGCCGCTGATGGAGAAAACAGCGCACCATCTCAATCTGTATTTAAACCGATTCCATCCGGAGGGGCAAAGAAACAGAGAGGATTACCTTTTCTTTACAATCATTCACCAGCAACGATGCACAATGTCGCCCGATACTGTTGCGGCATTTTTGAAAAAATATGCTGACCAGGCACGACACAGTTGCGCTGATATTCCGGAATCTGTGCATCCACATCAGTTCCGCCATACAAGGGCAATTTCCTGGTATCGAAATGGTGTGCCACTGATTTTGGTTTCTGAACTCTTGGGACATGCTGATATCAATACCTCCCAGATTTATGCGTATGCAGATACGGAAATGAAACGAAAAGCCATTTCCAAAGCTTTGGGGGATAACAGCAGCAATTTCCAGAAGGACGACGTTTCCCGTTGGAAAGGAGATGATGAATTAATCAAGAAACTGTTCGCTTTGAGTTAAATCAGTTATCCCGAAATTTTTCGAGATAACTGACCTATGGAAGGAGGTAAAACAAGGATTTATAAGCAGAATCTGTCCCGCCTAATCCGTTTGACCGATTTTTTCGGGATAACTGATTCTTCGGGATTAATACCGTTATCCCAAATTCGGGATAATGGCATTATAAACAACGGGAAGGCACCGCAGCTGGAAGATACGCCGTCCATGCTGGGGCAGCTCAAAGAGAAAGCCGAAGCCTGCAAGGATACTCCCCCCCCCAAAGAAACCCAAGAGTAAGGAGCGCTGAGCATTATGACCTTCAGCCGGGATGAAGAAGTCCTGATGATGCTTTATAGTCCCGGCAGCAAATCGGGATTGGTAAAAGCCCTCAGGAAAATGTCTGCGGATTTAGATTTGGATGACCCGGAAGACAATCAGCTTTATCAGCTTACCCAATCGGTACAGGTCAAACTGAAACGGATGACTGCTGCGGAGTTTCGCCAGCTTGACCTGTACCGTAATCTATAGAAATGGAGGAACACATGGTAGATAAACTGAAATCCCTTGTCCAAATGTCTGAGTTCACTGCCGCAAACAGCACCCAGACCTATGAAAACTGGACGCACTTTCTGCAATTCTCAGGGCGTTTTTACAAGTATACCTACGACGAACAAATCAGCATCTACTTTCAGCGACCGGAAGCCACTGCTGTTGCCAGCTATGAAATCTGGAATCAACAGATGCGCCGGTATATCAAGCGCGGCTCTGTGGGTATCGCAGTTATTGACAACAGCGGGAATGGCACGCGCTTTCGCTATCTGTTTGATATTGCAGATACCGGCACACGGCAGACTTCCAGAACGCCGAACATCTGGAAGATGAGTCGAGAGCATGAGCAAGCTGTTGCACAGGATTTGGAGCAGCGGTATGGCATTCCCGGCGACATCGGTTCGGTGGAAAATCATCTGGAACTGCTTGCTATGCAGAAGGCATCCGAGTATTGGGAAGCCCACAGCGAGGAGATTGCCGGTATCCTTGATGATAGTGCGCTGGCGGTGTATGATGTAGATGCGCTGGGGTTCAACTTCCGAAAAGCCGTTTCAAACAGCACCCTTTACCAGCTGATCAGCCGATGCCTTGGCAATCCGGATGATTACTTCGGCTTTGAGGATTTCTCGGATGTGTTCGATTTCAACACCCCGCAAACCGCCGCAGCGCTGGGCACCGCAGTCAACACAATTTCTTCTGAGATACTTCGTCAAATCGAAATCACCGTCAGAAGCTACAATCGGAATCAAGAAAGGAGTCAAACCAATGAAACCGCAGCTGACCTATATCCGCAACGGGGATTATCTGATCCCGAACCTCACGCTGGAGAGCACCGAGCAGAGGCCTCTGAACAAGTACGGACGGATGCGCCGGACATTCCTGAAGGAACACAGACCCACTCAGTACAGCATTCTGGCGATGACCCAGAAGCTGTTTCCCCACCTGTGGGAGATTCAGGAAACGGCAGAACGCAGACTGAGCCAGATGATGGAGGAACTGCTGGCACAGAACCCGGCCCCGGACAAGGCGACCGACCCGATGGCGTGGGTACAGCACATGAACAGCCTGAAAGTACAGGCCGAGGAGACGATCTTCGCGGAGCTGATCTACCGCTAATTATTGAGGAGCCACCCATTGAGGGCGAACAGGTTTCCTTCTTCGCAAGTGAATATGAGCAGATACAGACGATTGACGAAGCAGAGAGTGCGCAAAAGGCACCCTCTGCTTTTTCCATGCCCCAGGATATCATTGATGACTGTCTCCGATCCGGCGGCAATATGGAAGATCACCGCATGCTTGTGGTCGCCGAGTTCTCAAAGCAGAAACCGATCTCCGAGATTGCTGCCGTTCTGCCAAGAATCTTCGTTGGTGGCCATGGTCTGAAACTCAGCGCAGGAGATGTATCTGCATGGTATTACCCGGACGGTATTCATCTGTCCTACGGGCGAAACATCCAGCATTCCAGAGCTGCACAGATTATCAGCTGGAAAGATGCCGCGCTGCGTATAGGTCAGCTGCTGGAAGAAGGGCACTATGCGTCCAATACAGAGCTTGCAGAAGCGCTCTACCATGAACAGAGCGTTCTTGCTGACAGGCTGGTGCTTGCCAGCCGGGATGCCGTTGACGGATATATGCCTACAATTCGCAGCATAAAAGGCGTTTTTCCTGATCAGTTGGATTCGGTTATTGAGCTGCTTCGTTCCCCAGATTCTTTAGAGACCATCTCAAAGGAGTTTGCTGAGTTTTACGCTGGATACAAAGCCGGAGAGCCTGTCAGCCGATTCAAGATCTACACCAACGACCAGATTGCCTCCGGCCTGATCGATCTGACACTGCCTCGCAGAGAATATGCCACTGAGTGGACACAGGTTCCGCAACCTGCCGGCTTCATTACAGAAGATGAAATTGACACACTGTTTGTTTCCGGTCCCCCTATGTCCGGTGGAAAGCAACGGGTCTTTGACTATTTCTCCCAGCACCATTCCCCTAAGGAAGAAATCGCTTTCCTGAAGAATGAATACGGAATCAGCGGTCATAACAATGCGCTTCCCGGAAGTTTCAGGAGCGATGTCATGTTTGATGGCAAAGGCATGACCCTGAAGAAGCCCGGATGTGCCAGGGTTGAAATGCGGTGGAATCAGATTCATGACAGAATCCGCAATCTGGTTCGCAAGGACAGCTATCTTTCAGTAGAGGAAGCGGAGGAACGGCGAGCGCGGCACAGCTCTGAAGAAGAACTGCTCGAAGAGGTTTTTAATCTCCATGAAGATGAGCAAGCGCACAACGACAGCGAGCAATCCACGCCCGAGGACGCACCGATAAATGCCGAAGAAGCTGCGGCTTCTCCGACACCGGAGGCTCCGGAACCCGAAGCACCGATGGAAGAAGAATCTGAGTTCAAGGAAGAACCTGTCCATGAAAGCAGTCCCCAGCTTGCTGTTCTGGGTGCTGCGCAGGAAGCAGAGTACCGTGCCATTCGGGAGCAGTATGACTCCACTATCTTGGTCGGCTTTGAACAGAACGGTTACTTTGAGTTCTACGGCGACGATGCTCAGAAGGTCAGCGATGCGTTAGGCTCCCACATCCTCACCAAGTCCGTTGAAGGTGGGGACACCATTCCTGTGACTGGGTTCCCGGCAGAAAGCTGGGTGGTAAAGGGAAAGAAAATCTGGAGCCACGGCAACTGCCTTGTGCTGATGGGTGCAAACGAGGATGGTTCCCACTATCGTTTCCATGAGTACAAGGGCGGCGAGTATCTTCCCATTGGGCAGAGGCTGGAAATTGATAACCGGCAGTTCATCATTGATTCTGTTGACTACCATACCGGAAAAGTCACCCTGCAGGACGATTCTTTCCGCACTGGCACCGGCTTTCCCATTTTCCGCGTGGAGTCTACCGGTTTTGTCCGTTCCTATCTGGAGGACTGGATGGACAGTCACTCCGCGTACACCATCGAGACCGTAGAAACCATCCCGGCTGAGGAAAACCATCTGCCATTCGATGTGGTCATCCAAACGCTGAAAACACCGTCCAAAGCGGTCGAACCAGAACTCCCTCCCAAGCCAGTAGCCCTGGCCGTCAACTACCACATTACCGATTACAACCTCGGTGTTGGCGGTGCAAAGCAGAAATTCGCAAGGAACTATGCAGCAATCTGTTTGCTCCACGAACTGGAAAGAAGCGGCGCTCAGGCTGACCCCGACCAGCAGGAAGTGCTGGGGCAGTATGTTGGCTGGGGTGGTCTTGCCGATGCCTTTGACGACACCAAGCCGGAATGGGCATTTGAATATGCCCAGCTAAAAGCAGAACTCACCGATGAGGAATACAGAGCTGCAAGGGCTTCCACACTGAATGCCCATTACACCAGCCCTACCATTATCCGTGCTATGTATCAAGCCATTGAAAACATGGGTTTCCAGACTGGCAACATTCTGGAGCCTGCTATGGGCGTGGGCAACTTCTTCGGGATGCTGCCCGAGGGTATGAAGCACAGCCGCCTCTATGGTGTGGAGTTGGACAGTCTCTCTGGGCGAATCGCCAAGCAGCTGTATCCCCATGCACACATCACAATCTCCGGCTTTGAGCAGACCAGCGAGAAGGATTTCTACGACCTGGCAATCGGCAATGTTCCCTTTGGTCAGTATCGTGTAAATGACCCGGCTTTTAATAAGCTGGGCTTTTCCGTCCACAACTACTTCTTTGCAAAGGGCTTGGAGCAGCTGCGTCCCGGCGGCATTATGGCTTTTATCACCAGCCGCTATACGATGGATTCCAAGGACAACGCTGTCCGAAAATATATTGCAGAGCGGGCTGAGCTGCTGGGTGCTATCAGGCTTCCCAACAATGCCTTCAAAGCCAACGCTGGTGCGGAAGTGGTCTCTGATATCCTGTTCCTCCAGAAGCGGGACAGGCCCATTGTTAATGAACCAGAGTGGGTTTCCCTTGGGGAAAACAAGGATGGTTTTGCCATCAATCGGTATTTCCTCGACAATCCGCACATGGTTCTGGGTGGAGAAACTACCCAGAGCACCCGATTCGGCTTGGACTACACCGTAGTCCCCCATGAAGAAATCCCCCTTTCCACGCTGCTGAGCGATGCCATCCAGCACATCCACGGGAGCTATCAGGAAGCGGGCCTGCCTGATCTTGGTGAAGGCGAGGAAATCCGGGAGACCATTCCCGCCGATCCCAGCGTCAAAAACTTCTCCTACGCTCTGGTTGATGGCGAAGTTTACTATCGGGAAAACAGCGTGATGGTCAAGCCACAGATCAAAGCCGCTGCAAAAGACCGGATTCGCGGAATGATCGGTCTGCGGGATTGCGTCCGGGAACTGATTGAACTCCAGATGGATGCCTTGACACCCGACCAGGAAATCACCGCAAAACAGGCAGAGCTGGATAAGCTGTATGATTCCTTCTCTGCAAAGTATGGACTGATCAACTCCAAGGGAAACCGGCTGGCATTCTCGGATGACAGCTCCTACTATCTGCTGTGCAGTCTGGAAGTCCTGGACGAAGATAACAAATTTCTGCGGAAAGCCGATATGTTCACCAAACGCACCATCCGTCAGGCCAGAGCCGTTACCTCAGTGGATACTGCCTCGGAAGCACTCGCTGTTTCCATTGCGGAGCACGCCTGCGTCGATATGGCATACATGTCCCAGTTGTCCGGGAAATCTGTTGAGGAGCTTGCGGATGAACTTCGCGGCGTCATTTTTCAGCTTCCGGGCGTTCAGGATGAGGATGGCTCCCCCAGCTATGTGACGGCGGACGAATATCTCTCCGGCAATGTGCGGCAGAAGCTGGCTATTGCCCGCCGTGCTGTGGAGGAATCTGAAGTGTTCCGGGACAATGTGGAGGCTCTGGAAAAGGCGCAGCCAAAAGATCTGGAAGCTTCGGAAATTGATGTGCGCCTGGGTGCAACCTGGATTGACAAAAAGTATATTCAGGCGTTCATGGAAGATCTGCTCCAGCCTCCGTTCTATCTCCGGCGATCTATTGTCGTGAATTACTCTCCCTACACAGCGGAGTGGAGCATTACCGGGAAGAAGAATGTCAGCTATCGGGATGTGAATGCGTACACCACCTACGGCACCTCCAGAATCAACGCCTATCAGATTTTGCAGGATTCCCTGAACCTGCGGGATTCCCGTGTGTATGACACCGTGGAAGACCCGGATGGTAAGGAGCGGCGGGTGCTGAACCAGAAGGAAACCACCCTGGCACAGCAGAAACAGCAGGCGATCAAGGATGCGTTTCGGGACTGGATTTGGAAAGACCCGGAGCGACGGCAGACGCTGGTGGAGCTATACAACGAGAAATTCAACTCCACCCGCCCTCGGGAGTACGATGGTTCTCACATCAGCTTCAGCGGCATGAGTCCTGAGATTTCTCTGCGGGAGCATCAGAAGAATGCCATCGCCCACATTCTGTATGGCGGCAATACGCTTCTGGCACATGAGGTAGGCAGCGGCAAGACCTTTGAGATGGTTGCTGCTGCCATGGAGAGCAAGCGTCTGGGACTTTGCAGCAAGTCCATGATTGTGGTGCCGAACCACTTGATTGAGCAGTGGGCCGGTGAGTTTCTCCGGCTTTATCCCTCCGCAAACCTCCTTGTTGCACGAAGAAAGGATTTTGAACCGGCGCACCGTAAGACCTTCTGCTCGAAGATCGCAACCGGCGACTACGATGCGGTGATCATTGGTCACTCTCAGTTTGAAAAGATTCCCATGTCCTTTGAACGGCAGCAGGCATCTATCGAAAAGCAGATTGCGGAAGTGGAAGAAGGCATTGCGGAGCTGCGTGCCAGCGGTGCCGAGCGATTTACTGTCAAATCCATGGAGCGAACGAAACGCGGACTGAAATCCCGGTTGGAAAAACTCCTCTCCAGCACGAAGAAGGATGATGTCGTAACCTTTGAACAGCTTGGTGTGGATCGGCTGTTCGTGGACGAGGCACATGGGTACAAAAACCTCTTTTTGTATACAAAAATGCAGAATGTGGCGGGTATTTCCACAACAGACGCCCAAAAATCTTCGGATATGTATATGAAGTGTCAGTATCTGGATGAGAAAACCGGAGGGCGCGGCGTGATCTTTGCAACCGGAACGCCCATCAGCAACTCCATGACAGAGCTGTATACCATGATGCGGTATCTGCAAAGCGATACCCTCCGGGAAAAGGGCTGGAGCCATTTTGACTGTTGGGCGGCTCACTTTGGCGAAACCAAAACCGTGATCGAGCTGGCTCCTGAGGGCACAGGCTACCGGGCAAGAACCCGGTTTGCCAAGTTCTACAACCTGCCGGAGCTGATTAACATCTGGAAAGAAGCCGCAGATGTGAAAACTGCGGATCAGCTGCACCTGCCTCGCCCGGAGGCTGTATATCACAACGAAGTGGCAAAGCCCACCCCGGAGCAGCAGGAGCTGGTATCCGAGCTTTCTGATCGCGCGGCGAAGGTTCATAGCGGCATTGTGGAGCCGAGGGAGGACAACATGCTCAAGATCACCTCGGATGGTCGAAAGCTGGGGTTGGATCAGCGGATCATTAACCCCGATCTGCCGGATGAACAGGGCACGAAGATCAACATGTGCGTTGAGAATATTCTCCGCATTTGGCGCGATGGCGAGGCTGAGAAGCTGACACAGTTGGTGTTTTGTGATATCTCGACACCCAAAGCAAAGGCTTCTGCGAAGAAAAGCGTGAAGGAGCCACAGGAAGAAAGCACCGATACTCCCGCTTTCGATCCCCTTGCAGCACTCAACGCCTCCGATTCTTCCTTTACTGCCTATGATGACATTCGTTCCAAGCTGATTGCCGGTGGTATTCCGCCAGAGCAGATTGCATTCATCCATGATGCAAACACGGAAACCCGGAAAAAGGAACTGTTTGCAAAGGTTCGCACTGGTCAAGTGCGTGTTTTGATGGGCAGTACCTTCAAAATGGGCGCCGGTATGAATGTGCAGGACAGGCTGATTGCCTTGCATGATCTCGACTGTCCCTGGCGACCGGGGGATCTGGAGCAGCGGAGCGGTCGCATTATCCGGCAGGGCAATATGAATAAGCAGGTTCACATCTACCGTTATGTCACAGAAGGGACATTTGATTCATACCTCTGGCAGACGGTGGAAAACAAGCAAAAATTCATCAGCCAGATTATGACTTCCAAATCCCCGGTTCGTTCCTGCGAAGATGTGGATGAAACGGCGCTGTCCTTTGCGGAAATCAAGGCTCTGTGTGCCGGCAATCCCGCCATCAAGGAGAAGATGGACTTGGATATCGAAGTCGCCCGACTGAAGGTGCTGAAAGCGGACCATCAGAGCCAGCAGTTTCGGATGGAGGATAACCTGCTGAAATATTACCCGGAGCAGATCCGAAAGCTGCAAGGCATCATTGCCGGACTGGAAGCGGATATTCAGACAGCAGAGGTGCACCCACATCCCGAAGAAGGGTTCGCAGGCATGACCCTCAATGGCAAAGTCTTATCTGATAAGGAAAAGGCGGGCGTTTCCTTGCTGGAAGCATCCAAACAGGCAACCGGCTATGACCCGTTGCAGATCGGTTCTTATCGCGGCTTTGAAATGCGTGCCACGCTGGAGAACTTCGGAAAGGATCGTGTACTGACTTTGACCGGGCAGCTCTCGCACAGGGTAACCCTGGGCAACGATGCCAGAGGCAACCTGATCCGGATTGACAATGCCATCAAAGACATGCCCAGACTCTTGTCGACCTCTCAGGGGCAGCTTCAGAATCTACAGGAGCAGGCGGAGCTGACGAAAGCTGAGCTTGGCAAACCATTCCCCCAGGAAGCGGAACTGGCGCAGAAAAGCCAGCGGCTGGCAGAACTCAATTCGATTCTGGACATGGACGGTAAAAAGAACACTTCTGAGCGCGGCAGCGAAGACCGGGATGACACAGACCGGCCTTCTGTGCTGGATGATCTTCACCGCCGCGTCGAGGAAATGCCACCCTATCGGAGGACAGAATCCCGTGAATTGGAGGAACGGGCATGAGGGAAAAAGATCAGATGCTTCACTTCCGTGTGAGCAAAGCAGAGCTGGATATCATCCGGCAGAAAATGCAGGAGGTGGGTGTCCGTAACATGGGTGCCTACCTGCGCAAGATGGCCATGGACGGCTATTGCATCAGGCTTGACCTTGGTGACCTCAAAAAGGTGGTTTCTCTTATGCGCTATGCCAGCAACAACCTGAATCAGTACGCCAGAAAAGCCAACGAGACTGGCAGCGTATATCTGGAGGACATTCAAGATCTGCAAAAGCGATTCGATCTCATATGGGAAGAACTAAAGGGAATCCACACGCGGCTTGCCAGCATTGAGTAGCCTTCTCAGCGGCATCCTTGCGCAAATCCACATGATCGCCTACAATATTGGTGAAAGGAGGGCATCGCCTATGCTCGCTCTGATAAAACTCCCCTTCAAACTGCTGTCCCTGCCTCTGATGATTGTTTGTGCCGGTCTTTCTCTCCTGGCAAAGCTGTGCAGCAATCTCTCTGGGTATATTCTCAGTCCACTGATTCTGTTCGTTTTCGGATGCGGGGTTTATACTGTGATCGCACAGCAATGGAATCAGGTGCTGCTGTTAGGAATTATCGAATTGCTCTTCATTTCGGCGTTGTTTGGCTCCGTTCTGATCGAAACCATATTTGACTGGTTCTACGCAATTCTCAAAGGGCTCGTACAGTCGTGACAGCATAACTTGGCCACCTTGCAGCAATGCAGGGTGGCCCTCTTTTTTACAATACCATAGGAGGTAACATATGGCAGCTACGCGGCTGATTGCGCTGCATATCAACAAAGGAAAAACCGTGGCACAGTGCCTGCGGGAGCGGACAGACTATGCACAGAACCCGGAGAAAACTGCCAAAGGTGACTTGGTTACCGGTTATCAGTGCGACCCGATGACGGTGGATGAAGAATTTCTGCTTTCCAAGCGGCAGTATCAGCACATCACAGGAAAACACCAGAAGCACGAGGTTATCGCCTACCAGATTCGCCAGTCATTCAAGCCGGGAGAGATTACTCCCGAAGAAGCAAATCAGGTTGGGTATGAACTGGCAGAACGCTTTACCAAAGGAAAGCATGCGTTCATTGTGGCAACCCACACCGACCGAGCCCATATACACAACCACATAATCTTCAACTCCACCACGCTGGACTGCGCCCAAAAATTCAAGGATTTCTATTATTCCGGACTGGCCATTCAAAGATTGAGTGACCTGATTTGTCTGGAACATGGTCTGTCCATCATTGAAAAGGTGCCCTATTCTCAGCGGCGAAAGAGAACAATCTATGAGAAGCGCACTACCTACCGAGACCAGATTCGCCAGGATATTGACACCATCATGAAAAAGCCTCCCACCGACTTTGATGCCTTTCTGCGTAAGCTGGAAGAAATGGGCTATGAAGTCAAGAGGGGCAAGTATGCTTCGGTCAAAGGAAAAGACCAGCAGCGTTTTGTTCGGTTCCGTTCTCTGGGCGAAGGGTATTCCGAAGAAGATATTCAGGCTGTCATTGCGGGCGAGAAAAAGCATCGTGCCAGAATCAAATCTCCCCTGGCAAAAGAGGATCGGGTTTTCAATCTTCTGCTTGTCATCGATGATAAGATTCGGGCAAAAGGACCCGGCTATCAGCAGTGGGCTACAAACTACAATCTGAAACAGATGGCGAAGACCCGAATCTTTCTCAAAGAGCATGGCATTAACTCCATGGATGAGCTGCGTGAGAAAGCAAACTCCACTTCCGCAGACTTCGACCGGATTGACAAAGAGCTGAAATCCGCAGAACAACGGCTGGTAGAAATCGCCGCTTTGAAGAAGAACATCATCAACTATGCCAAAACCCGCGAGGTCTATGTCCAGTACCGAAAGGCTGGCTACAGCAAAGCATTCTTTGAAGCCCACCGGGAGGAAATCACCCTCCATAAAGCGGCAAAGGATGCCTTCCAGAAAATGGGCGTATCCAAGCTGCCAAAGGTCAAGGAATTGTCGGAGGAGTATGCCACTGTTCTGGAGCAGAAAAAGAGCCTGTACGCGCAGTACAGGCTCGCTAGAGAAGAAATGCGGGAGTATCAGAAGGCACTCCACAATACGGAGGTGTTCTTTGATATGGATAGAAACAGTGAGATTGATTACCATCTAAAAGAAGAGTTCACAAAGGCACAGACACAAAAATGAGTTA
>OLXF01000862.1_pt1 | contig 12477 bp, 9 predicted proteins | sample 1673471 | NCBI WGS metagenome assembly OLXF01 (sample SAMEA103958113, study PRJEB25191) | human gut metagenome
ACAACAGCGAATTCTACTGCGTCAGTCCGTGGGCGCTTACGTGGGACAACGAGAACTATTATCTGATTGCTTACGACGCCTCCGCGCCCGAAGGCTCGCGCATCCGCAACTACCGCGTGGACAAGATGGAAAAGATACAGCTGACGGACAAGCACCGCGAGGGCGCACAGCATTTCCGCGATAATTTCAGCCCGGCGGCGTACTCACGCAAGATGTTCGGCATGTTTACCGGCCACGAGGAGCGCGTGCGGCTGCGCTGCCGCAGGGACGCCATCAACATTCTGCGCGACCGCTTCGGCAAGGAGCTAATGGTGCAGCCGGACGACGGGGCGCACTTTTTCGCGAGCGTGACCGTGGCGCTCAGTCCACAGTTTTACGCATGGGTGGTCGGCCTGAACGGCGCGGTGCGCATCGTCGGCCCGCAGAGCGTGTGCGAAGCCTTCCGCAAGCTGCTGCTCGAACAGCTCGAAGAATAGAAAAGCAGTCCTCTGCCGGATAAAACCGGAGCGGAGGACTGCATTTTTATTCCCAGTCTACCTTGTGCTGCAAGGGACCCGAGCCGTGGCCGAGATTGAGGCCATAGGCGATGCAGGCGGTGAGGTAGAGCTTGGCGCGGCGGACGCTCGCCGTGAGCGAATGTCCCTCTGCAAGGTTGCAGGCGATCGCCGAGGACAGCGTGCAGCCGGTGCCGTGCGTGTTGGGGTTATTGATGCGCGGAGAGGGGAACCAGTGGCACTCCGTCCCGTCGAACAGCAGGTCGTCCGCGCAGTCCGCCAGATGCCCGCCCTTGACGGTGATTTTACCGTGAACCACCGTATAGTCGACCGCGCCGCGCACGCCGACGGTCGCCAGCACCGACTTTGGATCAAAGCACGCGCCAACCAACTCGAGCCTGCGGCTGTCGATCAAAAACAGGTCGCAGCATTTGCCGGTGCTCAATTCCCCGATATCCTTCCGCCCCAGAAGGCGCGCACTGCCCTTTGTTGCCATTTTGAGAATATCATAGCCCGAAGGCGCCTTACGGCTGGCGTTGAGCCTGTGCAGCAGGAACGCCACGCGCAGCTCTTCCATCAGGCTCGACCCGTCGTTGGACGCAGAGCCGTCTACGCCCAAACCCACCGGCACGCCGAGCGCGAGCATTTCCGGGATGCGCGCAATGCCGGACGCGAGTTTCATGTTGGAAATCGGGCAGTGGCACACGCCGGTGCCCGTATCTGCCAGCAGCTTCAGCTCTTCGTCGTTAAAGTGAATGCCATGCGCGTACCACACGTCGGGTCCGACCCAGCCGAGCGTCTGCATGAACGCCAGCGGGCGCATGCCCTCGCGCGCGAGCATGTAGTTTTCCTCGTCCTTCGTCTCGCACAGGTGGGTGTGCAGGCGCACGCCGTACTCTCGCGCGAGCACGGCGCTCTCGCGCAGAAGGTCGGCAGACACGGAGAACGGCGAGCACGGGGCGAGCGCAACGCGGTGCATCGCGCCGAACGACTTGTCGTGGTATTTCTCGATGACACGGGCAGAATCGGCCATGATCTCGTCGACCGTCTGCACGACGCTGTCGGGCGGCAGGCCGCCATCCTTGACAGAGAGGTCCATACTGCCGCGCGAGGCGTACATGCGCGCGCCGATCTCGTCCGACGCGGCAAACTGCGCGCCAATGAGGTCGCCCGCGCCCGCAGGGAAGACATAGTGATGGTCGAAGCAGGTCGTGCAGCCGTGCTTCATCAGCTCGCCAAGGCCCGTGAGCGTCGAGAGGCGGATGACGTCCTCGTCGAGGTTTTTCCAGATCTCATAGAGCGTTTTGAGCCAGTCGAAGAGCTCCATGTTCTGTACTTCCGGCAGGTTGCGGGAAAAGACCTGATAGAGATGATGGTGCGTGTTGACAAGGCCGGGGTAGCAGAGCATGTGGCTCGCGTCAATTACCTTTTCCGCCTTCTGCGGCAGTTTTTTACCGATCGCGCGGATGAATCCATCCTCAGCATACAGATCGACGTTTTCATAAACCGTGTCCGCGTCATCACACGACACCAGCGAACGAATGTTTTGAATGAGCAGAGTAGACATAGCAATACCTCTTAGACCCGCGCCAAACGCAGGCAGATTTAGTGAAAAATAGCAAGAAGCGCATTTTGTTGCCTCCAGCGGCAAAACAGCTCAAAAGCCTCGCAGAGTTTCACGCCGCGCACGGCGTGAAATAAATTGGAATCCGTCGCGGAGGACGACATGCGCGCTCTATTTTGCGCCGCGCACGGCGCAAATGAATTTGATCGTTTTTTGCCGCGGCGTGTACGTGGCAAAAAACACTTTGCGCGGAGCGAGTGTACGCGCCTGCGGCGTGTGCGCAGAGCGGAGTGCGATCCTACTCAAAAACGGCAACCGATTCGGTTGCCGTTTTTGAAGATTTTTTATCTCTCTTCGCGGAAGTAGCTCAGACCCAGCGATGCGGGCGGCTGATCCTCGCGCTTCTTGCGCAGCGACACGATGATCAGAACGACCAGCGTGACGACGTAGGGGAGCATCTTGTAGAGCTCCTTGATGGCAAGGTTGGTGCCGGTGGGGATGAAGATATAGAGGATGTAGAACCCGCCGAACAGGATGGAGGCCAGCACGCTGACGTTCGGACGCCAGATCGTGAAGATGACGAGCGCGATGGCGAGCCAGCCGCGGTCGCCGAAGGCGTTGTTGGACCAGACGCCGCAGGCGTAGTCCATGACGTAATACAGGCCGCCGAGACCCGCGATCATGCTGCCGATGCAGGTGGCGAGGTATTTGTACTTCGTCACGTTGATGCCGGCTGCGTCCGCCGTCGCCGCGCTCTCGCCCACGGCGCGCAGGTGAAGACCCGTGCGGGTGTGCTTGAGGAAGTACGACGCGAACAATGCGATGACGATGGCGAGGTAGGCAAGGAAGCCGTAGGACAGGAAAACCTGACCGAACCAGCCGCCGACATTCAGGGATTTGCTGAAATAGGCGCTCGTCGCGCTCAGGGCGATGGAGGGGACTTCACTGTCGGTCAGCTTGATGAGCGAGCCGCCGAAGAAGTTGCCGATGCCGACGCCGAACGTCGTGAGTGCAAGACCCGTGACGTTCTGGTTGGCGCGCAGCGTAACGGTCAGCAGGCAGTAGAGAAGGCCCATCAGAAGCGAGCCCAAAAGCGAGCAGAGCATCGGGATACCGATGGCGAGGAACGCGTTCATGTCGGCAGCCGGGGTGGACTGCTCGTAGAAGAACGCGCCGATGACGCCGCAGATACCGCCGACGTACATCACGCCCGGAATGCCGAGGTTCAGGTTGCCGGACTTTTCCGTTAGGATCTCACCGGTGCTGCCGTAGAGCAGGGGAATGCCCTGCATGACCGCACGGGGAAGAAAAGCAGTTAGATCAAATGTCATTGCTTCACGCCTCCTTCTTGCTCTTGCGCAGGCTGACCTTGTAGCTGATGAAAAACTCGCTGCCGATGATGAAGAACAGGATGATGCCCGTCAGGATATCGGCGAAGGAGTGGTTCAGGCTGAACACGCTGGAGATCTCGCTCGCGCCGCGGCTCAGAACCACGATAAGAAGGCTCGTGAAGATCATCATGATGGGGTTGAACTTGGCCATCCAGGAGACCATGACCGCTGTGAAGCCGCGTCCGCCGACGATGGTGGTGGTCAGCGTGTGGTCCGTACCGGCGGTGAGCAGCAGGCCGATGAGGCCGCAGATCGCGCCGGAGAGGATCATCGTGCGCACGATGACGCGCTCGACCTTGATGCCCGCATAGCTCGCGGTGCGCTGGCTCTCACCGACAACGGCGATCTCATAGCCGTGCTTGCTGTAATTGAGATAGATGTACATAACGCCCGTGAGGATCGCCACAAGCAGGATCGGGAGGAGGTAGCGCTGGCCGCCGAGAACGGGGAGCCAGCCGGCCTCGGTATTCTGGTTGATGATACCGATCTTGCCCGAGCCCTTGGGCACTTCCCACACGATGATGAAGAACGCGGCGAGCTGTGTCGCGATGTAGTTCATCATGAGCGTGAAGAGCGTTTCGTTCGTGTTCCACTTGGCCTTGAAGATACCGGGGAGGAAGCCCCACAGCGCGCCTGCCGCGACGGAGGCGACGATCATAATGACGATGAGAAGACCGTTGGGGATCTTGCCGCCAAGGCAGATCATGCAGGCCGCGGTGGCAAGGCAGCCGATGAGCACCTGACCCTCGGCACCGATGTTCCAGAAGCGCATCTTGAACGCGGGCGTGACCGCGAGCGAGATGCCGAGCAGGATCGCGAGGTTATGGAACGTGACCCAGCTCTTGCGCGACGTACCGAACGCGCCGTAGAGGATCGTGGAGTAGACCTTGATGGGATTTTCGCCCGTCAGCAGCGTTGTGACGATCGCGCAGACGATCAAAGCGAGCACGATCGCGCCGCCGCGGATCAAAACGGCCTTGTACCAGGGGAGCGTATCGCGCTTGGCGATGTGGAAGAGCGACTGTTTCTTATTCATCCTTGTTGCCTCCCCTCACGAGCGTCATCAGTGCGCCGACCTCGCGCTTGTCGGTCTTTCTGGCGTCGACCACGCCGGAGACCTGACCGCCGCAGAGAACGACGATGCGGTCACACAGCTCAAGCAGCACGTCGAGGTCTTCGCCGACATAGACGACGGCGACGCCGTGCATCTTCTGCTCTGTCAGCAGGTTGTAAATGGTATAGGAGGTGTTGATGTCCAGGCCGCGCACGGCGTAAGCGGTCATCAGCACGGCGGGGGACTGGGCGATCTCGCGTCCGACAAGCACCTTCTGCACGTTGCCGCCGGACATGCGGCGCACGGGGAAGGACGTGCTGGGCGTGACGACGCCGAGCTCTTCCCAGATGCGGTTGGCGAGCGCTTCGGGATCCTTGCGGTTGAGGAACAGACCCTTACCCTTGCGCCAGGAGCGCAGCATCATGTTGCCCGTCATGCCCATCGAGCCGACCAGGCCCATGCCGAGTCGGTCTTCGGGGACGAACGACATCGAAATGCCGCTCTTGCGGATCTTCATCGGGTCGAGACCGACGAGTTCCTTTTCCTTGCCGCCGTCGGGCGGATAGAACGTGACATGGCCGGAGGCAACGGGGTAGAGGCCCGCAATGGACTCGAGCAGCTCGCGCTGGCCGCTGCCTGCGACGCCCGCGATGCCGAGCACCTCGCCCGCGTTGATGGTAAAGCTGACATCGTCCAGACGCTTGACGCCAAGCTCGTCGTAAGCCGTCAGGCCTTCGATGACGAGGCGCTTTTCAACGTCCTTCGGCTCGGGGCGGCTGATGTTCAGGCTCACCGTGTGGCCGACCATCATGTCGGTCAGCGATTGCTGGTCGGCGTCCTTGGTGGCGACGTCACCGACGTATTCGCCCTTGCGCAGCACGGCCACGCGGTCTGACACGTCGAGCACCTCGTGCAGCTTATGCGTGATGATAATGAGGGACTTGCCGTCGGCCTTCATGTTTCGCATGATGGCGAAGAGCTTGTCCGTCTCCTGCGGGGTGAGCACTGCGGTCGGCTCGTCCAGAATGAGAATGTCCGCCCCGCGGTAGAGCACCTTGACGATCTCGACGGTCTGCTTCTGGGAGACGGACATGTCGTAGATCTTCATGTCGGGGTCGATATCGAAGCCGTACTTGTCGCAGATGTCCTTGACCTTTTGACGTGCATTGTTCAGGTCAAGCTTGCCCTCCAGGCCGAGGATGATATTCTCGGTGGCGGTGAACAGGTCGACCAGCTTGAAGTGCTGGTGGATCATGCCGATACCCAGATCGAAGGCATCCTTGGGAGATGCGATGGTCACAGGCTTGTCGTGGACGTAGATCTGCCCCTCGTCGGGGAAATAGATGCCGGAGAGCATATTCATCAGCGTGGTCTTGCCGCTGCCGTTCTCGCCCAGCAGGGACAGGATCTCGCCTTCGTACAGTTCAAGGTTTACATCTTTGTTTGCGATGACCTTGCTGCCGAACCGCTTGGTGATGTTCTCCATTCTGATCGCGCATTTCTTTTCCAAGGCTGTCATCCTTTCTTTCGGCGCAGATGGCTGCAACACCTCGAATACGCCGGGGATAAATTCCATACGACTTATTCTACCATACATGGTGAGCGTTGTAAATCAAAATCAGCAAAAAATTTGTCAGGTATATACAAAGAATGTGAGGTTACACAAGAAAGAGTCATTCTCTTTGTGTAAATCGTCAAAGCCGCGTGTAGGAGGGGAAAAGCAAGAGGTGGACTGCTGATGCAGCCCACCTCTTTGTGGTGCAATATGCTGTTGGAAAACCTGGCTATTAGCCGCCGTAGTTGACATCCAGACGGTTGATGCCGTCGATCTCCAGATCGAAGTAAGGAGCGGAACGCTTCTCGGACTCAGCGAAGTAACCGTCATGCACGACCTCGGTGTCGGGGGTGTTATCGCTGTCGGCGTTGACGTCAGCCTGGTAGGAGGTCAGAGTCTCACCCTTCACAGTGAAGGTGGAGCAATCGAACACGTGGATCTCGCCCTTCTCCAGCTTCTCGGTAGCAGCGGCAATGGCCTCGGCAGTGCCTTCGGCGGCCACGGTGGTATTCAGGTCAGTCAGGACCACAGAGTTGGTGGCCAGAGTGCCGGTCCAGTCAACATCGATGGCGGTGCCGTCCATGACAGCCTTGATGGCATACTCATAGTAGGGCGCCCAGTTGATGCGGGAGGAGATGATGTAGGTGTTGGGGCAGGCAGCCTGAGTGGAGCCGTTGTAGGAAACGTTGGGAACACCGGCGTTCTCGCAGGCGGTAGGAGCACCCAGAGAGTCGGCGTGCTGGCTGATCAGCTTGCAGCCGCCCTGGATCAGCTTCTCGGCGCCTTCCTTCTCCAGAGTCTCATCGTACCAGCTGCCGGTGAAGGTCACGTCCATGGTGACGGTGGGGCAGACGGACTTGGCACCCAGATAGAAGGAGGTGTAACCGGAAACCACTTCGGCGTAGGTGAAAGCACCCACATAGCCCATCTTGGCCTCGTCAGCCTTGATGTCGCCGGCATCGATCATCGCGTTCAGCTTCATACCGGCAGCGATACCGGCCAGATAGCGGCCCTCATAGATGGAGGCGAAGGCGTTGTGGTAGTTGGCCAGACCCTCGGTGTGAGCGCGGGTACCGGTGCTGTGGCAGAACTGCACCTCGGGGTTCGCCTTGGCGACCTCGATCATGTAAGGCTCATGACCGAAGCTGTCGGCAAAGATGATGTTGCAGCCGGCATCCACCAGATCAGCGGCGACCTCGGCGCACTGCTCGGTCTCGCCCACGTTGGTCTTGATGAAGTAATCCTCATTCTCGACCAGACCCAGGTTGGCGCAGGCTTCCTTGGCGGCATCGATGAAGTTCTTGTCATAGGTGGAGTTTTCATCATGCAGGGTGATGAAGCCGACCTTGACCTTGGCAGCGGTGGCATCACCGTCGCCGTTGCCCTGAGTGTCGTCCTTCTTCTCACCGCAGGCCACCAGGCTCAGAGCCATGACCAGGGCGAGGAGCATTGCAAGGAACTTTTTCATTCTTGTTTTCCTCCTTAAAATATGTGACGCACGCTTAAAAGTAAGGCAAATTTTGACGTGCGTCTGAACAACGGGCGTCCGGCCCGGTATTCACGCGACTCATAAGAACGTGAGTATTATACAGGATTTCACCGCCGATTTCAACAGAAAATGTGAATTACGGCAAAATTTATTTCTGACGCACAAAAAATCTTTGTAAATCTTGTGCAGTATGCGGCATTTGATAGAAATTTCCCGTTCCGAAATACCCGTTCCATATGGCAGGGATAAGCGCGTTACTGATGAATACGGGTGCCGGTCTTGCCCTCGATACCGTCCTTGGCCTTTTCGAGCAGGGTGATAAGGGCGGTACGGCCGGCCTTGGACTCGGCGAACTTCACCGCGGCCTGGACCTTGGGCAGCATGGAGCCCTTGGCAAACTGGTTCTCCTCCATGTACTTGTAGGCTTCGGCGGGGGTCAGATCGTCCAGACCCTTCTGATCGGGCTTGTTGTAGTTGATGGCCACCTTCTCCACGGCAGTCAGGATGATGAGCATATCGGCGTCCAGCAGCTCGGCCAGCAGCTCGCTGCCGAAGTCCTTGTCGATGACGGCAGGGGTGCCGGAGAGCTTGCTGCCCTCGCGGATAACGGGGATGCCGCCGCCGCCCACGGCGATGACCACGTGACCGGCGTCTACCAGCGCCTTGATGCTGGCCTTTTCCACGATGTCAAAGGGCTTAGGGGAGGGAACGACCTGGCGATAGCCGCGGCCGGCGTCCTCTACCATGGTGTAACCCTTCTCAGCGGCGATGCGGTCCGCTGTCTCCTTGTCATAAAAAGCGCCCACGGGCTTGGTGGGGTTCTGAAAGGCGGGGTCGTCCTTGGACACCACGGTCTGGGTCACGATGGTGGCTACAGGCTTGTCCATGCCGCGGCTGGCCAGCTCATTGCCGATGGCCTGCTGCAGGTGATAGCCGATGTAGCCCTCGGACATGGCGCCGCACTCAGGGAAGGGCATATCGGCCTTGATGGCCTTGGCCTCGGCAGCGGTGGACAGGCCCAGATTGATCATACCCACCTGGGGGCCGTTGCCGTGGGCGACCACGACTTCATTGCCTGCGGCGATCAGGTCCACGATGGACTTGGCGGTCTCGGTGACCAGCTGGAGCTGCTCAGCGGCGGTATTGCCCAGTGCGTTGCCGCCCAGCGCGATAACGATTCTTTTAGACATAATGCTCTACCTCACTGTTTTCGTTTTTTCGTCTCCGTGTGCCCGCTCTGAAGCGCAGGGGGAAAGGGCGTTTTCAGGGCGAGGAGGAGACGGTGCTTAGATAGTATAACACAGATTGTATACAGTACACAATATCTATCACCCACAACATTCAGACAAAAATGCGGCAGGGGACAGAAAATAGCGGGAGGGGGAGCCCCTCCCGCTATCGGGTCGATTATTTAGAACTTCTTGCGGGTGTCCTTGGTCTCATCCAGCTCCATCAGGGCCTTGACGGGATCCTTCACCTGGGCCATGAAGATCATGGCGGCGATGACATAGGGCTTGTAGGAGGCCTGCTTGTACAGAGGCACGATGTAGCGGTCGAACACGGAGTTGTCTACCTCGCCCTCGGCGCAGCTCAGACCGGTGATGTCGGCGGGCAGGCAATGCAGGTACAGGGCCTTGCCGTCCTTGGTGAGCTTCATCATCTCTTCGGTGCAGGCCCAATCCTTGTGCTGGGCGTTCTGGGCCAGCAGGCGCTTCTCCAGTGCGTCAATGCCCTCCTTGTCGCCGGCGGCGTACAGCTTGGTGCGCTCTTCCATAGCGGCATAGGAAGCCCAGCTCTTGGGATACACGATATCGGCATCCTTGAAGGCCTCGGCCATGCTGTTGGTCTTGTGGAACTTGGAGCCGTACTTCTCGCAGTTCTTGCGGGCGACCTCTTCCACCTCGGGCATCACGTCATAGCCCTCGGGATGGGCCAGGGTCACGTCCATGCCGAAGCGGGTGAACAGGCCGATCACGCCCTGGGGCACGGACAGGGGCTTGCCGTAGGAGGGAGAATAGGCCCAGGTCATAGCGACCTTCTTGCCCTTCAGGTTCTCCACGCCGCCGAAGTAGTGGATGACGTGCAGCATATCGGCCATGCACTGGGTGGGATGGTCCACGTCGCACTGCAGGTTCACCAGAGTGGGCTGCTGCTCCAGGATACCGTCGCGGTAGCCTTCCTTCACGGCGTCCATAAAGGTCTTCTGATACTTGTGGCCCTCGCCGATGAACATATCATCGCGGATGCCGATGACGTCGGCCATGAAGGACACCATGTTCGCGGTCTCGCGGACGGTCTCGCCGTGGGCGATCTGAGATTTCTTCTCGTCCAGGTCCTGGACCTCCAGGCCCAGCAGGTTGCAGGCGGAGGCGAAGGAGAAGCGGGTACGGGTGGAGTTGTCGCGGAAGATGGAGATGCCCAGGCCGGAATCGAACACACGGGTGCTCTTGTTGCGCTCGCGCAGGTCGCGCAGGGCGTCGGCCACGGTGAAGATGGCGTCGATCTCATCGTCGGTCTTGTCCCAAGTCCAATAGAAATCGGTCTTGTACATATTGTTGATGTTCAGGGTAGACAGATGGCGTGCCAGTTCAACAGTCTTGCTCATTTTGATCGTTCTCCTTGTATGTTTAATATAGCGTATATGGCGTATGATCGATTACTTGATGTCGTTGCCGGTCAGCTCCTGGCGGAAGCTGGTGGCGGAGCCGTCCTTGTTCTCGGGCTTGTACAGGCCGGGAACGGCGGCGTACAGGGCGGCGCAGGTCACCAGGTCCTGCTTGAAGGTCACCTCGTTGGGGGCGTGTGCCTGAGACTCGGCACCGGGGCCAAAGCCCACGCAGGGGATGCCGTAGCGGCCCTGGATGGACACGCCGTTGGTGGAGAACGTCCACTTGTCGGTCAGGGGACGGCCCTCGCGCTTGGAGGCAGCCAGCTCGGTGGGCATCAAACGCTTGTCGCCCCACAGGTTGTGGTGGGCGTCCACCAGGGCCTGGACGTGAGGAGCAGTCTCCTTGTTGATCCAGGTGGGGAAGAAGCACTCGGTCTCGTAGACGTGGCCGGTCCATGCGGGACGGTCATACATATACATGGACACCTTCACGTCCTTGGCATACTTCTTGCAGGCGGGCAGGTCCTCGATCTCCTTCAGGCAGGACTGATAGGTCTCGCCGGCGGTCATGCGGCGGTCGATGGAGATGGCGCAGCTGTCGGCCACAGCGCAGCGGGAGGGGGAGGTGTAGAAGATCTGGCTGGTGGTGCAGGTGCCGCGGCCCAGAAAGCGGGCGTCCTCATAGTGCTCGGGGTTGAACTTGGGATCCAGCATCTTCACCAGGCCGTTGATCTCGGTGGAGCCGTCGGCGGGGTTCTCGTTCAGGTCACGGACGTTCAGGATGACCTCGGCCATCTTGTGGATGGCGTTGTCGCCGCGCTCGGGGGCGGAGCCGTGGCAGGACACGCCGTGCATATCCACGCGGATCTCCATACGGCCGCGGTGGCCGCGGTAGATGCCGCCGTCGGTAGGCTCGGTGGAGATAACGAATTCGATCTTGCTGCGGGCATCCTCGGGACCGTTGAAGTACTCATTGACGATGGACTGCCAGCACATACCGTCGCAGTCCTCCTCCTGCACGGAGCCCACGACCATCATCTTGTAGCCCTTGGGCAGCAGGTCCAGATCCTTCATGATCTTCACGCCGTAGGCGGCGGCAGCCATGCCGCCCTCCTGGTCGGAACCGCCGCGGCCGTAGATGATGTCATCGGTCTCATAGCCCTTGTAGGGGTCGGCTTCCCAGTTTTCGATATTGCCGATGCCAACAGTATCGATGTGGCTGTCGATGGCGATGATCTTGTCGCCCTCGCCCATCCAGCCGATGACGTTGCCCAGCTTGTCGAACTCCACCTTGTCATAGCCCAGGGCCTTCAGCTCCTCGGCGATGCGCTTGACGACGCCCTCTTCCTCACAAGACTCGGAAGGGATGGCGATCATGTCCCGCAGGAACTTGACCATAGCGGGTTTGTACGCCTCGGCGGCGTTTCTGATGGCAGCAAAATCCATAATGTACCTCCGCAAAAATTTTATCAAATTCTGTGTTAAAAACGGGTAAACGGTTTTTACCATCTCCTATCATAGCACATGGTAGCTGGATGTCAAACAAAAATTTAGGAAATCAAAAAGTTTTTCAGAAAAAACCGTTGCTTTTTGTGGGAGGTGTGGTATTATGTAAGAGGAGAAAAGCGGAAAAGGAGGGTGTTATGGAGGCGAAACGATTAGAATCGCTGAAGCAGATCGCCGCGGGTATCGCGGCGCAGTTCGGCGACAAGTGCGAGGTGGTCATCCACGATGTGGCCAGCAGCCACCCGGAGCACACCATCGTACACATCGAAAACGGGCACGTGTCCGGCCGGAAGATCGGCGACGGTGCATCCAGGGTCGTCATGGAGCAGCTGGAGCATCAGAACGAGCAGCCCCAGGACCATCTGTGCTACCTGACGCGGACGCCGGGCGGGAAGATACTGAAATCCTCGTCCCTGTATATCCGCAACAGCCGCGGCGCGGTCACGGCCATATTTTCCATCAACTACGACATCACCAACATCATGATGATGCACCAGGAGCTGGGCGAGTTCATGCTTACCCGCGACCGGGAGCAGTCTGAGCCGGAGAAGATCATCAACGTCAACGATGTGCTGGACGAGCTGATCCAGCAGTCCGTGGCGCTGGTGGGCAAGCCTGCGGCCCTGATGAACAAGGACGACAAGATCCGGGCCATCCGTTTCCTCAGCGATGCGGGCGCGTTCCTGGTCACCAAGTCCGGCGACAAAGTGGCAAAATACTTCGGTATTTCCAAATACACCTTATATTCCTATATCGATGCGAACAAACAACAGGAGGAAAAGAAACATGGGTAAAATCGATCTGTCCATCAACAAA
>OLXF01000881.1_pt1 | contig 12314 bp, 7 predicted proteins | sample 1673471 | NCBI WGS metagenome assembly OLXF01 (sample SAMEA103958113, study PRJEB25191) | human gut metagenome
CGCTCTTGCCCTCGTGCTCCCGGATGTTGTCCACCGTCTCGTGGAGCATAATCTTTCCCTCTTTCAGGAAGAGGACCTCGTCCAGTACCTTCTCGATGTCGGCAATCAGGTGCGTGGAGAGAAGAATGGTACTCTCGGGCGAGTAATTCGTAAGGATCGTCTGCAAGATGAAGTCGCGTGCCGCAGGATCGACACCTGCAATCGGTTCGTCAAGCAGATAGAGCTTCGCGTCGCGGCTCATCACAAGAATGAGCTGGAGCTTTTCCTGCGTGCCCTTGGACATGCTCTTGATGGCGGCGCGCTCACCGATGCCCAGCGCACTGCACATCGCCTCGGCGCGATCGCGCCGGAAGTCGGCGTAAAAGTCTGCAAACAGGTCGATCAAGTCGATGGTTTTCATCCAGTTTGCGTAAAACATCCGGTCGGGCAGATAGCTGACCACGGACTTGCTCTTGGGGCCGATTGGGAAGCCGGCAATCTGCACGGTTCCCTCCGTCGGGCGGAGCAGACCGGTCAGAATCTTGATGAGCGTCGTTTTTCCGGAGCCATTCGGGCCGAGCAGACCGATGATGCGGCCGGGGCTCAGACGCAGATCAACATGATCCAGCGCCGTCAGCGTGCCGAATTGCTTGGTCAGGCCGCTGCAAACAACAAGGTCATTCATGGGTGTCCTCCTTTGACAATAATTCTTTGATTTCCTGCTCAGTGTAGCAGAGCAGCTTCATTTTTTCGCGAAACAGTGCGAGTTCTTTCTGTGCAAGGGCATCGCGCTTTGCGTGCAGCAGCGCGGTGTCCTGCGTGACATAGCGGCCGGTGTTGCGCTGAGAAGTCAAAAGACCCTCGTCTTCCATCGCCGCCAACGTGCGCTGCATAGTGTTCGGGTTGACGCCCGCTTCGGCCGTCATGGCCACGATTCCCGAGAATCCGGCCGACGACTCGGCCGGCGGGGTCGTCACGGCCGATTTCCGCCAGCCCTTCGTGCTGCGGCTGGGGCGGGTGGCCGTCCGGGCGCTCCGATGACGAAAAAGCCCGCTGCGTGAGCAGCGGGCTTTTTTTATGAACGGGACTTTACAGCGCTTCGGCGACGACGTAGGTGCTGCCGCCGATGAAGACCATATCGTCCGCAGCGGCAAGTTCCCGGGCATGTGCCACGGCGGCCGGCACTTCGGGGATGGTTTCCCCCCTGAGCCCGTAGATCGCAGCCTTGGCTGTCAGTTCGGCGGCGGGCAATGCCCTTTCGGTCTGTGCCTGCGTGAAGATGTAGTGCGCGTCGCGCGGCAGCAGGGGCAGGATGTGTGCCAGATCTTTGTCGCGGACGAACCCGATCACGCAGTAAAGCTCCTTGTGGGGCGTCGCTTTGAGCTGTTCGGCCACGTAGGCGATGCCGTGGGGATTGTGCCCCGTGTCGCAGACGACGAGCGGATTTTCACCCAGCTTCTGCCAGCGTCCCGCCAGCGAGGTGATGGCCGCCGCATCGCGCGTCCCTTCGAGGAAGGCACGGCGGGAGATCGTCAGCGGGGTTTCCTCGTGCAGGAAATCGACCGTCGCCGCGGCTGTCAGGATATTATGGCGTTGGTAATTGCCCGTAAGGTCGAGGTCTACCTCGAAATTGCGGTCGTCGCGCACGCGGTGCATGCAGAAGTGCTGCCGCCCTTCCCTGCAACCGCACTCTTGGCACGAGAATACCTTTTCGGCATAGATGACTTTCGATTTGTTGGCCGCAGCGACCTGCTCGAACACGTCGTTGTAGCGCAGGTCGCCCTCGCCGATCACGACCGGGATGCTCTTCTTGATGATCCCGGCTTTTTCGGCTGCGATCTTCTGGAGCGTGTCGCCCAGCAGCGCCGTATGCTCCAGCCCGATGTTGGTGATGACGCTTACGACCGGTACGATGATATTCGTGGCGTCCAGTCGCCCTCCGAGTCCCGTTTCGATCACCGCGACCTCGACGTCGCTCTGTGCGAAGTAGTCGAAAGCCAGTGCCGCGGTCATTTCGAAGAACGACAGTTCCAGCTCGACCATCTTGTCGTGGTGTTTGTCCACGAAGTTCACGACCTTCTGTTTGGGAATCATCTCGCCGTCGACGCGGATGCGTTCGCGGAAATCCTGCAGGTGGGGCGAGGTGAAAAGCCCCGTGCGGTAGCCGGCCTGCTGCAATACCGAGGCGATGATATGCGATACGGAACCTTTGCCGTTCGTGCCCGCCACGTGGATCGTGAAGAAATTGCGCTGGGGGTTGCCGATGTGGCGGCAGAATGCGGTGATGCGCTCCAATCCCGGCTTGTAGGCCGTTGCGCCTTTGGTTTCGAAGGCCGGCAGCGACTGGAAGAGGAATTCGAGGGTCTGGGTGTAATTCATATCGGGTTTCGGGTTTTATTTTACGAGGTGGTTCTTTTTCTTGGCCCGGTAGGCGATGTAGTAGAGCACACAGAGCAGCATCAGGTATTCGGAGATGCGTCCCAGGTAGTCGCCGTATCGGGTGTAGAAGGTGAGTTGGGAGTTGAGGGGCACGGCCGCTGTGAGCACGCCCCGTTTTTCCCAGCCGAGCGTCTGGCCTATGTCGCCGCGGGCCGATATGAAGCCCGACATGCCGGTGTTGGCCGACCGGGCGATGGCACGGCGGTGTTCGATGGCGCGCAGGCGCGAGATCGTGAAGAGGTGTTTGTAGCCGGGCGTGTCGCCCCACCAGCCGTCGTTGGAGATGATGGCCATGAACTGTGCCCCGCGGCGCACGAAATCGCCGAAGAAATCGCCGTAAAGTCCTTCGTAGCAGATTGCCGGGCCGGTTTTCACGCCCCGGTGTTCGAAGGCCGTGCCGTGCTGCCCCATGCCGATCTGTCCCACGACGCCGCCCAGGTCGATTACCAGGAATTGCAGGATGTCGAAAACGACCGTCGGGGTGTTTTCCACGCCGATCACCAGTTTGCCTTTGTGGTGCAGTTGCATGCGGCCTGCGGAGTCGAGCCCTACCGCCGTGTTGAATACGTCGTAGTAACCTTCGCCCAACCCGTCCCGGCGTGCCGTGCGGGGTTGTACCCCGGCGGCATAATAACGCAGGGTGTTGGCGCCCGTGACGAGCAGGGCCCCGGGGTGCGACCGGCGCAGGCTGTCGGCCAGCTCTTGCCAGAACATGCCCGGTTCGTCGGCCGGGCGGAATTCCGAAAGACCCGGTTCCCAGTAATGCCCCGGGACGGCAGTTTCGGGCAGCAGGATGAATTGCGCCCCGGCGGGCACCTGTGCCAAAAGGTCGGTGATGTTGTCTTGCTGCCAGTCGGCGCGGCCGTTGAATTTGTCGTAGCAGTCGACGTTGGGTTGGACGACGCTCACCTCGGCCGTCCCCTCGTCGGGCTGCTCCCAGCTCCACCAGATGCCCAGCGACACGGCGGCCGGAAGGAGCAGGACGCCCGCGGCCGGGATCCACCGTCCGATGCTGCGGCGTGCCCGCAGCGCTTCGAAGAAGAGTATGTTACAGAGCAGCACCCACAGCGAACCGCCGAAGACACCCGTGTATTCGTACCATTGCACGAGCCATATGTCGTGCGAGAATCCGTTGCCCAGGATCAGCCACGGCCACGAGAATTCGCCGACCGTATACCAGTATTCCGTTGCGATCCACCCGGTAATGAGCAAGGTGTATGCCAGTGCCTTCGGCCCTTTCTTTGCGACGGTGTGGAACAACATGAAGGCGATCATGTTGAGCGTCGTCGAGGCGAGCGTCGCGGCCACGGGCCCCACCGGGGTGGCGTTCCATATCCACCAGACGGTCGAGATGTTCCACAGCGCGAAGGTCAGCGCCGCCCAGCCGAACATGCGCCACCACGAGCGGCGCGTCTGGTCGTACGATGCGCTGATCCACAGCAGCGGGATCATGGCGAAGGGCAGCGTGAGCCCTGTCATGCCGAGCCAGCCCGGGGAGAGCAGGACGACCGAGAGGATTACCGCCGCTAATCTACGAAACATGGTGTGTGATTTTTACGTCGGCAAAAGTAGTCAAATGAGCGCAGATTTCAAAATATTTCATACTTTTGTCTAAATAACTAAATAACCCGGATATAATGAAGAAATTTGCCTTTTTATTGTTCTCGGCGGCAGCCGTGCTGTGCTGGGGGTGCAGCACGCCGCCCGCGGAGGGTTACAGCATCGTCGACGGCGTGATCGTATTCGACGTCCCGGCCCGTGCCGAGGGCCAGCATTCCGTTTTGCGGCTGACGGTCGACCCGATCCCGGTCGTACGCGTGGGTTTCATCGGGCTGGGTATGCGCGGCCCGGGCGCCGTGGAACGCTTCGCCAACATCGACGGGGTCGAGATCGTGGCGCTCTGCGACCTCTACCCCGAGCGTGTCGACAAGTCGCAGGAGATCCTCGCCGGACATAACCTCCCGGCTGCTGCCCCGTACAGCGGAGAGGAGGGGTGGAAGGAACTTTGCCGGCGCGATGACATCGACTTGGTTTACATCTGCACCCCGTGGCAGCTGCACGTCCCGATGGCGGTTTATGCCATGGAGCACGGCAAGCATGTCGCCGTCGAAGTCCCAGCCGCCATGTCGCTCGACGAGTGCTGGCAACTGGTCGACACTGCCGAGAAGACACAGCGCCACTGCATGATGCTCGAGAACTGTGTCTACGACTTCTTCGAGCTGACGACGCTCAACATGGCCCAGCACGGGCTGTTCGGCGAGATACTCCACACCGAAGGCTCCTATATTCATAACCTCGAACCCTACTGGGATTATTACCAGGGCAACTGGCGCCTCGACTTCAACCAGTCGCACCGCGGCGACGTCTATGCCACGCACGGCCTCGGCCCGGCCTGCCAGCTGCTGGATATCCATCGCGGCGATAAGATGAACTACCTCGTGGCGATGGATACCAAGTCGGTCAACGGCCTGAAGCTCGCCAAGGAGAAGATGGGTGCCGAGACCTTCGCCAATGCCGACCAGACGCTGACGCTCATCAAGACCGAGCGGGGACGCACGATCCTGCTCGAACACAACGTCTATACGCCCCGTCCTTACAGCCGCATGTACCAGCTTACGGGCACCGAGGGCTTCGCCAATAAATACCCGGTCGAGGGCTATGCGTTCCGTCCCGAGCAAATCGCCGGCGAGGAGATTCCCGACCACGAGAATCTGAGCGAGCATTCGTTCATCCCCCAGGCGGCGAAGGCGGCGCTGATGGAGCGTTACAAGCATCCGATCGCCCGGGACATCGAGGAGAAGGCCCGCCGCGTGGGCGGCCACGGCGGCATGGATTTCATCATGGACTATCGCCTCGTTTACTGCCTGCAGCATGGCCTGCCGCTCGATCAGGACGTTTACGACGCTGCCGAATGGTCGTGCATCGGGTCGCTGACCGCAGCGTCGCTCGAACACAACAGTATGCCGGTCGCCGTGCCCGATTTCACGCGCGGCGACTGGGACAAGGTGGACGGGTTCCGTCATGCCATGGCACAGTAAAAACCGCTTATGACATACCGAAAAGCCGGACATTTCGTCCGGCTTTTTTCGTTTGTGGCAGCGCCTTTGCAGTCCGTGTCATAAACTTTAAAACGGTTTGTTATGGATCATCTGAAGGAAGCTCCGGATTATTTGCAGGACGACCACCTGTCGCGGGGAACCAAAGCTTATCTGAAAGTGTTGAACGGCGGCGCTCCGGTCGAATCGTTGCCGGTCGGGGAGGCCCGTCGCGTCCTGACCGATGTGCAGGCGGCCGTGCATGTCGATCTGTCGGGCATCGAGGAGTCCGAACGGACGGTCGAAAGCGAAGGGCATACGCTGCGCCTGAACCTCGTCCGCCCTTCGGGGGCGGGGCGTGTGCATCTCCCGGCGTTCGTGTTCATCCACGGCGGGGGCTGGGTGCTGGGCGACTATCCCACCCACAGGCGGTTGGTGCGCGACCTTGTCGTGGAGTCGGGTTGTGCGGCGGTATTCGTCAACTATACGCCTTCGCCCGAGGCGCATTTTCCGAAGGCTGTCGAGGAGGTCTATGCCGCAGTGAAATGGGTGGCCGAAAACGGCCGGGAGATCGGGGTCGACGGCAGCCGGCTGGCGCTGGCGGGCAACAGCGTCGGCGGTAACATGTCGCTTGCGGCGGCGCTCGTGGCCGAGGATCACGGCGGGCCGCGGCTGCGCACGCTCGTGCTGATGTGGCCCGTGACCGATGCGGGGTACGACTGGGATTCGTATGTGAAATACGGCCGCCAGCGGTTCCTGACCGCGCCGTTGATGAAATGGATGTTCGGCAAGTACGTTTCAGACCCGGCTCAGCGCGGCAACGACCTCATGTCACCCGTGCGGGCCTCTGCGGAACGGCTGCGGGGATTGCCTCCGACGCTGATCGCCGTTGCCGAGAACGACATCCTGCGCGACGAGGGCGAGGCGATGGGGCGTCGTCTGGACGAGGCGGGCGTCGAAGTGACGACCGTGCGCTTCAACGGCGTGGTACACGATTGGGGGATGCTCAACGGGTTCGCCGCGTTGCATCCGACGCGCACGCTGATACGGCTGGCAGGCTCCGTATTGCGGGACTACCTGAAAAAATAGGGTGCGGGCCGCACCGGAGATTGTGCCGCGCTGCACTCAAACAGGCGGGCGGTGCTCAACAGGCTGACGGTGTTCCAAGAAGGGCGGGCCGGGCCGATGTCCGGGGTGGGTCAGTGCCGGACGCTCCCCCGTGAGAGGATATCCTCGAAATAGGCGATGGTCTTTACCAGTCCGTCGCGCAGCTGGATCGTGGGTTCCCAGTCGTTGAGCATCTTGCGGGCCAGCGAGATGTCGGGTTTGCGCTGCTGCGGGTCGTCCGACGGCAGGGGCATGTGTACGATCTTCGACTTCGAACCCGTGAGTTCCAGGACGATGGCTGCCAGTTCGTTGATGGTGAATTCATTGGGGTTGCCTATGTTGACCGGGCCCGTGAAATCGTCGGGCGTATCGTCCATCAGGCGGATCATCCCTTCGACCAGGTCGTCGATATACTGGAACGAGCGGGTTTGTTCACCGTCGCCGTAGATTGTGATCGGTTCGTTGCGCAATGCCTGGACGATGAAATTCGAGACTACGCGGCCGTCGTTGATGTCCATCTTGGGGCCGTAGGTATTGAAAATACGGACGATTTTCACCGGGATGCCGTGTTCGCGGTAGTAGCTCATGAAGAGCGATTCGGCACAGCGTTTGCCCTCGTCGTAGCACGAGCGCAGTCCCAGCGGGTTCACGTGCCCCCAGTAATCCTCGGTCTGCGGATGTACCAGCGGGTCGCCGTATACTTCCGAGGTCGAAGCCTGCAAGACCTTGGCGCGGTTGTAACGCGCCATGCCGAGCATGTTCATCGCACCGATGACCGAAGTCTGCGTCGTCTTGACCGGGTCGTGCTGGTAGTAGATCGGCGAAGCGGGGCAGGCGAGGTTGTAGATCTCCTCGATCTCGGCCATGTAGGGATAGACGATGTCGTGGCGGATGACCTCGAAATTGGGGTGCGACAACAAGTGTCGGATGTTGCTTTTGTGACCGGTAAAATAGTTGTCGATGCAGATTACGTCGTTTCCTTCACCAAGCAGCCTTTCGCATAGGTGCGAACCGATGAATCCGGCACCGCCGGAGATTAAAACCCTCTTCATTCCAATTTGCGTCTTTTTTGATCGTCAAATATACTAAATATATTTTGAAAAGCATATCTTTGTACGCGCAAATCGCTTAAATAGTGAACAAAATGGGTCGCAAAGCCGTTTCTATTCTTTTTTATGGTATTTCGGTGGTGCTCACTGGGCTGCTTCTGGTCGCCGCCGTCCTGTGCCGGTATGCTTCGTCCGTCTCCCCCGGGGAGGGCGGATTCTGGGCGACGCTCGCTTTGCTCATGCCGGTCGTGCTGCTGGCCAACGTGGTTGCGCTGGTCTGGTGGACGGTTCGCCGCAAATGGATTGTCCTGCTGATGCCACTGGTCGCGCTGGTGCTCAACCTGGGGTATATTTCGGCCATGGTACAGCTTCCCGATTTCAAGGACTCGGGTGACCCGCACGACATCCGCATCGCCACGCTCAACGTAAACGGATTCCGCAGGCTGGGTTCCATGCCCGCTACGGCCAGGGCCATCGCCGGCATGATGAACCGCGAGCAGGTCGACGTGCTTTGCCTGCAGGAGTTTATGGACAGCAGGGAATTCCCGGCCGACAGCATCGGGAAGGTCTTTGCCCCGCGGATGCCCTATTTCCTGCATGAGGGCAGTGCGGCCTTGGTCAGCCGATATCCCGTTCTCGATCATAAATACGTCCGGTTTGCCGATACGAGCAACGACTACCTGCGTGCCGACCTGCTCGTCGGCGGCGATACGGTGCGGCTCTTCGCTGTCCACCTCCAGACTTCGGGCATTGCCCAGCTCAGGCACCGGTTCCGGAAGGATTACGACCGCGACGCCCCCGTCGAGCAAATCTTGGGCGAACTGGAACACAACAGTAGTATCCGTGCCGGGCAGGTAGGTGAAATCCGTGCCGAAATGGATGCTTCGCCCTATCCGGTGATCCTTGCGGGCGACTTCAACGATACGCCTTCGTCCTATACCTACCGTACGATGAAGGGGGACATGACCGACGGTTTCCGTGACAGCGGGAGCGGTTACGGCGGTACTTTCCGCTATCTGGGAGGGGTACTGCGCATCGACTACATCTTTTACGACGACGCTTTCGAGGGCATCCGTTATTACATGCCCCCGGAAGACGTCAGCGACCACAAGGCCGTGGTCGCTGAACTGCGGTTCAGGTAGCGGACGCAATCGTCACGCTGCCGTCATGTCTTTTTCCCGGGATCAGCGGGCCTCCTGTGCCTCGGCCACGCCGCACTTTTTCATCTCGTTGCGGCCATGGAATACCGGGTAGTACATCAGTTCGGCACGCGCCGGGTTGAGGCGGTAGGAGCCCGTATAGCGGGGCAGGAGCCTGACGGTGAAGGTATGCGTCCCCTTGCGGAGCTTGTTGCAGAAGACGGCGACCTTCTCCTTGTAGTATTCCCGGTGCGCCTCTTTCCAGAAATCGCCTTTCTCTTTCGAGTCGTAGGAACAGCCCGCGGGGATCGGGATCTCGACCATGACGTATTCGGCGTCGGAATCGGCCGTTACGGTTGCCACCAGTTCGACGCGCTCCCCGGCATGGAGTGTTGTCACGGGCTTGCCGTCCTTGCGGAACCTGGTCGAAACCGAGAAGCCTTCGGCCGCAGGCTCCGGTTTCTCGTTCCAGGCTTGTTGGTAGGCTGTGAAGAATACGGGCATGGAACCCTCTTTGCGGACGGTTATCTCCTTTCCGGGCTCGTATGTCCGGGTAAGCGGGAATTTGCCGAACCGTTGTCCGTCGATCGTCAGGCTCGCTTCGCGGAATGTGCCGCCGTCCTTCTCCAGCATGTCGGGCATGATGGTTTCCACGATCCGCGACGATTCGTAGGTGTTGCGCCACGAACCGCTTTTACGCTGTTCGAAGAAGTAGTTGCGGATCTTTTCCAACTCGGCCTTGCGGTTGCCCGCGGCGCGCAGGATGCGGTATGCCGTGAGCGTGTTTTCGATGTCGCTCATGTCCGGCTGCGCGAACCTGCGGGGCGTCGGTTCCCGCGGTGTTTTGTCGCGCCAGTACAACGACCCCATCATGGTTCGGGAGGCAAGAGCCAGCAGCGAATCCGCGGCGGGCATCCCATCAGGGGCGAACTGTTGCAGCATTTCCGCCGTCCGGAGCCGGTTGCCGAGCGTCGCGTCGGGGATCGACGCGATGAAAGCGCAGTAGCGCGGGTAGTCGATCCTGGCGTCCAGCTTGCGGAGAAGCCCCACCAGCGAGAGCAGTTCGTTTTTCCGCATTCCCGTCGAGTCGGATGCCGCCGCCGGCATACGGCGGTTCAGGCCGGCCAGCAGCGCGTCCGTCAGTGCCTGCCGGTCGAGGCCGGTCTTATAACCCTCCGTTTCGGCGTCGAGAAGTGCCTCCACGACCTGCTGCGAGATCCACAGCTCGGTCTGTTCCCGATTCCACCACCCCCATAACTTGCCGTCGTTCTGGTTGGCCGCCAGTTTGCGGAGCAGGTTCGTGACCTTGTCGTTGTCCTTGAATTTCCGTCCGAACAGGGTGTATATCCGTTTTTTCGAGAGCAGCGCCTTGACCTTCGAAGCCATCTGCTCGTTGCAGAGGTGGGGGTAGAGGTCGATGTTTTCGATCTCGTCGAGGAATGCCTGCATGGCCGATGCCTCGGCGTGGATCGTCACGGTGCCCAGCGCCGGGTCGGGCGTGAACCGCAGGGCCGCGGTGTTGTTGAGGACGGCGAACTCCCCGTGGGTTTCCAGGATTCCGGCCTTGTAGATCGGGATCGCACGCCGCTCCCCGTCGAAATAGCCTCCGGGCGTCGTCAGCGAGTAGACGATCCGGATGCTGTCGGCATCCCCTGCGACGGCGGGTATTGCGTCCGTATGCGAGGTGGCGATGCGTATTTGCTTCTCGGCCGTCCGCCCGTCGGTTTCGATCGTGCGGCGTACGGACAAGGTGTCGCCGGTGTGGTTGGTCAGCCGTCCGGCAGCATTGAGGCTGTCGCCCGCGATGGCGAAGCGGGGGACGGAGAGCTGGGCGTTGAGCAGCTTGTACGATTTTATGCGCAGATGCTTCCTGTCCGCCTGCCTGCGGCCGCCGACGGCGATGAAGTTGGCGTCCCAGCTGGTGATGTCGTCCGGATAGGTCACTTCGAAAGTCAGCCGCCCTGCTTTGTCGGTCGTCAGGCGGGGCTTCCAGAATGCGTCGTCGTGAAAATCGGTGCGCAGCGTGTTCGGCATACCGGCCTCGAGCGGGAATCCGTCGCCTCCCGCCGCGTTCCGCTCGGAGGTTTCGATGAAGATGATCCCGTTTGCGGCCCTCGCCCCGTAGATTGCGGTGTTCGCGTCCCTGACGAGGTTCATCGACAGGATGCTTCCCCGGTCGAAGTCCGACAGTGCCCCGTCGTAGGGTACGCCGTTCACGACGATCATCGGGGCCTGACCGGCGATTGTGCCCGCTCCCCGCACCTGTATCCCGGCGGCCATGCCCGCGAGCGTGCTGGGGAGCGTTTCCGTCTGCTCGTCGAATTCCGCGAATGCCACTTCCGTTGTGATTGTTGCGGAATTGGCCCTGCTTCCCACCACGGCCCTCTTTCCGGACTTCCCGTAGGCTACGACCACGACCTCTTCCAGTGCGTTGTAATCTTCCTCCAGGACGATGTTATAGTCGTAGCCGGAGATCAGTTTGGTGGCGAAATTCCGATAGCCTATGAAGCTGACGACGAGCGTTCCCCGTCCCGTGTCCGAGAGGGTGAATTTCCCGGCCGTATCCGTGACAGTCCCGGTGTCGGTTCCGTCGATCTGCACCGATGCCCCGGCAATGGGTTCTCCATCCGGGTCGCGCACGGTGCCTGTGACAACTTTGCCCGTCAGGTTGGCTTCGCTGATGCGCCCCGGGTTTCGCAACGGGTTGTCCCGCTCCGCCTCCGCGGGCTTGTAGTCGGCCAGCGGTGCCGCGGGGCGCGATACGCGCAACATCCTTTCCAGTTTCCCGAACAGCGCGCGGCTGCGGTCGTCGGCCGGTTCCTTTACGAGCGAATCCATCCGCAGGTAGTTGATGCCGCCCTTTCGCAGCCTTATCGTGGCCGAACAGCGGGTCGTATCCCTGAAGATGAGGTCTACCCGGAGGTTCCCCTCCGGCAGCCTGTCGATTTCGGTCGTCGTGCCGTAGTAGAGCCTGCTGGCGGGGTACTTGCCCGTCGATTGCAGGAGCACCATGATCGGCTGTGCCCTTGTGCCGTCCGCCAGTTTGCCTGGGGCGAGTTGCAGGCGGCAGCTGTCCATGAGCGAGATCGGCGGGACGGCCGAGATCAGCCCCGATTCGTTTTCGACCATGTCGGCGAGCCTCCGCCTGAATATGCCGCGGATCGCTTCGGCCGTAAGCGCGTCCTGCCCGAAGCAGACCGCCTGCGTGAACGGTTCGAGCTGCCTCTGGATCGGGTTCTGCTCCCAGCTCTGCTGTTTCAGGTAGTTGTTCCGAATGTCGTAACGGTAGCCGCCCTCGATCTCGAAACTGTTGACCGCAAGTGTATCCGAATAGAGCGTACCGACCTGTATGCCCCCGGTGGTGAATCCCCGGTAGGGGAACGGCCCGGCCAGGATCGCCGCTTCGGCCTGCGGCCTGTACCGGCGGTAGCGGCGGGTCTGCTTCTGCGTGCCGTTGAGGTAGTAGCAGACCCCGCCGGCGTTGATAATGCCCGGCAGTTCGGTTTCAACGGAGTAGGAGGATTGCCTGTCCGGCTGTCCCGTGAGCAGGGTCGCTTTCCCGAAGG
>OLXF01000884.1_pt1 | contig 12275 bp, 6 predicted proteins | sample 1673471 | NCBI WGS metagenome assembly OLXF01 (sample SAMEA103958113, study PRJEB25191) | human gut metagenome
GCAGATTCAAAAAAACGGAAGCTGTCGGCGCACCCGAATTTTTAGTGGCAGGACTCGGTAACCCCGAGAAAAAATATACCCTGACACGTCATAATTCGGGGTTTTTGTGCGTTGACTTTCTTGCCGAAAAGCACGGTTTTAAAATAAATAAACTCAAGTTCAAGGCGGTTATAGCCGATACGGTTATAAACTCGCACCGCTGCATTGTAATGAAGCCGCAGACCTATATGAATTTAAGCGGAGAGGCCGTAAAGGCTGCGGCAGATTTTTATAAGATACCTCCGGAAAAAATCATTGTGATTTTTGACGATATATCGCTTGACGTAGGCAGACTGAGAATACGCCGCAAGGGCTCAGACGGCGGTCATAACGGTATAAAGAGTATAATATCCTGTATAGGCAGCCAAAATTTTCCGAGAGTCAAAATCGGCTGCGGCAAAAAGCCTCATCCCGATTACGACCTTGCCGCATGGGTTCTCTCCGAGTACAAAAAGGACGAGGCACCGGAGCTTAAAAAGGCACTTGATAATGCCTGCTGTGCGGTGGAGCTTATTCTGGACGGCAAAACAGACGAAGCCATGAATAAATATAATTCCTGAAGGAGCTTTAATTTAATATGTCAGCATTTGCTGAGGTCTTAAAGACCTCGCCCGAATATAAGACGCTCGAAAAGGCGGTAAAAAGCAAAAAACTGCCTGTCGGAGTTCTCGGCGTTTCGGGAATCCATAAGGCTCATATTATAAATTCGCTCTGCGGCAATTTAGACCGCAGGGCTCTTGTCATTATGCCCGACGAAGCGGCTGCGACGAAGCTTTGCGAGGACTTGCGTGTTTTCGGTAAGAATTCGTTTCTGTATCCGGCGAGGGACTTTTCGTTTACCTCGGCGGAAAATCGTTCCCACGAATATGAGCAGCGCCGTATAAATGCGCTCACAAATATTTTAAACGGCACCGCCGATATAGTGGTTTGCTCCGCAGAGGCGGCGGTTCAGAGGACTATTCCGCCCGAGGACTTAAAAAAACATTCGCTTACGATAAGGCGAGGCGAGGATATTAAGCTCGGCGACATAACGAGTGTGCTTCTTTCCGCAGGCTATACGAGAGCCGATATGGTGGAGGGAGTAGGTCAGTTTTCCGTGCGCGGAGGAATACTCGACCTGTTTTCGCCCGATGACCAAAATCCCGTCAGAATAGAGTTTTGGGGCGATACCGTTGACACCATGGCTCATTTCGACATAATGTCTCAGCGAAGAACCGACAATGTTGATAAGCTGACGCTTATGCCGTCAACCGAGATAGTCTTTTCGGGCGGCGACGACTTAATGAAAAAGATTACCGCATTTTATGATACCGTAAAGGGTAAGGGAGCCAAAAAGGCTCGCGAAATGCTGCAAAAGGATATAGACAGGCTCAAAAACGGCGTGAGCTTAAGCTCTGCCGATAAGTATCTTCCGCTCGCTTACGAAGAGAATGCGACAATTTTAAGCTATGCCGATTCGCTTTTGCTTATTGTTTGCGAGAGTGCCGGAGTCAAGGAAAAGGCAAACACCGCAATAAAGCTCCAAAACGAGGATATCAAATATCTCCTTGAGGACGGCGAGCTTTGCCGCGGACTCGACGAGTTTACGATGACCTTCCCGGAGCTTACACGCGAATATGAAAAAAAGGATACTGTTTTTCTCGACGATTTCGCGCGCGGTTCGTTTGACGTACCGGTACGCGACCTTGTAACGTTTACGGCGTCAACACTTCCCGTATGGAACGGAAAGCTCGACATACTCTTGGACGATTTGTCTCCGCTTGTTCAAAAGGACTCGACGGTTGTAGTGATGGGAGGAACGGAAAAGGCTGCAAAAAACCTTGCTGAGGATCTCGAAAACGAGGATGTTCCGGCACTTTATTTTCCGCTCGAGCCTGCCGAATTTCCGCGTGGCAGAGTTTCGGTTTTGCCCGGCGCGCTCTCGGGCGGCTTCGGCTATCCGCACGAAAAATTTTATGCCTTTACCTATGGCAGAAACGCCGTTGCGTCCAAAAAAAGAAAAAGCAGGAGCGGATTTAAAAAGGGACAGAGCCTCCACTCGCTTGATGAGCTTAAAAAGGGCGACTACGTTGTTCATTCGCTCCACGGTATAGGCGTGTTTGACGGCATCAATAAGCTTGAGGTCGGCAAAATAACCAAGGATTATATCAAAATCAAGTATGCAAAGGGCGACGTTCTGTATGTCCCGGTAACGCAGCTTGACCTTGTCTCAAAATATATAGGCCCTCACGAGGACGACGGCAGAACAGTAAAGCTGAATAAAATCGGCGGCAAGGACTGGGAAAAAACGAGAAATAAGGTTCGTGCCGCAGTCAAGGATATGGCGGATCAGCTCATAGCCCTGTATTCAAAAAGGCAAAACAGCCCCGGCTATGCATTTTCTCCGGATATAGATATGCAGAGCGATTTCGAACGGCGGTTTGAATATGACGAGACGTCCGATCAGCTCAGAGCAATCGATGAAATAAAGGGCGATATGGAAAAGCCTTATCCCATGGACAGACTTCTCTGCGGCGACGTAGGCTTCGGAAAAACCGAGGTCGCGCTTCGTGCGGCTTTTAAATGCGCGGCAGACGGTAAGCAATGCGCGATACTTGTTCCCACAACAATTCTCGCGTATCAGCATTACCGTACCATACTTAAAAGATTTGACGGGTTCCCTGTCGAGATAGAGATGCTGTCACGCTTCAGAACTCCTAAGGAGCAGGAGAAAATACTTAAAAATTTGAAGCGCGGCTCGCTTGACATAATCGTAGGCACGCACCGTCTTGTTTCAAAAGATGTAAAATTTAAGGATCTCGGCCTTTTAATAGTCGATGAGGAGCAGCGCTTCGGCGTGGCTCAAAAGGAGAAGCTTAAGGAGCTGTTCCCAACGGTTGATGTTTTGACTTTGTCGGCGACGCCTATTCCGAGAACGCTTAATATGGCTATGACCGGCATACGCGATATGTCCGTAATAGAGGAGGCTCCGCAGGACAGATACCCCGTTCAGACATATGTTATAGAGCATGATATGGGAATTCTCTGCGAGGCCATGGAGAAGGAACTTCGCAGAGGCGGTCAGGTATATTATCTCCACAACCGTGTCGAATCAATCGAAAGCACGGCGGCTAAGATAAAGGAAATGATGCCGTCGGCTCGTATAGCCGTGGCGCACGGTCGAATGGGCGAGGAGAAGCTGTCTGAAATCTGGCGTGACTTGCTTGAGGGCGACATAGACATACTCGTTTGCACCACCATCATCGAGACGGGCGTCGATGTTCCGAATTGCAATACGCTGATTATTGAGGACGCCGACAGGCTCGGACTCGCTCAGCTTCATCAGATACGAGGACGAGTCGGCAGAAGCACACGCAGAGCGTCGGCATATTTCACGTTTAAGCGTGGCAAGGAATTGTCGGAAATAGCGAACAGACGACTTTCGGCAATAAGGGAATATACCGAATTCGGCTCCGGCTTTAAGATTGCCATGCGTGACCTTGAAATCCGCGGAGCGGGCAACGTACTCGGTGCGCAGCAGCATGGCCATATGGAGGCGGTAGGCTACGATATGTACTTGCAGCTCTTGGAAGAGGCCGTACTCGAGCAGCGCGGTGAAAAGGCGCCGCAGCGCACCGAATGCTCGGCAGACCTCACAGTCTCGGCCAACCTGCCGGAGAGCTACATTCCCTCGGGCGAGCAGCGCATGGATATCTACCGCCGCATCGCGGCGCTGCGCACCGCCGAGCAGTCGCAGGAGCTGCTCGACGAGCTCATCGACCGCTACGGCGAGCCGCCCCAGCCGGTCCTCAAGCTCATGGACGTCGCGCTTTTGCGCGCGGAGGCCGTGCAGATCGGTGTGAGCGATATCTCGCAGCGCGGCAGCGAGATCACCTTCACCTTTGCCGCGTCCGAGGCAGTCCCCGTGGAGGCCGTGATGGCCCTCTGCTCACTGCCGAAGAACCGCCGTCGGCTCACGCTCTCCGCCACGGGGACGGAGCCGAAGCTCCTGCTGCGTCTTTCGCCGGGTGAGGACGCATTGGATACAGCCTTGACGCTGGTCGGAGACCTGCGTGTGAATAAGGAAGAAAACGAAAAAGAGGTAACATTATGATCAAAAAGAGATTGCTTTCGTTCCTTGGCGCGGCGGCCATCACCGCGGCGCTCACCTTTGCCGTCGTGTCGCTCTCGCCCTCGAACGGCTTCACCTCCGGCACGATGCAGGAGGGTCTCTGCTACGAAGCGACCGGCGTCGCGCCCGACGCGATCGTCGCAAGCCTGAACGGCAACGGCGCGAGCGCCGACCTTGTCGCATACTGGATCGGCTACGACGTGTCGTATCTCAACAGCTACATGCAGTATTACACCGGCTCGTCCATCAACTGGGACGACACCCTCTCCGACGGCACGAGTGTCGCCGACTATGTGAAAGCAAGCGTGCTCTCGTCCGTCAAGCAGCACTTGGTGCTTGAAAATCTCGCCAGCAAGTACGGCGTGACGCTTACCGCCGAGCAGGAGGCCGCCATGGCCGAGAGCGACCAGAGCTACATTGACCAGTACGGCAGCGAGGAAGCTTTTGAAGCCGAGATCGCCAAGCTCGGCATGCGCCGCGAGACCTATGACCGCGTCGCGCGCTCGAACTACCTGTATCAGGATCTCTATGAGCTTTACAATACCGAGGGCAGCGCGCTCTACGCCTCCGACGAGGACCTCGCCGTCTACGCCGCCGAGCAGGGCTACATCACGGCGGACCACATCCTGCTTGCGACGAAGAACATGACGACCGGCGAAGCCCTCACCGACGAGCAGAAGGCCGAAAAGAAAGCGCTCGCTGAGGGGCTCGTCGAAAAGCTCAATTCCTACACCGGCGACGACATCGCCTCCTACTTTGCCGAGCTCGCCGACGAGTACAGCGAGGACCCCGGCCGCGAGAGCCATCCCACGGGCTACACCTTCACGACCGGCTCGATGGTGCAGGAGTTTGAAGACGCCGCCTACGCGCTTTCCGAGGGCGAGGTGAGTGAAGTCGTCGAATCCAGCCTCGGCTATCACATCCTGCTCCGCCTGCCGCTCGACAAGTCCGCCGCAGCCGACGAGGTGCGCGAGGAGTACTTCACGAACTTCATCGCCGAGCAGGTCGATGCCGCCGCGATGGCGACGAGCGCGGACTATGATAAGCTCGACCCGCAGACGATCTACGAGGCGATCGTCGCCGCGCAGGCGGAGGGTTAAATCGCAGCGCGGCGCACTGTACGGCGCTTGCGCCCGCGAGGGCGCGTGAGGGGCAGCCCGAAAGGGCTGCTTCCTTTTCGCGTCTCGGCAGGGGCACTGCTTTTTTCCCTGCACCGTGCAGAGGACAAAATAAAAGGAGACCTCTTTCGAGGTCTCCTTTTATTTTCAGGGGTTAGCGGTGCTTTAGCACTTCTCGAAGATGGTGGCAACGCCCTGGCCGCCGCCGATGCAGAGGGTGGCAAGACCCTTCTTGGCGTCGTCGCGCTTGAGCATTTCGTGCAGCAGGGTGACGATGATACGAGCGCCGGAAGCGCCGACGGGGTGGCCGATGGAGATCGCGCCGCCGTTGACGTTGACCTTGCTCATGTCGAAGCCGAGCTCACGGGCAACAGCGATGGACTGGGCCGCGAAGGCTTCGTTGGCCTCGACGAGGTCGATATCGTCGATGGTCAGGCCGGCCTTCTGCATGGCCTGACGGGAAGCGGGCACGGGGCCGACGCCCATGATCTTCGGGTCGACGCCGCCCTGGCCCCAGCTGACGAGCTTGGCCATGGGCTTGAGGTTGTACTTCTTCACGGCCTCGCCGGAAGCGAGGACGATGGCGGCAGCGCCGTCGTTGATGCCGGAGGCGTTACCGGCGGTGACGCGCTGGACGTGCTTCTTGGTATCGGCTTCGTGGATGCCGGTGGGCTCGAACGTGTGGACGATCTCGTCCTCAACGCCCTCGGGGCCGACGGGGAACGCGCCGCGCAGCTTGGCAAGACCCTCGACGGTGGAACCGGCGCGGGGGAACTCATCCTTCTTGAACTCGACGATCTCCTTCTTGACCTTCACAGGGACGGGAACGATCTCATCGTCAAAACGGCCGGCAGCCTGAGCGGCCTCGGTCTTCTGCTGGGAGGCAGCGCCGAAGGCGTCGAGCTCTTCGCGGGTGATGCCCCAAACATCGCAGATGTTCTCGGCGGTGGTGCCCATGTGGTAGTTGTTGAACGCATCCCACAGGCCGTCCTTGATCATGGTGTCGACAAGCTTCTTGTCGCCCATGCGGGCGCCCCAGCGGGCGTCGGGAGCGGCATAAGGAGCGGCGCTCATGTTCTCGGTGCCGCCGCAGACGACGATATCGGCATCGCCGGCGAGGATGGCGCGGCCAGCCTCAATGACGGACTTCATACCGGAGCCGCAGACCATACCGACGGTATAGGCGGGGACGGAATAGGGGAGACCGGCGCCCACGCCGACCTGACGGGCGACGTTCTGACCAAGACCGGCGGTCAGGATGCAGCCGAACATCAGCTCATCGACATTCTCGGGAGCGACATTCGCGCGCTTGAGGGCTTCCTTCACGACGATGGAGCCGAGCTGAGCGGCGGGGGTGTTCTTCAGGGAACCGCCGAAGGAACCGACAGCGGTACGGCAGCAGTTGACGACGTACAATTCTTTCATTTGACTTCTCCTTTAAAATTTGTAAATCCGGAATGATATCCGATTTTCTTCGATTTTGATTATACACACAGAAAAATGAAAAATCAACTGCAAAGTTGCGAAAAATATAGGCAATTTTGATTTTTTTCTTTCATTTCGTTAACTATTTAACAAGAATGAAGAATATCTTGCACCAAGGGATCGTTTTGCACCCAAAGGCGCAGGGAAAGCAGCACCGCTGGAGCTGCATGGGAAAGGGGGCCATTGTCTCGCGTGAGACAATGGCCCCCTTTCCCGCGTCTCCACACGCTGTTGGAATAAAAAGCAGCAGCTCTGCCCGGCTGTCCCCCCGCGCCCAAGGGCGCAAAAAAGGGACGCCTCTTTCGAGGCGTCCCTTTTAATAAGTAGTTTCTACGAAACAGAAATAACTTAGAACTTGGGCTTCTGGGCCTTGACCTTGGGCTCCTGGCCGTTGCAGACGGCGACGATGTCGTTGGCAACGCTGGTGCAGCAGTTCAGAACGCTCTGCTCGGTGGTTGCGGCCATGTGCGGGGTCATGATGACGTTGTCGAGGTTGAACAGCTCGCGGCTGGACTCCTGGATGGGCTCATGCTCGAACACGTCGAGACCGGCCTGGAACAGCGTGCCGTCCTTCAGGCACTCGACAAGCTCGTTCTCCTTGATCAGAGCACCGCGCGCGCAGTTGATGAAGGAAGCGGTGGGCTTCATCCAGCTGAACTGCTCACGGCCGATGGAGTGCTCGGTGGAGGGAACGACGGGCAGATGCACGGACACGAAATCGGCCTGCTCCCAGACCTCCTTCGCGGTGGCCTTCAGCTCGCACAGATCGCCGATCTTCTCCTGCGTCATGTACGGGTCGTAGCCGATGACCTTCATGCCGAAGCCGTACTTGCACTTCTTCATGGCAAGCTGGGAGATGCGGCCGCAGCCGATCATGCCGAGGGTCTTGCCGCCCAGCTCGTAGGTGTGCTCCATGTCCATGCGGACGAGAAAGTTGCCGCCGCGGAACTGGCGGTCAACATAGGTGAAGCGCTTGGCGCACATGAGCATCAGCATGACGGCGTGCTCGGCGACGGCGTTGGCGTTGCCGGCAGGCGCGTAGACAACGGTGATGTCCTTGGCGTGGGCGTGGTCCATGTCGATGTTATCGAGGCCGGCGCCCTGCTTGCCGATGACCTTGAGGTTCTTGCAGGTGTCCATCATCTTGGCGGTGATGGGCTCGGTGCGGCACATGATGGCGTCGGGCTGGAACTCGGCGAGCTCCTTGACGTAGGTCTCCTCGTCGTTATGGCTGCACAGCTTCACTTCAAAGTCGTTGGACTCGAAGATGTGCGTGGCCACCTCGTTGAGCTCGATGGTGTAGTAAACTTTGAACTTTGCCATGATAAAGATCTCCTCTCAAATTTTTATTTATTGAATTGCCAAATGATTTCATACGGTTTCTTCATTATACCTTGCGCTTTGCACAAAAGCAAGCGATTTTCAGAAAGATTTGCAAGAACTTATTCAAATAATTGAACAGCATCTTTCATTTTGACGATTTGCCGTCATGTCTTTCCCCCGTTTTCTGCAATTTTCGCTGCAAAACAAAAAAGGACATAAAAGGCGCTTGACAAGCTACTACATATGTAGTATATAGTTATCAACGACAAATGTAGTAGATCATCTAAGGAGGTCAACCCATGGACGATAAGAAGAGACTGCCCGACGCGGAGCTTGCCGTGATGCAGGCTATCTGGGCCGTCGGCGGCGAGGTCAGCCGCGGCGATCTCGACGGCGCGCTCGCGAGCCACGGCTGGAGCGCCAACACCGTCAACACCTACCTTACTCGCCTGTGCGAAAAAGGATTCCTCTCGAGCCGCCGCGAGGGGCGGAACAATTTGTACACGCCGCTCGTCTCAAAGGACAGATACCTCGAATTTGAGAGCCGCAGCGTCCTGAAGCGACTCTACGGCGGGTCGCTCGGCAGCTTCGTCGCGGCGCTGAACGCCGAGCAGCCGCTCGAGCAGAGCGAGATCGACGAGCTGCGGCAGTTTTTGGACGATATGAGCCGTTAAACGGAAATATAAGGAGGACGCACCATGGAAACATTTCTGCTGAATCTGTTGAAAACTTCCCTGTTAGGTTCCCTCGCCATTCTGGCGATGCTGGTACTCAAACCCCTCTGGCGCGAGCGCTACCGCGCGAAGACACGCTGCTGGCTGTGGCTGGCGCTGGCGGCATTTTTGCTGCTGCCGGTCGATTTTTCGGTGAAAAACGCGCCGGTGCAGGCCGCACCGCCGAAAGACTACACCCTCTTTGTCGGCACGGATAAGACAGCCATCCAATCGACCGACAATCTCTTCGGCGACATGGCCGAAAAAAGCGGCCAGTCCCCCGCCGCGGTGCGCGACACGATCATCCAGCGCCCCGTGACGAATCCCGAGCAGAAGACGACGCGCTACATCCCCGTGACGACGATCTTATTCTACGGCTATCTCGCGGGCGCGGCGGCGTTCCTGCTGTATCAGGGTGTCTCCTACGCCCTCTTCCGCCGCACGGTGCGCCGCTGGAAGAGAGACGTCTCCCGCGTGGACTACGCCGCGATGCTCTCTGACACGGCGCGCGACTTAGGCGTGAGCGCGCCGGAGATGATCGTCTGCGAGGCCATCTCCACCCCCGCGGTGACGGGCCTTCTCCGCCCGCGGCTGCTCCTGCCCCACGAGCACTACGACGTGCAGGAGCTGCGCTACATCCTGCGCCATGAGCTGTGCCATTTGAAGCGGCGCGATATGCTCTTCAAGCTCGTGCTGCTCGCGGCCAACGCGATGCACTGGTTCAACCCCGTGGTGTATCTGATGCTGCGTCAGGCGGACGAGGACATCGAGCTCGCCTGCGACAGCGCGGCGACCGACGGGCTCGAACTCCCCGAGCGCGCGGCTTACAGCCGGACACTGCTCGCCGCCGTGCAGTCCAGCGTGCGGGCGCTGCCCGCGACGACGTGCTTCGGCGGCACGGTCGAGCGTCTGAAGCGCCGCATCACGAACGTGCTGGGCGCGCAGAAAAAGCGCGGGCTCGGCGTTGTCGCCCTCGTGCTGGCGCTGACGCTGACGGCGGGCTGCGCCGTCGGCTGGGGCGAGCGCGCACAGACGCAGAAAAATGATGACCCGTTTGCCGACAAGAGCTATACGGTCGACATACTCTTATATGAAGCGCCCGGCTTTACGGATGGCTTTACGGATGGCGCATACCCCACCTTCCGCACCGCGACGAATCCCGCAGGGGAGAAATACGTCACGATGTTCAACGATCTGGGCTATGCCCTTATCTACGGCCCGATGGAGGAATACAAGCTGGAAAAGCAGTCCTTCTACGCACTCTTCGGCAACACCAGAGACGCTTCTCCGGTCGACGACCTTATGCAGCACAACAAATCCGCATGGACCGGCTACTGCGAAGAGGCAAAGGACTCTCAGCCGTATCAGACCTATCTTCTTGAGCAGGAAGACGGCACAATCTATCTCGGCCTTTCCGCCGACTATGCGGAAGACGGCAGTGAATGCTTCTGCATGGTCTACCGGCTGGAAAAGGAGGACGACACGATCTACGCCTCGATGGACGACTATGCCGCCGAGCGCGTGGCGGAGCTCAAAAAAGGCACGATGACCTATTCCGTGTCGGAAAATAATGAATATGCGTCCCGCTCGATCGAGGACACGGTCGCCGACGTGCGCGTGACGCAGCTGGAGCAGGCAGATTCGCTCGGCAACCTTTCCCCCGACGGCACGGTGCTGGAGCTGTGGTACTTCCAGTATGAGATGAAGCCCACGAACGAGGCGGGCGTGCAGATCGACGTCATCGGCGGGCAGGAGCTGACGGACGACGGATATCTCAACGAGAACTGGACGCACTATCTCACCGTCCTGCACTACACCAGCGGCGAGAAGACCGGCTATCAGATCATCGGCACCTCGATGAGCAACGACGGCCTGTGGTACAACGGCTGCAGCTACGGCGTGGACCTCAAGTATTACCTGCACGACTTCTACATCGACTATGCGGGGCTCGATCTGCCGCGCTATCAGATCGGTGCCCTCTATCACTTCACCGATGGCTACGGCAACGATCTGACGCCTGATGGGCGCGTCCAGTCCGGCGACGGCTGGTACTTCTACCTGCCCAATACGGGCACATGGAACGCGTCTCTCGAAGAGCCGCTGTGGGAATCCGCCTACGGCACGAAGTCGACCTTTGTCGTCAAAAGTTTCTCTACTGACGCTTCCGATGCCGCGGATTATTTTAAGCGCGACGGCTGGAATGTCGAAGATGTCGACGGCCAGAGCGTCTACACCAAGACAAACGGCGGCCAGCACGCACGCATCCGTCTCTACGACCGCACGGACGGCGGACACTATGAAGTGCAGACCTTCTGGTACGACGGTCAGAGCACGCAGGAAAACCAGTGGGGCTGGAGCGCCGCGCGCCAGACCGAGGGCGAGCGCGACCTGCTTGAGCAGATGGCCAAGACCTTCACCGTGAGCGACGCGATGAAAAAGGCCTACTCCCCCTCCTTCCCCGCCGACATCGCGCTGGTTTCCTCCGGCGGCGGCATCGACAGCATCGTCTATTACGCGAGCGCTAACAGCAGTGACCACCGCAGCGTCAGCCTTGTGGACGGCGAGAGTGCGCTGCACCTGAGCGATTTCACCTATAAAAAGCTGCCGGACACCACGCGTGTGCCCGAGGGCCGCTACATCCAGCTCTGGCCCGAAAACAGCAATCAGTCGTACTTTGAGTTCTACGAGGGCTCGAATATCGTCCGCTACGTGCTGACGAAGGACGGCAGCGTCTGCTACGAGGCGAGCGGCGACTTTGGTAAACACGAGACGATCTTCGACGCGATGCTCGCGTGGTTTGAAGAAGCCGCTGCGAACGAGGACGCCGAAAGTGCGAACGCCGTCATAAAAAACACCGTGCTCAACCGCGACGTCCTCATCCAGTCCTCCGGCAGTCACGTGGACTTCGGCGGCTTTCTGTGGTACACCGCGGGCGGCGAGCTGCGCCGCTATCGTTCGGGCGTGATCGAAACGGTCGATACCCTGCCGATCGACTATCTCAACGATACGCCCGTCAACGCGAGCCTTTCGACGCAGGACGACCGCCTTCTGATGAGCTATCACATCGGCGGCGCGACGTCCGGCTCGTTCGTCACCGACCTCTACGGCGTTGACGGCAAAAAGATCGCCTCGATCGGCGGCTACAATTCCATCGCCATCAGCGGCGACACAGTCGTTAAGACGCTCCAGTTCCCGCCCGCGGCGAACAACCTGTACATTTCCTACGACTGCGGCGGGACCTTCACGCCGCTTGGCGATAAGGACTGGTACTACGGCGCCGTCAAGGAGGATGACAGCGGCGTCACCTACATGAGTGCGGAGCTTGAGATCCGCGACGGCTATGTGTACACCCATGCAGTCTACGACGTGTTCCACGACAAGACGAGCGACCCGCTCGTGACGCACTCTGTGCGCGTGAATCTGAAGACCGGTGCGCAGGAAATTCTGGACTGAAGCGGTCAAATTTCAAAAAGGCGGCCCGAAGGC
>OLXF01000889.1_pt1 | contig 12205 bp, 10 predicted proteins | sample 1673471 | NCBI WGS metagenome assembly OLXF01 (sample SAMEA103958113, study PRJEB25191) | human gut metagenome
CGCATCTTGTCCACGCGGTAGAAGCGGTCGAACACGCGCGGCATATCCTCCTCGGGAATGCCGATGCCGTTGTCCTCCACGCGCAGCACGCACTCGTCCTCCGTGCCGCCAAGCGTCACGCGCACGAAGCCGCCGGGGCGGTTGTATTTGATGGCGTTCTCGGTGAGGTTATAAATGATCTGGTGCAGGTCGTCCACGCCGGCCCGCACGCTCTGCTCCCGCTCGACGAGATAGGTCAGCTCGACCCGCTTCTCGTCGGCGACCAGCCGCAGCATCCGCACCACGCGCTCGATGACCGGCGCGACCGCGACGCTCTGCGCCGGCTCGACGATGCCGCTGTCGAGCCGCGTGAGCCGCAGCAGATTTTCCGTGATGCGCGTCAGGCGGTCGGTCTCCTGCACGATGTCGCCGACGAACTCGCGCACCGTGGCAGCATCGATGTCTTCGGTCTGCAAAATCGAGTCGGAGAGCAGGCGGATACCGGCCAGCGGCGTTTTCAGCTCGTGGCTCGCGTCGGAGACAAAGCGGCGGCGCGCCTCCTCCGTCGTCTGCAAGCGGTCGGAGAGGCTGTTGAACTCCTCGGCGATCTCGCTGATCTCGTCGCGACCGCCAATCTCGGCGTGGTAGCTGTACGCGCCCTCGCGCACGCGGCGGATGGCCTCGAGCAGCACGCCGAAGCGGCGCGTGAGCATCCGCGAGAGCAGCAGGCTCAGCAGCACGACAAAGCCCGCGACTGCCGCCGAGATGCGCAGCAGATTCTTCTGCAGCGTCAGCAGCAGCGTCGCCTGCTCCACGTCGTACTCATAGGCATAGACCGCGCCGATGGTCTGGCTGCGGTAGATGACCGGCGAGGCCGCGCGGCTGCGGAACGCGCCGTCGGTAAAGTCGGCATAGAAGGCGTCGTAGCCCCGCAGCGCCTGCACGATCTCGGTGTAAAGCCCGTAGCGGCCCACCGCGCCGTCCGTCTCGCGGGTGTCGTAGAGGATGCGCCCCGCGGCGTCCGTGACGAGAATGCGGGAAATGCCGGTATCCTCCACCAGCGTCATCGCGGAGGCGACGTTCTCCTCGCTCAGCTCCTCCAGGCCGCTCAGCGCCGTCACCATCACGCTCACGCTGCTTTGCAGCGTCGTCTGCTTGGAGCGCACGACCAGATTTTCCGACACGATCAGAGGGTAGGTGTTCATGAAAACGAGCACTGCCGCAATGACCAGAATATAACTCAGGCCGAATTTGACCTGTAAGTTCGCACGCCGCACGGCGCTCCCCTCCTCCCATTCGTTTTCCTTCTGTGCGCCGCTCAGTCCTTGAGGTAGTAGCCCACGCCCCACTTGGTCATGATGTGCTTCGGCTCGGCGGGGTCATGCTCCAGCTTTTCGCGCAGGCGGCGGATGTGGACATCCACCGTGCGGTAGTCGCCGGCGTAGGTGAAGCCCCAGACGAGATCCATCAGATTCTCGCGCGAGTATACGCGGTGGGGATTCTTGATGAGTAGCTCCAAAATGTCGTATTCCTTCGCCGTCAGATCGACCGGCACGCCGTCGCGCAGCGCGATGCGACGCTCGGTGTCGAGCGCGATGCCGCCGGCGGTCAGCAGCTCCGTGCGCTTCTGCGCGGTCTGGCCCGCGCGGCGCAGCAGAGCGCGGATGCGCGCCTTGAGCTCTAAAATGTTGAAGGGCTTGGTGACGTAATCGTCCGCGCCGGACTCGAGGCCGATGATCTTGTCCGCGTCCTCGCTGCGGGCGGTGAGCATGATGATGGGCACCGCGGAGAATTCGCGGATGCGCATACAGGCGGTCAGCCCGTCCACCTCCGGCATCATCAGGTCCAGGATGATGAGGTCGAAGCTCTCGCTCCTGGCCAGCTCGACGGCGGCCGCGCCGTCGAAGGCAGTCTCGACCTGATAGCCCTCGTTCTCAAGGTTGAATTTGATGCCCTTGACGAGCAGCTTCTCGTCGTCCACCACTAAAATTTTCACGGCGCATCGCCTCCTGTCGTAATTTCATCGCGCATGGCGTCGAGCTTCGCGCTGCCGATGCCGCGCACCTCCAGCAGCTCGTCGAGCGTCTGAAAGTCTCCGTGCTCGGCGCGGTAGTCGAGGATCGCCTGCGCCAGCACCGGCCCGATGCCGGTAACGGTCTCCAGCTCCTCGGCGGTCGCGGTGTTGATGTTTACAAGCACGCGCTCGGGCGCGACCTCCTCCCGCGCGGGCCGCTCGGTCTGCACCGTATAGCCCTCCTGCTCGGTGCGGTTCGCGCCGAAGGTCAGATACAGCACGGCGGCGAGGAAGGCCAGCGTCACGAGCGCCAGAAAGAAATATGTGCTTCCGCCTTTTTCCTGCCGTTCCACGGTTGAACTCCCTCCCGTTTTTTGTTATACTGAATGTCGAATACCGTCGAGCGCGGGCAAGTCGCCCGCCGATCGTCCGATCAAATTTTATTGTAACATACTGCGAGGTACATTTCCATGAAAAAACGCCGCTTTTTTGCTCTTTTTTTGGTCCTCGGCCTGCTCGTCTCCCTGCTGAGCGTACCGGCCTCCGCCTTTGAGGAGATCGACGTCGACGCCCGCGCCGCCCTGCTCGTTGAGAAGGAAACGGGCGAGATCCTCTACGAAAAGAACGCCCACGAGAAGAACTACCCCGCAAGCATCACCAAGCTGACGGTGGCGCTGCTGGTGTTCGAGGCGATCGACGCGGGGCAGCTCTCGCTCGACCAGCCCATCACGGCGCACGAGAGCGCCTTCGAGGGACTGAGCATCTACGGCAGCACCGCCGGCATCAAGGTCGGCGAGGTGCTGACGGTCGAGCAGCTTCTGCAATGTATGCTCATCGTCTCGGCGAACGAGGCGTGCAACATTCTCGCCGAGGCCGTGTGCGGCGAGGGGAACATCTCCCAGTTCGTGCAGAGGATGAACGAGCGCGCTGCCGCGCTCGGCTGCGAAAACACGCACTACGTCAACACCTCCGGCCTGCACGATCCCGACCACTACACCACCGCGTGGGACATCTATCTCATCACGCGCGCGCTGATGCCCTACGAGAAATTCATGGAGATCTGCAACTCCAAGTCCGCGGAGATCGCCGAGACCGACCACAACCAGCGCCATGTGCTCCACTCCACCAACCGCCTCATTTCCAACTGGCGCGAGCTCGGCTACCTCTACCGCGACGCGCAGGGCATCAAGACCGGCTCGACCGAGGAGGCCGGTCACTGCCTCGTTTCCTCCGCCGTGCGCGGCGACCGTCAGCTTGTGAGCGTGGTACTCGGCGCGGAGAAGATCACCCTTGCCGACGGCAAGAGCACCCTCACCAAGAGCTTTTCCGAGACCATCCGCCTCTTTGACTACGGCTTTGACTGCTTCTCCCGCCGCGAGGTCGTCTCCGCCGACGAGCTGGTGCGCGAGGTCCCGGTCGCCCTTTCGAGCGAGGCGAACTATGTCGTCGCCCACCCCGCCGAAAGCATCACGCGGATGCTGCCCACGGAGCTGGACCTCAGCGAGCTCACGCGCGACATCACGCTGCCGGACAGCGTGGACGCCCCCATTGCCGCCGGCGACGAGCTGGGCGAAATGACCGTCTCCTACAACGGCACCGTCTACGGCACGGTCAAGCTGCTCGCGCTCAGCGATGTGTCAGCCTCGTGGCTGCTGGTCGCCAGGCGCGACGTGGCGGACTTCTTCTCCCGTACCGTCGTCAGGATCGTTCTCGTCGTCCTTCTCCTGCTCATTCTTGCATTCCTTTTCCTGCGCGGGAACGGGCGCGGACGGCGCTACGGCAAGCGCAGCAGCGGACGCGCCGCTCCCGCCGGTTATCGCGGCCGCAGGCGCTGAGCATCGGGGAATCCAAACTGTTAAGGTCATCAAACCGCACAAAACGGACGGGGTATCCCGTCCGTTTTCCGTTCAGCAGGGAAAATTCCGCGGCACGTGGACTTTTGTCCTTGATTTTTGCCCATTCCCCTGCTATACTGCATTCATCGTCAGATAAGGAGGCGCTCCTATGAAATATCTTGTTGTCATCGGCGACGGCATGGCGGACAACCCCGTCGAGGCCCTCGGCGGCAAAACGCCGCTCGAGTACGCCGACATTCCCACCATTGATTCCCTTGCCGCGCGCGGCACGGTCGGCAGCGTTGTGAACTGCCCCAAGCCGCTGCCCGCGGGCAGTGAGACCGCGATCCTCTCCATCTTCGGCTGCGACCCGCTCAAGCATTTCTCCGGCCGCTCGCCGATGGAGGCCGCCGCCATCGGGCTCAGGCTCGTTCCCGGCGACGCGGCGTTCCGCTGCAACCTCGTCGCGCTCGAGCCGGGCGATCAGCCCTATGAGGAAAAGCGCATCCTCTCCCACTCTGCCGGCTCCATCGCCGGACAGGATGCGCTCGACGTCGTCGCCGCGCTCAACAGCGATCCCGAATTTTCCGCCGCGCTCCGTGCGGCGGATATGTACATCGACCCCAGCCCCTCGTTCCGTCCGCTGGCGGTGAAGCACCATTGCGACCCGAGCGGCGTGTGCTTTATCCCGCCGCACGACCACCTCGGTGAGGTCATCGGCCCGCTGCTCCCGAGCGGGAAGGACGCGGCGCTCTCCAAGGTCTTTGCCGACCTTATGCGCCTTGCCAACCGCGTGCTGGAGCACCATCCCGTCACCGAGAAGCGCCGCGCGGAGGGCAAGCTCGGCGCGAACGGCATCTGGTTCTGGGCAGCGGGCACGGCGATGCAGCTTCCCGACTTCCGCGAGGAGTACGGCTGCGGCGGCGCGGTCATCAGCGCAGTGCCCCTGTGCCACGGCATCGGCGTGCTGCGCGGACTCGAGATGGTCGAGGTCGAGGGCGCGACCGGCGAGATCGACACCAACTTTGAGGGCAAGTTAGAGGCCACATGGGCGAGCCTTCAGAAGTACGACTTCGTCTGCCTGCACCTCGAGGCGCCCGATGAATGCACCCACAACGGCGACCTCAAGGGCAAGGTGCAGGCCATCGAATGGCTCGACAGCCGGCTCGTCAAGCCCCTCACCGAGCGTCTGGACGCGGCGCACATGGACTACCGCCTGCTGCTCCTCTCCGACCACAAAACGCTCACCGCGACGCGCGGGCACGACGGCGATCCCGTGCCGTATCTGCTCTACGACAGCCGCATCGACAGCGGGCGCGGCGGCGTGTACACCGAAAAGGCCGGCGAGAACGGTCCCTTCGTCGCGCACGGCTGCGAGCTGCTGCATCTTCTCTTTGAGCGCTGAAAAAGGAACATCGAAAAGGGTCAGCCGTCGGCTGACCCTTTTCTTATGTCTCCGCCGCGGCGGGGATCGACGGCTCCTCCCGCCGAACGCGGAGCGCTCCGTCCTCCGCCGCGATGCGGGCGGCGCCGCCCGCGTGGAGCGTTCCGCTGAGCAGCAGCTCGGCCACGGCGTCCTCCACCTCGGCGCGGATCACGCGGCGCAGGGGCCGCGCGCCGTAGAGCGGGTCGAAGCCCTCGTCCGCGATGCGCTCGACCGCCGCGTCCTCGACCATCAGCGTGACGCCGAGCGCCGCGGCGCGCTGCACGGTGGCCTTGAGCATCCGCCGCGCGATGGCCGAAACGTCCGCGCGGCTCAGACGGCGGAACACCACGGTCGAGTCGATGCGGTTGAGAAATTCCGGCTTGAAGGTCGCCCTCAGCTCAGCCATGACCGTTTCCTTCACACGCGCAAAGCCGCCGTCACCGTCCTCGGCCTGCGCGAAGCCGAGCTTCGCCGCGCTCGACGTGATGGCCTTCGCGCCCACGTTCGAGGTCATGACAAGCACCGTATTGCGGAAGTCCACGCGCCGCCCCTGCGCGTCGGTCAGCACACCGTCCTCCAAAATTTGCAGCAGCAGATTCCACACGTCCTCGTGCGCCTTTTCGATCTCGTCGAAGAGCACCACCGACCACGGGCGGCGGCGCACCTTCTCGGTCAGCTGCCCGCCCTCGTCGTAGCCGACGTAGCCCGGCGGCGCGCCGACGAGCCGCGAGACGGTATGCCGCTCCATATACTCCGACATATCCAGGCGCACCAGCGCCTCCTCGTCGCCGAACACCGCGTCGGCCAGCGCGCGGCACAGCTCCGTTTTGCCCACGCCCGTGGGGCCGAGAAAGAGAAACGAGCCGACGGGCCGCTTCGGATCGCGCAGTCCCGCGCGGGCGCGGCGCAGCGCGCGGGCGACCTCCCGCACCGCCTCGTCCTGCCCCACCACGCGCGCGTGGAGCGTGTCCTCCAGCCGCAGCAGACGCTCGCCCTCATCCTCTGTCAGGCGCGTGACGGGCACGCCCGACCATGCGGAGACCACCGCGGCCACGTCCTCCTCGCCGACGGTCCTTTGCTTTTCCCGCTGCGCGCGGCGCAGCGCCTCGCGCTCCTGCTCCGCCTGCTCGCGGCAGCTGTGCTCCACATCGCGCAGCATGGCCGCCCGCTCATAGTTCTGCTCCGCGACTGCTGCCGCGCGGTCGCGCTCCGCCTCGGCGGCCTTGGCCTCCATCGCCCGCAGCTCCGGTGAGTCGGGACGCGTGCCCATCCGCACGCGGGACGCCGCCTCGTCCATCAGATCCACCGCCTTGTCCGGCAGAAAGCGCCCTGTGATGTAGCGGCGCGAGAGCGTCACCGCGGCGGCAAGCGCCTCGTCGGATATCTTCAGACGGTGATGGCTCTCGTAGCGTGGGCGCAGCGCGCGCAGGATCGCAAGCGCCTGCTCCTCCGTCGGCTCGCCGACCGTGATGGGCTGAAAGCGGCGCTCGAGCGCCGCGTCCTTTTCGATATACCTCCGGTACTCGGCAAGCGTCGTCGCGCCGACCACGCGGAGCTCCCCGCGCCCCAGCGCGGGCTTGAGGATGTTCGCCGCGTCCACCGCGCCCTCGGCGCTGCCCGCGCCGACGATGGTGTGCAACTCGTCAAGGAACAGAATGACATTGCCCTCGCGCCGCACCTCGTCAAGCAGTGCCTTCACGCGCTCCTCAAACTCGCCGCGGTACTTCGTCCCCGCGACCATCGCGGATAGGTCGAGCGAAAGCAGGCGCTTGTCCATCAGCTCGTCGGGCACCTCCGCCGCCGCGATCTTCTGTGCAAGCCCCTCCGCCACCGCCGTCTTGCCGACGCCCGGCTCGCCGATGAGACAGGGGTTGTTCTTCTGGCGGCGGTTGAGGATCTGGACGACGCGCTCCAGCTCCTCGCTGCGGCCGATCATACGGTCGAGCTTGCCCGCGCGGGCGCGGTCGGTGAGCGAGATGCAGTAGTTATCGAGAAACTTGCGCTTCGGCTTGCGCTCGCCGCCGTCCTTGCCGACGCGGGGACGCTCGGTCTCGGCAGCGCTGTCGCGGTTTTCGGCGTTGGCGGCGTTCTGCGCGCCGAAAAGCCGGTTGAGGAACGGGAACGTTGCGGTCTTGCCGTCGTCGTCCGAGCTGTCGTCGTCGTTTTCGATGTTCATAAGATCGTCCCCGTTGCCGGAGAGATTCTGCATGGCCTCCATCATTTCGGAGGAAAGCCCGTCGAGATCTTCGTCGTTGATGCCCATTTTGGAAATGATATCGTCGATGGGCTTGATGTGCAGCTCACGGGCGCACTTGAGACACAGTCCCTCCTGGTGGGACTGGCCGTTTTCAATACGGTTGATGAATACCACCGCCATGTTCTTGTGGCAGCGGGCGCAGAGAGTAGGTTGCATAGATGTTCTCCTGTATTCTGTGAAATGGCGTTAAATTCCGAGCAGGTGTACGAAGATCGTGCGATCCATAAACCAGGAGACGAGGAAGGTGTTGGAAAGCGTCTCCTGCGAGACGAGAAGTCCTACGAACCGCAGCGCCCAGCCAATGATGAGGCAGAACGCCATGCCCTGCACAAGACCGGCCACCGCGCCGCCGATGTCGTTGAGCAGCTCGTGGTTCGGTATCTGGAAGCTGATATTGGGAATGTTCCCGATCACCGTGAGGAGGATCAGGATCATAACGAATGCGAGAATAAACCCGCCGACATAGGATATGCGCCGGCAGAGCACTTCTACAACGGCGTCGATGAGCTCAGCGTTATTTTCCTTCGCGTAGGCGACGGCTTCGTCCGCCATCTGCTCGCTGGTGGATTCGTAAATGCCCATGCCGTTGTAGGTGAGCGTGCAGAATTCCGTTTCACGGCCGGGATTCTGCGCAAAGTAGTCCTTGACGGAAAGGTTGGTGCTGTCGATCCCCATGGCGGGGCGGACGGTTTTATCGACGACGTTCACCTCAACAAAGCCGCTGGCGAACGGGCGCAGCGCGTCGATCACCTCTCCGGAATAGGTCTGGGAGAGAAGATTCGCGCCGTATACCGAAACAACGAACGCGATCAGACTGAAGATGCCCATGACGAGCCCCTTCTTATAGCCGGACCAGACACAGAAAATGAGTATGGACAAAAACAAAAGACTCAGTACCGCTTTCATGCAAAGCCTCCTTTTTCAGGCGCGGCCGGTGAGAGATCACCGGTTGAAATCGATTTGTACAACGCCGGACGCACCGGCGAAAAGAGCGCGGCTGTCCGAGCAGAGAAACACCTGCCGGACGTCCTCCGGCGGCTGATAGGATACGATCTCCTCCAACGCGGAGGAAAAGAGCGTGGATTCCTCTCCGGTGAAGAGGACGAGAAGCTGGCTGCCGCAGGACGACATGGCCGCGGCTTCCAGAGGGGCGGTAAAGCTGCCGAGCGGCTCGCCGGAGGGGGAGAACGCTGTGATCACCGTCTCGCCGCCGCCGAGACCGCTCGCCGCCGCAACGGCGGCAAAGTCTCCGCTGAGTGAAAAGGCGGAGAGATGCGCGTTTCCGAGTCGATGCTCGGAGAGCAGCGTGCCGTCCGCGGAGAGAAAGCAAACCGCCGTTTCCGTTACCGCGGCAATGGAGCCGTCCGAGAGAAAGCCGAAATCCACGATCAGCTCGCCGGGGGCAAAAAACTCGGCCTGCATCTCCTCGCGGTCGATGCGGAAAAAGCGGAGATACCCGCCGTCGTCTCCGGCGCCGTTCACGCAGAGAAGACCTTTTCCGGTCGTTCGCGCGGAGACGGGCGTGACGCTTGAAGCGTCCCAGCGGAAGAGCGGCGTGAGATCGGTGTCGTATACGACGACGCTCCCGCGATATCCGTCCTTATCGGTTAGGACGGTAATAAGCCCGGTTTCGTTCACATCGGCAAAGTATACGCCGCCCTCGGTCGCACTCTCGGCGGCCGAACCGTCCGGGTACAGCGCATGGATGCCGTTTTGCCCGGCGTCCCAGAACACCGCGAGCTGCGTCCCGGCAGCGCACATCGGCTCCGTCATTGCAAAGTCGGCGCTCGCGGCGCATTTCCCGCTGGCGTTGAAGAGCTGCGCGCCGGTCGTCGTGGCGGCGGCAAGCCCGTTTCCGGCGGCGGAATAAAAGACATTCTCTCCGCTCCGGAGGCGGAAGCCGTCGCGGTTCCGCACGGCGGCCGCCGTGTGCGACTGGACAACGCTCAGCACGAGCAACAGCGCTGCGATGCAGAGCATGGCGGCTGTCGCGGCGAGCACACGGGGCAGATTCCGGTGCTTGCGCTCCGGCGCGGCGGTATACCTATTAGAATGCATCAAAACCTCCAAAAAATCAAGCGTCTGCCATCATTTCCCAGGCGGGGCCGTCGTACCAGATGCGGTGCATATAAAGACCCTGCGGCGGCATCGTCGGGCCGGTGAGACGGCGGTCGCGCGTTTCGAGAAGCGCGGGAATATCCTCTGCCCGGAGCTTTCCGTAGCTTGCGTATACCATCGTGCCGACCATGGCGCGGACCATGTTGTACAAAAACCCGTTGGCGCACACACGCACGGTGATGAGATCGCCCTCGCGTTCGGCATCGCACCAGTACACGGTGCGGACGGTCGTTTTCGTTTCGGTGCCGACGCTCCGCACGGCGGCAAAGTCGTGCGTGCCTTCAAAGGCCTTCGCCGCGGCGCGCATCTGCGCAATGTCGAGCCGGGACGGATAGAAGCACACGCGCTTATCGAGAAACGGATCGGGAATGCGGCTATTGAGGATCTTATAGATATATTCCTTCTGGATGCACGAGCCGATGGCGTTGAAGCTCTCATCCACCTCGCAGGCGTCCGTCACGGCGATATCGCCGGGGAGACGGGCGTTGAGCGCGAGCGGGACCTTCTCGATCGGGATCGTACAGTCGGAGCGGAAATTCGCGCAGTAGCGCAGGGCGTGCACGCCCGCGTCCGTGCGGCCGCAGCCCGTTACATGGACGCTTGTACCGAGTATTTTTGCAATGGCGTCCTCCACGGTCTGCTGCACCGTGGGGAGACCGGCCTGCCGCTGCCAGCCGTGGTAGGCGGAGCCGTCGTATCGGAGACGGAGTGCAATGTTTCTCAAATGCCGTACCTCGTCAGGATGATCGACCCGGCCAGGATCACCGCCCAGAAAGCGAGAGCCAGGTAGTCGTTTCGACCCATGCGCAGCACCTTCATGCGGGTGCGCCCCTCGCCGCCGTTGTAGCAGCGGCACTCCATCGCGGTGGCCAGCTCGTCGGCGCGGCGGAACGCGCTCACGAACAGCGGCACAAGGATCGGCAGCAGCGCCTTCGCGCGGCGGACGAGACTGCCGCTTTCAAAATCCGCGCCGCGCGCCTTCTGCGCGGAAATGATCTTGTCGGTCTCTTCGATGAGCGTCGGGATAAAGCGCAGTGCGATGCTCATCATCATGGAAAGCTCATGCACCGGGAAGCGCAGCTTTTTGAGCGGACTCAAAAGCTGCTCCAGCCCGTCGGTGAGCTGCAGGGGAGAGGTCGTATACGTCAGAAGAAACGTTCCGCACACGAGCAGAATGATGCGAAGCACCATCAGTACCGCGCGGCGGATGCCGTTATCGGTGATGCGAAGCACCCAGAACGAGCAGATCACATTGCCGTCTGAGTAAAAGAGATTGAGCACCGCCGTTAAGATCACGATCACGATGAGCGGCTTGAGCCCCTTGAAGAGCGCCTTCGGGCGGATGCGCGAGAGCGCCACGCAGAAAACGAGCGTGAGCAGCACGAGCGCAGTAGCGCTCCAGTTGTTGGCGGTGAAGAGCGCGGCAATATAGAGCACCACGGCGATGAGCTTCGTGCGCGGGTCGAGCCGGTGCACGATGGTATTGCCGGGGAAGTACTGGCCGAGCGTAATGTCTTTCAGCATGCGCCGCCCTCCTTCCGTGCGAGCAGGGCCGCGGCAAGATCGTGCGGGGTATAGATGCCCTGCGGAACAGCAGCGCCGCGCGCGCGCAGCTCCTCTGCGAGAGCGGCTGCGCCCGGAATGCCGAGACCCATTTCACGAAGCTCCGCGGCGTGGGTGAAGATCTCCTCCGGCGCGCCGTCGAGCGCGATCTTGCCGCGCCGCATGACGATGAGCCGTTCGGCGTTTTCCGCGGCGACGTCCATATCGTGCGTGACGAGCACAACGGTGCTCCCCGTGGAGCGATGGTATTCGGCGATGTTTGCAAGGATCTCGCGGCACCCGGCGGGGTCGAGACCCGCCATTGGCTCATCGAGCACGAGCACCTCCGGCTTCATGGCCATCACGCCCGCAATGGCGATGCGGCGCTTCTGTCCGCCGGAAAGATCGAGCGGGGACGCCTCGAAGAGCGATTCATCGACTCCGGCAAACTTTGCGCCGAAGCGGACGTGCTCGTCCACCTCCTGCTCGTTCAATCCCATGTTTTTCGGACCGAACGCAATGTCACGGTAAACCGTCTCTTCAAAGAGCTGGTATTCCGGGTACTGGAACACCAGACCGACACGGAACCGGACGGCGCGCAGCGCCTCCTTGGAGCGGTGGATGTCCTCTTCTCCGAGCAGCACGCGCCCCGCGGCGGGCTTCAAAAGTCCGTTGAGATGCTGGATGAGCGTGCTCTTGCCGCTGCCGGTATGACCGAGCAGCGCCGCGTACTGACCGGCGGGGATGGAGAGATCAATATTGTCGAGAGCGACCTTTTCAAACGGAGTCCCGGCGCTGTATACGCACCGGAGAGACTCCAGACGGATATCGGGCATAACGAAAAACCTTTACTGATGGATTTAATTTCCGAGCCAGCGGACAATGGCATCGGCGGCTTCCGCGTCGGAGAGCGCGCCGAGCGGCACATCCGCCCCGGCGGCGCGCAGCTCATAGAGCGTTTCCGTCGTGGCGGGAACGTCCAGACCGATCGAACGCATCTGTTCAACGCGCGAAAAGACGTCCTTCGGCGCGCC
>OLXF01000904.1_pt1 | contig 12067 bp, 7 predicted proteins | sample 1673471 | NCBI WGS metagenome assembly OLXF01 (sample SAMEA103958113, study PRJEB25191) | human gut metagenome
AAAGCCTTGGCGGAAAATAAATGGCTTGTTTGTATTTACCCCCTTTTACTTCCGCACGGTTTGTATTATAATGATGTATTGAGCCGGTATCTCATATACCGGCGGGCAAAACAGTCTTGAGTGAATGATAAGGAGCAATTCTATGAAACGTTTTATGACCCTGCTGCTGGCCATGCTGATGGTCCTGTCCCTGGCCGCCTGCGGCGACAAGTCCTCCGCCACGGTGGATGCCGAGGGGCTGGGCAAGGCGCTGACCGAGCGCGTACAGTTTGACAGCACCATGAGCGCTATCGACGCCGGAGACTATCTGGAACTGCCCGAGGGCAGCAGCGCTGCCGCCTATATGTCTGACGGCAGCACCATGGAGGAGATCTTTGTGGTGTCCTGCAAGGATAAGACGGACGCATCGGCGGTGAAGATCGCCATGCAGGAGCTGCTGGACAGCCAGACGCAGGAGGCCGGGCGCTACCAGCCCGAGGAGGCCGAGCGCCTGAACAACGCCGTTTTCGCCACTTACGGCACCTGCGTGGTGCTGTGCGTTACCTCTGACACGGATACCGCCAATGCGGTCATCAAGGAGTATGTAGGATGAGTCCGCGCTATGAACGGCGGCAGCGGGGCGGAGGCGGCGCGCTGCTGCTTCTGATCGCCGCCGCGGCGCTGGTGGTGGCGGTCCTGGCCATCTTCACCGATGTATTCAGCGGTAAAAAAGCGCCGGACAAGGATACAGACAGCCCTGCCGTCACCCAGCCCGCGGACGGCGAGCCTGACGGGACCGGCGATGCGGACAACACCGCGAAGGACCCTGAGGGCGATCAAAAGGGTGGCCAAAGCGGGAATGGCGATGGGAACACTGATAAGTCCACCGTGACCACCACGAAGCCGGCAGCCTCCAATGTGATCACCACCGACGCCACGCCCTATCAGTCCGGCGGCGTATACATCGTGGGCAATGCCGGATATGAGATGTACAACTATGTGGGCTCCCTGGCGGAGAAGTACCAGTCCACGGTCAACGCCGTGGCGGACAGCCTCAGCGGCGTCAGCAATGTCTACGCCATGGCGATCCCCCTGTCCAGCAGCATCACCCTGCCGGACAGCCTGCTCAGCGACATACCCGGCAGCGATCAGGCACAGGCCGAAAAGGATATTCTGGCGGGAATGGGGCAGAATATAAAAACGGTGCCCCTGCATGACGCGCTGAACGCCCATCGGACGGAGTACATCTATTTCCGCACCGACCACCATTGGACGGCGCTGGGCGCCTATTACGCCTATGTACAGTTCTGCAATGTCAAGGGCATTACGCCCCACAACCTCAGCGACTATGAGGTGAGCCAGTACACGGGCTTTTTGGGCTCCTTCTACAACGACGGCGGCAAGCCTCAGGCCATGGCGGATGATCCGGATACGGTGAACGCCTATCATCCCGTCAGCAGCACCGCCGCCATGAAGTACGGCAGCAGCGAGGACAGCGAGCTCACCGGCGGCAAGGTGATCTTTGACGAGTCCACCGCAGCGGCCAGCCTGAAATACGGCGCGTTCATCATGGGCGACAACCCCTTCACCGTGATCGAGAACCCCGAAGTCAGCAATGGGCAGAGCTGCATTGTGGTGAAGGAATCCTTCGGCAACGCCTTTGTGCCGTTTCTGGTGGACCACTACCAGACGGTGTATGTGGTGGACTACCGGTATTACGGCGGCAGCGTCAGCGCACTGGCCAAGGCCAAGGGCGTGACGGACGTGTTGTTCGTCAACAACCTGTCCGCCATACGCGGCAGCTATCAGATGGGTAAGCTGGCCGGCGTGAAGTGACATCTGTTTTGAACAGGGCGGGCAAGCCCGCCCTGTTCCTTTTTCTGACTATCCGCAAAGGAGAGCACATCACATGGTATTCAGCAGCACCACATTTTTACTGGCGTTTTTGCCGCTGGTGGCTATTTTATACTATATCTGCCCACGGAAGCTGCGGAACGGGCTACTGCTTGTCTTCAGCCTGCTGTTTTACGGCTGGGGTGAGCCGAAGTACATTCTGATCATGCTGTTCTCCACGGTGTTCGACTACTGCAACGGTCTGGCCATCGGCCACTTTCGGAGCAGGGGAAGGGCGGGCGGCGCCAAGGCGGTGCTGGTCATCTCTGTGGTGGGAAACCTGGCGATCCTGGGCTTTTTCAAGTACACGGATTTTGCCATCAGCAACCTAAACGGTCTGCTGGGCACAGCCATCCCGGCGCTGGGGCTGCTGCTGCCCATCGGTATCTCCTTCTACACCTTCCAGACCATGAGCTATACCATCGACGTGTACCGGGGGCTGGTGCCGCCCCAGCGGAACATCGTGGACTTCGGCGCGTACGTGACGCTGTTCCCCCAGCTGATCGCGGGGCCTATCGTGCAGTACAAGACAGTAGCCTATGACCTGGAGCACCGGCGGGAGTCGGCGAGCGAGGCCAGCGAGGGTCTGCAGCGGCTGGTGATCGGTCTGGGCAAGAAGGTGCTCATCGCCAACCAGATGGGCGCCATCTGGGAGGACATCGCCGCCATGTCGGACCCCACAGCGGTCACGGCGTGGATCGGCGCCATCGCGTACACGTTCCAGATCTATTTTGACTTCTCCGGCTACTCGGACATGGCCATCGGCCTGGGGCATTTCTTCGGGTTCCACTTCTTGGAGAACTTCAACTATCCCTATGAGTCCCGTTCCGTCACTGAGTTCTGGCGGCGGTGGCACATCAGCCTGTCCACCTGGTTCCGGGAGTACGTCTACATCCCCCTGGGCGGCAACCGCAAGGGCAAGGGTCGGCAGCTCCTGAACATTGCCATCGTCTGGCTGCTGACCGGCCTGTGGCACGGGGCCAGCTGGAATTTCGTGCTGTGGGGCGTATACTACGCCATACTGCTGCTGCTGGAAAAGACGTTCCTGCTGAAGTGGCTGGACAAGGCGCCCCGGTTCGTAGGGCACGTGTACACCTGCTTCTGCTTCGTCATGGGCTGGGTGCTGTTCGCCATCACAGATCTCAGCGCTCTGGGCGCGTATGTGGGGCATATGTTCTCCGGAACCTTTGCCGACAGCACCACGGCGTACCTGCTGCGGTGCGACTGGCTGCTGCTGGTCCTGGGCGTCATCGGCTGCACGAGCCTTCCCAAGCGGCTGTGGGAAAAGCGGGAACAGGCCCTCTCCCCCGCCCTGTCGGACGGACTGCGAACGGTGTGGGTAGTCGTCGTACTGCTGGTGAGCATGGCGTTTCTGGTGGGCGACAGTTACAACCCGTTTTTGTACTTTAGATTTTAAGGAGGCGGCGCTATGAAGAAACGAAGCGGCATCGCGCCGCTGATCGCCATCGGCGGCATACTGCTGGCGCTGTCTGTCGGCAGCTTTTTCCTGACGCCGGACCGGGCATTCTCGGAGAACGAGAACCGCTATTTGCAGCTGACGCCCAGACTCACCTGGGATCGTGTCATGTCCGGCGACTTCATGGAGGACGTGGAGGACTATACCAGCGACCAGATCGTCTTCCGGGACTTCTGGACCGCCGCCCGGTCGGTGCTGCAGCGGGCCGAGGGCAAGGAGGACATCAGCGGCACCTATCTGGGCGCGGACGGGAGGTACTTTGCCAAGGTGACCGACGACAGCTTTGACTGGGTAAGGCTGGAGAAGAACGCCGGGTATATCCGGGATTTCTTTGCCGCCAGCGGTAAGCCCTGCACGGCGCTGATCGTGCCCAGCCCGGCCGGAATTCTGAGGGATATGCTGCCGGAGAACGCGCCGTATTTCAACGAGGACAAGGCCTTCGGCCAGCTGGGCGATATTCTGGGCAGCACGCTGCTGGACAGCCGGGAAACGCTATCGGCGGTGGACGATCCCTACTACCACACGGACCACCACTGGACCACCATGGGCGCGCAGGCGGCCTATACACTGTGGGCACAGGCCACGGGGCACACCGCCCGCAGCTATGACCTGACGCTGGCCACGGACAGCTTCCGCGGCACGCTGTACTCCAAGGTGCTGCTGCCGGACAGCGTATACGACAGCGTGTACTACGCGCCGGAGATCACGGTGGAGAGCGTGGTGTGCGACGGGGAGGACGGCGCGCTGTACGACCTGTCCGCCCTGGAGCAGAAGGATAAGTATGAGCTGTTTCTGGGCGGCAACTACGGCCAGTGCGTCATCACCACCGGCACGGAGAACGGGAAGCACTTGCTGCTGGTGAAGGACTCCTTCGCCAATTCCTTCGTACCGTTCCTCACCGGCGACTATGAGACCATCACCATGATCGACCTGCGGTACTACCGGGGCAGCATGGCAGAGCTGGCGGCGGAGGTCGACGATATTCTGGTGCTGACGGAGGTCACGAACCTGGCGGGATCGGGAGACTATTTCAAGCTGAGTAAGTGAAAACAGGCGTGCGCGGAGCGCACGCCTGTTTTGTCCCCTTTACAAACGGCTGTTTTTTGGTATAATAGTAAGGCTAAGGAAATTTACAGGCACAAGGAGAGACGATATATGGCCGTTATCGAGTACGACGAGTATAAACAGAAACTGCAGGCGCTGGAGCCCACCCTGGGCGAGCTGGAGAAGGCGCTGGGTATCCCCAAGGCCCGTGAGGAGCTGGCCGAGCTGCAGAAGGAGACGGAGCAGGAAGGCTTCTGGAACGATCTGGAGCGCAGCCAACAGGTGAGCCGTCAGGTAAAGCGCCTGGAGAACAAGATCAAAAAGCACGACAAGCTGGTTTCCGAGTGGGAGGACACCCTGACCCTGTGCGAAATGGCCCAGGAGGAGGATGACCCCAGCCAGCTGGAGGAGGTCGTCAGCGGATACGAGACGCTGGAGAAGGAGATCAGCGAGCGCCGGCTGGCGGCGCTGCTCAGCGGTGAATACGACGCCAACAACGCCATCCTCACCTTCCACGCCGGCGCCGGCGGCACCGAGGCCCAGGACTGGACGGAGATGCTGTACCGGATGTACACCCGCTGGGCCGAGCGCCACGGGTACACCTACCAGCTGATGGACTATGAGGCCGGCGACGAGGCGGGCATCAAGTCCGCCACTATCCTCATCGAGGGTGAGAACGCCTATGGCTATCTGAAGAGCGAGAACGGCGTGCACCGGCTGGTGCGCGTGAGCCCCTTTGACGCCAACGCCCGGCGGCAGACCAGCTTTGCCGCGCTGGAGGTCATGCCGGAGCTGGACGACGACAGCGAGATCGAGATCCGGCCGGAGGACATCGAAATGCAGGCCTGCCGCAGCTCCGGCGCAGGCGGTCAGCACATCAACAAGACGTCCTCCGCCGTGCGTCTGACCCACCTTCCCACGGGCATCGTGGTATTCTGCCAGACGGAGCGCAGCCAGTTCCAGAACCGGGACAACGCCATGAAGATGCTGCGGGCCAAGCTGGCGGAGCTGAAGCTGCAGCAGCACGCGGAGAAGATCAGCGATCTGAAGGGCGTGCAGATGAAGATCGAGTGGGGCAGCCAGATCCGTTCCTATGTGTTCATGCCCTACACCCTGGCCAAGGACACCCGCACCGGCTATGAGATGGGCAACATCCAGGCGGTGATGGACGGCGATATCGATGGGTTCATTAACGCGTACCTGACCGCCGCCGCCAACGGCGAGATCAAGAAATAAAGATTTTGGGAGGCCGCTGCGCGGCCTCCCTGTTTTTTCGGTGTACAAAAAGAAGCGGCTCATAAGAGCCGCTTCTTTTTCATTCAGTTCAGCACTTCTCGAACACGACTGCGGTGCCCATGCCGCCGCCGATGCACAGGGTCGCCAGACCCTTCTTGGCCTCGGGACGCTTCTGCATCTCGTGCAGCAGGGTGACGATGATACGCGCGCCGGAGGCGCCCACGGGGTGGCCCAGAGCGATGGCGCCGCCGTTGACGTTGACCTTGCTCATGTCAAAGTGCAGCTCGCGGGCCACGGCGATGGACTGGGCGGCAAAGGCCTCGTTGGCCTCGATCAGGTCGATGTCATCGATGGTGACGCCGGCCTTCTTCATGGCGTTGCGGGAAGCGACCACGGGGCCGACGCCCATGATCTTGGGATCCACGCCGCCCTGGCCCCAGCCGATCAGCTTGGCCATGGGCTTCAAACCGTACTTGGCCACAGCCTCGCCGGAGGCCAGCACGATGGCGGCAGCGCCGTCGTTGATGCCGGAGGCGTTGGCGGCGGTAACGCGCTGGGTGCCCTTATCGGGAGCATCCTGGCAGCCGATGGGCTCGAAGGTGTTGACCACCACGGGGTTGGGGGACTCGGGGCCCACGGGGAACGCACCCTTCAGCTTGGCGATGCTGTCCGCGGTGACGCCGGCCTTGGGATACTCATCCTTGGCGAAGGGCACCATCTCCTTCTTGACCTTGATCATCACAGGGACGATCTCGTCATCGAACCTGCCGGCGGCCTGGGCGGCCTCAGTCTTCTGCTGGGAGGCGGCGGCGAACTCGTCCTGCTCGCGGCGGGTGATACCCCAGATATCGTTGATGTTCTCGGCGGTGGTACCCATGTGGTAGTTGTTATAGGCGTCCCACAGACCGTCCTTGATCATGGTGTCCACCAGCTTCTTGTCGCCCATACGAGCGCCCCAGCGGGCGTCCATGGAGGCAAAGGGAGCGGCGCTCATGTTCTCGGTACCGCCGCAGACCACGATGTCGGAGTCACCGGCCAGGATGGAACGGGCACCCTCGATGACGGACTTCATGCCGGAACCGCAGACCATGCCCACGGTATAGGCGGGGACGGAATAGGGGATACCAGCCTTGATGGAGACCTGACGGGCCACATTCTGGCCCTGGGCAGAGGTCAGGATGCAGCCGAACATCAGCTCATCCACATTCTCGGGAGCCACGTTTGCGCGCTTCAGAGCCTCCTTGACCACCACGGCGCCCATTTCGGCGGCAGGGGTGTTCTTCAGGGAGCCGCCAAAGGAACCGATGGCGGTACGGCAGCAGTTGACAACATACAGGTCTTTCATGAAAGTTACCTCCTATAAAATATGTTGAAGATAGTATACAACAAAGTCTCACGCCTGTCTATCCCTAATGATAGTCACAATTTTAACAATAGTCAATCCCAAATTGCAACTTCGTTAAAAAATCGTCAAATCGGGCATATCAAATGGCGGTTTCCCGTCATTTTGACGAAATGACGCATCCTCATGCCGCCGGTTCGGCGTCAGCTCCGGTATCGGCAGTGTCCTCCCCCGCCGTGTCGGTACCGGCGTCGGCGCTGTGGTCATGGCCATCATCGGCGGTATGACCACCAGCCTCCGCCATGGCGGCCTGCATCTCCGCGCGGAGCTCCGTCATCCGGTCATAGAAGGCTCCCACGTCCAAGCTGCTATACAGCTTGGCGTTGGACACCACGGAGGCGTTGGCCAGCCGGTCGCTCTGGACCTGCTGGAAATAGGCATCTGCGGCCACGGACAGGTCCAGATCGGTACGCAGGATCACATAGCAGGAGCCATCGCCGTAGGGATCAATGACGGCGGTCAGTTCCTCCAGCTCCAGCGCCATGATGGCGTCGCTGAGGGGATCGCCCTCAGCGGCGGTCAGGGTAACGGCGCCCACAGCCTCCTGCTGCAGCTCCTCGCACATGGCGGCGTACTCCGCCGCCTTGTCCTCCGCCTTCTGCCAGCGCTCCAGCAGATCGGCGGCCATGGTCTCGGCATTTTCGCCGGTGAGGGTCAGTACATAGACGCTGGCATAGCCCTGCTCCTGGGCGTAGGCGCGGACGGCATCCTCGTCATACAGGCTGCCGCCGGGGCCATAGGCCGTCTGCAGGCTGCTGTTCAGGTACTGGGCGGCCAGCATACCGTCGAAGGTCTCCTCGCTGATGCCCATCAGGGCCAACTGCTGCTGATAGCCCTCCTCGCCGTAAAGGGACACCAGCTCCTGCCGCTGGAGGGCCAGGGCGGCCATGTCGCCGTCGGCGAGGGCGATGCCCGCCTGCTCTGCCCAGGAGCGGGTGACGGCAAAGCGCTTGGCGGCGTTCACCGCCTCCAGCTTTACATAGTCGCCGTAGGTGATGCCGCCCTCGGACACGGCGGCGTTCCAGTCCACGTCCGGCAGCTGGCTCGCCAGATAGGTACAGACGTAGTCCACCCAATAGAGGTACTCCTCACAGGTGACGATCTGACCGTCGACGACCAGCATCTCGCCGTCCGGGTGAAGGCCGCTGGCCTGATACAGCAGGCCCTCGGTGCTCTTACCGCCCTTCATGCCGCCGGTGAGGGCAAACGCGCCCACCAGCATGACGGACACCAGCGCGCCCGCCAGAAAACGGATCCAGTTATTCTTCATGTTTTGCCTCCTCAGGGGACTGCGCCCCGTTCATTTGTTGTGTATCTGTCTCGTGGAGCCGCAGGGCCTCCACCAGCGCGCCGGCGGCGGCCAGCGGTTCCTCCCCGGGCTGCATATACAGTGTCAGGCGGGGCGCTGCCCCGGCGGATAGCTGCGCGCGGCTGCGGTAGGCCGCCATGGTGCACACCGCCAGCAGCGCGGCGGCATCCACCCGATCGTCAAAGCTGAACACCAGCTGGCGGCCCTTCTGGGTGATATCGGTGACGCCGCAGTCCATAGCGGCGGCGCGGAGCAGCGCCACCCGCAGCAGCGCCGTCACCGGCGGCGGCACGTCGCCGTAGCGGTCCAGCAGCTCGTCGGTGAGTTCGGACTCGTCCTCCGGCGTGCGGAGGGCCGCGATGCGGCGGTAGAGGTCCATGCGCTGCCGGGCGGCGGGAACGTAAGACTCCGGGATATAGGCCGCCACGGTGATGTCAGCGGAACACTCCACCCGGGTGGGGGCGGTCTTGCCCTGCTGCTCCAGCACCGCGTCGTTCAGCAGCTTCAGGTACATATCATAGCCCACGGACATCATGTAACCGGACTGCTCCGGGCCCAGCAGATTGCCCGCGCCGCGGATCTCCAGGTCGCGCATGGCGATCTTGAAGCCGGAGCCAAACTCTACATACTCGCGGATGGCGGTCAGACGCTTGGCGGCCACCTCGGTGAGCACCTTGCCGGCCCGGTAGGTCAGATAGGCGTAGGCCCGGCGGGGACTGCGGCCGATGCGGCCCCTCAGCTGGTGCAGCTGGCTCAACCCCATGTTGTCCGCGTCCTCGATGATCAGCGTATTGACGTTGGGGATGTCGATGCCGGTCTCGATAATGGTGGTGCAGACCAGCACGTCGATCTCACCCTCGGACATACGGGCCATCACGTCGCTGAGCTGACCCTCGGCCATCTTGCCGTGGGCTGTCTCAATAGCAACGTCCTCGCCCAGCAGGTCACGGAGACGGGCGGCAGTGGCATCGATGCTGTCCACCCGATTGTGCAGGTAATACACCTGTCCGCCCCGGCCCAACTCCCGGCGGATGGCATCCGCCAGAAGGCCCCAGTCATGCTCCAGCACATAGGTCTGGACGCTCTGGCGGTCCTGGGGCGGCTGCTCGATGGTGCTCATGTCGCGGATGCCGGACATGGCCATGTTCAGCGTCCGGGGAATAGGCGTGGCAGAGAGGGTCAGGGTGTCCACCTGCCGGGCCACCTGACGCAGACGTTCCTTGTGGGTGACGCCGAAGCGCTGCTCCTCGTCGATGATGAGCAGACCCAGGTCTTTGAACTGCACGCCCTTGCCCAGCAGCTTATGGGTGCCGATAAGCAGGTCCACACGGCCGTCCTTCACCCGTTCCAGCACATCCTTGACCTGCTTGGGGGTGCGGAAGCGGGACAGCACCTCCACCGTGACCGGGAAGGCCCGGAACCGGGCGGCGGCGGTGGCATAGTGCTGCTGCGCCAGCACAGTGGTGGGCACCAGCAGCGCCACCTGCTTGCCGTCCAGGATACACTTCATGGCGGCGCGGAGGGCCACCTCCGTCTTACCGTAGCCCACGTCGCCGCAGAGCAGCCGGTCCATGGGCACGGGTTTCTCCATATCGGCCTTGATCTCCCGGATGGCGGTCAGCTGATCGTCGGTCTCCGTATAGTCGAAGGCCTCCTCAAACTCCTGCTGCCAGGGGGTATCCGGTGAAAAGGCGTGGCCGCCCAAGCGTTGGCGCTGGGCGTACAGCTTGATGAGCCCGTCGGCCAGGTCCTTGGCCGCGGCCTTGGCACGGCGGGTGGTCTTGGTCCACTGGTCGCCGGAGAGCTTGTTGAGCTTCACCTTTTCGGTGTCATCCCCGCCGCCGATATACTTGCTGACCAGGTCCAGTGAGGTGGCGGGGACGTACAGGCAGTCGCTGCCGGCGTACTGTATCTTGATGTAGTCCTTCTCCACGCCGTCCACCGGCAGGCGGATCATCCCGGCAAAGCGGCCGATTCCGTGGTGGATGTGGACCACCAGGTCGCCCACCTCCAGGTCGGCGTAGCTCAGCAGCCGCTGGCGGCTGTCGGACTTGGGTTGGCGGGGCTTTTTGGCCTTGCCGGACAGGGCACGGGTCAGCTGCCCTTCCGTCAGGACGGCCAGCTTCAGGGCAGGCCACTCACTGCCGGCGGACAGCGCCCCCACGGAGACGAGCGTCTGGCCCGGGGCGGGGACGGCATCACCCTCCAGCGCCAGAGCGGCGGGGATATGGCGCCGCTGGAGGAACTCCTGCATATTGCGGCAGCGGACCGCGCCGCCGCAGAGCACCAGCACGCCGAAGCCGGCGGTCAGATAGTGGGTGATGTCGGTGGCGGCGGCATCCAGGCTGCCGCCGTAGCCGGAGAGCTGCTTGGCGCTGACGTCCAGCAGCAGGCGGGGCGGCAGCAGATAGCGGCTGGTGGGCAGGCTCTCCAGCTGGCAGAGGGCAAAGCGGGAGAGCACCGTCTCCAGCTCCGGCTCCGTAAGGGTCAGGTCGCCGAAGGCGCCGGCCATGAGGCCGGCCTCCACGGCGGCGGTAACATCCTGACGGGTCTGGAACAGAAAGGCCCGGAGCGTCTCCTGCACCCGGCCGGCCTCGCCGGCACAGAGAATGGTGTCCTGGGCCAGATAGTCAAACGCGGTGGTCTTGTCCGGGCAGACGGCGGCCATATAGCGGTCCGCGCCGGGTGGCGCGATCCCCTGGCGCAGCAGTTCGGCATCGTCCAGCAGACGCTGACGAATGGCGGCGTGCTCCTTCTTCAGGCGGCGGGCGGCATCCTCCATGCGCCCGGCGGCGTCGGCGGCGGTGGTCACTTCGGCAAAGGGCAGCAGCTCAGATGCCGGCAGAATACACACCTGGCGGCGGTTCAGCACCCGGCGCTGGGTGGCCGTCTCGAATTCGCTCAGGCTATCCAGCTCGTCGTCGAAAAACTCACAGCGCAGCGGGCGCTCCTCCCCAGGGGAGAACACGTCCAGAATACCGCCCCGCAGGGCAAACTGGCCAGCCCCCTCCACCTGATCGGTGCGGGTGTATCCGGCGGCGGTCAGGCGGCGGCAGAGGTCCTGCACGTCGTACCGCGCGCCCACCTCCAGAGAAAAGGCGGCGGAGAGCAGCACCTCCCGGGACAGACAGCGCTGCACCAGAGCAGCGGCGGTGGTCACCACCACGGGGGCGTCGCCCCGGGCCATGCGGTACAGGGCGGACAGCCGGGCATTCTCCCACTGGCGGCTGTAAGCGGCGGGGCGCAGCTGCAATTCGCGCTCCGGCAAGCACACCGGCTCCACGCCCAGCAGAACGCGGATATCCGCCGCCTGACGCTGAACGTCCTTCTCATCGGCACACAGGAGCAGCAGCGGACGCTTCGTCTCTGCCGCCAGCGCGGCGGAGAACATGGCCCGGTGGACGGGGGCAAGCCCCGTCACGGCAGCGCAGCAGGTAACGGCGCTGCTGTGCAGCGCCGTCAGCAGCTCCTGAAGCTGCGGCAGAGCAGATAACTTGTCTAACAACCCGGTCACGGGGCATCCCTCCTTTCCCCTCCGGCGGCACTTCGTGCCGGTCCCTCTCCGCACGGAGAGGGACTTCGGCCGGTCAGTTAAATCTGTTCATAGCCCGGTCCGGGCCTTCATCAATGACGGACAAGGCGGCATCGGCTGCACGGTCCAGGGCATCGCGGAGGGTCTTGGCCTCCTCGCCCTGGGGCTTGCCGATGACCCAGTCGATCATCTCGT
>OLXF01000938.1_pt1 | contig 11835 bp, 9 predicted proteins | sample 1673471 | NCBI WGS metagenome assembly OLXF01 (sample SAMEA103958113, study PRJEB25191) | human gut metagenome
CTCCACCTCCACGGTAAAGGTATAGTAGCGCCCGTGCTGGTCGCCGGGCAGGTAGACTGACCACAGCCCCTGCCCCTGCGGTTCCAGCGGCAGGCTGCCCATGCAGGCTCCGCCGTCGCCCCGGCGGTAGAGGTTGACCGATACCTTCTGCGCCGTGGGCGCCCAGAGCCGGAGCCGGGTGCCGGAGGGGTTATATTCCGGCCCCAGAGGGCCGCTGTAGCTTGTCTGCCGTGCAAAGGCGCTGCTCTCGAACAGCGTTTTCCACTCTGCGGGCGTTTTCATTTCGTTCCATTCCCTTCGCATATCAAATCAATATAAAATTAGTGTACCCGCCTGCCCGTGGATTTTCAAGACTTTTCTTGCAAAAGGGGGCAAAGTACACTATACTGGGAAAAAAACGCAGGACGGAGGCAGGCAGATGGCATACACCGACGATTGGGAGAACTTGATGAACGGAGTGTTCGGCCCGGGAGGAAAACTGCGCTTTGATACGCAGAAAATGCCGCCGGAAAAGCCCGGTCTGCCCGATATGAACGCAGCCCTGCTGGAGCAGCAGAAAAAGCTGGACGAAATGCTGAAAAAACAGAACGCCGAGCTGCGCAGAGACACCACACAGGAGGCGCTGGCCCAGAGCCGGAAGATGCTTGAGGATATGGAGGCCGACGGCCTGCTGGCCAAAGGAACCACCGAAGTCAGACAGGAGCATCTGGGCAGCTTCGAAGGGCTGGCCGCTGAGGTGAAAAAGACGGTGCTGGGGCAGGACGCCTTTGTGGACGGCGTCGTGCGGGCCATGCGCCGGCCTTTCGTGCTGGGGACGGAGGCCCCCACGGCCCGGAACGTCATCCTGCTCTGCGGTGCGCCCGGCACGGGGCGGCATTTCGCTCTGACGGAGACGGCCCGCTGCATGGCCGCCCGGGGTCTTTTGCAGAGCGATAAGCTGGCCGTTATGGATCTGGCGCTTTACCCCAACCCGGGGGCCGAAAAGCTCTTTTTGCAGGATCTGTATGCCGCCCTCCACGCGCCGGGCGAGATCCTGGTCTTTGAGCACTACGAGAGCTGCTACCCGGGCTTTTTGAAGACGCTGGCAGACCTGGCCGTCAAGGGCAGTGCGCCCCTGTCCAGCCGGTATCTGGTGAACAAAGAGGGCATTCTGGTGGAAGCCGGTACAGCACTTGCCCCCGGCGCAGTGAGCCGCATCGACCCCTGCGGCAAGTATCTGATCTTCTTCTCCCGCAAGGGACGGGAGGCGCTGGCGGATAAATTCGGCGCGTCCTTTGTGGCGGCGGTAGGGGATGTGTGCCAGACCGCCCCCTTTACCCCGGAAGCATTGGCTGCGCTGGCGGCGCAGCAGCTGAACGCGCTGGCGCAGCGGGTGCACAGCCGTCTGGGGCTGACCCTTACCGCCGGGGCGGATGTGCGGGACTATGTGGCGGCGCAGTGCTCCAAGGAAAAGGGCGCAGAGGGGCTGGCAGACTGCTGCGAGCGGATCTTCCGCGCCCTGAGCGAGTACTGCTTACAGACCGACACAAAGCTGTCCGGCACGGTGGCGCTGACCGCCGCACCCGAAGGGCTGCAATTTGCACTGAACGGTGCCGCCCCGGCAGACCTGTTCAGCCTGCTTCCGACGGCCTACACCGGCGCGGTGGAGCAGATCCGCGCCGAGCTGGATGCGCTGGTGGGGCTTGCCCCGGTCAAGGAGTATGTGTTCGGTCTGGCAGACAATTTACAGGTGCAGCAGCGCCGCGCAGCGGCGGGCTTCAAGACCGCAAGCCTGTCCATGCACATGATCTTTACCGGCAACCCCGGCACCGGCAAGACCACCATTGCCCGGCTGGTGGCAAAGTACCTCAAGGCCATCGGCGCGCTGGGGGGCGGGCAGCTGGTGGAGGTGACCCGCGCCGACCTTGTGGGACGCTACACCGGCCACACCGCCCCGCTGACCAACAGCGTCATCGAAAGTGCACTGGGGGGCGTTTTGTTCATTGACGAGGCGTACAGCCTGTACCGCGGCCAGCAGGACAGCTTTGGGCTGGAAGCCATCGACACCCTTGTAAAGGGCATGGAGGATCACCGGGACGAGCTGGTGGTCATCCTTGCGGGCTACACCAAGGAGATGGAAGTATTCCTCACCGCCAACAGCGGCCTTGCCAGCCGCTTCCCCAACAAGATTGAGTTCCCGGATTACACCGCAGACGAGCTGCTGGACATCACCGCCGTGCTGGCCAAGGGCAAGGGCTACCGCCTTGCCGAGAACTGCACCTTCCCGCTGCTGGGCTACTACAAGCGCCGTCAGGCGCTGGACAGCCGCACCGCCGGCAATGGCCGTCTGGCGCGCAACACGCTGGAAAAGGCCATCTTCAACCAGAGCCGCCGCCTCATCGCCGAGCCCGCCGCTCCCCTTGACCTCATCCAGCCCAGCGATCTGGAATTTGAGGAATAAGGAAAAATTGATAGGAAAAAGGGTTCCAGAAACGCCCGCAGGCGTTTCTGGAACCCTTTCTGTTTATTCATGCTGCTCCGCAAGGCTCTGCACCATCTCGTGCAGCTGAGCGCGGACGGCGGCGGGGGCGGTGACCTCTACCTTGCCGCCAAAGCCGCACACCCAGCCGAAAAACTGCTGGCTGACGCAGATGGGCACGTCAAAGTGGAAGTGCTCCGCGTCCTCCGGGCAGAACACCGGTTCGCGGCCAAAGCGCTCCCGCATGACCGGCTCAAGGTCGGCAGCGCACCGCAGGGTGACCCGGTACTCGGTGCCGCCGAACATGTTGAAGTGCTTGCGCAGGTAGGCGGGCAGGTCGAAGGTGCGGAAGAACTCCTTGCCGCGGCGCGGCTCGTCCAGCACCAGCACCCCGGCCATCCGGTCCACCCGGTAGTGGCGCACCGGGGGTGCTTTTTCGTCCTGATAGGCGATCAGGTAATAGCAGCCGTTTTCCCATGCCAGCTGCCACGGGCTTACGGTGCGCACGGCGCTGCTGCCCTTGTAGCGGAACTGCACCAGACACCCCCGGTTGATGGCAGTGTGCAGCGCGTCGATGCTGTACAAAAGGGTCTGGCTGTCGGTCTTGGGGCGCCCGTCCACATACACCTGACGCTGCAATTGGGTGCCCTCGTAGTCGGAGCAGAGGGCTTCCAGCTTGTGGATGATGCGCTTGCTGGTGCGCGCCGAGATGACACTGCTGGACTGTACCGCATCCACCAGCAGCTTCAGCTCCGAAAGCTCGAATGCACGGCTGGCCATCCAGTACCCGCCGCCGCGCCCCCTTTGCAGCTGGATGTCGTAGCCCAGACTGCGCAGGGTGTCAATGTCGCTGTAAATGCTCTTGCGCTCGGCCAGAATGCCCTGATTTTCCAGCAGCTGCACCAGCTGGGGCACGTTCAGGCGGTGGTTCTCGTCGGTGCGCTGCTCAAGGATGCGCAGCAGCGTTACCAGCTTGGATTTCTGTCCTTCCTGCTTGGGCATGGGGCAATACCTCCGTCACGGTTTATTCCGGCAGCTTTTTGTCAAAGGCGGCGCGGCGCTGGGTGGAAAGGCGGAACATCTGTTCCAGCTTGTCCCGGTCGTCCGCCACAAGGGCGGCGCGCATCTCCTGCAAAGCGGAATCGAACTGGTCGATCTCGCTGATCAGGTTCTGCTTGTTCCACAAAAACAGCTCTGCCCACATTTTGTCGTTGATGCGTGCAATGCGGGTCAGATCGCGGAAGGAGTCGCCGGTGTATTCGCACAGCGAGGAGTTGTCGTTGGCGCACATCAGGCTTACGGCAATGGCGTGGCACAGCTGGCTGACATAGCCGATCATCCGGTCGTGCTCCTGCACGGTCAGGGTGCAGATATGCTTGAAGCCCAGCACCTCGGCCAGTTCCTTTGCCCACTGGATGCCCGCCGGGGTGTTCTTTTCGGTGGGAGTGATGATGAAGTTGGCCGGGGCAAAATTCACCTCGGCGGCGTGTTCCACGCTGGAAGTCTCGCGGCCTGCCATGGGGTGGCTGGCGATGAACTCCACCCCCGCCGGGCACAGCGCCTGCACCGGCTCCACAAGGCCGGTCTTAACGCCGGAAACATCCGTAAAGATGCACCCGGGCTTGAGCAGATGGCCGTAGGTTCGGAACCAGTCCAGCAGCGCGGTGGGGTACAGGCCAAAGATGATATGGTCGGCCTGCCGGACAAGGTCCTCAAAATCGTGGGTCTTGCCGCCGGCGATATAGCCGTGCTCCAGCGCATACTGCAAATGTCCCTCGCTGCGGTTGATGCCGTCCACATGGAAGCCGGCGCGGGTCAGTTCCAGCGCGTACTTGCCGCCCAGCAGACCCAGACCCACTACGAGATAACGTTTTGTTTTATCAAGCATCTTCTACCTCCACGCCAAGCGGCGCTGCATCTGCAAAAAAGCCGGGCCAGCTCTTCTGAATGGCTTCGGCATCGTCCACGGTCAGGGGCAGTGCGGCGGCAGCAGCCAGCACCGCAAGGCTCATGACCACCCGGTGGTCATTGTGGCCGTGCAGGGGCGCGGCGGGGGCGTGCAGACGTTCAGCACAGCCGTGCACCGTGATGGTGCCGCCGTCGCTTTCCAGCACGCCGCCGCAGGCGCGCAGCTCGGCTTCCATAGCCGCGATGCGGTCGCTCTCCTTCAGGCGCAGCCGCTGGGCGTTGCGGATGACGGTGGTGCCCTCGCACAGCAGACCCAGCACCATCAGCACGGGGCCAAGGTCGGGGCAGTCCGCAAGGTCGATATCCACCCCGTGCAGGGGTGCTTTTGCAAAGGTGACGCTGTCGCCCGTGCGGGTGAACACCGCGCCGCACCGGCGCAGGATGTCCAGAATGGCAGCATCGCCCTGCAAGGTGTCCGGCGCAAGGCCGGTGATGGTCACCCCGCCGCACACCGCACCCAGCACCGCCGGGAAAGCAGCCTGACTGTAATCGCCCTCCACGTTGTAGTCGCAGGGGTGGTACTGCTGCCCGCCCGGCAGCAGCAGGGTGGTTTCGTCCAGCCAGCGGCTGTGCACCCCAAAGGCGGCCTGTACGGCGCGGGTCATGTCGATGTAGCTGCGGCTCTCCACGGGGGGAATAAGGTGCAGCTGGCTGTCCCCGGGCAGCAGCGGCAGCGCGAACAGCAGCCCGCTGATGAATTGGCTGGACACGTTGCCCGCCAGCCGGTAGTCCCCGGGGGTCAGTGCACCCTCCACGGTCAGCCCGGCTGGGGACTGCTCAAACCGTAGATTCTGCTCGCGATATAACGTTTCGTATACAGATTGCGGGCGCTCCATCAGCCGTCCGCGCCCGGTAAAGGTGACCGGCTGGCCGGTCAGGCTGGCAATGGGGATCAAAAACCGCAGGGTGCTGCCGCTTTCGCAGCAGTCCACCGGGGCGGTCAGGGGCAGGAAATGCCCAAGCCCCTGCACAGCAGCATCGTCTGCGCCGGTGTCCACGGCGGCGCACAGCTGTGCGGCAGCGGACAGGGTGGCAGAGATGTCCTTGCTGAATTCCAGATGGGTGATGTGAGAGCGCCCCACGGCCAGCGCGGCGCACAGCACGGCGCGGTGCGCCATGCTTTTGCTGGGCGGCGCGGCGATCACGCCCCCGATGCCGCCGGGGGCAGGTCTGATGGTTACAAGCATAGCGGTGTTATCCTTTTTCTCGCCCATGCATCGGTACTGCACCAAAGCCTTCCCCCGGTCGGGGGAAGGTGGCTGCGAACGCAGAGAGCAGACGGATGAGGGCGCTGGTAGCTGGCGCTTTTCCTGAACAGGAAAGCGTTTTTACATCTCCCGGCCGATGGCCCAAGCCACCTGACGGCACTTTGCCATGGCCTGTGCAAAGGCGTCCGGGGTCAGGCACTGTGCGCCGTCGCTCCATGCGTGCTGGGGGTCGTAGTGCACCTCTACCTCCAGACCGTCCGCACCGGCGGCTACGGCAGCGATCATCATAGGCTCCACCAGATTGGCCTTGCCGGTGGCGTGGCTGGGGTCTACCACGATGGGCAGATGGGTCTTTTCGTGGATGATGGGCACAGCGGAAAGATCCAGCGTATTGCGGGTGTACTTTTCAAAGGTGCGGATGCCGCGCTCGCAGAAGATGACCTGCTCGTTGCCGCCAGCCATGATGTACTCGGCGCTCATGATCCACTCCTCGATGGTGTTGCACAGACCGCGCTTGAGCAGCACGGGCTTGTGCATTTTGCCGACGGCCTTGAGCAGCTGGAAGTTCTGCATATTGCGTGCGCCGATCTGCACCACGTCCACATACTCCTCAAACTCCGGGATGCGGTCCTCGCTCATCAGCTCGGAGACGATGGGCAGGCCGGTGGCTTCGCGAGCCTTTACCATATCCAGAATGCCCTCGGTCTCCAGACCCTGAAAGGCATAGGGAGAGGTGCGGGGCTTGTAGGCGCCGCCGCGGAACAGCGCTGCGCCGCCCGCCTTGACCCCCTGCGCGATGCGCAGAGCCTGCTCGGCGTTCTCGATGCTGCACGGGCCTGCCATAACGGCGATCTTTTCCTTGCTGCCGATCTTCACGCCGCCGCAGTCGATGACCGAGTCTGCGGGGTGGAACAGGCGGTTTGCGCGCTTATAGGGCGCAGACACACGGGTGACGTTGTCGATCCACGGGTTTGCCAGCACGTCCCGCTCGTCGATCTTGGTGGTATCGCCCACCAGACCGAACACGTTGTAGTCCTTGCCGGTAATCAGGGTCACGTCCAGACCCTGCTTTTCGAATTTATCAACGATCTTTTCCAGCTCCTCTTTGGGAGTGCCTTTTTTGGTGGAGATGATCATGGGAGGTCGTTCCTTTCCTGTTTGTTTTACATCACGATATGCGCCTTAGAGGAGCCGTCGGTGCGCAGCAGCTGCGCCAGCCAGATGCAGGCGTGCAGGTAGCCCTGCGGGCCTTCCCCGATAAAATGCCCCTGACAGCCAAAGGACACCACGTCCGTTTTGCGGAAGGACTCGCGCTCGTCCGGGGCGTCCAGCATCACCTCTACGGCGGGCACGCTGCACAGCCGCAGCGCGTCCAGAATGGCCACGCTGTAATGGGCGTAGCCGCCGGGGTTCAGCACGATGCCGTCTACCCGCCCGGGGGCAGACTGGATCTCGTCGATGAGGTCGCCCTCGTGGTTGGACTGACAGATATCCGTTTCAATGCCAAGCTGGTCGCAGCCCGCCTGCACATAGTCCATCAGGCCGGTGTAGTCCACCTCGCCCGGCACGCCGGGCTCAGACCAGCGCGCCAGATTGATGTTTGGCCCGTTAAGAATCAAAAATTTCATCCAGTGCCTCCTGTGCAGCTGCCAGCGTCTGGGCCAGCGTGCCGGTGTTAGAAATCACCGCATCTGCGGCGGCAAGGTACAGCGGGCGGCGCTGGGCCTCCATGGTGCGCAGCGCCTCGGCGCTGGAAGAAAGCGGACGGTTGCCGCCCACAGCCAGCGCGTCCACCGGCCGGTCGATGAACAGCACCACGCCGTTCTGGCGCAGGGCGCGGACATTCTCTGCCCGCTTCACCGCGCCGCCGCCGCAGGAGAGTACAAGCCCTTTTTCCTTGCCGAAACGGGCGATCTGCGCGGCTTCCTTTGCGCGGAAGCCCTCTTCGCCCTCGGCGGCAAAGATATCCGGGATGCTGCGTCCGTCTGCCTTGACGATCTCCTCATCCAGATCCACAAGCGGTCTGCCCAGCTGCTTTGCCAGCAGGCGGCCAAGGGTGGATTTGCCGCAGGAGGGCATCCCCACAAGGGCGATGTTCAGCGTCTCGCGGCGCAGCGCAGCGGTAATGCGCCGCACCTCGCCCGGGGCGTCCTCGAACTTGCGGCCAAGGAAGTATTCGGCGGCATACACCGCCTGTGCCACCAGCATCTCCAGCCCGCCTACGGCTACCGGCACACCGGCTTCCTCGGCGCGGAGAATGAGTTCGGTCTTGTTGGGGTTATAGACCACGTCCACCACGGCTTCCAGCCCGGGCATGGCGGCGACGTCCAGACTGCACACGCCCACGTTGGGGTACATCCCAGCGGGGGTGGTGTTGAACACTACCTGTGCGCCGCTGCGCACGGCTTCGGAATAGCTCAGTTCGCCCTTTTCCGGGTCGGGGGTGCGGCTGACCGTCAGCACCTTGTCAGCGCCCTTGTCCAGTGCCACCGCGCGGGTGGTGTTGTGGGTGCCGCCGGTGCCCAAGATGAGCACGGTCTTGCCTGCAAGTTCCACGCCGTGGGCTTCGCACAGGTGGGCAAAGCCCAGATAATCGGTGTTGTAGCCGTAGAGCAGGCCGTTTTTATTCACCACCGTGTTCACCGCACCGATGGCGCGGGCGCGGGGGTCGATGAAGGAGCAGTACTCCATCACCAGCTTTTTGTAGGGAATGGTCACATTGATGGCCTTGAACTGCCGCCGCTGCAAAAAGGCGCGGGCGTCTGCCTCGGTGGGCAGGGGGCACAGCTCGTAGCTGTACCCGCAGAGCAGTTCATGGATGGTCTTGGAGTAGGAGTGTCCCAGCTTGCCGCCGATCAGTCCGTATTCCATCTCAGTCCTCCTTCCGGTAGCCGGTGGGGTCGGTCATCCACCGGGCACCGTACCGGGCGGTGAGCAGATCGCCCACCGCGATGGCGGCAGCGCAGGTCTGCACAATGGCAGCCCGGGGCACGATGCAGGGGTCGTGCCGTCCCTGAATGGACAGTTGTGCGTCCTTTTTTGCGATGTAGTCCACCGTGTCCTGCTGCTTATAGATGCTGGGGGTGGGCTTGACGGCGGTGCGGAACACCACCGGCATACCGTTGGCGATGCCGCCGTTGATGCCCGCGTTGTGGTTGGTGGCGGTGACCACCGCGCCCTCTGCCGTCATGCGGAAGGCGTCGTTCGCTTCCGAGCCGCGCAGCCCGGCAAAGCCGAAGCCGGTGCCGAACTCGATGCCCTTGACCGCCGGGATGGAAAAGGCAAGGTGGGCGATCTCGCTCTCCACGCTGTCAAAGTAAGGCTCGCCGATGCCGGCGGGCAGGCCGAGAATGGCAGTTTCCAGCACGCCGCCCACGCTGTCGCCCTCGGCACCGGCGGCGCGGATGGCGGCTTTCATGGGTTCTTCCACGGCGGTATCCAGCACCGCAAAGCCCTCGGTCTTACTGGCAAGCGTCTCCACCTGTGCCGCAAGGGCGGCGGGGTCGTCCAGTGCAAAGGGCGTATCTGCAAGACCAGCGCACCGGGCGATGTGGGTGGTGATATCAATGCCTGCCCGCTGCAATGCGGCAAGCACGATGCTGCCGCCTGCCACGAGGGCGGCGGTCACCCGGCCGGAAAAGTGCCCGCCGCCCCGGGCATCCTGAAAGCCGTGGTACTTGGCGTAGGCGGTAAAATCTGCGTGACCGGGGCGCAGCAGGTCGGCGGTCTTGGCGTAGTCGCCGCTGCGGGTGTTCTGGTTTTCGATCATCAGGGCAATGGCGGTGCCGGTGGTGTGGCCGTTCACCACACCGGACAGCAGCTGCACCGCGTCAGCCTCCACCCGGGGGGTGGAAAGGCCGTCGCCCCGGGCGCGGCGCTTATCCATGCAGGCGGCGAGGAAGCTCTCATCCACCGGCACACCGGCGGCCATGCCGTCCAGCACTGCGCCCACGGCGCGGCCGTGGCTCTCGCCGAAGATGGTCAGCGAAAGGTCGCTGCCAAAGGTATTTTTCATGGGTCAGTCCTCCATGCCCAGCAGCGGGCGCAGCCCCTCCACAGGGATGGTCTCGGCGCGCCAGCAGCCAAGGCCGGGCACCTTGATGATGGTGATCTGTCCGTCCTGTGCTTTTTTGTCGTGCAGCATCTCGGCCAGCACCTTTTCCTTATCGTAGGCGGTGCGGGTGGGCAACCCTAAGCGGCGGTACACGCCGCGCACCCGCTTTTGCAATGCCTTGGATTCGATCATGGGCAGCATGCCCAGCGCCACGCACTCGCCGTGGAACAGGCCGGTGGTGCGGCGTCCCTTGATGCCCTTCACGGCTTCGATGCCGTGGCCGATGGTGTGGCCGAAGTTCAGAGCCTTGCGCATCCCCTGCTCGGTCTCGTCCTGCTCCACGATACCCTTCTTGAACCGCAGGCTGCGGCAGATGATCTCGCCGATCTGGGCGTCGATGTCGCCCTTCTCAAAGATGGCGAACAGCTCCGGGTCTGCCAGCAGGCTGGCCTTGACGGCCTCGGCCAGGCCGTTGATGTAGTGGCGGCGGGGCAGGGTGGACAACGTTTCCGGGTCCACGATGACCAGTTTGGGCTGCCAGAAAGCGCCCACGATGTTTTTGGTGTCGCCCAGGTCCACGGCGGTCTTGCCGCCAATGGAGGAATCGATCATGGAGAGGGTGGTGGTGGGGCAGTTGATGAAATCAATGCCGCGCATATAGATGGAGGCCGCAAAGCCTGCCAGGTCGCCCACGACACCACCGCCCACGGCGATGACCAGGTCGCCCCGGCCCATATTGAATTCCAGCATCTGGCGCAGGACAGTCTCCAGAATTTTAAAGCTCTTGCTGGCCTCACCCTGAGGCACGGTGATGATCTTGGCGTCCTTGCACTGATCGGCCACCCGCTGGGCGTACTGGGCGGGCACGCCGCTGTCGGTGACGATGGCCACCCGGCGGTCCAGCCGGGCGAACTGGTACAGGTTTTCCAGCGCGCCGCTCTTTAAAATGATATCATAGCTGCGCTCGCCCAGGTTCATGGTGAGCTTGGTTCCGATAAATTCGCTCATTTTGTGTACACTCCTAACAGCCGCACGGTGCGGCAGGTATGATCCAGCTCGCGCAGCAGCGCGGCGGTCTCGTCGTCGGCGGGGTCTCCCACCAGCTCGACGTAAAAATAGTAATCGAAGGGAACATGGGGCAGCGGACGGCTCTTGATGGACTCCATGTCGTAGCCGAAACGGCCGATGACCTGGATGACCTCAGCCAGCTTGCCGGGTTTGTTGTCCAGTGTGAACAGCAGCGAGAAGCGGTTGCCCACGGTGGGCTTTTCGCGGCTGAGGACGATGAAACGGGTGGTGTTGTCGCCGTCGGTGTTGATGCTGGGGACGAGGACTTCCAGCCCGTAGAGGGCGGCTGTCTCGGCGCTGGCGATGGCGGCTTTGGACGGGTCGCCCGACTCGGCCACGAACTTTGCGGCCATGGCCGTGTTGGGCATGGCCGTGGCGGGCAGACGGAACTGCTTTAAGAACGTCTCACTCTGGGCGATGGCCTGCTGATGGCTGTAGACGTGCCTGAGCTGGGCCAGCTGGGTGCCGGGCAGGACGAGCAGGTTCTGGGAGATGGGCAGGTCGTAGACGTCCACCACCCACAGCTCGGGGTGGTTGTAGCACAAGTCGAGGACAGCGGAGACGTCGCCTGCGTGGCTGTTCTCAAACGGCACAACGCCGTGGGCGGTGTCGCCCCGGCTGACGGCATCGAACACCTCGTCCCACGTCGGATAGCTGACGGCCTCCGCGTGGGGGAAGAGCGCCCGCAGCGCGATGTGGGCGAAAGCGCCTTCCACGCCCTGATAGGCGGCGCGGTTCCGGCCCAGCACCTCGGCTTCGTACTGCTTGGCGACATCCATCATGTTCTGGACATGGTCTTTATAGTAAGGCCGGAGGGCAGCGTTCTGGATGCGGGCCGCAGCCTTTTCCAGCACCACCGCCTCCCGCGCGGCGTCAAAGATCGGCAGGCCGTGGGCCTGTTTGTATTGGGCGACGCTGAGCACAGCGGCCATCCGCCGCTCAAACAGGGCGGCAAGCTGCGCGTCCACCGCGTCGATCTCGGCGCGGGCTTGTTCCAGTGTGTCCATCTTTCCACATCCTTTGGGTAAAATTTCAGTTCTTACAGCGATGATACCTAGTAAGTATACCATAACCCGGAT
>OLXF01000957.1_pt1 | contig 11723 bp, 9 predicted proteins | sample 1673471 | NCBI WGS metagenome assembly OLXF01 (sample SAMEA103958113, study PRJEB25191) | human gut metagenome
TACCCAGGTCGATACCAATTATTTTACCCATCTAAACGTCTCCACTATATATTCGGTCATCATGTGGTTGTGAGTCTGTAATAGGGGCGAAACGTCTGGTTTCAACTGCCCAATTTCATTTTTTTGCAGACTCACTCACTGCGGTTGACTACTAAATGGGGTCGTAAACCACGTCATCAAGGGGGAGATGCAAAAATTTTTTGTGCTTTTGCGCAGAAATTTCGCGATATGGCAGGACAAGACGTAAAATTGACAGCAATTTTATTCATATAAAGAATGAATCGCAGCCAAGGCATTCATCAAAAAATTGTAATAAAAAGAAAAGATTACGTGCCTGAATCTTCTCTTTATCAGCAGTAAACTAGTGGGTATTCATCCCCCTACCTCTTCCCACTAAGAGAATCCTTATGAAATCCGTTTTTACGATTTCCGCCAGCCTGGCGATTAGCCTGATGCTGTGCTGCACGGCGCAGGCAAACGACCATAAACTCCTCGGCGCCATTGCAATGCCGCGTAACGAAACCAACGATCTGGCGCTGAAACTTCCTGTTTGTCGCATTGTGAAACGCATACAACTCTCTGCCGACCATGGCGATTTACAGTTAAGCGGTGCATCGGTTTATTTCAAAGCCGCCCGTAGCGCCAGTCAGAGCCTGAATATTCCTTCAGAAATAAAAGAAGGGCAAACCACTGACTGGATCAACATTAACAGCGATAACGACAATAAACGCTGCGTCTCAAAAATCACCTTTTCGGGTCATACGGTGAACTCATCGGATATGGCCACGCTGAAAATTATCGGCGACGACTAACGCCAGAATATAGAAGCCACAAAAAATGAATGTTAATTACCTGAATGATTCAGATCTGGATTTTCTTCAGCATTGTAGTGAGGAACAGTTGGCAAATTTCGCCCGATTGCTCACCCATAATGAAAAAGGCAAAACTCGCCTCTCCAGCGTACTGATGCGCAACGAACTGTTTAAATCGATGGAAGGGCATCCCGAGCAACATCGCCGCAACTGGCAGCTGATTGCCGGAGAATTACAGCATTTTGGTGGCGATAGTATCGCCAACAAACTGCGCGGACACGGTAAATTGTATCGGGCCATTTTGCTCGATGTTTCAAAGCGATTGAAGCTGAAAGCCGACAAAGAGATGTCTACGTTTGAGATTGAGCAACAGTTACTGGAACAATTTCTGCGTAATACCTGGAAGAAAATGGACGAGGAACATAAGCAGGAGTTTCTGCACGCGGTCGATGCCAGGGTGAATGAGCTGGAAGAGCTGCTGCCGCTGCTGATGAAAGACAAATTATTGGCAAAAGGTGTGTCGCATTTGCTTTCCAGCCAACTGACCCGCATTTTACGCACCCACGCAGCAATGAGCGTACTTGGGCATGGTTTGCTGCGCGGCGCGGGGCTGGGAGGCCCTGTAGGTGCGGCACTAAATGGGGTTAAAGCGGTCAGCGGCAGCGCCTATCGCGTGACGATTCCAGCCGTACTGCAAATCGCCTGCCTGCGCCGGATGGTTAGCGCCACTCAGGTCTGATACCGGAAACCGGGGAAAATTTTCATTTTCCCCTCAAAAGATCGTAGACACTGCCCCACTGGCTGATTATTATGCCGCGCCCTGAAAACACTACAGTTATTCAGGGAAATTATTTCACCATTCATTCGATGATGATTTTTGAGGAATTATGGGCAACACTAAGTTGGCTAATCCGGCACCGCTGGGCCTGATGGGCTTCGGCATGACCACCATTCTGCTTAACCTGCACAACGTGGGTTATTTCGCTCTGGACGGTATTATTCTTGCCATGGGCATTTTCTACGGCGGCATCGCGCAAATTTTTGCTGGTCTGCTGGAGTACAAAAAAGGCAACACTTTCGGTTTAACCGCATTCACCTCTTACGGTTCTTTCTGGCTGACGCTGGTTGCGATTCTGCTGATGCCGAAACTGGGTCTGACCGATGCGCCAAATGCACAGTTCCTTGGTGTCTACCTGGGTCTGTGGGGCGTATTTACGCTGTTTATGTTCTTCGGCACGCTGAAAGGCGCACGCGTTCTGCAATTCGTTTTCTTTAGCCTGACCGTGCTGTTTGCCCTGCTGGCGATCGGTAACATTGCCGGTAACGCCGCAATCATCCACTTTGCCGGCTGGATTGGGCTGATCTGCGGTGCCAGCGCAATCTATCTGGCGATGGGTGAAGTACTGAACGAGCAGTTTGGTCGCACCGTTCTGCCGATTGGTGAATCCCACTAATTGTTTTGAGATCCCCCCGCTCGGGGGGATTTTTTTATTCGCTAACGTCGCGTCTTGCACTCTTCGGTCTGAATGCAGCAACCACTTCTGGTGCCGTTTCAACGTATGGCCCTTCCAGCAACTGAATGCAGTACGGTACGCTGGCAAAAATACCGTGTACCACAACGTTACCCTCAGCGTCCTTCACACCTTCCAGCGTCTCTTTAATAGACTTCGGCTGACCGGGTAAGTTAAGGATCAGCGCCTGTTTGCGAATCACGCCCACCTGACGCGAAAGGATCGCAGTTGGTACAAAATGCAGGCTGATCTGGCGCATCTGTTCACCAAAGCCAGGCATCTCGCGGTCCGCTACTGCCAGCGTCGCATCGGGCGTTACGTCACGACGCGCCGGGCCAGTTCCGCCCGTGGTGAGCACCAGATGGCAACTCATTTCATCCACCAGCTCACACAACGTTTGCTCGATGATCGCCTGCTCATCGGGGATTAAGCGGGTTTCCAGTTCAAACGGCGTGGTTAGCGCCGATGTCAGCCATTCTTCCAGCGCAGGGATGCCTTTATCCTGATAAACGCCGCTGGATGCGCGATCAGAGATGGAAACTAAGCCAATACGTAAAGTATTCATCAAGATTTTTCCGTTTAAACAGTCTCGTTAAACAGAATGATACACTGCGAAGGGAGTGACAGACAGGCTTCAGAAGAGGTAGCGTGACCGACTTCCCGGTCACGCTAAGAATGATTACAGCAGATCGCCGATCATTTTTTCCAGTTTTTCCTGGTCAATAGCAAACTTACGGATACCTTCCGCCAGTTTATCTACTGCCATTGGATCCTGGTTGTGCTGCCACAGGAACTCGGACTCAGTGATACGCGCCGGACGCGCTTTCACTTCGCCGGTGTAAGACAGTTTACGTTCGATAGCCCCTTCGCTCTCCGCCAGCTCTTTCAGCAGTGCCGGTGCGATGGTCAGACGGTCGCAGCCTGCCAGTTCCAGAATTTCGCCCATGTTACGGAAGCTTGCGCCCATAACCACGGTTTCATAGCCGTGCTGCTTGTAGTATTCGTAGATTTCGGTCACAGACACTACGCCCGGATCTTCGTTTGGCGCGTATTCTTTCTTATCGGTGTTAGCTTTGTACCAGTCAAGGATACGACCAACAAACGGAGAAATCAGGTATACGCCAGCTTCTGCACAAGCACGAGCCTGCGCGAAGGAGAACAACAGAGTCAGGTTACAGTTGATACCTTCTTTTTCCAGCTGTTCAGCAGCACGGATACCCTGCCAAGTAGAAGCCAGTTTGATCAGAATGCGATCGTTGCTAATGCCAGCATCGTTATACATTTTGATCAGACGCTTAGCCTTAGCGACGCTTGCTTCAGTGTCATAAGACATGCGGGCGTCAACTTCAGTAGAAATACGGCCCGGAACCAGTTTCAAGATTTCCAAACCGATATTGACGGCCAGCTTATCTGAAGCATCCACAACCTGCTGAGCTTTGTCGTTGCTCTGGCTGCGAGCCCAAGCGATAGCTTCATCGATCAGCTTACGGTATTCAGGAATTTGTGCCGCATTCAGAATCAAAGAAGGGTTGGTCGTTGCATCTTGTGGTTGATACAACTTCATTGCGGCGATATCGCCGGTGTCGGCCACAACGGTGGTCAGCTGGCGTAGGGATGTCAGTTTATCGGTCATTTTTAGCGTTTCCATTATTGGTGCATAAAACCAGAATTGATGCAGCAATGGTTTTGCTTGTCACTTTTTGAGCTATAACACGGATATTCTCAAGTGAATAACGCCATTGTGCATGAACTGTTGGCGGTTTATGACGTGCCTGTAGCTGATAATAACACGCATCCACTGTTGCGCAATGCACTAAACTCGTCATAAAACCTATCACTTTTATTGGTTCTAACGCAGAAACAGCAGGCAACCGTTTTCGGCTTCAATAAAAACGGTGCACGGACGGAAATGAGAATAAATCGTCATCGTTTTTCAAACTTATGTTACATTCTTGCCGTTTTTTCAGACCCAAAATTTGCGCCAGTTGCGCAACACCAAAGCCCAGTTATCACTATAAAAATATTATCGGCGCGGTGAAATTTGCGTTGTGCTTTTAGGCATATACGCCATGTTATTGAACACTAGGAGAGCGTTTTGACGGATCTAATTAACTTTATTAACAGCATATTGTGGGGATCGGTACTGATCTACCTTCTGATCGGTACCGGTCTATTTTTCACTATACGTACCGGTTTTATTCAGTTTCGCCACTTCGGCCATATGTTTTCGGTACTCAAGAACAGCAACAAGTCAGACACGGCTGGGATTTCCTCATTTCAAGCACTCTGCACCAGCCTAGCGGCTCGCGTTGGCACGGGTAATCTTACCGGCGTGGCGATTGCCATCACCGCTGGTGGTCCTGGCGCGATTTTCTGGATGTGGGTGGTCGCTATTATCGGCATGTCGACATCCTTTATTGAAAGTACGCTGGCTCAGTTATACAAAACCAAAGACGATCAAGGGAACTATCGCGGCGGCCCAGCCTACTACATGGAGAAAGGGCTAGGCATGCGCTGGATGGGAGTGCTGTTTTCCATCTTCTTAATTATCGCATTTGGTTTGGTATTCAACGCCGTCCAGTCAAATTCTATCGCACAGGCAACAGCCGTCGCCTTTGGTGTACAGCCATTTTATGTTGGCATTGGATTGGTGATCCTCAGTGGCGCTATTATTTTTGGTGGGCTACGTTCAATTGCCAAAACAGCAGAGCTCATTGTTCCGTTTATGGCTATTGCCTATCTTCTGCTCGCGTTCTGGGTGGTGGGACATAATCTAAGTCGTATGCCTGAAGTGATTATGCTGATCTTTAGAAGCGCTTTTGGTCTGCAGGAGGCCGCGGCCGGCGCGGTCGGTTATGGTATTGCCCAAGCAATGACGCAAGGGATTCAGCGCGGTCTATTCTCAAACGAAGCGGGAATGGGCTCAGCGCCTAACGCAGCAGCGTCAGCAACCCCTTACCCGCCGCATCCGGCGTCACAAGGCTATGTGCAGATGTTTGGAGTGTTTGTAGATACTTTGGTTATCTGTAGCGCTACAGCCGCTATCATCCTGTCATCCGGAGCATTAGAGCATACGTCAGGTTCCATCAGCGGTATTGAACTCACCCAGCGTGCACTCTCTTCTGCCGTGGGAGGGTGGGGCACTATCTTTATCGCCACCGCCATCTTCTTCTTCGGCTTTACGTCAATCATCGCTAACTACTCCTATGCTGAAAGTAATCTCATTTTCCTTGAGCATAACCATCCTGCTGGGCTGATGCTGTTTCGTTGCTGCACGCTCGGCATGGTGATGTTTGGTACCCTTGCCGAATTACCGCTAGTGTGGAAGATGGCCGATCTTTCGATGGCGATGATGGCCATCACTAACCTAATTGCCATTTTGCTGCTCTCAGGCGTGGCGCTCAAACTGGCTAAGGACTATAACCACCAGCGCAGTATTGGCCGATTACCTACTTTTGACATCAGCCAATACCCTGAAATCCAACAGCAGGTTGAGCCCGGTATTTGGGACAAGCCTAAATCTGAATAATCCATAGACTCCATCATCCGCTATTCATCATTAGGGGTGCAAACTATCGCTCCCCTATCACACTGATTCATCACTCCGCATAATAAATTTGTTACATTACCACAGGATCGATCCATGCTGATTATTATTTCACCTGCCAAAACGCTGGATTATGAAAGTCCGCTGGCGACAACGCGCTTTACCCAACCTGAGTTGCTCGATCACTCTGCCGAACTGATGGAGTACTGTCGTGAGCTAACACCTGCGCAAATCGGCAGTCTGATGAAAATCAGCGATAAATTAGCAGGCCTAAATGCGGCTCGTTTTGCAGAATGGCAGCCTAATTTCACGCCGCAAAATGCCCGTCAGGCTATTTTGGCATTCAAAGGCGATGTTTATACGGGTCTTCATGCTGAAGATTTCAGCGAGCAAGACTTCGACTTTGCTCAACAACACCTACGCATGCTCTCTGGACTGTATGGTTTACTGCGTCCGTTGGATTTGATGATGCCTTATCGTTTAGAGATGGGCATCAAGTTACACAACGCTAAAGGCAATGACCTGTATAGCTTCTGGGGCGATTTGCTCACCGAAAAATTAAACCAGCAACTAAAAGAACAAGGCGATGATGTGCTGATCAATTTGGCCTCCGATGAGTACTTTAAAGCCGTCAAACCCGCCAAACTGGATGGCCAACTGATTAAGCCAGTGTTTTTAGATGAGAAAGGTGGGAAATTTAAAGTCATCAGTTTCTACGCTAAAAAAGCGCGTGGACTAATGAGCCGCTTTATTATCCAGAACCAATTGACTCAGCCAGACCAGCTGAAAGATTTCAACCTTGAAGGTTATTTCTTTGATGAAGAAAAAATTGATAAATCAGGCAGCGAGCTAATTTTTAAACGCCACGAGGCGTAAACCGCTGACAACGTTGCAGGGAGCAAGAAACATATGAATGTGCTCCTTGCTCCCTCGGCGTGGTAGACCCGCGTATCTCGATCTCTTAAACGATCAGGACACCTAGCTTTTTATCACTTATTTTCGCGTTTTCACTTTGCCCATTGCATCATAAAAGCGCGAAGCGGAACGAAATCTGCCGCCATCTGATGCGAGAGCAGAGGCAAATTGGCGCGTTCTGCCAGTTCGGCAGGCAAAGGTAAGTCGCTAGATAAAATCTCGTCAACCACCTCTTTAAATTTCGCTGGGTGCGCAGTGCCCAAGAACAAACCAAACTCGCCCGGTTGCAATGTATCGCGCAACACACGATACGCAATCGCAGCATGTGGCTCAGAGATATACCCCAACTGGGAGAGTTCGCGCACGGTCTGGCGTGTGACATCATCAGAAACATGCCCATACGCCAACTCTTTTAGCTGCCAAATTTTACGCCGGAATAGCTCTTCTACTCGTGGCCAGTTATTTGGGCGGCTCACATCCATCGCATTCGACAATGTCGCTACGGTGTTGTGCGGTTGCCATTGTCCCGTAGCAAGAAAACGAGGCACGGTATCGTTCGCGTTGGTCGCCGCGATAAAGCGTTTGATTGGCAGCCCCAACGATTTCGCCAACAGACCCGCGGTTAAATCACCAAAGTTACCGCTGGGTACAGAAACCACCAACTGGTTGCGCGCTTCCTGCGGGAGTTGAGCCACAGCTTCAAAGTAATAACAGATTTGCGCCAACAATCGGCTGATATTGATAGAGTTAGCAGAGTTAAGTCCCAATGCCTTTTTCAGTTCTTCATCATCAAAAGCCTGTTTGACCAGCGCCTGACAATCATCAAAATCCCCCTCAATGGCAATCGTCTGAATATTTCCACCTAAGGTACAAAATAACTTTTCCTGCAGTGGGCTAATTTTGCCCTGCGGGTACAGAATAACAACCCGCACGTTTTCCAAGCCATAAAACGCATGGGCCACTGCAGCTCCGGTATCGCCCGAGGTCGCCGTCAGAATGGTTACTGGCTCATTGCCGGCGACTTCCTGCAGCATCTGCGCCATAAAGCGCCCGCCGAAGTCTTTAAACGCTAGCGTAGGCCCATGGAAGAGCTCCAATGCGGCAATGTCAGGCTCAACCGAAGCAACTGGTGCAGGGAAAGCAAACGCTGCTTTGACTCGGCGATAAATCACGTCTGCTGAGAATTCATCCCCCAGATATGCCGATAAAATATTAGCACTGCGGGTAACAAAATCTTGTTGTAAGAGCTTATCGATCTCTGTCAGTTCAAACTCAGGGAGCTCAAGAGGGAAAAATAGCCCCTGATTCTTACCTAACCCCTGTTTAATCGCCTGCGCAAAGCTGACCTGTTCGTTATGATCTTTCAAATTATAAAGTTTCATGCATTATCCCAGTCGTCGTGCGCCTGCGTTATCCAGACGGCAAATGTGAACAAAACCTTCTTCGTTTTGCAGATAGTTATTTTCCAGCCACTGTGCCATACGCTGAGCAGTATCTTGACGATCGCAAATGGCAAACAGCGTTGGGCCAGAACCAGAAATCCCGCAGGCTAGTGCGCCGATATCCTGCGCAGCCTGACGTGCCTGCGCAAATCCGGGTAACAGTCGAGTACGGTATGGTTCGGCAATAACATCATGCATCAATTTAGCCGCCAAAACGGGCTGGCGGGTATGGCACGCATGGATGAAACCGGCCAGATAGCGTCCGTGGCTGATACAGTCTTGTCGGCGATACTGAGCAGGTAAAATAGCGCGGGCTTCAGCGGTGGAAACTTTGATGCCCGGATAAGCCATCACCCAGAACCATTCATCGAAACCGGGAACGGTTTGGCTAATGATGCCGTTTTCTTCCAAAATCAACTGCAACCCGCCGAGGTAACACGGTGCTACGTTGTCATAATGCACGCTGCCGGAAATGCGCCCTTCCATTTCCCCCATCAGAGCTAATAGCTGAGTTTGATCGAGTGGTTGCTCCGCGAATTCATTGAGAGCCATTAATGCGGCCACAACGGAGCAAGCACTAGATCCTAAACCAGAGCCAATAGGCATATTCTTTTCTAGTACCATCGCTACCGGCAGCTCGTGACCAATGGCCTGACAGAAGCGCTCCCAGCACTGATATACAATGTTATCTTTCGGATCGCTTGGCAGCTTACTCACGAAGCGACCTTTCGCACTCAAGCTGAATACATCCGCAGCTTCAACGCTAACGCAATCACCAAGAAATTGGCCATCAATAGGTGACACGGCGGCCCCCAACACATCAAAACCCACGCTGACGTTACCAATTGAAGCCGGTGCGTAAACCTTAACCATATTAGACTCCCAACTTCCATGACAAAGTACGCAGCAAATCTGCAAATACACCGGCAGCGGTCACGTCGTTACCCGCACCGTAGCCCCGCAGAACCAGTGGAATCGGCTGATAATAGCGACTGTAAAACGCTAAGGCATTTTCGCCATTTTTCACTTTATAGAGCGGATCATTGCCATCCGCTTCTACCATTTTGACCTGACAGCGACCATCAACAATTTGTCCAACGTAACGCAGCACCGCTCCTTTCGCGCGCGCTTTCTCCACTCGTTCAGCAAACCAATCGTCTAACTGTGGTAGGTGAGCCAAGAACGCCGATGTATCCCCACCTGCGTCGAAATCGGCAGGCAGCACAGACTCAACCTCAATGTCGTTCAGCTCCATGCTGTAGCCCGCTTCACGCGCCAAAATAAGTAGCTTACGTGCGACGTCCATTCCAGAAAGATCGTCACGCGGATCGGGCTCGGTATAGCCGAGTTTCTTCGCCTCAAGCGTGGCTTGCGATAAAGACATCCCCTCCTCTAACTTGCCGAAAATAAAGGAGAGAGAACCAGACAAAATCCCAGAGAACTGTACTAGCTCATCGCCAGCGCTCAGCAAATTTTGCAGGTTTTCGATAACCGGCAAACCCGCACCGACGTTGGTGTCGTATAAAAACTTACGGCGCGACCCCGCTGCTGCCTGACGCAGTTGATGGTAGTAGTTCATGGAACCGGTGTTGGCTTTCTTGTTTGGCGTCACCACGTGGAAACCGTTGCTGAGGAAATCAGCATATTGATCGGCAACTTCCTGACTGGAGGTACAGTCAACAATCACGGGATTCAGCAAATGGTATTCGTTCACTAAACGGATTAAGCGACCAAGGTTAAACGGCTCTTTGGCATCAGCTAATTCACTCTGCCAGCGATCGAGTTCAATACCATGCACGTTGGTTAGCAGCGCCCGCGAGTTCGCGATACCACACACTCGCAGGTCGATATGTTTATTCTTCAGCCATGATTGTTGGCGATGGATCTGCTCAATTAGCGCACCGCCTACGCCACCGGAACCAATCACAAAGACCTCAATCACCTGATCGGTATTGAACAACATCTGGTGGCTGACACGAACGGCCGTGGTCGCTGAGTCGTTATTAACTACCACGGAAATAGAGCGTTCTGAAGAGCCTTGTGCAATCGCAACAATATTGATATTGGCACGCGCCAGAGCGGAGAAGAACTTAGCCGAAATACCGCGCATAGTCCGCATACCATCACCGACGACGGAGATTATCGCTAAGTGCTCAGTGACATCCAGCGGCTCTAGCAAACCGTCTTTCAGCTCTAGATAGAATTCTTCGTTCAGTGCACTTTGCGCACGCTCCAGCTCACGCTGAGGGATGCAGAAGCTAATGCTGTATTCGGATGAGGACTGTGTGATCAGCACGACCGAAATCCCACTACGCGACATGACCGCAAACACGCGCGCCGCCATGCCAACCATACCTTTCATGCCTGGACCGGAGACGTTGATCATCGCCATATTGTTCAGGTTAGTTATGCCTTTTACCGGTACGCCATCAGCACCACTTTCGCGCCCGATGAGAGTTCCTGGAGCTTGGGGGTTTGCGGTATTTTTGATGAGGCAGGGAATTTGGAACTGGGCGATAGGTGCAATGGTGCGAGGATGAAGAACTTTGGCGCCAAAATAAGAGAGTTCCATCGCCTCTTGATATGACATTGATTTTAATAATCTTGCATCGGGTACAGTGCGTGGATCGCAAGTGTATACGCCGTCAACGTCGGTCCAGATCTCACAACAATCAGCGCGCAGGCAGGCCGCGAGCACCGCAGCGGAATAATCAGAGCCATTGCGGCCTAATACCACCAGTTCGCCTTTATCGTTACCTGCGGTGAAACCCGCCATTAATACCATGTGATCGGCAGGAATCGGTTCATCAGCGATGCGACGAGTGGACTCCGCAATATCTACGGTTGATTCCAGATAGCCGCCAACGGCCAAAAGTTTTTCCACCGGATTAATCACGCTAACGCCGTAACCACGCGCCTTAAGCAGCTCGGCCATAATTGCAATCGAGAGTTTTTCACCGCGACAAATCATCGCTGCATTCACACTATCTGGGCATTGTCCCAACAGCGAGATACCATGCAACACCTGTTTGATTTGAGCAAACTCAGCGTCAACCAGCTGTTTAAGGCGGCCATATTCAAATCCAGACTGAGCCTGATCAAGCCCTGTCAGTAAATCGGCAAAAATCGTTTCTGCGTCGCTGATATTTGGCAGCGCATCTTGTCCGGCAATCGTTTTTTCTACCATCGCCACTAAGTGATTGGTTATTTTCGCCGGCGCAGACAGCACGGTGGCAACCTGTCCCTGACGGGCATTATTTTCTAAGATGTCAGCAACGCGCAGAAACCGATCTGCATTCGCCACTGAGGTACCACCAAATTTCAGCACTCGCATTTGTCACACTCTCCCGAATTAGGCTTAAAAAAAAGCCCGCACTGTTTAGGTGCGGGCTTTTTTCTTTCTCTTTTTCTGTACGCGTCAGCCCGCCCCGTTACATGTAGTATCGGTGGTGGTAATAATTGTTGTGGTGTTCAGGCTGTAGTTATGAAAACTAAT
>OLXF01000960.1_pt1 | contig 11703 bp, 12 predicted proteins | sample 1673471 | NCBI WGS metagenome assembly OLXF01 (sample SAMEA103958113, study PRJEB25191) | human gut metagenome
AAACCGCATGACCGTCTGCATGGGATACCCGGCGATGACCCCGCAAGGGAGAGCCGGAAAACGCCGCCGGAAGGGGGCAGGAAATCCATGCAGGGAGAACGGCAGGATGTTGATGCAAAAAGGCCGACATCTTCGCCCCGCAATGTGCGCAGACGACGATGCCGGCCAATAATGTTGGATTGCTGCTCTTTTGGGCAGCATTTTTGTTTTGCACTACTTTTTTACTTCTTTTACTGATGGCCCGCTTTTCAGTTGCATGAAAAGCGGGCCTTGCTGCTATTTATAGACCTTTGTGCAGGGATAGATTTTTCTTCGGATGATATCTACCCGCATTTTCTTTTTGCATTTCGGGCAATACATCGGGAAACGAAGCGCCAATGTATCTTGATAAATCTTTGTTTTCGTCTTATTGTGGCAAACCGGGCAATTAACCCATACAGATTTTGCGGTACATTCATTTGCCAAACAGTCTGCTCTTTTTTTGGTGCCGCCTTTTACTACAAACATCTACGGTTTTGCCTTCTCCGAACGCAATGCACACACATTTTGATATATGTTTCCATAGAAAACCGCACTACCCGCCACAATGCTCCGTGCCCCGGCCTCATAGGCGCCGGGCAGGGTATCGGGGGTGATGCCGCCATCCACCTGGATGACGGTATTGCTCCCCTGCCCTTGCAGCAGACTTTTGGCAGCAGCGATCTTCTCGTTGCTGCCGGGCAGATAGACCTGCCCACCGCGACCGGGGTATACCGTCATCAGCAGCAGCTGCGAAATTTGGGCCAGGTACGGCAGGGCCGATTCCACCGGCGTTTCGGGGTTGAGTACCAGCCCGGCTTGCATCCCGGCGGCGCAGATGGCCCGCAGGGCCGCTTCCGGCCCGCCCGGGATCTCGTAATGGACCGAGACCCGCTTTACCCCCAGTTCCTCCAGTTCCGGCAGAAAATCCAGCGGCTTTTCCACCATCAGGTGAACGTCTAGGGGTTTGGTGGTCAGGCGTTCCATCGTACGCACCATGCCCGTACCAAAGGAGATGGCCGGCACAAAGTGCCCGTCCATCACGTCGATGTGAAAGGCATCCACACCGGCGGCATTGGCCGCCCGCATGTCCCGCTCCAGATTGGCAAAGTCGGCGGCCAGAATGGATGCACACAGTTCAAACATTATTCTTCCTCCAGCTGGGATACCCGACGGCTGTGACGCTCCTCCTCCGAGAAAGGCGTGTCCAGGAAGATGTCCACGATTTCCAGCGCCAGGCCGGGTCCGGTGACCAGCGCGCCCAGAGCAAGCACGTTGGCGTTGTTGTGCAGGCGGGTGGCTTTGGCAGAGAAGCAATCCCCGCACAGCGCGCAGCGGATGCTGGGCACCTTGTTGGCGGCGATGGAGATGCCGATGCCGGTGCTACAGATGACGATGCCTTTTTCGCACTCGCCCGATGCCACGGCATGGGCCACCGCCTTGCCATAGACGGGGTAATCCACCGAAGCGGTAGAATCACAGCCGAAGTCCCGGTATTCCAGTCCGCGCTGCCGCAGGTGAGCCAAAATCTTCTGCTTGAGTTCGTATCCGCCGTGGTCGCAGCCGATGGCGATCATCTTACACCAGCTCCTTTACAGCGGCGATGATGGCGTCGGAACGCAGGCCGAACTGCTCCAACAGTTCCCATGCGGGGCCGGAGTGGCCGAACACGTCCTTGACGCCCACGCGGCGCATGGGGACGGGGCACTGTTCGCCCAGCACGGCGGCCACGGCCTCGCCCAGACCGCCCAGGATGCTGTGCTCCTCGCAGGTGACGACGGCACCGCACTCTTTGGCCGCTTTGACGACCAGTTCCTCGTCCAGCGGCTTGATGGTGCACAGGTTGATTACCCGGGCCTGGATGCCCTCGTTCTTCAGCTGCTCGGCGGCAATGAGGGCCTCGTTCACTTCCAGGCCGGTGGCGATGATGGCCACATCGCTGCCCTCGGTGAGCTGTTCGCCCTTGCCGATCTCGAACTTGAAGGTAGCTTCATCATGGAACACTGGCAGGGCCAGGCGGCCGAAGCGCAGGTAGACGGGGCCTTCGTGCTCATAGGCAGCCTTGACGGCAGCCTTGGCCTCCACGTCGTCGGCAGGGCAAAGCACCGTCATGCCGGGGATGGAGCGCATAAGGGCGAAATCCTCGCAGCACTGGTGAGAGGCGCCGTCCTCGCCCACCGAGATGCCGCCGTGGGTGGCACCGATCTTGACGTTCAGGCGGGGGTAGGCGATCGAGTTGCGGATCTGCTCAAAGGCACGGCCTGCGGCAAACATGGCAAAGCTGGAAACAAAGGGAACATAACCCATGGTGGCCAGACCTGCGGCCACGCCCATCATGTTGCCCTCGGCAATGCCGCAGTCGAAGTGACGGTCCGGGTGTGCCTTGCGGAACATGCCGGTCTTGGTGGCGGCAGCCAGGTCAGCGTCCAGCACCACCAAGTCATCGTGGCCCTCGGCGGCCAGCTCTTTCAGGGTGTTGCCGTAGCTGTCACGGGTAGCGATCTTCTTCACTTCTGCCATCTTACTTGTCCTCCTCTTCCAGCGCGGCGTAAGCTGCATTCAGCTCCTGCATGGCCTGTGCGTATTCCTCATCGTTGGGGCCCTTGCCGTGCCAGTCAACGGAGTTCTCCATAAAGGAAACGCCCTTGCCCTTGAGGGTATCCAGAATGATGCAGGTGGGCTTTTCGTTCTCAGCGTGGAAAGCGGCGATGGCGCTCTCAATGGCATCAAGATCGTGGCCGTTGATGGTCAGCACATTGAAGTTGAAGGCCTTCAGCTTCTCCTCCAGCGGGGCGCTGTTCATCACGGTCTCGGTGGTGCCGTCGATCTGCAGATGGTTGCGGTCCAGCATAACGCAGAGGTTGGACAGGCCGTAGTGAGAAGCAAACATAAAGGCCTCCCAGCACTCGCCCTCTTCCACCTCGCCGTCACCCAGGATGGTGTAAACATTGATGGGCTTACCGGCGTGCTTGGCACCCAGTGCCATGCCGCAGGCGGCGCTCACGCCCTGACCCAGACTGCCGGTGGACATATCCACGCCCGGCACACTGTTCATGTTGGGGTGGCCCTGCAGGTAGCTGCCGATCTTGCGCAGGGTCTTGAGGTCCTCCACCGGGAAGAACCCACGCTCAGCCAGCGCGGCGTACAGCGCCGGGGCCGCATGGCCCTTGGAGAGCACCAGACGGTCGCGGTCAGGGTTCTTGGGCTCCTTCGGATCCACCTTCATCTCTACGAAATAGAGGTACGCCAGCACCTCGGCGATATCCAGGCTGCCGCCCGGATGGCCGCACTTGGCGCTGTGAGTGCCCTCGATCACGCCCATGCGGATGTGGCAGGCGTGTTTTGCCAGGGTAAGTTTTTCTGCATTTGTCATCTTTGGTCCTCCCGTATGAACCTCAGCGTTTGCATCGGATATGATACGCACCCGGGCCGTACGCCCCGATGCGCTATTTCTCAAGTCTATATTATCTATTCTATGCAAAAACGTCAAGGTTCTTTCGTCAAAATGTACATCCCTTGGCAAAATCGCTTGTAAATGTTCCCGTTTTTGTTGAAAATGCAGGGCCATTTTGCCCCCGCAAAACATTTTTGCAGCTTTTGGCCGCTTTGCAATATCATCTTTTGCCGCTGTATGATATAATAAGATGAATTTGTTTGCTTTTTTTATCATTTTGGGAGGTTCCTATGTCTTTTTCCTCACCCACATCCCGGGCACAGCGCAGCCGCAGGATTTTGCCCTGGCTGCTGTACCTGTATGCCCTTGTGCTGTTCGCCATGCACTTTGTCCGCATTTTTGACAACTCCTTCTGGGGAGATGAGGGGTTCAGCATCGGCCTTGCCCAAATGAATGTTTTTGAAATGCTCCAAGTCACAGCGGCAGATAATCATCCGCCGCTGTACTACCTTTTCACACAGCTCCTATATCATCTTCTGGGCAATCACGGATATGTCTATCATCTGTCGGCTCTGATTCCCTATGGACTCATTCTGATTCTTGCCTGTACGGTGATTTTCAGACAGTTCGGATTGATTCCCGCAGTTGTTGTTTCCACTTTTGCCTCTTTGACTGATACCGCTATCATGTTCAATGTCGAGGCCCGAATGTATTCACTCGGCGCTTTCTTTGTGTTAGCGGCCTATCTGGCACTCCATAACATTCTTCATTCCGGTAAAACCTCCGATTGGGTCATTTTCAGCGTCGCCTCTCTTTGTGCCGCTTATACGCACTACTATGCCCTGATTTCCGTTGCATTTTTCTATCTGGCTCTGCTTTCTCTGCTTCCGCAGGATAAGAGCAGCTTCAAAAAAATCCTTATCACTTATTGTGCCGCAGTGGTCGTCTACCTTCCCTGGCTTCTGGTATTGCTTCCCACTTTCAAACGTGCTGCGGCAGACTGGTGGTCCACCTTCATTCCTTCTCCGATCAATTGTATCGGATTCTTCTTCAATCCTTCTTGGACAGTCCTCATTTTCGGTCTTGCATTCCTTCTTTATTTCACAGCACAGGCCAAGTCGTCCTCTAAATGGCTCTTCGCCCCTGATACGATCTGGCTTTTGACCGGCTTGCTTTCTGCCGCCGGCACCTCCGCAGTCGGGCTGATCGTTTCACATGCCGTTCGCCCGCTTTTTCTCGTTCGATACCTTTATCCGCTCACCGCAGTCGTTTACCTGGTTTTTGGCTTTCTTCTGTCTAAAGTCCGTTGGAGAACCATTCTATCCAGTATTCTGATTTTGGGAACGCTGGTGTGCAGTCTACCAGATTTCTACCAAACCTATCAGCGGGAAAAGCGCATCGACCTTGCGACCACCCAGTGTCTGGAAGTTATTACCCCCTCTCAGGATGCAGTTCTTTATACAACGAACTACTTCCTAGACTGGACACTCTTTGATTATTACTTTCCGGGACGTGTCCATGCTCAAATCGAATCCTCCAATACTTCTCAGTGCTTCGCTTCTTCCGATCCTGAGATCTGGCTCTTTATGGAACATGCGCTTTCTGATGCCGAATTGAATGCAGCCTCCGACAATGGTTATTCTCACACCAATGTCTGTAACAGTACATTTGCAGAAGGCCCCGGTGAAGATTCCTTTTATTCCATCTACAAATTTCAAAAATCCGCAAACACCGCCCCGTAACCATCCTCATCCGCTGAGCTTGACAAGGCGGCTTTGCATCTGCTATACTTTTTGCACAATTCCCGGCTGAAGCCGGGGCTTTGCGGGCTGAAGCCCGTGTTTCTCCCCGCAAACATTATTTTGAAACAGACACCATGAAGGGGTCTGCCGCTGGCGTGCGTGCTGGCGGCAGGCCCTTTTTGTCTGTGCATTTTCAGGAGGAATCATTGATGAATACCAAGACCCGTTCCGCGACCCGTGATCTGGTGCTGGCCGCACTGTTTCTGGCACTGGCCTTTGTGCTGCCCATGATCACCGGCCATGTGCCTCAGATCGGCAACATGCTCTGCCCCATGCACTTCCCGGTGCTGCTGGCTGGCTTCGTGCTGGGCGGCCCCTGGGGCCTGGCACTGGGCTTTGCCGCCCCGCTGCTCCGCTCGGTGCTGTTCGGGATGCCCCCGATGTACCCCATTGCCATCGCCATGGCCTTTGAGCTGGCCACGTACGGCGCTGTGGCCGGTTTCATGTACCGCAAGGTGCAGCACACCCTGCCCATGATCTACGCCACCCTTGTCACCTCGATGGTGGCAGGCCGCCTTGTCTGGGGTGCGGTGCGCTTTGTGCTGGCCGGTCTGTCCGGCTCCAGTTTTCCGTTCAGCGCGTTCCTGTCCGGTGCGGTGCTCACTGCCGTGCCCGGTATCGTGGCGCAGCTCATCCTCATTCCGCTGATCGTGGCTGCACTGCAGAAAGCAAAGCTGACGGCTTAAACCCCCTGCGCTGACCGAACCCACACAGCAAAAAAGCCCGGAACCGTACCTGCTATGGCGGCAGGTGGTTCCGGGCTTTTCAGTTCATATTACAGTGTGGCAGCAGCTGTAACAAAAAAAGAAGGAGAATCTTCAACCGGCAAATTGGAGAAGATCAGCCGGCAAAGCTTGCATTGACAGCGCGGCGGTTGCTCTGGTTGACAAAGTTCTTCTTTGCGCTCTCGAGCAGGCTTGCAAAAGCCAGGCCAATGCCGCAGTTATCGGACACGCCCTCGGTGACAGTCAGGTAAGCGTCCATCATAGTGTTGTCCAGAATAGCAGTGTTCTTGTTCATCATAATAAATATCCTCCGTATATCGGTAAATGTCATTGTGTTTTTTGGCAGGGCCTCTATCTCCCTGCATCCTCAGAGCGGAACCTTTCAGAACCCTTCGTTCTTTTGTTCCCCTCTCTGAGGATGGCCATATTATGCCACTCAATTATGAAATCGTTTTATAAATTCTATGAACAAACTATGAATTTAGTGATACATTTTTAACGTTCTTTCGTTCTTTGCGCAACTAGCACAAAACGTTTTTTATGAAAAATAAAGTTCTTGTATACATGGACGATTGAAACCTTGTTTGGAAAGTTTTTTCAGATTTTCTCTCCGTTTTGCCCAGAATTTCTTCTGTAAAAGGGGATACTCTCATGCAAAATCCGTCAGAATCCGTCAGAATCCGTCAGTTTCAAACAGAACAAGGGCTTTCCTGTGCAAAATGCCCAGAAAAAGCTCCAAACAAAAAGGCCGCCGTGCCAGCAGCACAGCAGCCTTTGAAAAGCCATTTCAGTTTTGCATCACTTGCACAGGAACACCGGCAGGGGCTTGCCTTCCTTGCGCCACTGGTGATATTCCGCAGTGGCGGCAAATTCCACGTCGCCGGCGGAGTTCAGGGCAGTTTCCACGGAATCCTGCACCACGCCAATGATAAAGCCGACACCGACCACCTGCATGGCGATATCATTGGAGATGCCAAACAGGGAGCAGGCCATGGGGATCAGCAGCAGGGAGCCGCCAGCCACGCCGGAAGCGCCGCAGGCACCCAGAGCGCTCATCACCGAAAGAAGGATGGCGGCGGGCAGGGACACCTGAATGCCCAGCGTATTGGCCGCAGCCAGCGTCATAATGGTAATGGTGATGGCGGCACCATCCATATTGATGGTAGCGCCCAGCGGGATGGAGACGGAATATATATCCTTATCCAGCCCCAGCTTTTCGCACAGATCCATATTGACCGGAATGTTGGCGGCAGAGCTGCGGGTGAAGAAGGCGGTCAGGCCGGATTCACGCAGGCAGCGGAACACCAGCGGATACGGGTTGCAGTGCAGATACACAAAGATGATAAAGGGCGAGACGACCAGTGCCATAAAGAGCATGGTGCCCACCAGCAGGAGCAGCAGCCTGCCGTACTGGGTAAAGATGGACAGGCCGTTGCTGGACACGTTGGTGTACACAAGGCCCATGATGCCGAAGGGTGCCAGATTGATGATCCAGCGGACGATCTGGGAAACTGCATCCGCTGTGTTCGCCAGGAACAGCTTGGTGCTGTCTGCGCCGTACTTCTTCATGGCCAGACCGAACAGGCAGGCCCAGAACAGGATGCCGATGTAATTGCCGTTCAGCAGGGCACTGACGGGGTTTGCCACAAAGTTGGTGAGCAGGGTGTTCATCACATCGCCCAGACCCTGGGGCACCACCTCGGATTCTGCCGCCTCAGCCAGAACGATGGTCTGAGGGAACAGGAAGCTGGTCGCCGCCGCAATGGCGGCGGCCAGGAAGGTGGTGAGCATGTACAGCCAGATGACCGTGCCAAAGCGCCGGTCCAGCCTGGACGTGCCCTGCGCCAGCGCACTGGCCACGATAACGAACACCAGCACCGGGGCAATGCCCTTCAGGGCACCCACGAACAGGCTGCCGAATTCTTCCACCCAGCCCGCACCGGGCACCGCCAGTGCCAGCACCGCACCGACCACAAGGCCGATGACGATGCGCAGGATCAGGCTGGTGGCGTTGTACCTTGCCGCAACCGCTTTCAACGTTTTCATAACTTTTCTACTCCCCTATCCAGATTGTGCGCCTATTGCGCACAGTTTTCCCATTCCTCTACACGGAACAAGTACGATTATACGCCTCGCAGGCCGAAAAGTCAAAGATTTTACCTGCTTTTTTTGTTTTTCATTTCAACATATACAGACACGAGCTTTTTTCACTGTCCGTATATGAAATACAGATTCACAAAAAGAGACCGCACCCCGTGTGTTTCGGGATGCGGTCTGTTCCTGTTTTAGTCGAGATAGGACACCTTGCCGGGCACAAAGCCCTGAATGCCCATGCCGGGCGCGTCGGAGACGGTGATGTTCTTTTCGTTGAACACGGCACCGCCGAGGATGTGGTCCTCGCTGCAGAGCACCGGGCCGTCGAGGTCGATCTTGGTGATGATCTTCTTGGCGCAGGCCAGCTCCACAGCGGCGTTGACCGAGATCTTTGCTTCCAGCATACAGCCGATCATACACTCCACGCCGTACACCTCAGCGGCGGCGGCAATGCGCAGGGCATTGGTGATGCCGCCGCACTTCATCAGCTTGATGTTCACCAGGTCGGCCGCGCCGGTCTGCATGATCCGCAGGGCATCTGCCGGGCTGAACACGCTCTCGTCGGCCAGCACAGGCACATCGGCATGGCGGGTGACATACTGCATCCCCTCAAGGTCTGCGGCGGGCACGGGCTGCTCCACGAACTCAATGTCCAGCCCCTTCTCCTGCATCTGGTTCAGGATGCGGACCGCCTGCTTGGCATTCCAGGCCTGATTGGCATCAATGCGGAGCTTGATGTCCCGGCCCACGGCCTGCCGCACCGCGGCAAGGCGGGCCACATCCAGCTCAGGGTCAATGCCTACCTTGACCTTCAGGCAGTCGTAGCCGCGCTGGACGGCGGTGCGGGCATCCCGGGCCATCTCCTCCGGCGGGTTGACACTGATGGTGATATCGGTCACGATGTTCCTGCGGGCACCGCCCAGCATCCGGTAAACAGGGGCGCTGTACTTCTGGCCCAGCAGATCCCACAGGGCCATGTCCACAGCGGCCTTGGCGCTGGTGTTGTGGACAAGCGCCTTCTGCACAGCGGCGGTCAGATCCTCAAATTCATCGAGGTCGCGGCCCAGCAGGGCAGGGGCGATATGATCCTGAATGGCACCGAGGATGGCCCCGGTGGTGTCGCCGGTGATAACACCGGTCGGGGGTGCTTCGCCGTAGCCCACCGCACCGGTATCGGTGTGGAGCTCCACGATAACATCCTCAACGCTGTTCACAGTGCGCAGTGCCGTTTTGAACGGCACCCGCAGCGGGGTGGAAATGCGGCCCAGCCGCACCTGTGTGATCTTCATAATCCCATCCTCCTTCTTATTCCAGCGGCAGGTTTGCCAGCTTGACAATGGCGTTTGCAATGATCTGGGCGTTCTGCACCAGACGTTCCAGATCGATGCATTCATCGGGCTGATGCTCTGTGACCGGGTCACCCGCGAACAGGGGGCCAAAAGCCACCACATTGGGCAGCATCTTGGCGTAGGTGCCGCCGCCGATGCACTTGGGCGGGGCATTGTCGCCGGTGGCATCCCGGTAAACCTCCAGCAGGGCGCTGACCAGCGGGGTCTCGGCAGGGTAGTAGAGCTTTTCCTTGTGCACCTGCCCATCCAGCGCCCAGCCTGCGGCCTCAAAGGCGGCCTGCACAGCGGGCTGGCAGTCTACCCGTTCCATGGTCACGGGATAGCGGTAGTTCAGCTTGACCCACAGATGCTGCGCGTCGCCCTCGATCAGCCCCCAGTTGCAGCTCATGGGGCCGGAGAGCGCATCCTCCAGCCGGTGGCCCAGCAGGCGCTCGCCGTAGGGGTCGGTGCCCAGCTTCTCAGCCAGAAAGTGCACGGCCTGCTTGGCATCCCCCTCCAGCGGCAGCCGGTCGAGGTAGCACACCAGCCGCCCGATGGCGTTTTCGCCCTGCTCCGGGTGGCTGCCGTGGGCCGAAACGCCCACCGCTTCCACCTGATAGCCGCCGGGGATGGCTGTCACGGTGATGTGCTCCGCATCCGGCAGGGAGGCCCCCGCCGGGGCGGTCAGCACAGCACAGGCGTAGTCCGGCACCACATTGCCGGCCACGCCGCCCTGCACCCTGCTCAGCTGCCAGGCCCCGGTCTGGTGCAGCTGAACGGCATAGCTCTCGTTCAGAATGCCCTTTTCGCCGTTGATGAGCGGATACTCGCCGTCCGGGGTGAAGCCCAGCACCGGGATCTCCCCGCCGTGGGCCTTGTAGTACAGCACGTCCCGGTCGTTGGTCTCCTCGTTCAGACCGAACAGCAGCCGGACACGGCGGTTGAGCGGAATGCCCAGATCCCGGATGGCTTTCAGCGCGAACAGGCTGGCCACCACCGGGCCTTTGTCATCAATGGAACCCCGGCCATACAGCCTGCCGCCCTCGATCTCGGCGGCGTAGGGCGGGTGATGCCAGCCCTCGCCCTCGGGCACCACGTCCAGATGCCCCAGCACCGCCACCATCTCGTCCCCGGTGCCGATCTCGCACCAGCCGATGTACCGATCCATGTCGGTGGTCTCAAAGCCCAGCTCATGGCAGAGGGCCAGCGCCTCGGCAAAGCAGGCATCCACCTCCTCGCCAAAGGGCTTGCCCGGCAGCGGGTCAGCCTCCACACTGCGCCTGCGCACCAGCCGCTGGAGCGCCGCCACCATCTGGGGCCGCAGCGCCGCCACGGCCTCGTTCAGTTTTTTGTCCATACGTTCCACCCCTTTTGTGATTCATTTCACAGCTTGTATTATAGAACGATTGCCCCCGCTCCACAAGCCCCAAGTTCCACGAAAAAACGCCCCCGCATACTTCATCAGAAGTATCCGGGAGCGCTCGGTTTCAATTGAAAATTGTCAATTCCTATGATATACTGTTTTTAATGCTGGTAACAGCAGGAAAAAAGGTGCTGTCTGCAATGCAGGTGGTCATGCTTCTCGCTCCTGGTGTGCTTACAACGCCGCGCAAGCGGCAACGTTGCTCCGGGAAACGGAACTTTTTTGATTTTGTACCCTTTCCCGGAGCTTTTCAGGCGAAGGGAGGGATGTCGAATGTCTCTGACAGAAGTTTGTGCTCTGTTGACGGTAGTGATCAGTTTGCTGGCTCTGCTTGTCACGGTTGCGAAAGCCGCATTTGATGCTGGCTGGAAGATTTCTCACGAGAAGAGCGATAAAAACAAAGAAGATTGACCGCCACAGTTCCCCAACTCAAACGGTCAATCTTTTTTGATCCACTAGAAACGGGAAGCTGACCAAACATTGCTCGTCAGCACCTTTTCTATTTGTAGTATAGTCAATTTTAAACGATTTGTCAAGGGATATCCACCACTGTCAGACTGCCGTCTTTTTTGTTCCACAAGCCCCTAGTTCAGTGGAAAAGGCTTGACCTCTAGCAGTAGGTACGTTATCATGTATATTAAGAGGTGATGCACGATGACGACCACCAAGGATGGCAACGCTGTCCTGCTTCCCGAGGAAGATTACAGCGGCATTGTGGAAACGCTTTATCTCGTCTCCGTGCCGGGAATGCGGGAAAAGCTCATGGCGGCCAAGGCCGAACCACTGGAAGATTGTGTTGACGAATCGGCTGTGGAATGGCAGCCATCAAGATTTTAAGCCTTTGGACACATTACGAAAGATGACCCGAAAACGGACTGTTTTGCAGTTCGTTTTTTTTTTTTTTTTTTAAATTTTTTTG
>OLXF01000966.1_pt1 | contig 11648 bp, 9 predicted proteins | sample 1673471 | NCBI WGS metagenome assembly OLXF01 (sample SAMEA103958113, study PRJEB25191) | human gut metagenome
GCAGATATAGGCTCTCATTGCTTTGATACGATCCAGTTTATTACAGGAGAGAAGATTGTGTCCGTATATGCGATGTTCCATAAGCAGTATCAGAAGCGATATATGACAAAGCAGGCAGATACGTTTTCTCTACGACCGATTGACTGTGATAGTAAAGGAGAACCGGTATCGGTTGAAAATGAAGATGCAGCCATTATTCTATTCAGATTGGAAGGAGGGATGGTAGGAAACATAAACGTCACACAGGTATGCGCCGGAAAAAAGAATAATCTAAAAATCTTAATCAGTGGAACAAAGGAAGCCTATGAGTGGCAGCAGGAAACACCGGCAAATTTGTGGATAGGCCACAAGGATTCCGGGAATGAGATTATTTATGCAGGTAAAAATAATTTATCTGAAAAAATCAGATGCTTTGCAGATCTGCCGGATGGACATTCGGTAGGATGGAAGGATGCCTTTGAGAAAGGCTTTGAGATTTTCTACGGAAGCATATTAAATGAAACTGAGGCTGTTTATGAGAGTCCGGATTTTGCGGAAGGATGGTATGTTACTAAAATTGTTGAAGCCTGTTTGAAAAGTAATCAGACAGGTCAGTGGCAAAACGTTTAATTTAGGGAGGATAAGAAAATGAAGAAAAAAATTGTAAGTATGTTAATGTGCCTTGCTATGACTGTTGGAGTGCTGAGCGGGTGCGGAAATGCTTCTGAGCCTGCTGAAAGCACAGCTGGATCAGCAACAGTCGGATCAGTGACAACCAACAGTAGTGAGACAACCGGAGATAATAAGTTGACCATGTTTTTAGATGATGCTGCGACGCAAAGCAATTTCCAGGATTATCTGGATGCGGCAGAACGGCTGGGGCATCTCCCCATGTTCATGCTGGCCTTAACGGTCGGCCTGCGGCAGGGTGAGCTCATCGCCCTGAAATGGAATGACCTCAATGTAAAAAGCAGGACGCTGACCATATCAGAGCAGCGCTCTGTAGAACGGCGGGAGTTGATCGAATATGGCTCGGAAACGAGAACAATAACCTTGGCATCGGAGGTGGTCGACCTCCTGATCATGGAACACACCAAGCATCCAAACAGTCCGCTGATGTTCATGCATCCGGCCACGCAGAAGCCGTACTCGCCGCAGATGGTGCGCCGGATGCATAATGAGATCATCAAGGAAGCGGGGCTTGACCACATCCGATTCACAGATCTCCGGCACACCTGCGCCGTTCTATCTCTGCGGAACGGCATGGAAACCAAGGAACTGGCGCGGATGCTGGGACATTACCGACCGTCGATAACCCGGCAGAACTATGAGCCTTATCTGCCGCACAAGGTGCAAAAGGATGAAGATATACCAAACGAAGCCACTCAGGGCGAGCTTCAGCAGGCGGCAAATATTCTGGATAATCTTCTGAAGTTCTGATAGCTGTTATGAAATGACATTTTTCAATTGAAAAAGTCAACGAACTTTTACCTGTCAAATTGTGCAGAATACCAAACGGCATCTGAAAAGGGCTAAGACGATGCAGATTTCCGGCATTGGCCACTCTGTTATACGTGGATTGGTTACCACAGGACAATGGTTCTCCGCCAGCACTACCGTCTATCCTCGTGGATCGCCGCAAGGGCGCCGCCATAGCTATTTCGTAGATTGCTGAACCTTCATAAACCGCTTAGCCCCTTCCAGATGCCGTTTGGCAGCGCAGATGTATATGGATTCCTTGAATATAATACATTGCGTAAGAATATGTGGGTCAAGGACGAAGCCGCGCAGCGGTGCAAAGCATCCTTGACGCACGGATTTTTACGCAATACGCTCTATCAAGGAATCATGCACAAGAAATGTTATCTGTCATCATCCCCCAGATAAAACAAGCCATTTCTCTTGCCACAGCAGTCTTTGCAATGTTTACCTTTGATCGCATTGCAATTTTAAAGTATTTTTTCTTTAGCCGTGCGTTTGCCTTATCCGCATAGGCAACAGTCAATGAATCGCACTTTGCCTGTCGTTCCTTGAGCGCTACTGATTTTCCGCTTTTTGTTGCGCTCCGACCAAATACCTGAGCCGTTTCTACAAGTAGTTTGCGAAGATGTGAATTGCCGGCTTTTGTAATACCGGTATATTGCTGCTTATCACCACTGGAGCATTCTCCCGGCACCAGTCCAAGATAGGACGCAAACTGCTGCGCAGTCGCAAACCGCCGGAAGTCTCCTACCTCAACACAGAAAGACAATGCCGTATGCGCGGCGATACCGCGAAAGCAGCCCAGCTTCTCCACCTTTTGCCGGTAAGGCTCTGCTTGTGCAAGTTCGTTGATGCGCATATCATACATATCCACCTGTTCCCGCAGCTGGTAGTAACGGATTAGGTACTCCTGCAACACTTCGGACAGAATCTTGTTGCCGAGATCTAAACTTGAGAGCCACTCCAAATGCTTGTTTGTCCAATAACTCTTACCATCGTGAATCTTGCCGTGTCGGATACAAAATGCAATGATCTGTTGCTTGACGCGAGCCAATGCGCTGTTGGCGTCATCGCGCATACGGATATACTCTTTCACTGCGTTGTCCACTTCCGTCGGAATATATACAGAGCTGTAAGTATGGAAAGCAAGGCACTTGCTGATCAGGCGGGCATCTCTGCGATCTGTCTTGATGCGCTTGCCTGGCTTTGTCATCATCGTGGTCGGCGCAAGAATCACGCAGTCAATACCGTGAGCGTGCAATTGATGATACAATGAATAACCGAGACATCCCGCCTCGTAACCGCAGACAATGCGGCAATCCCGACTCTGCTGCTTTTCAATGCGAGCAAGGTATTTCAGAATATTTTTCGCGTCCGGCTCGACCTGAACTTCGGCAAAAAAGCGGTCGTCTTCCATGCTGTAGCAGCAAAGTGTGTAATTTGTGGTATGGACATCCATTCCTACATAGATTATACTTGTCATGATGACTCCTCCTCTTGTATGTGGTGATTCCTGTGTGCTTTTTGTTTGCACTTTAAGTATGACAGGTAAATCCACGCTTTACAAGCGAAGGGGTCATTTCATATTGTCTGTCCCTAATACTCCGGTTCACGCTCCACCCCATCGATGCAAGCTGAATCTCTTCCATCACTCGAAACAGACGGCCCAAAAGATATGGCATATAGTTACAATCTTCATTTAACTGCACACTTGTCACCTCCGAAAACATTGAATGATCGCTTCCTCGTTCGTAGTTCTTTGCCAAATAGGCCTTCAAAATAGCGGCTCTCTCCCAAGTAACGTTTCGTTCTGCACGAATGCGAAGCAAGACAGCTTCCATCAAAGATACAGGGTATGGAGTTCCTGAAAATACAGCCCGCACCGTTGCCCCAGACACAACTGGACTGGGGACCTGTTTTTTGGAATCTCGTACGGTTGCGTTCAGCAGAGTCCACAAAGGGAGTATCGAATATTTTGCACCGGCGATCTCCAGCCTTGCATAGTGCGCGTTTACATTCTCCATCAGCTTTCCGAAGCTGTCGCACAGAAAGAAGCGGACGGAAAGGCGCGCCGCGTTGGGCGCGAGACCGAGAATGTAAAACGGCCGGTTTGGGTCGACGCCGAGGTCGTCGCACGGCAGCCCATTCGCCAGACGTTTGAGCGCCGCGCGCAGATCATTGTCCGACAGGCCGCCGTATGTGCCGCCGCCAATCACGGCGCTGAAAAAGCCGGGATAGGCATCATCTGCGCCCTCTGCCCAGCAGACGACTGTCGTATCGCCGATGTGCTGGACGTGGTCGCTGTCCGCAAGCAGATGATTCAGTGCGGCGGTGTAAGCAAAGGCGGCGTATTTGCCGACTGGGGCATTGTAGTTCTGCTCCCGTCCGTAGGAGCAGAACGCCGGCGCGTTGAACGATACCAGCGCCGCGCCGCTGGACTGCGCGTCCCGCACGCCCTTGACCGACGGGTGCACAGCAGCGATCTCATCCTCTTTTCCGGTCACGAGACACTGCATCTTGACGCCGCTCTCGCCGCCGTCCCGATACCGCTGCCATGCCTCGCGGATAGCGGCATCCTCCTCGACCTTGCGGCCATCCACGCGAAAGACGAGGTTGCCGCCCGCGGTCACATCGTCGAGCTGCCTGATGAGCGCCGGATGCTCTGCCGCGCGTTCCGGTTCCCAAGTGTCGAAAAATGCCAGTATTGCGCGGGCATTGGGCGAATCGATACCGTCTAACACCGCGTGGTGCAGCTTTGCCGCGGCGGCAAAGCACTCGCGGCTGCGTTCCGGCTTGCCCTTTTGGTCGATACCAAGAAGATAGGAGGAATTGTCCCAAAGGAAATTTGATGCGATATTAGAAGCGCGTTTTACCGGTGCGGGTAATGGCTTAGACTGCGGCTGCAAAACGGTTTTCTTGCCTTTTGACACCTCATCCATCGTTGGAACGATCTGCGTCAGCTCACCGTTTTCGTTTATGTAAAGTGCGAGACTGATCTTCGCAGGGGCCCAGCCGGGCGCAGCGATCTCGCCGCGCGAGAGGAGGTCTTCATAGTACCGTGTCAGCGCTTGCAGGATCATCCCCTCACCTCCCTGCTGTTCGGCGGCGGAACAGTCATCACACCATCGACAAGGCTCGCGCGGAAAAACTTTGGTGTGATGTCCGCTGGATCGCTGTAATCGAGGTCCCACAGCATCCAGCCGAGGTCGCGCGTGCCTTTGAGCTCATCGGGGCACGGCGGCAATTCCGTGCAGCGCCGGAACTGCGCGGGAAATTCCCGCGTGCCGAAATACGGCATGCTGTAACACTGCCCCTTTTCCAGCCGTCGCTTGATCATGTCCTGAAACTTGCCGGGATTGTCGCCGGGCGCGGCGGCGTCTGTCATGTCGAAGTGCGCGTCGATGACATAGTGTACATCCCGCAGCACCATAGCCGCGCGCTGCTGAATGCTCTCCGACGCGGCGAGGTACAGCTCCCCCTGCCCTTTTTCCATCACGGTCTTTGCCCTGCGGGCGCTGATGACATCCTTGACCTCGTTGCGGCGGATGTTGGTGAAGCGGATGGGGGCGCACACATGGATGCGGTCGATCACCCAACGGAGCCCTGGGTGCCAATAGAGGCTATCCAGCAGCCCGCGCGCTGCTGACGGCGTCATCACGTCATAGCTGACGCGCTCCGTTTTCATCTCAGGCCGCGTGAAGCAGGCGTAATCGCCCCAGACCTCCACTTGAATCGGCATTGGATCACTCCTCTCTTTGGTTTACCTTGGTTCTTGTCTCAGTATGAACGATGCCCTGTCCGATAAAACGGACAGCTTATATGAATTCGGCCTTCCCCGTTTCCGGTTCCAGCGTCAGGCCGGTTATTTCGCTGTACAGACTCATATCGTTTAAGATCGAACTGTCTTCATCCAGTGCAGGGACCTCTCGCGCCGTCAGCAGCGCGCCCGCGGCATAGAGCTTTTGAAAATGCGGTTCGTAGACCGAGACTGCGTAGCGCCCCAGCTTGCGGTAGAGACCCTTGGAGCACTCGCCCGCTTTCAGCCGTTCGATGAGCGCCGCTCCGCCGCCAAACGGGACATAGACCGTGCGCGTGTTCTGATCGATCAGATGAAATTTCTCCGCCACGGTGCGAAACGGCAGTTCGCAGCCGTTGATGCCATCCTCAAAGGCTTTGACAATGCCGTACTTGTCAAGTGTTTCCCCGCTCAGCGCGCGCAGTTCGCGGAAATAGCGCTGCATGGTTTCCTGCACGGCGGGGTCTCGCCCGTCTTTCAGCGCATGGCGTGTTGCGCCCACCGCCGTGCGGAACAGAAGCGGCGGCAGTTCCGTCCGCTCAAAGATCGTTACGATGCTCTCACCTGCCGCCCGCTTTCCCTCGCGGTTGCAGCGCCCCGCTGCCTGCAAGACGGAATCCAGCCCAGCCAGCTCGCGGTACACCGCGGGAAAGTCCACGTCCACGCCCGCCTCGATCAGCGAGGTCGACACGACGCGGCACGGTTCCCCTGCCTTTAGGCGCCGCCGGATCTCATCGAGAAGCGTCTGCCGCTGTGCGGGCACCATCAGCGTCGAGAGGTGAAAGCTCGCCTCCTGCGGCAAGCGCGCAAAGATGCTCTGCGCCGCCTTGCGGCTGTTCACGATGCAAAGCACCTGCCGGTGCTCGCTGAGCCTTTCCGCAAGCGCGTCGTCCTCCAAGATGCCCTTCTGCCGAAACGTCACGCGGCGGAAGCTGTCGTATTCCTCCGCCGTCTGCGGGCACAGTTCTGTGATAGGGTAGCTTGGCGCATAGGTGTGCAGCAGGTCACCGAGCGACGGCTGCGTGGCTGTGCACAGCACAAGCGTTGAACGGAATTGCTCGGCAAGCGATGCCATCGCCGCCACGCAGGGCCGCAGATGGCAAAGCGGCAGCATTTGCGCCTCGTCAAAAATGATGACGCTGTCGGCAAGATTATGGAGCTTGCGGCATTTTGACGAACGGTTTGCGTAAATGGACTCAAAAAACTGCACCGCCGTTGTGACGATGACCGGCATGTCCCAGTTTTCCGCCGCCAGCGCGCGGCGCACCTCCTCGGGCGACGCGCCGTCGGAAAGCTCGAACTGCACACCTGAGTGATGCTCGAGCACATTGCCGTCGCCGAGGATCTCGCGGAATACGTCGGCGTTCTGCTCGATGATCGACGTGTACGGCACGACGTAGATCACCCGCTTCATCCCGTGCGCCACTGCGTGCCGCAGCGCAAAGGCGAGCGACGCGACCGTCTTTCCGCCGCCGGTCGGCACGGTCAGCGTGTAAATGCCTTTTGATTTACTGCCTGTATCCAGACAGCTGTTTAGAATTTTGCAGCGCAGCTTGTTGAGCGCTGTTTTCGGTTCCTGCCACGGCGCGATGTATTCTTTCAGCCGCCTTAGCAGCGTCGGAAGATCGTCATATCCGCCGCGCCCACGTTCGCCGTCCATGAACCGCTCCGTATCGAGAAAATCCGCGTCCACTAGACAGGAATAGAGCATCCTTGTCCGAAACGACGCTTTCAATGGATCCCGTTCCGGCGTCTCAGGCGGAAGAGTTGGCAGTGTCACGCCGTTCTCGCCGCAGCGCTCAAGATAGTGTCCCTCCACGCCCTTTTTGAACCGGCCGGAGAGCGTGGCCTCGCCCGCGCGGTCGGTCCTCAGATTTCCGACATCCAAAAGTCCGCCGTGGTGACCGGCGACGCACGCGGCGGCGCTGGGCCGCTTCATCTTTATACAGGTGAGCATCCCCGCCGTGCTGTGGTCGACAACGGGACCACCTTCAAGCAGGCGCTTCTGGAATGCGTCAGTGCATTTGCCGAGATCGTGCGCGAGTCCCATCAGATCTCCGTCCGCCTCTGCGCCGAAGTCGGCGGCAAACTCTCGGCACAGCGCGGCTGTACCTGTCAGGTGCTCCGCGACGGTCTGATAGATGGTCTCGCCGTTTTCATCCTGCCGGATGTGTGCGTAGTATGGCATGCGCTTCCCTCTCATTTCTCCCCAAATAGCAAAATTCAGCCCTGTGAGATCACAGAGCTGACTTCCCGGGGCCGGGATCCAGCCCTGCGTATAAAACTTGTGCGTTTGTCATATCGTATAAGATAACGCCGAAAAAGTCAATGGAATTTATATGCCTTGCACTATTCATGGACGTTTTCTTTTGGCCTTTTTTCCAGCTTATCCGATACCATTGTCCCTCCATCTTGACGCTGCGGCGAAAGTGTGGTATCATCGCCTTGCCTTCCGGGAAGACTACTCTGACCGGCGGCGAACCAGATTCATTCTACCGTTCTGACAGCGAGGATGCGTTCCGAGCCACAAGAAGAGGGAAAACAAAGACACAGCCCTGCTGCGTCGTCATTTGCTGTTTCCATCCCTTCTGCTGAACGGCGGAAGGGATGATTTTTATTTTGACAAAGGAGAATGCGTTAATGGAAACGAGAGTCGCCGTGCTGGCCATCATCGTCCGCGGGGGAAGCTCTGTCCAGCCGCTCAACGAGCTTCTGCACCAGTACGGTCAGTATATCATCGGGCGCATGGGCGTGCCGTACCGCGAAAAGGGCGTGAATATCATCAGCGTGGCGCTCGACGCGCCGGGCAACGTCATCTCCGCCCTGTCGGGCAAGATCGGCCGTCTGGACGGCATCACCGCCAAAACGGTCTACGCGCCCGAGGGCAGCATCGGAAAGGAAGAAAACCAATGAAAAAGAATCTCAAATATCTCTTGGCCCTGTGCCTGACGATTGCGCTCGTCTTCTCGCTCGCCGCCTGCGGACAGAAGGCGGATGAGACGCCGAACGACGCGCAGGACGACCAGCAGACCGAACAGGAGGAGTTCACCCCTGCGAGCTACTCCATCGCCGCGCTCAAAGGCCCTACGGCCATGGGCCTTGTGAAGCTGATGAAGGACAGCGAAAGCGGCGAAACGACTGGCAATGAATATACCTTTACCCTTGCCGGTTCTGCGGATGAAGTGACGCCCGCGCTCCTCAAGGGCGAGCTCGACATGGCCTGCGTGCCCGCGAACCTCGCCGCCGTGCTCTACAATAAGACGGAGGGCGAGATCGAGGTGCTGGCGGTCAACACGCTCGGCGTTCTCTACATCGTGGAAAACGGCGAGAGCGTGCACTCCATGGCCGACTTGAAGGGCAAGACCATCGTGGCGGCGGGCAAGGGCTCTACGCCGGAATACGCCCTGCGCTATCTTCTCACGGAAAACGGCATCGATCCCGATAACGATGTGACGATCGACTGGAAGAGCGAGCACAGCGAGTGTGTCGCGGCGCTGGCTTCCGGTCAGGCGAGCGTTGCGCTCCTGCCCCAGCCCTTTGTCACCGTGGCGCAGAGCAAGATCGAGGGCCTGCGCATGGCGCTCGATCTGAATGCTGAATGGGACGCACTCGATAACGGCTCGGCGCTCATCACGGGCGTCATTGTTGCCCGCCGCGCGGTCGTGGAGGAAAATCCTGCCGCCGTGGAGGCCTTTCTCAAGGACTACGCCGCGAGCGTCGACTGGGTGAACGCCAACACCGCGGATGCCGCCGCGCTCATCGGCGAATACAGCATCGTGGACGCCGCCGTCGCGGAAAAGGCACTGCCCTACTGCAACATCGTCTGCCTGACGGGGGCAGACCTTCTTGAGGCGCTGCCCGGTTATTTAGAGGTGCTCTACAATGCGTCTCCCGCCGCTGTCGGCGGCGAGATGCCGGATAACAGCTTCTATTTCGCATAAATTCTTTGCGGCGGCGGGCGCTGTCCCGCCGCCGTATTTCAAGGAAAGGAGAGATGATCATGCGCGGAAAAAAGCAGAACGTGCGTCTCTGGGCAGTCGCTTTCTGGCTGATCGTCTGGCAGCTTGCCGCGATGGCACTGCACGCGGCATACCCGCACGGCGCGCTGCTGCTCCCCTCTCCCGTATCCTCGCTCGCGCGGCTCATTTCGCTGGCGGGCACGGCGGTGTTCTGGTGCGCCATCGGCACGTCGAGCATGCACATTCTGGGCGGCTTTTTGCTTTCCTGCGCGCTGGCAGTTGTGCTGGCGGCGCTTTCCGCGCGGTTTTCGCGCGTCAAAGAGCTGCTTGCGCCGCTCGTGGCGGCGGTCAAGACCGTGCCGGTGGCGTCGTTCATCATTCTGGCGCTTATCTGGCTCTCCAGCCGAACGCTGCCGCTGTTCATCGCGGCGCTGATGGTCTTCCCGCCCGTGTACTTAAATGTGCTTGAGGGCATCCGGCGCACGGACGCCTCTCTTCTGGAGATGGCGCGCGTGTTCCGCGTGCCGCTTTCGCGCACGCTGCGGGGCGTGTATCTGCCGCAGGTGCTTCCCTACTTCCGCTCTGCCGTCAGTGCGGCGCTGGGCCTTTGCTGGAAGGCTGGCACCGCGGCGGAGGTCATCGCCCTCTCCAGCGGCTCAATCGGTGAGAAGCTCTACAACGCGAAGATATACTTCCAGACCGCCGACCTCTTCGCCTGGACGGCGGCGATCGTGCTGATCTCGGCGGCGTTTGAAAAGCTGTTTCTTCTCCTCGTGGACAAGATCGCAGAAAGGATGGGCGCATGATGGAACTTCGAGTCGAACATCTTTGCAAGCGCTACGGCGAGAATGCCGTGCTTGACGACATTTCCTTTACCGCGCGCGTCGGCGTGACGCGCCTGCTCGGTCCCTCCGGCATCGGCAAGACGACGCTGCTGCGCGTGCTGCTCGGGCTGGAAACGCCGGACAGCGGCACGGTCAATGGCGATAGATTTCGCTGGACGGCGGTCTTTCAGGAAAACCGCCTGCTCGAAGGGCTGGACGCAGAGGGAAATCTTCGCTTCGTCCTCGGCGCGAATTACAACGCCGCGGCGGCGCAGGCGCTCCTGGAAGAACTGGGACTTGGCGACGTGGGGAAAAAGAAGGTACGCGATTATTCCGGCGGCATGCAGCGCCGGCTGGCACTCGCTCGAGCGCTGCTTGCGCCGTCCGACGCGCTCGCGCTCGACGAGCCGTTCACCGGCCTCGACGCGGAAAACCGCGAGGCCGCGATGCGCGCCATCCTGCGCGCGGCAGAGACGAAGATCGTGATTCTCTCCACACATGAGGAATTACCCATCCCCGTCCCCTGCCAGATCATCGAATTGTAAAAAGGAAGCGCAAGCATTTTGCTTGCGCTTCCTTTTTTGATGAAGTTACGCGCCGATGGCCTCGTCATAGACGGTGCTCGCGCCGCTGTGGGCGGCGACGAACTTGTCGCGGAACGTATTGACCAGGCTCTCGTTGCCGTAGACGGACACGACGTACTGCCCCGAGGTGAAAATCACAAGCTTATCGGGGAAGCCGCACATCCACTGCTTGCCCTGCACGGCGTTGCGGATGTCGGCGGCGACGGTCGAAACGTTGTCCGCGTCACTGACGTGGAACGCGCCGCAGGTAAAGGTGTTGAGGTTCATCATGTGCACGAGCGATGCCGCGCCGTCGATGAGCGACACGTCGGCGGACGGGAACGTCAGCTGATAGGTCAGGTTGTCAGCGTTCGACACATCGAAGCTGCCGGGCGCGCCGTCGACGCTGTGCTCTGCGTCTCCGCCCGCGGCGGGAAATTTGTCATCCTCGCTGTACGTGCTCCAGACAGACGTGAGCAGTGAGAGCGCGCCGGTGTCCTGCGCCGCAGGTGTTTCCGATGGTGTTTCCGCGGGCTTGGAGGGCTCGGCAGGTTTAGCAGGTTCGGACGGCTTGCTTGCGGGCGTCTCGTCCTTCTTGCTGTCGGACTTGGTCGGTTCCGCGGGATTTTGTGCCTCGTCAGGCTTTTCGCCCTTGTTTGCGTCGGGGGCGATCTCTGTAGCGTCGGACGCATTGTCTTTGTCCGCGTCATCCGCGGAGGGCTCGTCCTGCTTGTCGTCGACGGGCGTCTCCGCCTGTGTGGGATCGTCCTCTTCCGGCGTCTTGTCGTCCGCCTTGCTGCCGCAGGCAGCGAGCGAAAATGTCATAGCGAGCGTCAGAAGAAGGCAAAGCAGCTTTTTCATCAAAGTTCTCCTTGCGATTTAGTATTTGTATCCTGTATTGTAACAGAGATCTTTTAGAAAAGGAAGTCTTTTATTTTCTTCTTGCAAGAAGTGCAAAGGGTTTCCCTGCGCCGCGCAGGGGAGCGAGTCAAAGGGGGATATTCTCTTTCACAAAAGAGAATATCCCCCTTTAAATCCCCCAAGA
>OLXF01000967.1_pt1 | contig 11647 bp, 7 predicted proteins | sample 1673471 | NCBI WGS metagenome assembly OLXF01 (sample SAMEA103958113, study PRJEB25191) | human gut metagenome
CGGGCTGCACTGCTATAATACGACCTACGCCAACCGCTGGACGAGCTTCGAGAACGCCCTGACGGATGCCGCACTGCGCATCGGCGCGGGGCTGTCGCAGGCGGTGCTGGTCGGGGCGTTCGACGAGACGACGCCGTCGGCCGGGATAATCCTGCAACGCCTCGGGGTGGCACAGCAGGGCGGCTGGGGCGAATCGTCGGTATTCTTCGTGCTGACCGCCGAAGCGTTCGACACCTCGGTCGCGGCGATCACGGGGATCCGGTTCCCGGACGGCACGGCCATCGGGGAAAGCGCCGGCAGTGAATTCCCGGACGGGGAAAGCGCCGGCACGGGAAGAATCCAGTCCCGGGAAGATGCCGGCACAAGGACATCGGCCGGGGGAAACGCCGGCCGTGAAATCCCGGCCGGGGGAAGTCCCGGCACGGGGGCGGCCGCCGGGAACGGGGAGGAACCGGGGAATACGCCGCAAAGCGGCGAGCGCCGGACGATACGTGCGTCGATGAGCGGCGTGACGCCCCATTTCACGGCCATCGCCGAGGTGTTCCGCCGTGTGGTCGCCGGGGAGGCCGGGAATACGGGTAAGGCCGGAAATATCGGGAACGCCGGGAGCATCGAGGACACCGGGGACATCGGGAACGCGGGGAACGCCGGGCAGAGGATCGTGCTTTACAACGATTTCCCGGGCAGCACCGTATCCGCCATCGAATTGACATGTATGTAATTATCGCCATAATCGCCGCGGGGTTCGCCCTTTTCTACTGCTCCTACCAGATCAGGCTGGGGGCGTATGTCCGCAGCCTGTGCCGCAACCGGGCGGCGGGGCACGTCGTGGCGCTGACGTTCGACGACGGGCCCGACCCCGAGCAGACGCCGCGCGTATTGGACACGCTGAGGGAACACGGCGTACGGGCGACCTTCTTCCTGATCGGCAGCAAGGCGGAGCTGCACCCGGAGATCGTACGCCGCATGGCCGCCGAGGGGCACGCAATCGGCATTCACACGTGGAGCCACAGCCCCGGCTTCCCGATGCGGCGAAGCGGGGCGATGGCGGCCGACATCCTGCGGTGCAGGGAGTCGCTGCGCGGGATAACCGGCGTGGAAACCGACCTTTTCCGGCCCCCCTACGGAGTCACGAACCCGATGGTGGCACACGCCGTGAAACGGACGCGAAGCCGCTGCGTGGGCTGGAGCATCCGCTCGCTCGACACGCTCCGGCACCGCAGCCGCGAGGCCGTGGCACGCCGTATCCGCCGACGGCTGGGCGACGGCAAGGTGATCCTGCTGCACGACGACCGCCCCGGCGCCGGACGCCTGCTGGCGCTGGTGCTCGACGACCTCGAACGTCGGGGGTACCGCACGGCGACCGTATGCGAACTGTTTAAAACCGAGAAACCATGAAGATAGCGTCACTTCTTTTCATCCCCGCCCTGCTCTTGTCGGGGCTCACGGCCCGGGCCGGGCTGCCCGCGTCGTTCAAAGAGCGGCTCGCCGAAGCCAGCCGCGAGAACAGGACTATCCAGTGCGACTTCACGCAGCGCAAACAGGTGCGCCGCATGAAGAACGAGATCGAGCTCAAAGGCCGCTTCTATTACGACAACAGCCTGGCCATGGCGCTCGACTACACCGTGCCCGAAGGCGACAAGGTGATTATCCGCAACGACCGCATCATCCTCAAAACGGCCGGGCAGGTGACCCAGACCGCGACGTCGGCCAACCCCATGCTGCAACAGGTGGCGCTGATGATCCGCGCCAGCATGACCGGCGACCTCTCGCAGTTCGGCCAGGGGTGGCAGATCGGCTACACCGAAAAGGAGGGTGTCGGGGAGGTGAAAATGGTTCCCGAGTCGAAGCGCGCCCGCAAGTACATCGACTCGATCACGCTCTGCTTCGACCTGAAGGACATGACCTTAGACCGCATGGAACTCTGCGAGACCGAGGGCGGGCATTCGGTCTACGAATTCCGCAACAAGCGTTTCAACCTCCCGGTCGACCCCGCAAGGTTCAACCCGTAACCCAGAGACCACACCCGATGCAAGACCTGTTCACCAGCATAGACAACTACTTGGCCCAGGAGGGGCATTACGCTTTCCGCGTGCGGCTCGATGCGTCGCACCCGGTCTACCGGGGGCATTTCCCGGGGCACCCGGTGCTGCCGGGGGTCTGCACGCTGCAACTCGTACGGGAATGCCTGAACCGCGGCACGGGGCGCAAGTTCCGCTATGCGGCCATCCGCGAATGCAAGTTCCTCGGCATGGTCGTGCCGCAGGCGGACGAACTGCTGGAGATCGACATCCGGGTGGGGGACGACACGCCGGAGGGCACGAGGCTCTCCTGCACGATTACGAACCACGGAAAGACGGTGCTCAAACTCAGGGGCACCGTATGCGAAATGCCATGACCATCGAGCGGAACGACATACTGGCGGTGATCCCGACCTACAACAACGAAAAGACCCTCGCCCGAGTCATCGGAGAGGTGCGCCGCTACTGCACGGACGTGCTGGTGGTGAACGACGGGTCGACCGACTCGACGGCGGGAATAATCGCCGGGGCGGGCGTCGGGAGCATCTCCTACGCCCCGAACCGGGGCAAGGGATACGCCCTGCGCCGGGCGCTGCGCTACGCCGCGGAGCACGGCTACCGTTACATGCTGACGATCGACTCGGACGGGCAGCACTACGCCTCGGACATCCCGAAATTCGTCGAAGAGATCGCAAAGACCCCCGACGCACTGCTCGTGGGGGCACGCAACCTGAGGTCGGACAACATGCCGGGCAAAAACACCTTCGCCAACAAGTTCTCGAACTTCTGGTTCCGCGTGGAGACGGGCATCCGCCTCGACGACACGCAGTCGGGGTTCCGGCTCTACCCCGTGCGGCGGATGAAGGGGATGCGTTTCGCGACGCGCCGCTACGAGTTCGAGGTCGAAGTGCTGGTACGCGCCGCATGGCGCGGGATCGAGGTGCGCAACATCCCGGTGAGGGTTTTCTACCCCGAAAAGGCCGAGCGCGTGTCGCATTTCCGCCCGGGCAAGGATTTCACGCGCATCAGCATCCTCAACACGCTGCTCGTGCTCGGGGCGCTGCTGTTCTATTATCCCTGGCGGTTCCTGCGGTCGCTCACCCGGGAGAGAGTCCGGCGTTTCATAGCCGACAACATCACCCGGTCGAAGGACTCGAACCCGCGGCTGGCCGCCTCGATCGGGCTGGGCGTCTTCTTCGGCATCGCCCCGCTGTGGGGCTACCAGATGATCGCGGCCGCCGTTACGGCGCATTTCACACGCCTGAACAAAGCCGTGGCGGTTATCAGCTCGAACATCAGCATCCCGCCGATGATCCCGTTCATCCTTTACGGAAGTTACTGGACGGGGGCGCAGGTCTTGCAGCGCGACATGCCGCTCTCGCTCTCGGACATCACCCTGGAACGGGTGGCCGCAGACCTCGTACAATACATCGCGGGCAGCTTCACGATGGCCGCCGTATGCGGTGCGGCCGCGACGGCGGTCGGCTATGCCCTGCTCGTACTCTGTAAACGCACGCCCGGCCATGAATAAACTTTTCATCACCCTCTACGACTTCTTCGAACGGCGCCGCGCACTGCTCTGCACGGTGCTGGCAGTGCTGGTCGCGGCGATGGGTGCGGCGGCCCTGCAACTGCGTTTCAGCGAGAACATCACCGGCTTCTTCCCCGACGGGGAGCGGAAGGCCGCGGCGGCATTCTCGAACCTGAAGATCAAGGACAAGATCGCCGTGATGATAAATGCCCGGGAAGGTGCAGAAGGCACGGGAGCCACGGCGGAGGGGATGATGGCCTGCGCCGACCGGCTGGTGGAACTGCTCGAAGCCGATACGCTTTTCCACCGCTGGGCACAGGCCGAGGCTTCGTTCGGCAGCGAGCTGGCGGACGACATGCGGGCGTTCCTGCAAGGGCACCTGCCGCTGCTGCTCACCGAGGCGGACTATGCCCGCATGGACACGCTCCTCACGCGGCAGGGCATCGCGCGCGCGATGGAGAGCAACTACCGCAGGCTGCTGTCGCCCGTCGGCGGGTTCATCGACGAATACATCTACGACGACCCGCTGGGGCTGTCGTTCGGGGCACTGGGAAAATTACAGGAGCTGAATATCGGGGGCAATTACACGCTCTTCGACGACTACCTCTTCTCGAAGGACATGACGACGCTGATGGTCTTCATCTCGCCCCGGTACGAGAGCAGCGACACGGGCATCGGCGATCGGCTGGTGGAGCGGATCGAAGCGGTGCTGGCCGGCCTGAACGCCGAGTACGCCGCCCAGGGCATCTCGGCCGACTACTTCGGCGCCCCGGCCGTGGCCGCATACAACGCGCGGCAGATCAAGCACGACATGATGCTGACGCTGAACATCGCCATCCTCGTCATCGTGGTGTTCATCACCCTCTCGTTCCGCAACAAGCTGTCGGTGCTGCTGGCCCTGATCCCCGTAGCGCTGGGCGGATTGCTGGCGCTGGCGGTCATGTCGCTCGTGTGCCACACGATCTCGGCCATAGCCGTCGGGGCAGGAACCGTCGTCATGGGCATCGCACTGAGCTACTCGATACACATCCTCTGCCATGCCAACCACTGCCACGACCCGCGGCAGATCATCCGCGACCTGGCCTACCCGCTGACGATCGGCAGCATCACGACCATCGGCGCCTTCGCCGGGCTGCTTTTCACCGACTCGCAGCTGCTGCGCGACTTCGGGCTCTTCGCTTCGCTGACACTGGTCGGAACGACGCTGTTCAGCCTCGTCCTGCTGCCCCACCTGATCCGTAAGGAGGATCGCGGGGGGGGGTCGGCCGTGCTGGAAGGCGTGGAGCGGCTCACGAGTATGCGCCCCGACCGCAACCGCATGCTGGTGGCGGCGATACTCGGGCTCACGGCGGTATGCCTCTTCTTCTTCAACCGCATCGGCTTCGACAGCGACATGATGCACCTGAACTACAACGCACCCCATCTGGCGCAGGCCGAGGAGCGTCTGGGCCGCCTGATGGACGACGACCGGGAACGTTCGAAGGTGCTCTTCCTCACGGCGGCCGACACCCCGGCCGAAGCCGTGGACAGCTACCTGCGCCTGGGACGGCAGCTCGACTCGCTGAAACAGGCCGGGAAGATCGACTCCCATGCCGGGGTGACTTCGTTCGTGGTGGACAGCGCCGAGCAGCTGCTGAGGCTGGAGCGCTGGCGAAAGTTCTGGACGCCGCAGCGCCGCGAAGTGCTGCGCGCAGGAATCCGGGAGGGCGAAAGGCGCTACGGATTCGCCGAAGGGGCCTTCGACGGCGCACTGGAACTGGCCGGAAGGGAGTACACGAAACTCGACTACTCGTCCCCGGCGGCACGGGAAGTATTCCGCGAATGGATCGACGGGCACGGCGCGACACCCATATTCCTGAGCCATGTGACATTGCCCGACAGCTGCAAGCACGAGGTTTACGCCGTGTTCTCGGCGGCGGACGACATCGTGGTCGCCGACCGGGCGTTCTACGCCGGGAAAATGGCGCGGAGCGTGAACCACAACTTCTACCTGATACTCTCGATCTCGTCGATACTGGTCACCGTGGCGCTATTCCTCTGCTACGGGCGTATCGAGCTGACGCTGATGTCGCTGCTGCCGATGGGCATCAGCTGGGTCATCATCCTGGGACTGATGGCGATGTTCGGCGTGGAATTCAACATCGTGACGATCATCCTCTCGACCTTCATCTTCGGCATCGGCGACGACTTCAGCATCTTCATCATGGACGGGCTGCTGAGCGAATACAAGACCGGGCGCAAGATGCTCGACACGCACAAGACGGCGATCTTCTTTTCGGCCTTCACCGTCGTGGTGGGGCTCGGGGCGCTGATCTTCGCACGCCACCCGGCACTGCACTCGCTGGCGACGATCTCCCTGTTCGGCATCGTCGCCGTGGTGCTGGTCTCCTACACGATACAACCCGTGCTGTTCCGGATGCTGATCACCTCGCAGACCGAAAAGGGCGGGGCGCCCTACACGCTGGGGAGCCTCGTGAACACGGCCTACGCATTCGGGTTGTTCGTGACGGGCTGCCAGTTGTTGCAGGCGCTGATCTTCACGCTTTGGCCGCTGCCGATGGCACGCCGCCGCAAACAGCGCATCGTGCAGTGGTCGATCCACCACATGACGCGGGGATTCCTGCGGGCGATGGTCACGACGAAGACCATACGCCTGAACGAGCCGGGCGAACGGTTCGAAAAACCGGCGGTCGTGATCGCCAACCACCAGTCGTTCATCGACATCCTGGTGCTGCTGAGCATCTGCCCCAAGGCCGTGATGGTGACCAACGGCTGGGTATGGCGTTCGCCGGTATTCGGGCGTATCGTCCGCTACCTGGGGTTCTACCATGCGGCGGACGGATACGAACGCCTCGCCCCGGCACTGGCGCAGAAAGTGGCCGAAGGGTACAGCGTGATCGTCTTCCCCGAGGGGACGCGCTCGGCCGACGGGAAGATCGGACGCTTCCACAAAGGGGCTTTCTACCTGGCCGGGGAACTGGGGCTGGACATCCTGCCGATCTGCCTCTACGGCAACGGCATGATCTCGTCGAAAAGGCAGCCCATCTATATCAAACACGGGCTGGTGGTAAGCCGCGTGCTGCCGCGCATGGCCGCCGCCGACCCCGCAAACTGCTCGGCGCAGGCCAAGGCCGCCTGCCGTCTGATGCGCCGGGAGTACCTCGGGCTGTACGAAACCTACAACAGGCCGTGCAACCCCTATTTCCGTGACATGCTTATCAAGAGCTACACTTACAAGGGCCCCGTGCTGGAGTGGTACATGCGCGTCAAGGTGCGGCTGGAGCGGAGCTACGAGCTGTTCGACCGCATCGTGCCGCGCGATGCGGCGGTCGTAGACCTCGGGTGCGGATACGGCCCCCTGAGCTACATGCTCGCCATGCTCTGCGAGCGGCGGCGGGTCATCGGCATGGACTACGATGCGGAAAAGGTCGAGACGGCCGGACAGAGCTTCCTGCGGCGGCCGGGCATCGAGTTCATCCACGCCGACCTGCGCACGGCGGAGCTGCCCGGGGCAGACGTCTTCCTGCTGGTCGACGTGCTGCACTACATGCGCCCCGAAGAACAACGGGCGCTCATCGGGCGCTGCGCGGCACGGCTCAACGCAGGCGGACGGATCATCATCCGCGACGGCGACAGCGGCAAGGCCGAGCGGCACAAGGCCACGGCGATGACCGAGGTGTGGTCGACGAAGATCGTGGGGTTCAACAAGACCGACGGCGGGCTGCATTTCACCTCGACGCCCGAGCTGGCCCGGATCGCCCGCGAACTGGGCATGGAGATACACGCCGCGCACAAGGACACGCGCACGTCGAATACGGTATACATACTGAGCCGGCGGGAAACGGACAGCGGAAAGGAGGAGTGACATGCAGGGGCAGTTCGACATAATCGTCATCGGCAGCGGCCTCGGAGGCCTGGAGTGCGGCGCCATGCTCGCCCGCGAAGGGATGGGAGTCTGCGTCGCGGAACAGGCGGCCCTGCCCGGAGGCTGCCTGCAATCGTTCTCCCGGCGGGGACATGAGATCGACACGGGCATGCACTACATCGGCAGCATGCAGGCCGGCGGCATCATGCGCCGTTACTTCGAATATTTCGGCATCCTCGGCTCACTGCGCCTGCGGCCGCTCGACGAGGCATTCGACGTCGTGTCGCTGCCCGGAGCGGGCGACTACGCCTACATGCACGGTTACGAAGCCTTCGAAAAGCACCTCGGGGAATGGTTCCCGCACGAAAAGGCGGGGCTCGGCCGCTACTGCGCGAAGCTGCGCGAAATCGGCGGCAGCATCGGTATCGGGGTGCACCGCACGGGGCGGTTGTCGGACGGGGGAACGAAATACCTCGGGGCACCGGCGGCCGGATTCATCGGCGAATGCGTCGCAGACCCGCTGCTGCGCAATGTCCTCGCAGGGACGAACCCCCTCTACGGAGGCGTGCGCGAAAGTTCGACGCTCTACCACCACGCGATCGTAAACCACTCGAACATCGAGGGCGCCTGCCGCTTTACGGGCTGGACGCAGCAGATCGCCGACGCACTGGCGGCGAAGATCCGCGAGCACGGAGGGACGATGCTGGTGCGGAGCCGCGTCGTAGCCCTGCACACCGAAGGGCGGCGCGTCACGGGCGTGGAGCTGGCCGACGGGCGGATGCTGCGGGCAAAAACCGTCATCTCGGCCATCCATCCCGCGGAGACATTCCGCCTGATAGGCCCGACGCCCGTCATCCGCAAGGCATTCCGGGAACGGATAGGCAGCCTGCCCGACTCGTACGGGCTCTTCTCGGCATACCTGCTGCTGAAGCCGGGGCGGATCCCGTACCTCAACCGGAACCTCTATTACTTCGCCGGGAAAGATGTCTGGAAGACGCTTTTCGACCTGGAAGCCATGCGGCCGGGGATGGTGCTGCTTAGTGCACAGGCTCCGGACGGCGACCCGGCATGGTGCGACGTCGTAACGCTGATGACGCCCGTCGCCACCCGCCCCTGGGAGGCGTGGGAAGGCTCCGTCCCGGGACGCCGCCCCGAAGCCTACACGGCGCTGAAGGCCGCCATGACGCAGGCGACGGTCGATTTCGCCTGCGCCCGCCTTCCGGAACTGAGGGATGCCATCGCCCATACGTATGCCGCCACGCCGCTCACCTACCGCCACTACACCGGCGCACCGCACGGCGCGGCATACGGGCTGCTGAAAGACTGGCGCAGCATCATGGCGTCGCACATCCCGGCCCGCACCAAATTCGAAAACCTGCTGCTCACGGGGCAGAACCTCACGGTACACGGCGCAATCGGCGTCACGCTGTCGGCTGCGGCGACCTGCTCGGAAATAGTGGGCACGGAATACCTCGCAAAAAAGATCGCCAACGCATGAAACGCCTCCTCAAATACACACTCGCCACACTGGCGGCGATCCTCGTCCTGCCGACGGCATTCCTCTGCGGCCTTTACCTGACGGCAGACATGGGGCAGCCCGCGGTGACGATCGACACCGCAGCCTACCGCGTCACAGACCACGGCGGCTACGCCGTATGCCACGGCAGTTTCCTGCGCCGCAACCCCCACGGACTCTGGGAGCTCTACACCGCCGGGTCGCCCGAAGAGTCGGGGGCGGCGGCAGGCGCCCTCACCGCAGGGCTGATGCACTACCAGGAACGGGTTTTCGTAGACCGAATCCGCGAATTCATCCCCTCGGAGGGCTACCTGAAATTCCTGGGCGGCATGATCCGGATATTCAACCGCAACCTGGGACGGCACGTCCCCGAGGAGTACCGGCGCGAGATATACGCCCGGTCGCTTTACTGCTCGCACGACTTCGACGCCATCGGCACCCCCTACGAACGCCAGCTCAACTACCACGCGGCGCACGACATCGGGCACGCCATGAGCCAGTACATGCTCGTGGGATGCAGTTCGTTCGCGGCATGGGGCGGTGCGAGCGACGACGGGAAGCCGGTCGTCGGGCGCAACTTCGATTTCTATATGGGCGACGACTTCGCCCGCAACAAGATCGTGACCTTCTGCCGGCCGCAGGCGGGCCATCCCTTCGCCAGCATCGGCTGGGCGGGGATGATCGGCGTGCTGTCGGGCATGAATTCCGAAGGGCTGACCGTGACGATCAATGCCGCGAAAGGGCCCGTGCCGCTGGCATCGGCGACACCCATCTCGATCCTCGCACGCGAGATCCTGCAACATGCGGCAACCATCGCAGAGGCGCTGGAGATCGCCCGCCGCCGCGACACCTTCGTCAGCGAATCGCTGCTCGTGGCCTCGGCACGCGACGGGAGGGCGGCGATCATCGAGAAAACGCCCCGCCGAACCGTGCTCTACGAGGGCGACGGGGAGTACCTCATATGCACGAACCACTACCAGTCGGAGGCGTTCGCCGACGACGGGGACAACCGCGAGAATATCGCCATGACCGACAGCCCCCATCGCTTCGCCCGGCTCGAAGAGCTCATGGCGGCGAATGCGCCCCTCGACGTCCCGGCAGCGGCCGCCATGCTGCGCGACCAGCGCGGCACGGGCGGCAAAGACATCGGCGTGGGGAACGACTGTTCGGTGAACCAGTCGATCGCCCACCACTCGGTCATATTCAAACCGGCAACCCTGCAAATGTGGATCTCGACCTCGCCGTGGCAGGGCGGCGCCTTTGTCTGCTACGACCTCGGAGCAATCCTGCGCAACCCCGACCCCGCCGCAGAGCTGTACGACGCGGCGCTGGAGATACCTTCCGACACGGCCTACCTCGCCCGTGACTACCCGCGCGTGGTCGCATACCGCCAGCTCGGAGCCCGCATCCGCCGGGCGATAAAAGCAGGGAGGAAGGCCGACGGGGAATTGACAGAAACCTTCGCCCGAACCAACCCGCAGAATTTCCACACCTGGAAACTGCTGGGGGAATACTACCTCTCGCAGGGCGACGACGGGCGCGCGGCGCAGAGCTTCGGCAGGGCGCTGGAGGCCGGGGTTCCCCGCAGGGACGAACTCCTGGCGATAGAAAGACTCAAATCGGAATGCAAGCCATGATACGAAACCCGGAAATACAATTCGCATCGGCCGATGCGATCGCGGCGTTCCAGGAGGAACGCCTGCGCGATGAGGTCGCCTACCTCTATGAAAATTCGCCTTACTACCGGCGCATGTTCGACGGCTGCGGCATGCAGCCCGGCGACATCCGCACGGCGGACGACCTGCGGCACCTGCCCGTAACCACCAAAACGGATCTGCAACTCCACCCCGGGGAGTTCGTCTGCGTGCCCCGCAACCGCATCATCGACTACGTGACCACGTCGGGAACCCTCGGCGACCCGGTGACGTTCGCCCTCACGGAAGAAGACCTGGCCCGGCTGGCCTACAACGAGGCCATGTCGTTCACCACGGCGGGATGCACCGGAGAGGACATCCTGCAACTGATGACGACCATCGACCGCCGCTTCATGGCCGGGCTGGCTTACTTCATGGGAGCCCGGGAGCTGGGATGCGGCGTGATCCGCGTGGGAAACGGCATCCCCGAACTGCAATGGGACACCATCCGGCGCATCGGCCCCACGGGCTGCATCGTCGTGCCGTCGTTCCTGATAAAACTCGTCGGCTATGCGCAGGAGCACGGGATCGACTACCGCCGCTCGTCGCTGCGCCGTGCGATCTGCATCGGCGAGGCGCTGCGCGACACCGACTTCAGCAACAACACGCTGGGAGCGAAAATCACCGAACTGTGGCCCGAACTGGAACTTTTCTCGACTTACGCCTCGACCGAGATGCAGACCTCGATCACCGAATGCGGGCACCACTGCGGCGGGCATGTTCCGGCCGACATGCTTCTGGTGGAGCTGCTCGACGAGCACCGTGCCGGGGCTGACCGGTCGCGCAAGATCTGGATAGTGTACATGTTCCTCATGTGGTACAAGATTTACTTCGTGGACAAGACGGTGCCCGAGAAGCCGCAGGCCCGCTAGTCAGCGCTATGATGAAACGCCGAGGCCCCTTGCAACCAGGTTGCAAGGGGCCTCTTTTGTCGATAAAACGGTGACCGAAAAGCCCGCCATCACGCCAAGCGCGAAGCACGAACGCTCGTCAGATGGCCATGCTCGTCCTCGAACACGC
>OLXF01000969.1_pt1 | contig 11630 bp, 5 predicted proteins | sample 1673471 | NCBI WGS metagenome assembly OLXF01 (sample SAMEA103958113, study PRJEB25191) | human gut metagenome
CAACCATTTCTACCAAACGCCATTTCGCTTATCTTACGTTGACTTTTTTTCGTTCTTGTGGTACTATTAATCAAACAAATTTGGAGGTTTGTATATGGGTGAAGATGCAAAGATGACAAAAGAATTGGAAAAATTTGAAGACTACTATATGCGAACGATGGAAATTACAGGAAGTAGAGATAATTTCCCCAAAGATCCTCAACTGGTAAAGGATGTAATCAACTTGTTCCTACAGCAAAATCCAAGAGTTTCGCAGGTGGATATTGCAACCGAGTTCGAACTATCTTCCAGCCTATTTTCTCGTTTTCTGAGGACTGACAACGTGAAATCAAAACCAGAATGGAATAGAGTTGCGTATAGACTTGGATTGAATATTGATTTGGCTCGGTATATAAAAGACACGCGGAAGTTGATTGAACTGGTTGGAGATTGGCAGTTAATTTATTATGGCTCACGCCTTACCTGCTTTGTGCAAGATACTTTTGATATAGACGGTGATATAAGAGAGCTTTCAACTTGTACGCCTGTTAGGCCGAATAACAACACCAGCGGCGAAAGGAATTATGAGTGTGTGCCCTATAATCTTGGCACAAAAGACGGTGGTGAATCGTGGAATTTTCAGTACTTCAAAGGGGAAGATGTACTTGCCTCCGACATAATCTTAAATCTATTTGCTAACACATACGCATTAAAGGCACACATTATAATCATTTTGAATTGCGAGCAAGCTTTTGAAGATCTCAAGCAAACTTTTCGCAGAAAGGATTGGCGAAATAGCCTACAATACTATTCTATGACGGTTCTCCGTGTTGACGATGAAATTTCTACCATCATTAATGAGTATTCAGATGGAGATTTGGGGCTCAAAAAGCGGTCTGAGCAAGGAAGTGGCACGAGCACCGTGCCTTCCGCAACTCCGCAATGACCCCAGCGGCCTAGGCAGTCACGCTCAGGCGGGGAAATGTAACTTCGTACCCCCGCACCTGCCCCCTAATCCCAGCGTAGCATAATCGAGTATATTGTCAATACGTTCGGAAGGACAAATTCCAAGGAAATCACTCTCTATCTAAGGGAAGGCTACCTGCTGTTTTCGGCAAGTGGTCTTCCTTCATTTATTCAACCGGTGCGGCCTATTCTCGACAACTGGCTCAATGCTTAACTGGCATCCCTGCTCTGACACATCAAATGCGTATTTACGTTTCGTGAGTCGCGCGGCGTATAGCAATTGCTTTCGCAGTCGCACTCAGCCCCTTCAGAGCCCCATAGTGTCATGCCGTGGGGGTAGGCGGGGTTCAGGCACACGGGGAGGCCAACGCCCATCACGCCCGTGCCTGAGTCATTACAGAGAAAGAGCAGCCATTCCTAGGAATGGCTGCTCTTTTGTTCGTTTTGCGATTGGTATTTCAGGGTGTCTGTGGGGTCGGGAGCCATCTACTTACCAATACTTGGGATACTTGCTGGTGCTCTGCTGCTTTTCGGCATACTGCCACCAGGGAACTTGGGTGGCGAAATCAGTCAGCTTATCCCAAAACTGATCGGCCAGCGTCCCCTTGTCCACGTAGACCGTGACAGTATAGGTCTTGCTGCTGCCATCCTCCATGGCGACGGTGTAGGTCACGGCATTGGTGAAGTTCACCGTCTCGCCGTTACCGGGCGTTAGGGACTTGACACCGTTTGTGGCGATAACTGGGGTCAGCTTCGTCACATCTGTGCCGCGGGGCATGGTGATGGTAATGGTATTGGTGCTGTTGTTCACCGCACCGGCCACGCCATTGATGGAGAAGCTGGTGATGCCCTTGGCGGTCGTTGTGGCAGTCTCCCACTTGCAGGTGATAGACACATCGCCCGCAGGCATGGTAAAGCGTCCGTTACTGATGGTTTTGGTTTCGCCGCCCGCTGTTTCCAGCGTATAGGACAGAGAACCAGACACCATCTGATAGCCGTTGTCGGGCGTTACGGTAACGATGATCTCCTCACCCGCATCCGCCTTGGTGCGGTTAGTGGTGATCGTACCACCCTTGGGTGCCCTTATCGAAATCTTATACGCGCCGGTATCAGGCGTATCAGTGCCACTGCCATAGGCGGGGATCTCCACCTTCAGGGGTGCGCTCTCACCACCGGCTGCGCTTACGACCACGATGTAGATGTCGCGTGCATCCTCAGTCAGATTGCTGAGGGTGAAGGTTATCTCACCCGTGCTGGCCGTACCCTTAGTGGTGGATTTCATGATTTCATCCGCAGTGGGAGCTGTCGCGCCGTGATCCACCACCTTGTAGAAGTAGTTGCCTGCCTCGCTGGAGGTGAACTTCACGGTTGCACCGGTCTTGCTGGTGCGGGTAGCGGAGCCGTTGGACAGGGTGGGTGTACCGGGCGACGCAGCTTTCTGAATGGTAATGGTGTACTCCCGGGTAGGACCTTCGTTGCCTTCCGTAAGATCCTTCTGCGAACGCACGACGAACTTTGTGACTGTGCCCAACGTCATATTGCAGGCTTGTCCGTTCGCATTCCACGCCGCTGTATCTCCATCTCTAAAGACCTTGGCATTCTTGGAATACGTCAGCTTAAGAACCATATTGGCCAGATTGGATGCGTCCGCATCAGCCGGCAGGGTAACTGTAAATGCCGTGCCATCCTGATCGCCTTCAAAGGTATTACCGCTATGATTCAACAGTAGCACCGATTCCAGAACACATTCCTCGCTCAAATAGTTGGGGTCTTCCGCGAAGGTGGCAACCACATTGACGGGCTGACGATTGGTTGCCGGCATAACGAAGGTTGTCTGAGCTGCAGTGCTATTCGCAATAACAACCTGAGTGTTATCGGAACCATAAGTCGCACTCCAACCCTGGAAGACATATCCGAGATTGGGCTGCGCCTGCAGCTTGACTTCCGTTCCTTCAACTACGTCGTTAATACTTGTAGCCGCCTCTCCTGCACCGATCTGAGCAGTGGCAGTACCCATGCTCTCATCATTTACCGTGACATTCACATTACCATAATCCTTCGCTGCAAAGATGGCCTTAATGGTATAATTTGAAGTTCCGTCAACAGTGAAGCAAGGCCGTTCGATACCTCCATACCCTGCGTCATAGTCAAAGTTCACCGGCTCATCCTTTGTTGTGTTTCTGATTTCCCAACCGGTCAGTCTGTAACCAGCATTCTTTGTGCCAGTAGCAATAGTCGCAGAGACTTTCGCATCAGCAATCACTGTCCGAGTAACGGAGTCATACGCGTGCCGTCTAGCGCTGAAATCGTATGTTGATGCAACCACTGCCCAGTCACCGATCATTAACGATACGTCGCCTGCATTAAAGTCGCTTGCGGTCAAAGTGACTTGTGATCCGACTGCCTTAAACACAGCTTTAAGTGAGACAGCCTCTGCCGGCATATCGAACGTCAGATCTGCTTTTTTCAATTCATCGCCAGACAGCAAACCAGTAGGCGCTGCCACCACTACCCAATGGTCGAACTTGGCATCGTATAAGTCCGTATTGAATAAATTGCACTTCTGAGGAACGGCCTTGACCACGATGTGATCGCCTGCTTTTGCCTCGCTGGCAGACGTACCATTTACGGTGATCTCAGTTGCTCCCATCGGTGAAGTCTCATTTCCAACATTGACTATATACTCTCCATCGACCGTGGCGGTAATTGCATAGACTACCGTGGCCTTCAGGGTCACAGTATACGTCTCACTGTCATGATAGCTGTCGTTGGCGGTGAACACAAGCGTAGTCGTTCCGGCTTTGTCGGGCGTATAGCTGTAAGTGGACCCGTTGATAGGAGTAGCCTCAGCAGCACCGTTCACCTTCACCGTGTAGGTCAGAAAATCGTCCTCCGCATCCACGAAGATGTCAGCCAGATCCAGCGTCCATTCCTTATCCACCGCAACCGTAGCGGTCGCAGGATTCTCCACGCCTGTCTTGATGGTAGGCGCGGTGTTCGTATCGCTGCTTCCCGTGTCAAACGTCATACGCAGGCTGTAGTAGACAGTCGTTTTATCACCAGAACTAATCGTAACTTCATTCAGGTAATAATTACTTGCATACGTTCCCTGAGCGGTTCTAACCATTTTCAGCGGATAGGTCTTTTGGATCTCGCCACTCTTCGATACAGCTCCGGAAAAATCACCCGTAGCTATCCAAATCACATCAGGTAGCTTTTTGGCCAGTGTTTCCGTTACCTTGCCATCTTCTACAGTGACAGGAGCTTCAGCTGTGATCTGAATCTCTCCGGCATAGGCGCCAGTAGTTTGTGTTTGCGTTGTAATATCCGTTACTGTCACCTTGTCGAGTTCCTCGTAGCTATCAATTTTTATATCCTTGATTTTCCACGCGGTAGTGCGGGTGTTCGTGCTGAACTCATCATAGATATAGGGATCGCTAAAGTTGAAGCTCGTCAGCCGCGACCATGCTACGTCGCCTTCCGCCAGGGCCTTCAGGGTCACAGTGTACGTCACACTGTCAAGCTTGCCGTCGCTCGCGGTAAACACCAGCGTAGTATCAACAGCTTCGGGTGGCGTGTAGCTGTAAGTAGACCCGTTGATAGTAGCCTCAGCAGCATCATTCACCTTCACCTTGTAGGTCAGGGGATCGTTTTCCGCATCCGTGAAGATGGTGTCCAGATTCAGTTCCCATGCCTTACCCACTGTTGCCGTAGCGGTCGCAGTGCCCTTCCTGCCTGATCTGAGGGTAGGTGCAGAGTTATCACTGCCGATCTTCACATGCACACTGTAGTAGAGTGTCTTGTCCGTGCCATCCTCTGTGTACGTGATTTTGACTATCGAAGTAGATGACACATTTGCATAAATTTTTTTATTAGAACTCTGAGCTGATTTCAGCTTAACAGTCTGATCGACGGTACCACCATTTGATGCAGCTCCGGTATAGCCGTTCTCAGCAAGCCAGATGTTCTTTGTGGCTGCTGTCGTTGTGCCGTCCGCAGTAGAAACGGGTTCCTCTACGTTAATATGCACTTCTCCGGCATATGTGTCACCGCTCTTTGTAATAAGCTCAGGATGCTGCGTGATCGTGATGCCCGTGACCTTGTACTTAACAGTGGCTCCATTTGCTGTATAGCTATTATAAACGTATTTGTTCCCATCCGTCGCGGCATTTATATCAAATGCCGTCAGCTGTGGCCAGCTTACTTTACTTTCCTCTGTGGCATCATCCGCCGCATATGCTTTGGGTGCGGTAACCGTAAGGAAGCTCATCGCCATGAGCAGGCAAAGGAGCAGTGATACTACCCTTTGCCATTTTGTTGCTTTCATGGCTCTCTCCTTTCTGCTTAATTAAATCTGTGTCCGTAGCTGGTCTGATGATCGGCTACGTCGCTGTTCTCTGCCACCTTATCCCAGAGCTGCTGGGAAATGCTGCGCTCAAAGATAACGGTGACGGTATAGTTTTTGCTCTCCGTACCCAGCGTTACGGTATAGGTTAAAGGACTGGTAAGATTCACGACCTCGCCGGATACCGGACTGACCACAGCTCCCGCAGGAACGGTAACGACCGGCGCGACCGCCGTGACATTCGTTCCCACCGGCAGTGTGACAGTGATAGTTCCGGCGCTCTGGTCGATCTCACCCTCCACGCCCAGGACGGAGAAGCCTGTGATTTTTGCTGTGCTGGTGGAGGGCGTATCATCGTCGCCTCCGCTGCTCTTGGCGGAGATCGGCTGACCGCTCTTATTCAACACAGTGACGGTGTAGGTGCGGCTGGCCAGGTCGTTGTCGCCGCCCAGCGTGAACGTGGCTGCATTGGCAAAGTCCACCGCAATACCGGAGGTCGGCGAACAAGTTCTGCCGGTGAATTCGATATCCGTGATCAGCTTGGTGCTGGTCAGCTTGGAGTCGTCCACACCGGTGATTGTGATGGTGTTCTTGGCATTGTCAATGACGCCATTGTACCACTCGCCGCCTGCCTGCACACGGAAGCTGGTGATCTCCGCCTGCGCCTTGGACACAATCTTGATCCGGTAGATATTTTGCACCGTCTCGTCACCGGAGGTCACGGTGAAGGTCTGCCAGTTGGAGAAGTTCATCGCATCCTTACCATCCAGAGAGGGATCAACTGTCGCTGCATAGGAGATGCTGGCGCTGAGATACATCTTTGAGGTATCCACACCGGCTCTCACCGTAAGCAGGATCTCCGTTGCTCCATCGGACGCCTTGGTGACTTTCTTCTCCAGAATGTCCATTACGTTCAGTACACCGTTTTTCAGCTTAATGCTGCTGGCATCCAACTCGGCACCGGAAGCGCCCACATCGCCGTGTTTCACGGTGACATAATAGGTTTTCTGTGTCTTGCCATCTTCGGCCAGCACGGTAAACGGCTGCTTAACGCCTTCCACAAAGGTCGTGGGCAGGCTCGGAGCCAGCAAGGTCGCGCCTTCCGCCATCGTCACCTTCGGAGTCAGGTTCGTCAAGGGCATACCGTTGGGCACTGTAACAGTGATGGTATTCTCGCCGCCTTCACCGCCCTCGGTGATAACGCCTGGCTTGCCCTCGATCTCAAAGCCGGTGATGGAAGCATCCGTAGACAGCTGCCGGGCAAAGGGAAAGCGATGGTAATAGAAATAGCAGGGAGTCCCCTGACCTTTCTCCAGGAATTTGAGATACCACATGGTGGCATAGCAGCCCTGATAGGTTGCCATGGCATCGTTGGTCACGCTGGTCGTATGGTGGAAATAACCGCCGTTTACGTTGGCGAAGTTGTCCATCCAGTGCTGCAGCGCACTGTGCCCCTGACCATCTGAGAATCGGGGATCGGCATTCCAGTCGATGCCCATACTGCAAAGGCCCATCATGACCCATGCGGCAGACTCGCTGTTGGTCGCACCCCACGCACCAAAGGAGAAGTCGGAATTCATCTTTCTCAGGATGATCTCCAGACACAAGTTCAGCTTTTCCTTTATCTGCGCACCATAAATATCATCATTCTGATAGGGGGCCAGAGAGTACATGATAGCTCCCACCATGTCAATGCCGAACTCGTCATAATTGCCATAGTCCAGAATGACATTTATCAGGTTTTCCCGCGTCCATCTGGCATTATCAGGAATGGTGTAGGTTCCCATATCCAGAGCCAGCAACGCGAAGATGGGGCCGTTGATGGTGTACTCGCCGGAATAGTTGTAGAGCGCTGCGACAAGGTTGTCGATCTCATTGCCCTTGCTGTCGATGTACGGTTTTCCGTTGTTGTACTGTGAGAGCTTCGTGCAGTCAAAGCCGCGGGCAGTCAGCATCATGATGGTGCGGTCAAACTCGGTCATTGCCACATTTGTGGTCGTGTCCAGCTTTGCAAGCTTTGCGGCAATGTCGAAGGTGTGGTCGGAGGTGTTGTAGTTTTCTAGCCGATTTTCATAGAAACCGAGATCCATCCACTCCCAATCATCATTAGCCTTACTACGATATCGGGTGATGATATTGTTACGTATCTGTTCAAGCTTGCCTATATACGCATTGGGAGCAGCTTCATCCGATATTACAACTGTGACCGTATAGGTTTTAGATGCCTTCTTGTTCTGTGCCGTGACCTTATACTTGACAGGCGAGCTGAAATCCTGCACTTCGCCGGAGGCCGGAGTAACTGTGGCAAACTCGGAAATTTCGATGGTCGGCGCGAAAACAGGAGAGATACCCTTTGGCAGCGTCATGGTGATCTCAGCCGTGCCTTCGTTGATCGTGGCTTCATACCCACCATAGCGGAAAGACTTGATCTGTCGCCCCGTCGCTACCGGAGTGCGGGTGATCGTCACGATATAGTCCTTCTCAGCGCCGTTTTTCGCAGTCACGGTATAGTGATTTTCACCGACCTGAAGCCCTGCGGGCTTCTGTGTCACTTCCGCAAATTCGGATACCGTTATCTCCGGCTCTGTCGTGGTAAGGTCCGTGGCATATGGAATCGTTATGGACACGCTGTTGCCGGAGACCGTACCGACCGCGTCGCCGATCTTATAGGAGAGAATGTCATTCTCCGCAGATTTTTCCGCTGTGACAGAAACGTCATATGTGGCCTCTGTCCCATACTTCGTGCTATAGACGACCAGCCCGATCGTTTGGGTAAAGTCGATCTTTTCGGTCTGGTCGCTCCGCTGGCCGTTAACAGTGTAATAGAATCCCTCACCGGCATAATCCACCTTGGGCGACAACGAGGTCAAAGTGGTTCCGACGGGCAGATTCAGCTTGATCGTCCCGTTGCTTCCGCCCTCGCCATCCGTGATGCGGGCAGAGCGAACCTTACCATCAGCTGTTTCGATGTCAAAGGTAAGTACTTTTGTGTAAGGAGTTCCCTCTTCGACGTTGATCGTCCATCTTTGGCTCAGATTCTTTTTGAATCCGTATCCGGTGGTATCACTGCCATTATAATAGGTGCCTGTTGCGCGGTCACCCGGTGTTACTGTTGCGATGGCCTGACCATCGCTCAAGCTACCAAGATTCTGGATAAATTGGCATTCATCGTTGGTTTCAACCGTAGGCGCAGGAAGATCGTTCCAAACGGTATCTTCCGGCAACCGAAGTGTTATGGTTTTGCTGGCGGTGTCGATCAATCCCCGTGATCCACCAACTGCATAGTATGTGACAGTAGGCTCTACAATACGGTGGTTTTCCAGATAATTCAGATAATACGGCGCGACCACATCCAGAAGGATATCCAATCGCTTTACTTGATCTTGGGAAATTTTATCACCTGAATTGCAGGCCGGCTTATTCGTACCAGACATCTTATAGGTTGTCCAGTGCTTGATGATATCAGCGGCAGTTGCTGTTGACCAGCCAGTGCCCTCGACCCAATAACTATGCGAGTCAGGCCAGCCAATCGTGATGTCAAATGCAATCTGGATCCTATTGGCCACAATGCAGGCCAAATTGACATCACTGGGATGGCGGCCGCCATATTGTACTGATGCGGCATTTTGGGAGTCTACTAGCGCATCGAATACCTCGTCAAACTGCTTCATAGTCGAAACCAGTTTTTCCGCTCGGGCAGTATACGCCTCCAGCTTATCAACCGTTTCTTCCTCTTCAGCGGCATTCTCAACAATTGTGATCACAGGAAGTACGACACTGCGATCTGACTTAGCATCATAGAAGCGCCAGAACTGTGTTTTGGAATAGTCCGCCGTCCCTTCGTTCAGCGGCTCGACACGATAGCGAAACGTAGTATCTTCAAAGCGTTTGCCGGTGTCTTTCCAATTCGGTGCGCCTGTTGTGTCAGTAAAATATGCAGGCGACAAATTAAGGTTGGTCGTCCCCTCCGGTAACTTCAATAGTACATACGCATTATTGATCGTGCTAAAGGAGGCCCCGCTGCTCCACCCATCAAAATGGACATAACCTTGACTTGCTATGTAGTAGTCTTCTGTTAACTCACTGAAAACCGGCCATCTTGTATGCTGTGACTCCAGTGCACTTACCGGCGTGACACAGGAAAAGAGCATGATCAGAGTCAGCAAACACATTGAGATACGCCGAAAAACTTTCATTTTTAAGGTTCCCCTTTCCGATAGATAAAACGGAGAGCGGGCGGGTGGGGAACCCTCCCGCCCGCTCTCCTTTGTCGTTTACTGCCTTCTAATAAGTTCTGTTGTCAGATCAGAACCAGTTAGAGTAGTCTACCGTGAAGAACCACACGATACGGGTAGAACTGGTAAACGTCATGTTGTTGGCCGCCACCATGGGAATCGCAGACTTACCGGTTCGTGTGTCAAGACCTTCAATGTTTTCATTGTACAGGCCATTGGCGTCATTGGTATACATGTAGCCACCCATGTCGCCGCAATCATTCCAGTTCAGATTATTCAGCTTAGACAGGTAGGAACCTCCGCCGAAATCAGAAGTACCGGTAAAGTAAGCTTCGTGCTTTAAGGGATTCTCATTCTGCGTTGCCCATGTGTCAAAATTCTGCAAGATAGCCATGACGCTGGTGCCAGCGGCAAAGGTATGAGGCTGCGCAATATAGGCATCCCAAGCGGTCACAATCTCCTTGACCTTGGTTTCAATGTCTGTATCTTCATAATAGTCAGACTTAATAACCTCGGTCAGGTTAATATCATAATTGCGGATACCAGTAGTAGGATCTTTCTGAACGATAACAGACTGACCCTCGACAGCAAGCTGGGCATTGTAGGTGCGGCTCTCGGTATCATTTGCAACAGTGAGAATATTGCCCGCAGTGAAGTTGAAGGAATAGCTTGTAGCAGTGACATTTGTGGCACCAGCGCCGGAGATCTTTGCGCCGTCCTTAAGCGTATAAGTAGTGGCAACACTGCTCAAAGAAGTACCCGTAGGCAGAACACCAGAAATGAAGTAGTTAATAAAGGTCCAGTCGGTGTTTCTATTAACAAAGTAGGTGTTACCCATGAAAGGATTCTGAACATTGGCGCCAAAGACATTCATAGTTTTTGTAGCCATCGTCACAGTCCCCAAGCTGAGAGGATCGTTCGAGTCGATGCCAACCTGGCCGCTGGCCAGACCTGCTGCCAGGACATAGTTGGTCGAACCGATGGTAAGGGTATGCGCCTTATTCATCAGGTTCGTCGTGAAGGTGCGAGTCGTGGTATCCCCGGTAATGGCGGTGCCATCCAGCTTAACGGTAGTGCTACTATCCTGCAGATTGACAGTAACCGCAGCGTTCTTCAGATCATACTCGGTCTTGCCGGTCAGCTGGGCACGGATGTAAGTGGTATCGCCGGTGTTGTCATCCGTCTCATAGTAGGCAGTCGCAGATCCAACAGAAATGGAGTTGATCGTGGCCGGCTTAGCTACCTCGGTATGGGTAGTAGGAGCAGACAAACCATCGTTAGAGCCTTCCGCGTGAACAACAGTCAGCAGAGAGAACATCATGGCAAACGCCATGCACAGCGCTACAAGGCGCTTAGAAATATTTTTAGTCATAAACTGTCCTTTCTCAAATTTTAATATGATTGATTCACTTTGCCTCAATTAGCCCATCGGCATCACCTCCGCAAAATCAGAAAAGCAAACATGAACTTCCTACTATTCTACAGCCAGATGGTAGCAGCGTGTCATATCCATGGCATCAGCCTTTAAGATAATTACCGGCGCTTCTATACTCAAATCCACAATGACATTACTGCCATCCATCTGTACTATACAATTACTATCCTCTGAAATCGACCAATCTCGCCCAACTTTCATTGTCATTGTGACACTCGTTTCGTCCTGGATCGCCGATTTCGGGATGGAAATGCTGAACAGCATTCCGGTTTCCTGCCCACCCGGATTCTTCTCTGCATCGACGCGGCACAATACGTCGTTAACGTATACGGATGAAATTGCGTCTGTTGAAACGATATCAGTTTCGGCAGGTTCGTCCACCTGTTTTCCACAGGCTGTCAGCATTGATAGCAGTGCAATAATAAGCACTGTAAAGATAATTGAAATCTTTCTCATGGAATTATTCCTCATTCTAATCCGACCTGAAAGCTGTAGGTCTGGCTTTGCTCACCGCGGGTAACCACCAGATCACGCTCTTCCAGTGTTAAATTTAAGATGGGCCGCCCGCCCAGATCGTTCACGATGCAGGGACTATCCATGGACAGCACCGCATCTGGGGCAAGCTCTACATTTGCGGCACAGTTTTTGAAATCCGTGTCCGTCGGCAGCG
>OLXF01000974.1_pt1 | contig 11595 bp, 9 predicted proteins | sample 1673471 | NCBI WGS metagenome assembly OLXF01 (sample SAMEA103958113, study PRJEB25191) | human gut metagenome
TTTTGTAGGCCGGATAAGGCGTTTACGCCGCATCCGGCATTTCACAACAAGCACTTGTCAGCAATTTGAGAACACGGGAAAAAATTTATCTGTTTTACCGCCCATAAGCCACCGAGACGTTACTTCTCTATAGCCAATTGTTCGCGCAACTCCATTAAAAGGTAGCCCAGTCGATTCTTGCCCTTACCATGACCACCGTCTCCCCAGTAAGCATCGTTTTCCGTATGCTCAACCAGTTTTGCGGGCGCGGTTGCCAGCAAGAGCGCACGCAGTTCTGCATGCTGTTCGAATTTAGCGCGAAGTGCTTTTCGCATCACCTGTTCTTTGACCGACTCCCAGTTTTTACGCAGAGGCTTAGAACGATCGCGCCCCATGCGTGCGGCGACCATAGGGGAAGAAACCCGACGGATCTCTTCGCGGTATTTTTCATCAAGGAATTTTTGTGCCTGAAAATAGTGTTCTGAGGTGGGCCAGGTTTTCCCGTCAACCTTGATGGGCCAGGCGGCAAAGTTAGAAAAATCACCGTAGTCATCGCTGGTGCTGTAGAAATTTATGATGGTGTCTTGCATGACGTGTTGGATCCTTTGTGCTCGAACGGGCATTAAACCGCATTATGTTGGTGGTTATTGCGAGCCGCTTTCCAGAAACAGAAAAACCATTACCCCTGAAAACCGAAAAATGCCACAATATTGGCTGTTTATACAGTATTTCAGGTTTTCTCATGGCATTAACCGCCGCGCTTAAAGCGCAAATTGCCGCCTGGTATAAGGCGCTTCAGGAACAGATCCCCGACTTTATTCCCCGTGCGCCGCAGCGGCAGATGATTGCGGACGTCGCCAAAACGCTGGCCGGAGAAGAAGGGCGACATCTGGCGATTGAAGCCCCCACCGGCGTTGGGAAAACGCTCTCTTATTTGATTCCCGGCATCGCCATTGCCCGCGAAGAGCAAAAAACGCTGGTGGTGAGTACCGCCAACGTGGCATTGCAGGATCAGATTTACAGCAAAGATTTACCGCTGCTGAAAAAGATCATTCCCGATCTTAAATTCACTGCCGCTTTTGGGCGTGGGCGCTACGTTTGTCCGCGTAATCTGACGGCGCTCGCCAGTACTGAACCCACGCAACAGGATCTGCTGGCGTTTCTTGACGACGAACTGACGCCGAACAATCAGGAAGAGCAAAAACGTTGTGCGAAGCTGAAGGGCGATCTCGATACTTATAAATGGGATGGTCTGCGCGATCATACTGATATCGCTATAGATGACGATCTCTGGCGTCGTTTAAGTACCGACAAAGCCAGCTGCCTCAACCGCAATTGTTACTACTATCGTGAATGCCCGTTTTTTGTCGCTCGTCGGGAGATTCAGGAAGCGGAAGTGGTGGTGGCAAACCATGCGCTGGTGATGGCGGCGATGGAAAGCGAAGCCGTACTACCTGACCCGAAAAATCTGCTGCTGGTGCTGATCGGCACCGTTGTGATGGTTTATGTATGTGCTTGGCTGATGCACAACGTTAAAGTCGCCAACATCGTGTTGATTGTGCTATCAATCATCGTGATTTTCTTCTTCTTCCGCGAAGCATTTAAGCAAAACAGAAGCGACCGCAACCGTATGTATGTCGCCTTCGTTCTGATGATTGAAGCGGTGCTGTTCTATATTCTGTATGCTCAGATGCCAACATCACTGAACTTCTTTGCAATCAATAACGTACATCATGAAATTCTGGGATTTGCAATTAACCCCGTCAGCTTCCAAGCATTGAATCCGTTCTGGGTCGTTGTTGCCAGCCCAATTCTGGCTTCGCTTTACACCCGTTTCGGCGCCAAAGGCAAAGACCTTACGATGCCAGCCAAATTCACCCTTGGCATGTTCTTGTGTTCACTCGGGTTCCTTACTGCTGCCGCTGCTGGCCTGTGGTTTGCTGATGCTCAGGGGCTGACCTCACCATGGTTTATTGTGCTGGTTTATCTGTTCCAAAGTCTGGGTGAGCTGATGATTAGTGCCTTAGGACTGGCAATGGTCGCCGCTCTAGTCCCTCAGTATCTGATGGGCTTTATTCTTGGCATGTGGTTCTTAACTCAAGCAGCAGCTTTCCTACTGGGCGGCTACGTAGCAACCTTTACTGCCGTACCGGAAGGCATTAGCGATCCACTGCAAACCCTGCCGATCTACACGGGCGTCTTCAGTAAAATCGGTATCGCTACCTTTATCATTGCCATCATTATGGCCGCCATGGTGCCTTGGCTAAACCGCATGATGAATACCAAACCCGAAGCGCAAAACGCATAACTCACTGCTCCACCTCTCCTAACGCCTCCAATCGGAGGCGTTTTTATTTACTGCATGATCATAAATCACTTGATTAAGCCTCGGTTACCGGTGATATAGTCAAAATGCAAACACAGTGCAAAATCTGCATTTATAAACATAAAAAACGCATAAAAAATCACTTCCATAAAGGAGAATCACACTATGGAGCAACCTCGCTCTCTAGAACACTTCCTCACGACCGTGCAGCAGCGCGATCCTAACCAACCAGAATTCCTGCAAGCCGTGCGAGAAGTGATGACCACACTGTGGCCGTTTCTGGAGCAAAACCCTCATTACCGCGATGCAGCCCTGCTTGAACGCTTAATCGAACCTGAGCGCGTGATTCAGTTTCGTGTCACTTGGGTAGACGATCGTGGTCAGGTACAGGTTAACCGCGCGTGGCGCGTACAGTTCAGCTCGGCTATTGGGCCATTTAAAGGAGGAATGCGCTTCCATCCTTCCGTTAACCTTTCAATTCTTAAATTCCTAGGTTTTGAACAAACCTTCAAAAACGCGCTGACTACGCTGCCGATGGGCGGTGGCAAAGGCGGCAGCGACTTCAATCCTAAAGGCAAAAGCGACGGCGAAATCATGCGTTTCTGTCAGGCATTGATGACCGAGCTTTATCGACATCTGGGCGCAGATACCGACGTTCCGGCCGGTGATATCGGCGTCGGCGGACGTGAAGTTGGTTTCATGGCCGGTATGATGAAAAAACTATCAAATAACACCGCGTGCGTTTTCACCGGTAAAGGTCTGTCGTTTGGCGGTAGTTTGATCCGCCCAGAAGCCACGGGTTACGGCTTAGTTTACTTTACCGATGCCATGCTCAAGCGCCACGGTTTAGGCTTTGAAGGCATGCGAGTCGCCGTTTCCGGCTCGGGCAATGTGGCACAGTACGCGATTGAAAAAGCCATGGCGCTCGGTGCTCGCGTGATTACTGCTTCTGACTCCAACGGCACCGTGGTGGATGAAGCCGGATTTACCACCGAGAAACTGGCACGCCTGTGCCAGATCAAATCCCAGCAGGATGGTCGTATTGCCGATTACGCTAAAGAATTTGGCCTAACCTATCTTGAAGGCCAGCAACCTTGGGGAGTTAGCGTTGATATTGCCCTGCCTTGCGCCACTCAAAACGAGCTGGATGCGCCCGCAGCACGTGTCCTGATCGCCAATGGCGTCAAAGCCGTCGCCGAAGGCGCAAATATGCCAACCACGATTGAAGCCACCGATCTGTTCCTTGAAGCAGGTGTATTATTTGCGCCTGGTAAAGCAGCGAACGCTGGTGGTGTCGCAACATCGGGGCTAGAAATGGCGCAGAACGCCGCTCGTATGGGCTGGAAAGCCGAGAAAGTGGATTTACGCCTACACCACATCATGCTGGATATCCACCAAGCCTGCGTGGAATATGGCGGAGAAGATAAGCAAACCCACTACGTTCGCGGTGCAAACATCGCTGGATTTGTTAAAGTCGCTGATGCCATGCTGGCACAGGGCGTGCTGTAATACCCCTGAGAAATCGGTGACTCAACATATCGCCTCTCCAAACGAGAGGCGATATCTATTCTTTTCTACTTATTCCCTTCCAACGAGCTCAAGATTTTATACGCCACCGTCACTCGCTGATCGATTGAGTAGTTTTTGTTAGCCAGCATCACGATCCCCATCTTCTTAGCAGGAACAAACGCAATATAGGCACCGAAGCCGTTAGTTGATCCGGTCTTATTAATCCACACATTTTCCTGTGGCGGTAACGGCGGAACAATCGGCGTAGCCACGCTTTTCGTCATCGCCATATCGTTACCGGTGAGCAAATTCGGCAGAGAAACCGGATATGGCAGCTGCTCCCACATCAGATCCTGAGTAATCTCACCCGACTTGAAATAGCCGGTGTGGGTGGCTGTCAGAGCCTGTTGCATCTTGGCATTAGCATCAAGCTTTAACTGCCCCATATTGGCTTGCACGTAGCGTAACAAGTCGCTGGAAGTGGTTTTGATACCATAAGCTTCGTTACCCAAAATCTCCATATTCACGTGCACTGGCTCATCTTTCTTGTTGTAGCCCCACGCATAGTTTTCCATCTGGTCAGCCGGAACCTTCAAGTAGCTGTGATGCATGCCTAACTGAGGAAGGAGGGTTTTCTCAATCGCATCTTCATAGCTCACACCCAGACTTTTCGCCGCAATCATCCCTAGCAAACCAGTACCGATATTGGAATAAACGCGATGGGTTCCAGCCGCATCGGCAGGTTTCCATGCTTTTAGATAAGCCATCAGCTGTGTGGTATTTTTAATATCTTCCGGCATAAATAGCTGTAGGCCTGAGGTATGCGTGCCCACATTGAGTACGCTAACGTGGTCAAAGCTGCTGCCACGCAACTCTGGAACGTAATGGCTAACGCTTTGATCCAAAGACAGCTTACCGCTCACCTGCGCATAGGACGCCAAGGTGGCGGCAAACGTTTTACTCAGCGAACCCACTTCAAATAACGTATTTTCCGTAACCGGCTGCTGAGGCTGTTTTGCCGCTAACCCATAGTTATAAATGTAGTTTTTACCGTTGACGGTCACTGCGACCGACATACCGGGAATATTATTCTTCTGCATCAGCGGCTGGATCAGGTCATCAACGGTGTCTTTAATTTTGCTCTCATCGATATTAGCAGCCAGAGCACCTTGGGCAGTTGCTGCCAGACAGGTAATCACGGATAACAGCTTCAATGTGTTCTGCATTTTTTTACGCATGAATAAGTGACCTTTTAATCGGATATATGTGGAACCTTGCACGCCAATCCGCATGCAAAAGAAAAATATTTATATAAACCAGTGAACGATCGGCGTCATCGCGCCAAGCTCACCGTGGCGGCAGGAATATCCGCTATCGTCGCCTGATTGACAAGCGAGATAAAATTCCCTTAGGGTAAAGAAAATCTTATGCCTACCTTTCTTAAGGCGACCTATGCGTTCTCATCTGCCACTCAATGCTCTTCGCGCTTTTGAAGCTTCTGCACGACATCTTAGCTTCACACGAGCAGGGCTTGAACTCAGCGTCACACAGGCTGCGGTCAGCCAGCAGGTACGCATGTTGGAGGCTAGGCTGGGAACCCAGTTATTCAAACGTCTACCACGCGGATTAGAACTCACCGATGAAGCCCATGTGCTTTTGCCGGTGCTTAGTGATGCCTTTAGCCAGATTGAAACGGTGCTCAAACAATTTGAAGGCGGACATTTTCATGAGGTTCTGACCGTTGCCGCTGTGGGTACCTTTGCCGTTGGCTGGCTAATGCCCCGCCTACAAAGCTTCTACACCGAGCACCCTTTTGTAGAGCTTAGACTGTTAACCAATAATAACTTGGTCAATTTAGCCGGCGAAGGTTTGGACTTTGCCATACGCTTTGGTACAGGAATGTGGCCAACGACCCATAATGCCGAGCTATTTAGCGCGCCGCTCAGCATACTGTGTACACCAAGCGTAGCGCAGCGCTTGCAGCATCCAGAGAATTTAGCGAAAGAAATACTGATGCGCTCTTATCGCGCCGAGGAGTGGAATAGCTGGTTTCTCGCCGCTGGGATTGAGCCCATCAGAGTTAACGGACCGATATTCGACTCGTCGCGGCTCATGGTGGAGGCTGCGATTCAGAATGCAGGTGTGGCACTGGCTCCAGCCAGAATGTTCGAGCACGAACTGCAAAACGGTTTGCTGGTCAGCCCCTTTGATATTGAGGTCGAAGTCGGTAGCTATTGGCTTACCTGGTTGAAATCCAAGCCGATGACGCCCGCCATGCAGCTGTTCCATCAATGGCTGCTGATACAGGCTAAGGACTAAGTCTGGATACTATTATTGCCAATTGGCACCGAGAAAACCGCAGCCTATTACAACCATAGATGCAACCTTTGCGGCAATGGCGTGAGTAGCGTTACACTCTAAGGCAATTTTCTCATCCGCAGTGATTGGCGTTACGTGAATTAAGTGGCCTCAAACGCTGTCGGTATATACCCAAAGTCATTCAAGCAGCATTAAGACGGCCAGTGCGCATACCCGATGAGCTTACTCTAGGGAAACAGATAGCGAGTGCAGCCAACAAAGAAGCCGCTTGAAGTATGATGGATATACACAACTCATGGGACTCCCTGATGATTAAACATTATGACTATCTCGCAATTGGCGGTGGCAGCGGTGGTATTGCCTCCATCAACCGTGCGGCCATGTATGGCCAAAAATGTGCCTTGGTTGAAGCCAAGTATCTGGGCGGCACCTGCGTAAACGTGGGTTGTGTGCCGAAAAAAGTCATGTGGCATGCGGCACAGATCGCCGAAGCGATTCACCTGTATGGCCCAGACTACGGTTTTGATACCACTGTCAATAAGTTCGATTGGGGTAAACTGATCGAAAGCCGTACCGCTTACATCGACCGCATCCATCAATCCTACGAGCGCGGCTTAGGCAACAACAAGGTGGATGTCATCCACGGTTTTGCTAAATTTATCGACGCTCATACCATTGAAGTGAACGGTGAAACTATCACCGCCGATCATATTCTGATTGCAACCGGTGGTCGCCCTTCTCGCCCAAATATTCCGGGCGCAGAGTACGGTATCAACTCTGACGGTTTCTTCGAACTGGATGCACTGCCAAAACGCGTTGCGGTAGTCGGTGCTGGTTATATCGCCGTAGAGATCGCTGGTGTTCTTAACGGTCTGGGTGCTGAAACCCACCTGTTCGTACGTAAGCATGCACCGCTGCGTACCTTCGACCCAATGATCGTTGAAACGCTGGTTGAAGTGATGAATGCTGAAGGTCCACAGCTTCACACTCAGTCTGTGCCAAAATCTGTGACCAAAAATAGCGACGGCAGCCTGACTCTGGCGCTGGAAAACGGTAAAGAATTTGAAGTTGATTGCCTAATCTGGGCAATTGGTCGTGAGCCTGCCAATGACAATATCAATCTGGCAGCCGCTGGCGTTAAAACCAACGAAAAAGGCTACATCACCGTCGATAAATATCAAAATACCAACGTAAAAGGCATTTATGCTGTTGGTGATAATACCGGCGCAGTCGAACTGACACCTGTCGCAGTAGCTGCGGGGCGTCGCCTGTCTGAACGCCTATTTAACAATAAGCCAGACGAGCATCTGGATTACAGCAATATCCCAACCGTCGTCTTTAGCCACCCGCCAATTGGCACCGTGGGCTTAACCGAAGAACAGGCTAAAGAGCAGCACGGCGAAGAGAACGTGAAAGTGTATAAATCTGCGTTTACCGCAATGTACACCGCAGTGACTCAGCATCGCCAGCCGTGCCGTATGAAGTTGGTTTGCGTGGGTAAAGATGAAAAAATCGTCGGCATTCACGGTATCGGCTATGGTATGGATGAAATGCTGCAAGGCTTTGCGGTCGCACTGAAAATGGGCGCAACCAAAAAAGACTTCGACAACACCGTCGCGATCCATCCTACCGGTTCGGAAGAGTTTGTGACCATGCGCTAAGCGCACGTAAAGCTGTTCACTTGGGCTTTGATTCTCACCTCAAAGCCCTTTTTCATCCGTTTAACTAACTCAACGTATGTATCGCCGTAATCACTAATCCGGTAATACCAGAAACCAAAAGCTGTAGCGAAAGCGTCACCAGTATAATCCCTGAGATACGTGCCAGCGTGTCCATTGCACCGGTTGAAAGGCGTCCATGAAGAGGGCCTGAAGCCAAAAACGTAACAGCAATCGTCGGGGCCATCGCCAAAATCACCGCAGATAACATCAACAGACCATCAAGCGTATTGCTATGCGCTGCAGAAGAAATACCGACCGCGATGGTGCCTCCGCCAATAGACAACGGAAACAACAACGGTACAACGGCCAAATCATTGACGTTTCTCGGACTTTCGCTATTGAGCAGCGCATTGCTTTGCTCGGCTTTAGTCCCGCGCGTCATCAAGGGCCACCCTTGAAATAACAGTGCTGCCCCGCCCGTTGCCGTTAATGCGTGGGTACTGAGTCCCAGCGCTGTAAGCATGTAATTGCCTAACCAAATGACAATCATCATCACAAAAACATATTCCCAAGCAACGCGCCATGCCACGCGTCGTAATGCCGTATTGGGAATACCGCCTAAAAGGATTGCCGCCGCGGTCATCGTCGCTGGAGGGCTAAACATGGCCAAAAAAGTGACATACAGTAGGAGAAATTGAACCAGCCACGCTTCCATCTTATCGCCCCGATAAACGTTGCTGGCGCTTGGCATTAAGCGCTAATAACCAACAGCCCAACAATGCACCCACAACGATCGCCACTTCCTTTGCTCCTTGAATCAGCAGGCTAGACATAAAGCCAATAAAGACCAACAGCATCAGGATCATCCCGAGTAGAACCAGTACCGGAGAAGCATTTATTTTGTGTCGCAACCGCCATGCCACCACAAACACGGCCAGATAGCAGATAAGAAATGTCGCGCTAGCTACGTTAGCCAAAGAGTTTAAATTCAGTGCGATAGCCAGAATTAATACTGCGAGTACCGCCAATACATTGCCGTAGGTGGCTTGATGCCAAAGTGTCTGCTTAAACAGCGCGGGCAACGTTTTGTTATCACCCATGCTGTACATAATATTGAATGCGGAAAACAGCGTGGCGTTAATCGCTGAAGCGGTCGCCAATAGCGCACCGATAGACACCACGGTAAACCCTAGCCTTCCCAAAATGGGATATGCAGCCTGAGCCACTGCGGTATCGGCGTATTTCGCTAAATCTGCGGCGGACACGTTGCCAAGCAGAACCAGTGACAGCAGGATATACAGCACGATCGTCAGGCAAATGGCGATCATAAAAGCTCTCGGCATAGTTCGCCGTGGGTTGGCGACTTTATCCGAGGCATTCGCCATCATGCCAAACCCCGCATAGGCGAAGAACGTCATGCCCACGCTCGACAGGAATTCATTTGTGCTAGGTGCTTGGTGGATCTGCAATAGCTGCGGTTTGATCGTCATCAGGCCCGCCGCAATCAGTACGAGTAAAATTCCGAGTTTTATTGCCACTAAGACCAGCTCGGTACGCCCTACCGCATTGCTGCTTGCCATATTGACCAGCGCTAACACCAGAATAATGCCACCAGCATAAGCTTCCTGTAACCCGTTCGATGTGGAGTGTTCATGGAAAAGCTGAAGCGCATAGGCACCGAACGCGCGAGCAACCATCGCAATGGTCAACGCCAGTGTGACTAAGTATAGAAGGGAGAGCATGTTTGCTAACGTTGTCGACGGCAAACCATGCCGAAAAAAATCGATAATCCCACCCCGACTAGGATAAAACGCACCGAGGCAGGAGTAAGCATAGCCGGAAAATAGTGCAATCACGCCACCAGCAGCAAATGAAAGCCAAGTGGCTGAATGGACTAATAGAGCCGCCTGACCAAGCAATGCAAAAATTCCAGCCCCCACCATCGCACCAATACCCAGCGCCGCAACGTTGAAGATACTCAGAGATTTATTTTTGCTGGCAGAAACAGGCGGCTCTCCCATCATCAACAGCCTCGATAGAGGTTATATCCCAATTCTTGGGCAACCGAAGCCACCATTTTTTGTCCACGTACGCTGTTGCCTGTAGGATCTAGCGGAGGGGAAAATGCCGCTATCCCCATCACTCCTGGTACAACAGCCAGTATTCCACCACCAACGCCGCTTTTACCCGGCAACCCTACGGTATATGCCCAATCGCCGGAGCTACCGTACATTCCTTCCATGGTCATCTCCGCCAAAATAAAAGGCGTATTGGAAGCCGTCAGCACCTGCTTTTTAGTGCGAGGATTAATCCCTCCCGCCGCGAACGTTGCTCCCATCGTGGCAAGTTCCACCGTGTTAAACAGCGTTGAGCACTGGCGGGTATACACGTCGCAAGCTTCCATCGGATCGCAGTACATCGCACCAGCAGAATAGAGCAGCCATGCAATAGCACGGTTGTGGAAATTAGTGGTTTGTTCCGAGTGATTAACTTCATCGGAAAGCGCAATCGGTGCGCCCGCCAGTTTTTGCTGAATATCGAGAATACGTGCCCAACGGTTTTCACGATCGCTAGCATTAACCAGACTCACCGTAGACATCGCACCCGCATTAACGAGTGGAGACAATGGCTTACCATTGTGTAACTCAAGTGCAATCACGGAATTAAACGGCAACCCTGTTGGATCTGCACCAATCTTGTCCTGAACTTCACTCGGGCCGACGTCTTCAAGCGCTAGCGCCAATGAGCAAACTTTAGAAATTGACTCTAATGCAAAGCGAAAATCTGCATCGCCTTGGGAAAAAACCTCTCCATCCACGGTGACAATAGCCAGCGCAGACAGCTGGCTCGGCACACTGGCCAGATAGGGAATGTAGCTGGCGTTTTCTCCGCCTGCTAACGTTGAATATTGGGAATAGGCATTCGCCACCGCTTGCTGTAAGCGGCTAGGATCAATAGTCATAATACTGACTCCAAGAATAAATCTTTGCAGTAAGGGGAAGCGAAGGCCTAATTCTGATCACTTAAGCGTGATTTTAGGGGAAGTACGCCGATGGGTGTCGTAGCAGCTTTAGCTGCCGGAGCGCCCCGCGGTGTGCTAGCCCCGTGTATCTCGATCTCTTAAACGAACAGCATTAAGCGAACTCTCCCCTTACCCTTTAGGTATGTGATTACGGCTTTGGTGTCACCGCTGGCAGAATGGCGGGTTCCGTCGTTTTGACCGGTGCGGTAACGACGTCGCCGGTGTGCGCCGACGACACATTTTGGATCCCCGGATGTCCACTCTCAACCTGCCAAGTGAATGGGGCAAAGTCGCTGTTTTCATCACGCCAATGTGGTTTACGGATTAAGTAAATCAGGAAAGGCAGCACCGCGAAGAATATGGTCAGCGCAATCAGGATCCCGACATACTCCGTTGGGCTACCGACGGAAATTTGGCTTGGCGGAATAAAGCTGAATACAAAGGCCAATATAGAACCTACCAAACCAGCACCACCGATGATCCACATCCCGATATCCCCGCCGGGAATACGATATGGACGTGGACGATTAGGTTGGCTATAGCGCAGATAAATCGCTGAGCTAAACATCAGCATATACATGATTAAATAAAGAATTACGGTCAACTGGCTCATAATCTGATAAGCGGCCTGCACAGAAGGCAGAACGACAAACAGAATAGCCAACAGCGAAACAAGCAATGCCTGAAGCAGCAAAATGTGAGTCGCCATGCCGTTTTTGTTGGTGTGTTGCCACCAACGCGGCAGATAACCGGCTTTTGCCACGATGAGCAAACCGGAA
>OLXF01000975.1_pt1 | contig 11594 bp, 8 predicted proteins | sample 1673471 | NCBI WGS metagenome assembly OLXF01 (sample SAMEA103958113, study PRJEB25191) | human gut metagenome
TTTCTTTTCCTCTGCGCGCCATAATTCGTCCATCATAAATTTTACACCTCCGCTTATTTTCGTTTGAACTCCAAGACCACATCACCACTGTCGGTAATCCTCATCTGCATCGTTTTCACATATTGAGAAATGAATTGCTGTTTTTCTGCTGAACTCATTTCAATCCGTGTTGTGCGTATTGCTTCATCAAACATCTCAAATATGTTGAGTCTGACGGCATTGTCGATGTACCGATACATCTCCTTAAAGAGTGCGCCTTGCTTGATGTCTTCGGTATTCCCTGAATAGAAGTCATCTATGTAGCAGTAGAATATTCCGGCATCTGAAAGTGCATTTTTCAAGTCTGGCCCGCAGCTTTCCCGTTCGATCATGACAAGAAAACGGGCATCTTGCAGAGACGAAATCAGCCCCCAGTAGTCTGAGTCGCTTGACACAAGGATGAAGGAATCCACATTGTTTTTATAGTGTTCCTGACAGGTTCTTGAAATGAGCATCACATCAACAAGGGATTTATTTTGCTTCACTCGTTCGATCATCATGTGCTCAACAGGGATTGCGGTGAAGCTCTCCAAAATGCGCCACGCAGATGCAGCATGAACATCATCAAACAAGATGATTGAAGAAATCTTCTTTGTATATTGACGGTCAAGATTCCTCAGCGTTGCACAAAGTTTGTATGGGTCTGAATTTTCGCAATCTACCACGATGACAACTTTCTCGCTGCTTTCTATAAACTCATAGATGCTTCCCTTAACATAGCTCCCTGCGTCTGATACCTTGCTATATTCTGTGAAATAGTCATTATTCCATTGGTAAAGCAAGGTGACAAATTTCTTGTCATTATAGAGAATGTTCCCTTCTTCTTTAGGAGTCCAGTTGATGTAAACCTGATACGGATAGAAAAGCAAATGCGAGTAGTAAATATCCGCAGCGGCCTTTGTTCCATCCTCAGTTAGACCATTGGGCATCACAAAAAGATTTTTTACATATTGCCAGTTTAGCCAAAGAGGAAATAGCTTTTTGCAGTTGTTAATTCTATCAGCTATCAACTTGTTGATCTCAATAACATGATGGCAAAGTTTTTTGCTGCTCTTTCGGACAAAATTGACTCCATCGGCACTGAGCTGTGTCATGCTGTCTGGCGGAATATATTCAGGGAGATTGTAAATTGAAGTATAGTCAAACCGCATCTTTTCATTGATGTGTTTGAAATTCCGCTCTATGGCCGTTCGGATAATGCACAGGTGGCGGATTATCCGAGCCGCCTTGTCCTGTTCAAGCCTTTCATAAACTTCCGTTTTAGGCGGCTCGTGCTCATTCTCAAAAATCCGCTTTGGCACACCAATCAAATAGGCAATCTTAGAAACAATCTCATAGGTGCTGTCTTTATACCTGATTATATCTGCTTCGGGGACTTGATTATTGACGATTCCAGTATCGCTGCCGTCTGCAATCGTGATAATGCGCTCATCTTCATCCAGCTCTGTTGTTTCGCGGACATCCATATTATGTTCCTTTCGAGGCATAGCGTTGATAACGAACAGTAGACGATGAAAGGTCACACAGTCATTACATTATCCGTCCACATTTCACATTGGCTCATCACGGTCTGAACTGCGTCATCCATGCCCTCTGGCGGGTATTTGTGTTTTTTGAGAAGGCGCTTGACCAACCGGCGCATACCGGCTCTGGCGCTTTCTTTCTTCTGCCAGTCTATTGTCCGGTTCTTACGGAGCAGATCGGTCAGCTCTTTTGTAATTGCAATCAGTTCGTCATGTTCGTAGAAGTCTTTGATGGCTTGGGGCTTGGTCAGAGCATCGTAGAATGCAAGCTCGTCGGCGGTCAATCCCAGTTTTTCACCCTCTGCGTTTGCATCGGCAATTTCTTTAGCAAGCTTCAAAAGCTCCTGAATGACTTCCTCATTGGTCAGCATCCCATTCAGGTATCGGTTCATTGCACCCTGAATAAGTTCAGAAAACTTCTCCGATTTGACAATATTAGTTCGCCGGTAAACCGACACCTGTTCGGCAATCAGCTTTTTCAAGAGTTCAACAGCAAGGTTTTTCTCCTTCATGTTGGCAATCTCTTCAAGGAACTTCGGATCGAACAGCGAAAATTCCGCCTTCACATCCGAGAAAAGGTTGATTACGCCCTCACTCTTGATACTGTGTTTCAGCAGCTCATTGATCCGCTCGTTTACTTCCGGCAGCGTAAACTTCTTACCCGTACCGCCGGACAGAAGCCGGACAATCATCGTTCGGACCGATTCAAAGAATGCTGCTTCAAAGCGTGTCTTTTCATCTACCAAGCTACCGCACAGCGAAAGTGCCTGTTTGAGAAGTAACGCCTCCTTGATGTAGATGTTTTGCGTCTTCTCCTTGTCGGGAAGGTCTTGCTCTGCGACGCTCTTGCCGAGGATATAGTTTACACCTCCGGTAATCGCCTTCGCCTTATCGAGGTCAGTTCCAGTCATGAACTTATCGTAGTTATAACCGTAGAATAGGTCACGGCACACGGACAGTTTCTCAAGGAATTTTGGATATGCAGCCTTGCTGACATCCGTGTCACCGTAGTTCTTCTTGTCCCGCGCTGTGTAATCATTCATAGCCTGTTTCAGCGCAGCAGCGATGCCCACATAGTCAACAACCAAGCCGCCTTCCTTGTCCTTGAAAACGCGGTTGACACGAGCGATAGCCTGCATGAGGTTGTGACCGGCCATCGGCTTGTAAACATACATGGTGGCAAGGGAAGGAACATCAAAGCCCGTTAGCCACATATCCACAACGATAGCGATTTTAAGCGGCGAGTCGTTGTCTTTGAACTTTCTCGCCATATCTTCTTTGTGAGCCTTATTGCCGATTACTTCACGCCATTCTTCGGGATCGTTGTTGCCCTGCGTCATGACAACTGCGACCTTTTCCGTCCAAGCAGGACGCAGTTCCAAAATCCGCTTGTATATCTTCATGGCGATGGGGCGGGAGTAGGCAACAATCATCGCCTTTCCGGTCAGAATATTGGCGCGATAGTTTTCGTAATGGTCGAGAATATCGTCTACCAGAGAACGGATCGTCTGGTCAGCCCCCAGAATTGCCTCCATCTGGCCAAGTTCCTTTTTGCTCTTTTCGATAACATAAGGATCGGCATTCTCTGCCATCAGGTCATACTCATCGTCAATAAGATGCAGCGTCTTTTCATCAAGCTTGAGATGGATGACACGGCTTTCATAGTAAACCGGTCTGGTCGCTCCATCCTCAACTGCCTGAGTCATATCGTAAATGTCGATATAATCACCGAACACCTCACGGGTGCTCCGATCTTTTGAAGAGATGGGAGTGCCGGTGAAGCCAATGTATGTAGCGTTTGGAAGGCTATCCCGAATAATCCGGGCAGTGCCGATAATTGTCTTTGCTTCGACCTCGCCGTCTTCCTTCTGGCGCACTACAACTTTCTCTGTTAATCCGTATTGACTGCGGTGCGCCTCATCCGCCATGACGATGATATTCCGGCGCTCAGAAAGAGGCTCATCGCTTTCCTCAAACTTCTGCATGGTTGTGAAGATGATGCCGTTTGCCTGACGGTTTGCAAGCAGCTCTTTCAAGTGGGTTCGGCTTTGGGCGTGCTGCGGCGTTTGGCGTAAGAAATCCTTGCAGCGGGCAAACTGGCCGTAGAGCTGGTCATCCAAGTCGTTTCGGTCTGTGATCACAACGATTGTCGGGCTTTCCAATGCCTCTTGCAGATAGTGGGCATAGAACACCATAGACAGCGACTTTCCGCTGCCCTGCGTGTGCCAGAACACACCACCTTTGCCATCTGTGACGGTTGCCTTTTGAGTGGAAGCAATCGCCTTCTTGACGGCAAAATACTGATGGTAGGCGGCAAGCACTTTGAATGTCTTCTCGCCGTCCACATTGAAGCAGATAAAGTTTTTCAGGATGTCGAGGAAACGGTTCTTCTCAAACAGTCCCTCAAAGAAGGTGTCAAAGGCTGCGTACTGTGTGTTCTCGTAGCTACCGTCCGTTGTTTTCCACTCCATGAAGCGGTCTTCACCGGAGGTGATGGTTCCGGCCTTTGAGGTGGACATATCGCTCATGACACAAACCTCATTGTAAATAAACATGGAGGGGATCTCGTACATATAATTACGGAGCTGACGGTATGCGTCGGAAGCATCTGTCTCTTCGCGGGAGGGAGATTTCAGCTCCACTACGACAAGGGGCAGACCATTGATGAAGAGAATGACATCCGGGCGTTTTTCGGAGTTTTCGATGAAAGTCCACTGGTTGGCAACGGTAAAGTCGTTATTGGCAGGATTTTTGAAGTCAACAAGGTAGACGAGGGTGGAGCGTTCCTCGCCATTTACAAAGTATTTTACAGAGATACCGTTTTGCAGATAGTCGGTAAAGTTCATGTTCTTTTGCAGCAGTGAGCCGGACTCAAAGTTCTTGAGCTTGTAAATGGCCTCATTGATAGCATCCAGAGGCAAGCCCTTATTGATGCGCTGCAAGGCGGGCAACAGGACATCCTCGTAGAGCGGAGAGTGATAATCACGCTCCACATCCGGTCCGTAGACATAGGTATAGCCAAGCCCTTCATTAAGTAATTGGAGAACTGCATTCTCGTAATTTGATTCGGTATAATATCCTGCCATTTCCGTTGCTCCTTTGTTCGATCTGCTGTGTTATCATCTAACCCTTTCTGCAATCGTGTCAAGCTGTCCTGCGATCACAGCGAACTCGCAGTTCATATCAAGCGTTTTTACGCTGATCTGATTGCCGCTCATTTGGTAATCTCCATCCGGCTGAACGGCATCATCTGTCTTGGCGTATAGAAGCATCCCCGCTACCGTTTCTCCGGGCGCTGCATCCCAGTTCTTAACATAGGTGAAAATCTGATACAAATTCCCTGAGTGGAGCGTTTGCGTCATATAGGGTGCTTTCATCTGCATATTGTGCGTGTAGAACTTTGCGTCGATTATAAGCGTCTTTCCAGTTTTCTTGTTTGAAAGCACGATGTCGGACTGCATGGTAGGCAAAAGCGTTCTGTACCCATCTGTCACTTGCCAAGCGATTTGCGGGGAATACGCACGGATGTCCGGGTGCTCCCGCTGATAATAGCCCAGTATGAATTTCTCATACAGCTTTGCCATTGTCATGTCATCCGCATAATCCATAATACGGGTAGATCCGTCTGCGGTCGTTTGCAGCAGTCCTTTCAGAACAAACCGGCATATTTCAATTATCATCCGGTAGGTCTGATTATTGCGGTCATATTGGATGTTCCAGTTGATGTTATGAGCGTCCAAGGTATCTACGCCATCGAAGAAGACAAGCAGCTTGCGGATCTCCTTCTTCCTCGCCTTGGTAATATCTGCACGGAGCAGTACGGCCATTGTCGTTTTGATAATGCGATTTGTATAGGCATTAACCGAAAACTCATCATAGGCGCAGACGAGCTGTTTTTTACGAAGGACTTGGGTTTTGATGGATTCTCCAATTTCAAGCTTGCCTCTTGGGGAAGCCAGCGGCTCTTGCTTTGTTATGTACTGTCTGCATAAGCCCCTCTTAATCTGAACAGACACGCCTTTGCATAGGATAGCAGCCAGCAGTTCTGCGGTGTTTCGGAAATCCTCAGCGGCAACATCCTTATAGCCTTGCTCGTGCAACACTTGGAACGCATAGGCCAGCATATAGTAGATGTTGCGAATGGGAATCATTTGACCACCTCACGAAGAGTACGGCTCCAATCCTTGACTTTTGCGGCTTCATCAAACCAGTATTCTTTGAGCAGCGGGATCAGCTCAAACTCTACCACGGACTTCATCCAATCGTCTGTGACTGTGGTGTTCGTACAGAAATAACTATGGCCGATGCAGAAACCTTCGCCCAGCGAATCATCATTCGCTATCACATCATTAAGCTGCTCCACTGTGGCAATCAGGCGGTCGAACTTCGGGTTGTTGATCTTCGCCCTATATGCCCTGAAACCAGACGAGTTAAATGCCGGTGTCATCTCAAAGAACGCAAAACGGCGGCGCAGTGCATAGTCCAGCATGGCAAGACTACGGTCTGCGGTATTCATCATGCCGATGATGTAAACATTGCTTGGAATAGAGAACTGCTCGTCCGCGTAGAGAAGCTGTAACTCAACTCCGCGCTTATCGCTTTCAATGAGCATGAACAGCTCGCCAAAAATCTTGCTCAAGTTGCCTCGGTTGATCTCGTCAATGATGAAGAAATAGGGACGGTCATCTTCTGCGGCCTTGCGGCAGAACTCATAGAAAACGCCTTTCTTCAACTCGAAGCCTGTTTCCGTGGGGCGGAAGCCCATGATAAAGTCTTCGTAGCTGTAACTCTGATGGAATTGCACCATCTTGACGCGGTTCGTGTCTTTCTCGCCCATGATAGAATAGGCAAGCCTCTTGGCCGCAAAGGTTTTTCCGACGCCCGGTGCGCCTTGGAGAATCACATTCTTTTTCGTCAGCACGAGAGCCTTGAGGATGTTGTAGCGGTCTTCATCCATAAACACATCATGCAGGAAATCGTCGGCGGTATATGGATCGTATGTCCGTTCCTCTTCATCCTCATCTTGGATAGCGGCATCCGTGCTTTCTCCATCAAAAAGGCTTTGCGTCTTCTTCACAAAATCGGTATAAGGCGTTACATCGGTCAGGGTTTTCATCGCCAACTGCTCAGAATGCTCCCATAAACCTTTGTCTGTCCAGCGGACAGTACGGGTGTTACGGTAGTGCTCACGGGTGGGATCATATACATACTCGCCCTCAACAACGCCTCTGCCAATGATTTCTTTTCTGCCTTTTTTGACGAAGATGATGTCGCCGGGTTTGATGTCGTTTGCAAACTGCCATGTGGCGTGAACTTGATTTTTATACGAGCTTGTCCCCCCATAGACTTCCCGCATCTTAGCTCGCATTTCTTCCTTGGAGCTGTACTGCATGAGATCGCCCATGTCATCCCAGCCGATAGCCATAATGCCCTCGTCATAATCGTTCTCCCAGTTGACCGAGCCATCGCCAGCAGCATACAGCCAATACCGGACGGCTGTGTCATCGACCGTGAGGGCAGTATCAGAGGATTCCTTCGGGATGATGCCCTCAAACAACTTCTCGCTGAAATCCATATCAATATTGTTGTCCTTGGCTACCTTTGTGCAGCCCCGGCGGATGCTGTTTGACTTGTTTCCGGTCTGCTCGTAGTAGTAGGTTATGTTTTCGTGGGTTGCTTTTAAGGCATTGACCATGCGATCCTTGCCATAGTCCTGTCCGATATGGGCGATGAAGTAAATCGTTGTTTCTGTATTGCCCCGGCGGGTGTATCTTGTTCCCTCCATCATGGATGCAAACAGCATGACCATGAGCTTATGGGATGTTTCCCCGAAGAACGGAACTTCCTTGCACATGGCCGCAACAGCGTCATCGGAAGAAAGCGCTCCATCGTAGGCCATTTTTGCGTATTTGTAGACAGTCACTTCGCAATCGTACTCCGGTCCCACATAGGCTCTCACACCGCCTTTGGTGTCCAGGAACTCTTTGAGCATCTTGAGATCATTGAAATAACCGGCTGTGCGTTCCTCAGCGCGTTCCGACATCACATCATGTTTCAGATATTCGAGTATATCCTGCTTTGCCGCTGCCATCGACTCGTCGCTCTCAAAACACTTCCAGAAGGAGAGGGCAATGGTATTCTGATACAGGTAGAAGGCATCAGAAACATGGGTGCTGAGACTGCTTTCTGCCCAGTCAGGGTGCTTCTCACGCAGATAATCCTTGTATTCTTTTCTGGCGCGACTGATTGTTTCTTGTATATCCATTGCACATACCTCCCATTTTCAAATCATATTATACCGCGTTTTGACAGCGCGTGGTCGCTCACAATGCGACAAGTGCGATAAACGATAATTTAGCGGCTTAGAACTGGATGTCAGAGACATCAATCTCGCCGGACATCAGCTTGGGCAAGAGTGCATCTCTTGTTGCGGATAGCCTCTTGTTCTCGGCCTTATTTGAATGGATTTTTGCGAGAACCGGCAAGGCAAGAGCGTTAAACTCTTTCAGCTCTTCCTCAGATGGAAGCGCAACAGGATAGGACATGATTTGCTGCTTATCGCCCCGTGGCATCTTCGTCCCTTTTGATCCTGCAACCATGAAGGCGAAGAACTTATCCGCATATAGCGTGCTAAATAAGTAAGCCGCATACTTTGACTGAACAGGTGTGAAGCAAAGAACATCGGTTGAGCAGCCGCACTCGTCGTTGCAGTAAACAATCTTCTTAAAGTAAGGACGAATATTGGAAATCAAAGTATCGCCATTATGACAAGCGGTAGTCTGCGGTGTTGTTGGAAGGCTTGCGGCCTCAGTTGCACCAGCTTTCCCCGGAAGCATATTCTCCGTTGAGAAGTAAGTGCTGGTATTCAATTCGGAAACCGCCACTCTGTCTTTGGAATAAAAGCATATATCCAATAGCTTTCCTTGCTCGCCTGCTGCGCTGACATCACCAAACCGCTCTTGATATACTGTTTGCAGGAGTTCAGCTAAATTATCGTTTACCTTCTCGTTGATAAGTAGCTTCCGATCAATCCCTTCGAGGGTCTTTACAATCATTTCTTGTAGCGCAAAAGAGGTCGGATAACTAATCATGATTTCGTCAAGAAGGCGCTCTCGATTCAGTTCGGTTTGACCGGTTGAGCCTTCGTCTAATTGAAGTACCTCCCATTGATGAGCCTTCATAGCGTAGCCAAGATACTTTTGTGAAACTTTATCATTGGCTCGTATGATGATCATGTGCCCATCAACTATCGTGTCGCAGGGCAAATTGCAAATCTGTGCTATTCGTCCAGCTGTTCCTGCACCCGTTGAATTGATCAAAATATCATCTATTCTGACAAATCTCTCCGCCGGAACCTTTTTCCTCGCAAGATCATGGAGGCGTGATTCAGAATAGGTTATCCGAAAATTACGGTTGCATTTCTGATTTAATACTCTAACCGTTGTTTCACTTTCCTCATCTGCGTATGAGGGTGCTATGCCTTTTGAAATAAAGCCCACGAGATCACGAAGCGGCGATGTTTTCCACTCAGATGTCATACCCAATCGCCCCCAATCTCTCTTTGATCTCGGCCTCAAGCTCATGGGATTTTGCAAACAGCTCGGAAAGCTCAGAGGTCAAGCGGCTCATCTTTTCCTCAAACGGTTCGCCGTCATCTTCCTGTTCTTCGATGCCAACATAGCGCCCCGGTGTGAGGATGTAATCCTGTTTGGCAATATCCTGAGTAGTCACAACAGCACAGAAGCCCTTTTCATCTTCAAGAGTGCCGTCAACAAATGCGTTGTAGGTGTCCGCGATCCTCTGGATGTCCTCATCTGTCAGCTCCCGGAGCTTTCGAGTGACCATCGTACCGAGTTTTCTTGCGTCGATGAACAGCGTCTTGCCCTTTTGCTTTTTATTCTTGGCAAGGAACCAAAGCGACACCGGAATCTGTGTTGTGTAGAAGAGCTGTGACGGCATAGCAACAATGCAGTCCACAAGGTCAGCGTTGATGATGTTCTTCCGGATCTCGCCCTCACCGCCGGACTGAGAAGACAGCGAGCCGTTCGCAAGCACCATACCAATCCGTCCGTTCGGTGCGAGATGCCAAATCATGTGCTGCAACCAAGCAAAGTTGGCGTTGTTGGCCGGAGGCGTTCCGTATTGCCAGCGCACATCATCCAGAAGCTTATCTTGTCCCCAGCCGGAAAGGTTGAAGGGAGGATTCGCCATAATGAAATCCGCCTTGAGCTGCGGGTGACAGTCATTAAAGAATGTGTCCGCGCTGAACTTTCCAAGGTCGGCTTCGATACCGCGAATGGCAAGATTCATCTGCGCCAGCTTCCATGTGGTGGGGTTGGAGTCCTGACCATACACAGAGATGTTTTTGATATTTCCGCCGTGATTTTCGATGAACTTAGAGGACTGGACAAACATACCGCCAGACCCGCAGCAGGGGTCGTAGACACGGCCATTGTATGGCTGTAATACCTCGACAAGGGTGCGAACAACGCAAGACGGGGTATAGAACTCACCGGCGAGCTTACCTTCCTGTTCAGCGAATTTGGCAAGGCAATACTCATAAGTGCGGCCGAGAATATCCTTGCTGTTCCCGTGGTCGATCATCTGGATATTGGTAAAGAGGTCAACGACCTCACCGAGCCGCCGCTTATCCAGCTCAGGACGGGCAAAGTTTTTGGGGAGGATGTCTTTGAGCCGCTTGTTTTCCTTCTCAATGCTCCGCATGGCCTCGTCGATGACTGTGCCGATCTCAGGCGTGTGCGCAGCGGCAGATATGACGCTCCATCTTGCGTTTTCCGGTACAAAGAAGATATTCTCCGCCGTGTATTCGTCCTTATCCTCTTCAAAGCCGTCACCCTCAGCAACAAGCTCCTGATACTTCGCCTCGAAGCGGTCTGAGATGTATTTCAAAAAAATCAACCCGAGAACAACCGACTTGTATTCCGAAGCGTCGATGTTGCCGCGAAGGACGCAAGCTGCATCCCAAATCTGTTTTTCAAATCCAATATTGCTTGTATTCGTTTCAGCCATTGAAGCTACCTCCGTAGTCTTTTTTAACGATATATAGAATGCACAGTGCGTGGCTCACTTGTCCGTATGGATCGCTTCGCAAATGTCCCCGATGTCACAATTCAGATACTCACAGATGCGCAGCAAGACAGAAAGGGCAACCTCTTCATTCTTATTAAGCTTGCTCATGGTACCCGGCGAAAGCTCGATTTCTTTCCGAAAAACCGCCTTCGGAATCTCTCGTTCAATCAGCATTACCCATAATTTCTTGTAGCTTATCTTCATCACTGCACCTCACTCAACCGTTTATAGTGACCCTCATTTTATTATACATCGAAAGCTCCACAAACGCAATTCATCCGTCCGAAAATTCAAAATAAATTTCAAGTTCTTGGATTGATGCACAATAATAAAAAGCCTGCGCAATGCACAGGCCAAAATAGTCAGGGACGCATCTTCCTTCCGTGCCGGTATAATGCGTAAGTGTAAAAATCGAGAGCAAGGACGATCTCATATCCATTTGTGCTTGAGAAGAAAGAAATGTCATCGGCATACTGGATCACGCTTTTCAAGAAGCCCATTGCACCGCCACAATCGAATGAGAACATTACCGTGACTGTCCCGGAACCTTGTCTGATTTCAGTGTCAATTTGGTAGTTCTCTGATATTTCGATGGCTTGACTGATAAATGCCTTGGCGATAGGTTTCCGCTCAGGGAGCGGCACATAAACTGCGCCCTCATTGAGCTGTTTGAATATGTCCTTTGATGAACATTTATCTTTTGACGGAGCGGGTTCTTTTACTTCGGCTGGTATAGGTTCATCGGCTATCTCAGCTTCTATTTCCTCTATTGTAGGTTTATTGTATTGCCTTTTATAAATCACTTTCTGAAACATTGTATCTCCTTCCGTGTAATCGAAAGAATGGCTGACAGTCTATCAGATTATGGGCATCGTTAAGTTCACGCAAGGATCTGAGAAGTCGTTCTTTACGATTCAGTCTATGTATTATCAATTTACCACG
>OLXF01001008.1_pt1 | contig 11302 bp, 7 predicted proteins | sample 1673471 | NCBI WGS metagenome assembly OLXF01 (sample SAMEA103958113, study PRJEB25191) | human gut metagenome
GCGATAACCACCATTGTCGCGCCGCTGGGAGTGTGCTCCATCGCAGCCAACTCGTTTGCCATCACAGCCGAGAGCCTTTGCTATATGCCAGGCTATGGCATTGCTGAGGCTGCCACCACGCTTGTGGGGCAGAGTGTCGGTGCGCGCCGTCGCGACCTGACGTGGAGCTTCGCTAAAATCACTGTCGGAATGGGCATGGCGGTGATGGCGGTGATGGGTGTGCTTATGTATGTCGCTGCTCCCGAGATTATCGGGCTGATGACGCCTGTTGACGAGATACGCCGGCTTGGTGTAATGGCGTTGCGCATCGAGGCGTTTGCTGAGCCGATGTTTGCCGCGTCGATTGTGGCGTATGGCGTTTGTGTCGGTGCCGCCGACACGCTGAAGCCTTGTCTGATGAACTTCCTGAGCATCTGGGCTGTGCGCCTTACGATGGCTGCATGGCTTGCTCCAACAATGGGACTGCGCGGTGTGTGGATTGCCATGTGTGTTGAGCTGACGTTCCGTGGCGCCATCTTCCTGGTGCATTTGTGGCGCCGACGCTGGATGAAGGCCGTATAAAGGGGTAAAAAAGGTTGAAAGTTCGGTAATTCGGATAGGTGGGCTTTGCGGAAAAACACGTAAATTTGCAGACAGCATAGAACATTAAAAAACACAGTTATGGAACTGATAAAAGATAAGGAATTCGGCGGCGAGCGACCGCTGTTTGAGTCGCACAACCTACACCTCGACAATGTGGTGATACGCGAAGGCGAGTCGGCGATAAAGGAGTGCAGCAACATCAAGGCGACAAATTGCCGTTTTGAGGGCAACTATCCGTTTTGGCATGTGCACGGCTTCGTGATTGACCGTTGCCATTTCGATGTGGGCGGACGCTCTGCACTGTGGTATAGCGACCATCTGCGGATGACCGACACGCACATCGACGCGCCGAAAATGTTTCGCGAGATGCACGACATCGACATTGAGAACGTGGTGATGACCGATGCCGACGAGACGTTCTGGCGATGCAAGGGCATACGTGCTAAGAACTTGCGGCTGCAAGGAGGAACGTATCCTTTCATGTTCAGCAGCGACATCGAAATCGACGGCTTGGTGTCTGACTCCAAATACGTGTTCCAATATGTGAGCAACGTAGAGGTGCGCAACGCGAGAATCACAACTAAAGATGCCTTTTGGGAGGTGGATAATGTGACCATCTACGATTCGGAACTCAATGGCGAGTATCTGGGATGGCATTCGCGCAACCTGCGCCTTGTCAACTGCCACATCTCTGGCGAACAGCCGCTCTGCTATGCCGAGAATCTGGTGCTTGAGAATTGCACGTTTGATCCGGCTTGCGACCGCGCTTTCGAGTACAGTTCCGTGAACGCAACAATAAAAGGAAGCATAGGAGGCGTGAAAAATCCGCGCAGCGGACGCATCGAGGCTGACTGCCTCGGTGATGTGGTGCTCGACGGCAACATCAAGATGCCGGCCGACTGCCTGCTGATTGAACGAAACAAAAAATAATTGCCTGTATGAAATACGACTTCGACAAGACTATCGACCGGCGCGCCACAAACTCTTACAAGTGGGACAGCGCTCCCGAGGGCGTGCTGCCTATGTGGGTGGCCGACATGGACTTCCGCACGGCGTCTGCCATCATCGACGCGCTGCAGAAACGCGTGGCGCACGGAATCTTTGGCTACACCCGTGTGCCCGACGCCTACTACGATGCCGTGACATCGTGGTTCAGCCGGAGGCATGGATGGAACATCGACCGCGAATGGATAATCTACACATCTGGAGTGGTGCCGGCGGTATCGGCGGTGATAAAGGCTCTGACCGTGCCGGGCGACAAGGTGATTGTGCAGACTCCAGTCTACAACTGCTTTTTCTCGTCGATACGCAACAACGGCTGCGAGATTGTGAGCAATCCTCTGCGCCGCACCGCCGACACCTATGAGATGGATTTCGACGCTCTTGAGCGTTGTGCCGCCGACCAGCGCGCCAAAGTGATGCTGCTCTGCAATCCCCACAATCCGGCTGGACGCGTCTGGACTCCCGACGAGCTGACGCGGCTTGGCAACATCTGCCTGCGCAACGGTGTGACGGTGGTCGCTGATGAGATTCACTGCGAACTGGTGTATCAAGGGTTCAAATATACGCCTTTCGCGTCGTTGTCGGACGCTTTCCTGCACCGGTCGGTGACGTGTGTGTCGCCGAGCAAGGCTTTCAACATCGCCGGACTGCAGATTGCAAATATCGTGGCGTTCGACAACGACCTGCGAAGCCGTATCGACAAGGCGATAAACATCAACGAGGTGTGCGACGTGAATCCGTTTGGCGTGGCGGCGACAATCGCTGCCTACAACGAAGGGGAAGAGTGGCTCAACCAGCTGGTTGACTATCTGCATGGCAACTATGGGGTTATGGCGGAGTTCTGCCGACGAGAGCTGCCGGAATTTCCTATAACGCGTCTTGAGGGCACATATCTGGTGTGGATGGACTGCAGCAGTCTCGGCATGCCGTCGGATGCGCTTGAGCATGCTCTTCTGGACGACGCCCGCCTATGGCTCAATGCCGGCACAATGTATGGTGCCGAAGGCGAAGGCTACATGCGGTGGAACATCGCTTGTCCGCGCAGCGTGATGCTCGACGGACTCAACCGTTTCCTTAATTTCGTCAGAAGACGCTAACCGTCTCTTCTTCTATCCCAAATCGGCCATCGGAATCACTCGTTGCCATACGACACTGAGAAATCCTAATGACCGATTTGGGTTTATGCGTCTGAAGGCAGAACGGAATGAGGGTAACTATCCGAAACAAGCCGACTTTCACAAATCGTTTCCGCATCCGAACTTGTGTAACTAACAGCAAATTCTCAATACCTTCTTTCATTATTGGTGAGGTGCAAAGGGGGACAATCCAAAGAATCGGTGGGCAAAAGCCAAGATTGGCAGGTTACATCATCGGTTCTGTTTTTTATCCTGTATTCTTGGATAAAGACCATCTATTTTATCCATCGACGAAAAAAATAACGGCAGTGGATTAGAATCCTACCGAGAGCGAGACGTTGAACTGGCGGCCTGTCAGGTAGTTCGGCACGGCGTATTGCAGGTTGTTGACGTCGGTGACCCAGTAGCAGCTGCTCACGTTGGAGATGCCGAGCAGGTTGAACACGTCGAGGCCTATGCTGATGTTCTTGAAATGACGCCAGAAATTATAGGGACGGATGCCGTCGGTAGGCGCTCCGACAAGTTGGTATTGGAATCCGATGTCGATACGTTTGTAAGGCGGAATTCGCAGCCAAGCCACGTCGCGTGTCACTTGCGGCGGTGTCATTGGGAATCCGTCGGAGAGGATGCCGCGCAGACTGAATTTAAGTTTGGGGAATTTTGGGAAATAGTCGGTGAAAAACAGTCCGACGCTATAGCGCTGGTCCGTAGGGCGCGGCACTTTCACGCCGTTGAGCGTCTCCTGCGTCTTCATCAGAGAGAAACTTATCCATGAGTCTGTGCCGGGGACAAACTGTCCGAAGAGTTTGAAGTCGATTCCCGTGATGAATCCTTTCGAAGCATTCACGCCTGTATATACGAGTTTCAGGTTGTCGAGTTCGTAAGGAATCAGATTCGCGAGATTCTTGTAGTAAGCCTCCGCTGTGAGTTTGAACGGACGGTCCATTGCGCGGAACGTGTAGTCGCTGCCGAGAATCAGCTGAATGCTCCGTTGCGACTTGATGTTGCTGTTGAGAGTCTGATAAGAGTTGCCGTCGGCGTCGGTCTGCGTGATGCGGAATTCCTTGTAGAAAGGCGACTGATAATATAAACCTCCGGCAAGACGCATTGCCACGCGGCTGTTGCGCTCGGGAATGAAACCGATGCTTATGCGCGGGCTTACGAGAAATTCTTTGTTGAAGTCCCAATAAGAGAATCTGATGCCTCCATTGACGGAGAACAGTCCGATTCCAGTCTGCCACTTGAAATTGTCCATCGCATAGAATGAAATCTTGTTGGTTTCCAAGTCGTTGTATGAACGCAGGTTGTAGACCATGCGGACGCGGTCGGAGAGATGCGGCACGGTGTAGCCTGCGGAGTCGCGCAGCTGCCATTCATTCGACCGGTCGTAGACTTTTTGGCGGCGGTATTCCAGCCCGTAGCTCAGGTTGTTGTGGTTCAGTCCGGTGTGGCCTTTCAATGCAATGTTGAAAACGCTGGCTTTCAGTCGGTCGCGGGCGTGTTCAAGATATTTTCCGACGCCAATCTCACCACCGATAGAATTGTCGCCATCGTTTGTTCCCGCGTCGTCGAGCCAATACTCTCCGGAGATGTCGTATGACACCAGCTCGTTTGTCAGGAATCCGGAAGCAAGCATTGTGAACGCAGTCGACTTTGACGGTTGGAAATTCAATTCAAGCGCACCGAAATAAGTCTCGAATTTGTCGTGTTCCTCGCCGTCGAAATATACGGTGAATTCCTTTACATTCTCAGATATTCCAAACGATGTAGACCGCGTTGTGGGCTTGAATTTATAATCGTTTGACGAGATGTTGCCAAGAAATGCCACGTTCCACTTGTCGTTGATTTTGAACCTAAGATTCGTCTGATAGTCGATATATGTAGGGTCGTACTCGCCTTTGGAGTCCATCGAGCTGAGCAGCGACGCGTTGCGCTTGAATCGGAATCCGTGGAGCTGGGAGAATCGTCCCGTGTTGTGTCCCACCGAAGCCTCTGCGCCCATCAAACTTCCCGACAGCGTGCCTTCGAACGCTTCCGGTTGGCGATAGGTGATGTCGAGCACCGACGACATCCGGTCGCCGTATTCAGCCGAGAATCCACCAGTTGAAAACTGGATGTTGCCCACCAGGTTAGGGTTTATGATGCTCAGCCCTTCCTGCTGTCCCGAGGAAATCAGCAACGGACGGTAGACCTCGATGCCATTTATGTAAACGCTGTTTTCATCGTAAGAGCCTCCGCGTACGGAATATTGTGAGCTCATCTCGTTTTTTGACGAAACTCCCGCCACAGTCGACAGCATCGCCTCCACACCGTTGCCCGACACCGACGTGGTCTGTTGCAGAGCCCGGGCGTCGAGATTCTGCATTCCGTCGGTCTGCTTGCGGTATTCCGTCACCGTCACCCCCTGCAGCTCGGTCGAGGCGTCGGAGAGCTTTACAGTCAGCGTGACGTTTCCTTCCGGCTTTATTAGTTTCTGATGGCGTTCTTTGTATCCGAGACAAGAGAATATGATTTCGACAGTGTCTTGGCGGGCAACAGAAAGAGAGTATCCGCCGTCGATTCCCGACATTGTGCCGATTGCGCTTTTTGCTACACGTATTGTGGCAAATTCAATCGGCTTGCTGTCGCTGTCGAGTACTTTTCCCGAAATATGAACCTGTGCAGCTACCGCAACAGGCATAATCAGCATCAATAGAAAAAAATATGTTGTTCTTGTTATGCGCATAGACTATAAATATACATATTAATAAACGCAGAAAACCAGGTTTAATTATGTGGTGGCGCATAAAAAAGCCCGTTGCGTGGCGGCAACGGGCTTTGTGGAGTCAGTCTCTGAATATTAGCAAGGTTTGCCTGTAATCTCAGAAACCACGTTTTTTATTTCTTGAGCTATGGCATTGGCCTGCTCCATTGTTTTCGCCTCAGAGTAGATTCGGATGATAGGCTCCGTGTTGCTCTTGCGCAAGTGTACCCAATATTCAGGAAAGTCGATTTTCACACCGTCGATTGTTGTTACCTTCTCGTTGGCATATTTTTTCTCAACAGCCTCAAGGATTGCGTCGACATTGATGTTGAATCTTGTTTTTCGCGATGCAGTATTGAGGATACTCCTTCTTGAGCTCCGACACCTTTTTGCCTTTGTGGGCAAGGAGAGAGAGGAACAAAGCCACGCCAACGAGAGCGTCGCGGCCGTAGTGGCTGGCAGGGTAGATGACACCGCCGTTTCCCTCACCGCCGATAACGGCTCCGCTGTTTTTCATCTGAGTGACAACGTTGACTTCGCCCACTGCCGATGCTGTGTATTTGCATCCGTGGCGTTCTGTCACGTCGCGGAGCGCGCGTGAAGACGACAGGTTTGAAACTGTAGCACCCGGAGTTTTTGACAAGATGTAGTCGGCCACAGCAACGAGAGTGTATTCCTCGACAAACATCTCGCCGTTTTCCATAACGATTGCGAGACGGTCAACGTCGGGGTCGACAACGAAACCAACGTCGGCGCATCCAGTTTTCAAGAGGTCGGAAATCTGAGTGAGGTTCTCAGGAATAGGTTCCGGAGTGTGTGCGAAATTACCTGTCGGGTCGCAGTTCAACTCAATCACGTTTTTGACACCAAGACGGCGCAGCAACTGAGGCATCACGATGCCGCCAACCGAGTTTACGGCGTCGATGGCAACAGTAAAATTAGCTTTCTTGATAGCTTCAACATCAACGAGGTCGAGGTCAAGCACGCTGTCGATATGCTTGCGTGTATAGGTGTCGTTGATAAACTCGTGTCCGAGTTTGTCGACTTCAGCGAAAGTAAACGATTCCGCCTCTGCGATGGCAAGTACTTCCTTGCCCTCGGCGTCGTTTAGGAATTCACCCTTCTCGTTGAGCAGTTTCAGAGCGTTCCACTGTTTAGGGTTGTGAGAGGCGGTAAGGATGATGCCACCGCAAGCCTTTTCCCAAACCACCGCCAATTCAGTGGTCGGCGTAGTGGCAAGGCCGATGTTTACGACATCGAAACCCATACCGTTTAGCGTTCCGACAACGATGTCCTTCACCATCTCGCCAGAGAGTCGAGCGTCGCGACCCACAACGATTGTGTTAGAGCTTTTAGTTGTTGATTTTCGGATGAATGTAGCATATGCGGCAGTGAACTTCACAATGTCGAGCGGACTCAGTCCGTCGCCTGCCGGTCCACCGATTGTGCCGCGGATGCCAGAGATTGATTTTATAAGTGACATAATTATAAAGTAATGGTTTGTTAGTTTTTACTTTTGAAATATCTGATATTGTAGAGGTAAGGCACAACGTCGGCAATCTCCGAGTATGGACCCTTGCGGCTCTTTATCAGAAGGTTGATTTCGCTGTCGATGCCAACAAACACCAGCGGCAACACAACTCCGTAGCCGTATTTCGTGTAGTCGTAGTTGGCTTCTTCGTTGGAAAATCTGAACGATGTGCTGCTGTATGACAAGTCGCCGAAGTTGCCCGAAGGAGCATCCTCATATCCGGCGCTCCAGCGGTTGATGCTTATGCGTCCGAAGCGGAAATATATCGTTTCGCCCTCCTGAGCCCTGTTGTTTGTGCGGTCGCCCGCCTTCAACACCTGCATGTAAACGTTTCCGTTGTCGTCAATTTGGTAGTAGGGCGCGTCGGCACCCGTCTGAAACACCGTGTCGGCAGGAATCTGCTTCAGCACCTTCTGGTGCGCGAGGAAAGAATTTATGGATTTTTCCTCGTCGTCGAGCAACTCGGAGTAGCTTTTTGAATCCTTGCACGATGCGAGCAGAGCCAATGCAATCGGCAGAGCCATCAGTATGAAGTTTCTTATTTTCATATAGTAACGTTGTTTTCAGTTAAATCTCTCAAAATTTGGTGGAACGTGTCGATAGCACCTCTCAGCGGGCCGTGGTATTCGCCTCCTGCGGCATTGGCGTGTCCTCCGCCGTTGAAGTATTTGGCGCAAAGAGTGTTTACGTGGAAGTCGCCTTCCGACCGCATCGACACTTTTACAAAACCACGCTCCTCGCGGAAGAAAACCGACCATACCACCGTAGGGATGGCAAGCGGCATGTTGGCGAGAGCCTCCGTGTCGCCCACTTGATAGTTGAACTTTCGCAGGTCGCGCTTGTCGAGAATTGTCAGCGAAGCCTTGTGGGACGGAAACAAACGCATTTTTTCGGCTATGGCATAGCAGTTTAGACGCATGCGTGCCTCGCTGCTCGTGCCGAGAGTAAGTTTGTAGATGCGGTCCTTGTCAACGCCGCGTCGCACGAGGTCGGCAACGATTATATACAGCTCTGCGTGGTTGGAGTTGTATGAGAAGTTGCCCGTGTCGGTCATGATGCCCACGTAGAGCGCCTCGGCCATCTGCCGCGTAATGGCATCGGTGCCGAACAGCGCTTCGATGATGCTGTATACGAGGAAGCAGGTGCTCGACGAATCGGGATACGAGAACGAGAGGTCGAAATGCCCGTCGGGCGAAAGGTGGTGGTCGATCAGCACGCGGCGCGCCGTGGTGTTGGCCTCGATCGTATCGCTCAGGATTTCGAGCCGCGACACGGCGTTGAAGTCGAGGCAGAAGAGCAGGTCGGCCTCGGCGATGGCGCGCACGGCATCGCCCGCAGTGTCGTTCTTGAAGACCACGACCTGGCCGATACCCGGCATCCAGTCGAGAAAATAGGGGTATTTGTTCGGGACGATGCACGTCACCTCGTGTCCCATTCCCCGCAGCACCTCGGCCCATGCGAGCGAAGAACCCACGGCATCGCCGTCGGGATTGGTATGGGCGACAATCACGATCTTCCGGTTTGCCGGGGCGAGAAGTTCCCTGAGGGATTCGATACGCTCTTTCGATAGCTCCATTTCAGCCTTTCTTCACATTGGTGATACTGGGCAAAGGTAGCAAAAAAGAGGGAGATAACAAACCGCGCCCGCCGATGTATACTGAATTTGCACATTTGCATACACCCCGCAGCCGGTAATTTCGTTAATTTTGTTCCGGCTAACCAAAACCGTACGTATGAAAAAACTCATGTCCCTGCTGCTGGCAGGCCTACTCCTGGCAACGGCCGCCGCGACGGCCGCGGCACCCTATGCCAACAACCGCGCCCCGCTGCGCGAAAAGCCCTTCGTGAAACTTCCGCTGGGCGCCATCCGCGCCGAAGGATGGCTCCGCGACCAGTTGCAGCGTCAGGCCGACGGGCTGACGGGGCACCTCGATTCGGTCTACCCCGAGGTGATGGGCCCGCGCAACGGCTGGCTGGGCGGCGACGGCGACGTCTGGGAACGCGGCCCCTACTGGATCGACGGGCTGCTGCCGCTGGCCTATATCCTCGGCGACAGGCAGCTGATCGAAAAGACCCGCCCCTGGGTCGAGTGGGCGCTCGGCAGCCGGCAGCCCGACGGCTATTTCGGCCCGGCGGAAGACCGTCCGTTCGAAAGCCCGGCCATACAGCGCGACAACGCCCGCGACTGGTGGCCCAAGATGGTTATGCTCAAGGTGCTGCAACAATACTATTCGGCGACGGGCGACGAGCGCGTCATCGAACTGATGAGGGCCTATTTCCGTTACCAGCTACGCGAGCTTCCGAAGACCCCGCTGGGGCACTGGACTTTCTGGGGCGAACAGCGCGGCGGCGACAACCTGGGCATCGTCTACTGGCTCTACAACATCACGGGCGACGAATTCCTGCTGGAGCTGGGCGACCTGATCCACCGGCAGACGCTCGACTGGACGGGCATCCTCGCCGGCGGGGAGGTGATCCCGACGCCCTTTTCGCTGCACTGCGTGAACCTCGCGCAGGGGATCAAGGAGCCGGTGGTATACTACCAGCGCAGCAACGACCCGGCGCATGTGGCGGCCGTGAAGAAAGGCTTCGCGGACATACGCCGCTACATCGGCCTGCCGACGGGGTTGTACGGAGGCGACGAGGCGCTGCACGGCGCCGCCCCGACGCAGGGTTCGGAACTTTGCACGGCCGTGGAGATGATGTACTCGCTGGAGGAGATGGCCGAAATCACGGGCGACGTGCAGTTCGCCGACCATCTGGAGCGCGTGGCGTTCAACGCCCTGCCCACGCAGGCCACAGACGCCTATGACGCCCGCCAGTACTACCAGCAGGTCAACCAGGTGATGATTACCGACCACCGCCGCAATTTCGAGCAGAGCCACGACGGCACGGACATCCTCTACGGCCTGCTGACGGGCTATGCCTGCTGCACGTCGAACATGCACCAGGGATGGCCCAAGTTCACGCAAAACCTGTGGTATGCCACCCACGACGGCGGGCTGGCCGCGATGGTCTATTCGCCCTGCAACGTCACGGCCGAAGTGGCCGGCGGCGTACGGGTGACGATCGCCGAGCGGACGCAATACCCCTTCGACGAGCAGATACGCTTCGAGATAAAGATCGACGGCCGCAAGGTGAAAACGGCCCAGTTCCCGCTCCGCCTGCGCATCCCCGGCTGGTGCGAAGGGGCGACCGTGGCGGTGAACGGTCAGGCCGTGGCAACGCCCGCCGGGGGCTCCGTGGCGGAGGTGCGCCGCACGTGGCGCACGGGCGACGTGGTGACGCTCCGCCTGCCGATGGAGGTCGCCGTCAGCCGCTGGTACGAACGCTCGGCCGTCGTCGAGCGCGGGCCGCTGGTCTACTCGCTGCGCATCGGCGAAAAATGGTCGAAAGTCCGCAACCCCGGCAAGCAGATCTACGGCCCGTGGTATTACGAAGTGCGGCCGACGACCCCGTGGAACTACACGCTCTTCGAGGAGGACGTCCGCCCCGAACGCATTGCGGAGGCATTCAGGGTCGAGCGGCGCGACATCGGCGACGCCTATCCGTGGACGCTGGAAAATGCCCCGGTGGAGATCAAGGCGCGCGGGCGCAGGCTCGACGAATGGGTGCTCTACCAGGAGAGCGCCGGCCCCCAGCCGTACAGCACCAACGAGACCGCCAATCCCGCCGAAGAGATCACGCTGATCCCCTACGGCTGCACGACGCTGCGCATCACCGAGTTCCCCCTGACGCGCGACCTGCGCAAGAACTGGTAGTGCGCCCGAAAGGCTGGGCGGGGAAAAGATAGCGCCTGGAAACGGGTGTCCGGGAAAGCGGATGCCGCAGGGAGGGATCCGGTGCCGGAGAAAAGACCGTAACGGGAACCCGCAACCCGGGAGAAGGGAGGTTGACGGAAGAAGGGAACCGCCCGGAAAGCATGGCGCCGGGAGGGGTGAAAACCGGAACGGCACAACGTTTCCGGGGGGGGGCGGCAACGAGAAACGGCGCACGAGGGGATATGACCGTCGTGCGCCGTCCTTTTTTCGGGGAGGGGCAGCCCGTTTTCCGAGGGTCGGGGCCCCTTTCCGGGGCGGCGATTGGCACGGTTCGGGATTTTTGCGTAGCTTTGCAAATCTAAATCACACGTTATGGCTTCTTGTCTCCAGGTGGAAAACCTCACCAAATCGTACGGCGAGCAGGTGCTCTTCGAAAATATCTCGTTCACGATCGAGGAGGGCCGGCGCGTGGCCCTCGTGGCGAAGAACGGCACGGGGAAAACCACGCTGCTAAACATCATCGCGGGGAAGGAAAGCCACGACGCGG
>OLXF01001012.1_pt1 | contig 11292 bp, 11 predicted proteins | sample 1673471 | NCBI WGS metagenome assembly OLXF01 (sample SAMEA103958113, study PRJEB25191) | human gut metagenome
CCCCGTGGGCAAGCCCACCGCCAAGACCGCCAAGCCGCCGCGTAGGCAGCCGCCTGTGACCGTGGTGTATGAGGATGAAAATTTTGCGGTGCTCTACAAGCCCGCACACCTGCTCTGCCACAGTGACCGCACCGGCGACGCCAATCTGGTGGATGCCTTTGCGGCCTATCTGGAGGCCAAGGGCGAGTATGATCCCCACGCAGAAAAGCGATTTGCCCCGGCGCTGTGCAACCGGCTGGACCGCGGAACCGAGGGCCTGGTGCTGGCCGCCAAAAGCTACACGGCCTTGCGGGACCTAAACGCCATCATCCGTGACGACCTGATGAAAAAAGAGTACCTGACCATCACGGTAGGTGCCCCGCCCGCCGGGCGGCATATCGCCTGGCTGCAGCACAGCGAGAAGAACAACAAGGTGCGCATCCACGCCCGCCAGTGCGAGGGCTATAAGCAGATCATCACCGATGTAACGGTCATCCGCCAGAACGGCCCCTTTGCCCTATGCCGCATCGGACTGATCACCGGCCGCACCCACCAGATCCGCGCCCACCTGGCCTACCTGGGGCACCCGGTGCTGGGCGACATCAAGTACGGCAACCGCAAGATGAACGAGCGTACCGGCCTGAAGACCCAGGCCCTCTGCGCCCAGCGGCTTACCTTTGGCCGCATCCCGGAGGAAAACACCCTGCACTACCTCTCCGGCCGCGTCATCAAGCTGGACGACCCGGCCATTGTAAAGAAGTTCGATGCACTGACTAAGACTGCCCCGCACAAAACGGAAGAATAAAACAACAATACAAGACCCATGCCGAGCCTGCGATTGCAACGGCATGGGTCTTGCTTTTTCTATTTTTTATTGTTCAGCATCGGGCACGGCGGCTTTGGCGGCCTCAGCGCGCAAGGCTTCCTCCTGGCGGTCAAAACGCTCGAGGAAGGAATGCTCCACACCCTCGGTCTTATAACCGGGCATGGTGTCCAGTGCGACGGAATGAATGCTGCGGAAGATGCTGTTCTCGATGTTGGGGTTGTCGCGCTTGAGGCGGCGCAGCAGGGTCTTGACCTCCTGCCGCTTGGAACCACCGCCGCCGTTGTCGCACATGGTGCAGTTCTCGGTAAAGCGGCAGGCGCACTGGATGAATTCCAGATCATTGTAGCGCTTCCAGGCCAGGATATCTTCTTCCCGGATGCAGTACATGGGGCGGATCAGGGTCATGCCGGGAAAGCTGGTGCTGTGGAGCTTGGGCGGCATGGCCTGCATCTGGGAGCCGTAGAACATGCTCATTACAGTCGTCTCAATGACATCGTTGAAGTGGTGGCCCAGCGCGATTTTATTGCATCCCAGCTCCTTGGCCTTGCTGTACAGGTGGCCGCGCCGCATCCGGGCACAGAGGTAGCAGGGGTTCTTTTCGGTGTTGTTGGCAACGGAAAAGATGTTGCTCTCGAAGATGGTCACCGGGATGTGCAGCAGCTCGGCATTGGACTCGATCTTCTGGCGGTTGATCTCGTTGTAGCCGGGGTCCATCACCAGAAAGACCAGCTCAAAGGGAACATCGCTGTGCTTCTGCAGCTCCTGCATCAGCTTTGCCATCAGCATGGAGTCTTTGCCGCCCGAGATGCAGACGGCGATCTTGTCTCCCTCCTGTATCAGCTCGTAGCGCTTTACTGCCACGATAAAGGGGGTCCACAGCTCCTTGCGGTATTTCTTGATGATACTGCGTTCGATCATCTGATAAGGTTCAAGCTCACGTTTCATGTTGGTTCCTCTTTTTATTTAATGTACGGCGGTCAGCTCACGGTAGCAGACATCGAACGCCTGCAAAAAGGCTTTGATCTCGTCCTCGGTGGTCAGGTGGCTCAGGCTGATGCGCCAGGAGGACAGTGCGTTGCGGCGGTCGCGGCTGACCGCAAACACCGCACGCGAAGGCAGACCGTCCGAAGAGCAGGCTGACTTGACCGAGATGCAGACCCCTTTGGCATCCAGCTCCCGCTGGAACACAGTGCCCTTGACGTTCTGAACGCTCAGATTCAATACATGGGGGATGGCGTGTTCCGGGCTGTTGATGCGCACCAGCGGATATGTGCTGAGGGCGGCGCGGAGCTCTGCATTCAGTTTTGCCACATGGCCAACGCGTCCAGGCAGGTCGGTGACGGCAAAATCAAGCGCACAAGCCAGCGAGGAGGCCAGCGCCACAGTTGGGGTGCCGCTGCGGTAGATGGTGGTACTCTCGCCGCCATGGATGAGGGGCTCCAGCGCCAGATTCCGCCGCTTGATCAACAGGCCGATGCCGTTCAGTCCGTAGAATTTGTGGGCCGTCAGGCTCATGGTGTCCACGCCCTCAAAAGAAACGGGGATCTTGCCCACAGCCTGGGTCGCATCCACGTGCAGGTGACAGTGAGGGTATGCTTTCAGGATGGCGGCGATCTCCTGTACAGGCTGCACCACACCCAGCTCACTGTCCACCAGCGTTACGGCAACGCAGATGGTATCCGGGCGAAGCAGATCCTTCAGGTGCTCAAGATCTACAGTACCGTCCTGTTTCACATCCAGCAGGTCGATCTCATACCCCTGCTCCTGTAATGCCGTCAGGGTGCCGCTGACCGAAGAATGTTCCAGTGGAGTGGAGATGATGTGCCTGCCCGTATGGCGGGAGAGACGGGCCACCCCCTTTAAAGCAAAGTTGTTGGCTTCGCTGGCACCGGAGGTATAGATGATCTCTGCTGGCTGAACGCCCAGCAGAGAGGCGATTTTGATGGTGGCAGCATCGATCTCTGCCTTGGCGGCAGAGCCTGCCTGGTGGTGAGAGTTGGCGTTGCCGATGCAGCGGCGCTCCACGGCACAGAACTGCTCCAACACCCGCGCATCCACCGGGGTGTTTGCAGAATAATCCAGATAGATCATAACATTCCTCTTGAAATACAAATCAATTCAATAGGTTATATTATAGTGCGGACAGGGGCATATTTCAAGATGTCCGGCCAAAAAGCTGAGGGAAACTGCAGCAAACGGATTGCATCCGGGCAGGGTTTCTGGTATACTTTATAAAGTCAGACAGGGAAGGGGAGAGCAAAATGTTTCGTTCGACTTTGCGGAGCGCGTGTTTTGCCTTCCGGTCCCGTTTTTTGAATCTGCTCCAGAAGATTGAGGCACTGCCGTTGCTGCGGCAATGCCTCTTTTTTTGGGCAGCGATGAAAGGAGAACTTCTCTATGAGTGAAAAGATCGATTACTCCAAGGGCATTTACGATGCCCGGCAGCTCGGCACCGGGCGGATGCTGGTCCTGGGCGTGCAGCACATGTTTGCCATGTTCGGCGCAACTGTGCTGGTGCCCCTGCTCACCGGCCTGAGTGTTTCCACCACTCTGCTCTGTGCCGGTCTGGGCACCCTGCTGTTCCACCTTGTCACCAAGGGCAAGGTCCCGGCCTTCCTTGGCTCCTCGTTTGCTTACCTGGGCGGTTTTTCCATTGTAGCCCCCATGCTGGCTGACGCAGACGGCAACCTGACCGTTGTCAATACCAAAATGCTGCCCTACGCCTGCGCGGGCGTGGCACTGTCCGGCATTCTGTACCTGCTGGTCAGCCTGCTCATCTCCACCTTTGGCATCCGCCGCATTATGAAATTCTTCCCGCCGGTGGTCACAGGCCCCATCATCATCTCTATTGGTTTGATCCTGGCCCCCTCCGCCATCACCAACTGCGAGTCCAACTGGCTGCTGGCTTTTGTGGCCCTGGGCACCGTTATTGTCTGCAACATCTGGGGCAAGGGCATGGTCAAGATCCTGCCTATCCTGATCGGTGTGCTGGTCTCCTATGCTGTGGCTCTGGTCACTGGTGCAGTCAACTTTGAGGCCATTGCTGCTGCCGACTGGTTCGGTATCCCCCTGCACAAGAGTGCCATGGGCCTGTTTGCCATCGACGGCAGCCCTGAGTTCATCAGCGCAATGTTCACCATCATCCCCATTGCGCTGGCAACCATGATGGAGCATGTGGGCGATATCGCTGCCATCAGCGCTACGGTCGGCCACAACTATATCAATGATCCTGGCCTGAACCGCACCCTGATGGGCGACGGCCTTGCCACTGCCATGGCCGGTCTGCTGGGCGGCCCCGCCAATACTACCTACGGTGAGAACACCGGTGTTCTGGCCCTGAGCCGCATCTACGATCCGCTCGTCATCCGCATTGCCGCTGTGATGGCTGTGATCCTGAGCTTCAGCCCCAAGTTTGAGGCCGTCATCAACACCATCCCCACCGGCATCATTGGCGGCATCAGCTTTGTGCTGTACGGAATGATCTCCGCGATCGGTGTCCGCAATGTGGTCGAGAACCGTGTGGACTTTACCAACAGCCGCAACCTGATCGTTGCCGCTGTCATCCTGGTCTGCGCACTGGGCTTCAACTCTGTGGGCGGTCTGACCTTCGCTGTGGGTGGTGTCTCCATCAACCTGTCCGGCCTGGCCATTGCCGCCATCGTGGGCATCCTGCTCAACGCCATCCTCCCCGGCAATGATTACGAGTTTGATGCTGCCAACGGTTCCGATGCTCCGAGCAGCGCCAACCTGCAGGTCTAAAAATAAATAGGAATAATTCTTAAAATTAGTCTTGACTAATCTAGGAATCGTTGCTATAATAGGCTCAGAAGCAAGGCCCCCTGTACCAGAGGGGAGGCCAAGATCATAATGAAAAACAATGGAGGATATTCTTATGAAAAAGTATGTTTGCACCGTCTGTGGTTATATCGCTGAAGGCTCTATCCCTGAGCAGTGCCCTGTCTGCAAGGCTCCTGCATCCGCATTTGTCGAAAAGACCGGCAACACCTATGTGACCGAGCATGTGGTCGGCATCGGCAAGGCTGAGGGCGTGCCTCAGGAGATCGTTGACGGTCTGCGTGCAAACTTTGAGGGTGAGTGCAGCGAGGTCGGCATGTACCTGGCCATGGCCCGTGTGGCTGAGCGCGAGGGCTATCCCGAGATCGCTGAGGCTTACAAGCGCTATGCCTACGAAGAGGCTGACCACGCATCCCGTTTCGCCGAGCTGCTGGGCGAGGTCGTGACCGACAGCACCAAGAAGAACCTGATGATGCGTGCTGAGGCTGAGTGCGGCGCATGCTCCGGCAAGATGGACCTGGCCAAGAAGGCAAAGGCCCTGAACCTGGATGCGATCCACGATACCGTCCACGAGATGGCAAAGGACGAAGCCCGTCATGGCCGCGGCTTCGAGGGCCTGCTGAAGCGCTACTTCAATGTGGAGCTGTAATTCCTGCATTCTTCTGAACCTGTTATCATAAAGCTGCCGTGCGGTTCCAAAGCTGCACGGCAGCTTTTTTGCTTGACGGGATCCATGGCAGGGCGTACAATGAAAAAAACATTCCGAAAAAGGGGAAGTCTTATGAAATCAACTTCCACACGCTGTGCGCTGCTGGACGAGCTGCGCGGACTGGACCTGATCAGCATGATGCTTTACCATGGCATGTGGGATCTGGTTTATCTGTTTGGTGTGCGTGCACCGTGGTATGGCAGCTGGCAGGGAGAACTCTGGCAGCAATCCATCTGCTGGGTGTTCATCCTACTGTCCGGCTTCTGTCTGCCGCTGGGCCGCCACCCGGTCAAACGAGGCGCGGTGGTGTTTGGGTGCGGCGCACTTGTCACGGCGGTCACGCTGATCTTCATGCCTGCGGATGCTGTCTGGTTCGGCGTGTTGACCCTGCTGGGCTCGGCTATGATCATCACGGGTCTGCTGGAAAAGTGGATGGAAAAGGTGCCCCCGGTGGTCGGCCTTGCAGGGAGCATGTTTCTGTTTTACTTCACCCGCTATGCAGCCGATGGCTATTTGCAGCTGGGCCATTGGCTCATCACACTGCCGGGTTTTCTCTACGCCAACTACTTCACGGCCTATCTGGGGTTTTATCCCTTTGGCTTCTTCTCTACGGATTACTTCCCACTGACCCCGTGGCTCTTCCTGTTCTGGGCTGGTTTTTACCTGCATCATCTGGCAGAGCGAACAGCACAGAGTCTCCGTCCGCTGCGTCGTTCGGTTTGCCCGCCGCTGGGGTGGCTGGGGCGGAACTCGCTGATGCTATATCTGCTCCACCAGCCGGTGATCTACGGCGTGCTGACGGTGGTGTTCCTGTTGCTGCGCCGGGATGGAGGAGCGCTCTGAAAATTCTGCAAAAGGTTCTTGACAAGGAGCCCGCCCTGTGGTATTCTTTTGATGGTTAGAAAAGTCTAACCAAATTGCTCTGTCTTATGTCAGGCAGAGCAATTTCTTGAAGATAAAAGTTAGAATATACTAACCAAAATTGAAAGAGAGGTTCTTCTTTATGAGCAAAGTAGCAGTCGTATTCTGGAGTGCAACCGGCAACACGGAGACCATGGCAAACTGCGTGGCAGAGGGTGCAAACGGCACCATCGTTCCCTGCGGCGAAATGAACGCCGCAAAGCTGGCAGAGTTTGATGCAGTTGCATTTGGCTGCCCCGCAATGGGCGCAGAGCAGCTGGAAGAGAGCGAGTTTGAGCCGATGTTCTCCGATCTGGAGGGCTCCCTGAACGGCAAGAAGATCGCTCTGTTCGGCTCTTATGGCTGGGGCGACGGCCAGTGGATGCGCGACTGGGTCGAGCGTGCACAGGGTGATGGCGCACAGGTGCTCAACGGTGAGGGTTTGATCTGCAACGAGGCACCGGATGAGGATGTTCAGGCTGCCTGCCGCAAGCTGGGTGCAGACCTGGCAGCGTGGTGACCGGATTAGAAGCACATTGCAAAATTTGACAAATAGGGTTTGCTGTGTTAGCCTCTAGAGGTTGCGCAGCAGCCCATTTGCCGGACAAACGAACCTGAGAGCAGCAGGGGAACAACAGGGGCTGAACCCGGTCTCCTGCTGCTTTGCTTTTTAGGAAAGGTGGTGTGTATGGAAATGGCTGTTGCTGTTGGAATTACGGCCTGTTTCGCAGTTTTGCGTCACGCGGTGCGTTGCGCGGCTCTGCGGATGGCCCGCAAGGAAAAAATGCAGGAGGAACAGTCCCAATGTCCAAAACCACCCCGGAAGACCTGGCAAAGAAGCGTTCCGACGAAAAAATGCTTGTCAGTGAGATGATCGCGCTCTACTGCCGCAAGCAGCATCACACCCTCAGAGGCAGTCTCTGCCCGGAATGCCAGCAGCTGCATGATTATGCGCTGGCCCGCATTGAGCACTGCCCCTTTATGGAGACCAAGACCTTTTGCTCGGCCTGCAAGGTGCATTGCTATCAGCCGGAGATGCGGGAAAAGATCCGCACTGTCATGCGCTGGGCCGGGCCCAGAATGCTGCCGGTGCATCCCGTTCTCTCCATCAAGCATGTGATCGTGACAATGAAGGCAAGGCGTGAAGCAAACGCAGGAAAATAAGCAGCCATGTATAATCGCCTGAAGCCGGGGCAACCTAGAGCCAAGGAGGCGATAGAAATGGAAAACACAGGTGTGACCTGCGATGTCTGCGAGTGCCGCCACAATGTGCAGAACTGCAAGTGTGATCTGCCCCAGATCAAAGTGACAGAGCACTGCTCCTGCACCACCCAGCAGGTGGAGACCCCGCACTTCTGCCAGAATTACGAAAAGAAATAATCTGTAATGGCAGAAAACTCCCCGCCCAGCGCCCCAGACAGGGCATGAGCGGGGAGTTTTTGTGTGTTGTTCAGTGGATTGCCACACTGCAGGTAGCAAGGCTGCGCACCAGTGTGCCGACGCTGTCCTTCATCTGGATGCCGGCAAAGCCCAGACGGAAAGCGGCCTGTACATTCTCCAGCCGGTCATCAATGAAAACACTTTCCCCGGCCTTGAGCTGGTATTTGGCCAGCAGGGCCTTATAGATGCGAGGGTCGGGCTTGTTGATGTGCACCTCGCAGGAGGCCACGCCGCCGTCGAACAGGCCCTTGAGGTCGCGCTCGGTCAGAAAATCCAGCACATCCTCGGGGATATTGCTCAGGTAATAGACGCAGTAGCCACGGCTCTTGAGCTTCCGCACCAGCTCCTGCATCCGGCGGCGGGGGCGGAGGATATGCATCCAATCGTCCAGCACGCCTTGCACCTCAAACGCGCGGCCATATTCTTTTGCGCGGGCCAGCATCCGCAGGTTGGCCTCGGAGCGGGTGATAAGCCCTGCATCCAGCAGCTTCCACTCCTCGCTTTCAAAAGTCAGCTGGGAGACCTGTTCCTCTACCTCGGCATTGCAGAAGCGGTCTACCAGATAGGTCTTGGGGTCGAAATCTACCATGACACCGCCCAGATCAAAGATGATATTTTTATACATCGCTGTTTCCTCAATTCTGTATGGATGTTTCTGCCAGAAAGATTCTGCCCACAGTATAGCACAACTGCCCGCCCTGCATCAAGCACTGTGCCGCCGCATAGGATGAAACAGGCAAACTGCGGGGAGGGGATCACGATGAAATTCCGGGAGCTGTGCGCAAAGGAGATCGTTCAGCTGAGCAACGGGGCCTGCCTTGGCCGCGCCGATGATCTGGAGCTCGATCCGGCAACGGCGCAGGTCAAAAGCCTGCTGCTGCTCGGGCAGCCTCATCTGTTTGGGCTGCTGGGCCGGGACGAGACTCTGGTCATCCCCTGGACGGACATCGAAACACTGGGAGTGGACGCGATCCTGGTCCGCACGGAGCTGCCGGAGCCGGAAGCCAAAAAGCAGGGTTTCTGGCAAAAAATGCGGCACTGGCTGGACGGCTGAAATTTTTCGTGAATTTTTCCTGCATCAGGGTTTGATTTTACAAAAAATCGGATTATAATAGAGAACCGTGAGCGGCAGAGCCTTGCCGCTCCGGCTTGAAATCTGATTTCCGGAAGTGAAAGGAATTTCTCTCTATGAACGCAAAAAAACATACGCCGCTTTCCCTGCATGGGCTGCGGCTGCTCTTCCCTCCACTGGCAACGCTGGGCATCCTGTTCCTGACGGAGTGGATCGCCCGCGGCAGCCTGACAGGGGAGACCTTTACCCAATACATTTTCCCCCATGCCGAAGCCTATCTGCTGGCGTGGGCCATGCTGTTTCTCAGCTGGCTGGCAGTGGACTGGCTGACCCGGTTTGCACCGTTGGCGACCCTGCTGGCGGCGGTGCTGGGCTGTGCCCCGGCGGCAGTCAATTTCTACACACTGCAGCTGCGCGGCGAGCCCTTCCTGCCTTGGGATCTGATGCAGGTGTCAGAGGCTGCGGGTGTGGCAGCTGCGGCCGGTATCCATATCCAGACCAGCATGGTGGTATCCATTGTTATTATCGTGCTGCTGGTCGTGGTGTCTTTCTTCCTTTATAGAGGGCGGCAGAAGCTGAACTGGAAGCCCCGGGTGGCAGGCTTTCTTGCCAGTGCGGCAGCTACCTGCGGTCTGCTCTTTGGCGTGTTCCTGCAGCCTGCCGTGACACAGGCCATTGGCATTGTGCCGGATGCCTGGATGCAGGATCGCTACTACCGCTATTATGGTGTCATCACCAGCTTTCTGACCAATCTGACCAATCTGGAGATCTCCAAGCCGGAGGGGTATTCAGAGGAGGCTGTCAACGAGATTCTGGATGATACCGAAGCTGCACAGAAATATTCCACCGCTCCGCTCTACCCGGGATCTTACGGTGCCACCACCTCTGCGGACGAGACCGTGAAAAAGCCCACCATCATCTACGTGATGGACGAGTCCTACTGGGATGTGTCGGAACTGGAGCAGTACGGTTTCCAGTTTGATACCGATGTCTCCGCCAACCTCCACGCCCTGCAGCAGACCAGTGCTTCTGGCCGGGCGTACAGCCCCAGTTTCGGCGGCGGAACCTGCGATGTGGAGTTTGAAGCGCTGACCGGCTATTCGGCTTCCTTTCTGCCCAACGGCAGCAAGCCCTACCAGCAGCATGTGACCAAGCCCATGTTCTCGCTGCCCAATTACCTCAAGCTGACGCAGGGATATCAGACGGCGGCAGTCCATTGCTTCTGGGCCAAATATTGGAGCCGGGACACGGCATACCCAAACCTGGGTTTTGACACCTTCCTGAGCCTGGAACAGATGACCCATGTCAACAAGGTGCGCAGGCACTACTGGACCAGCGGTCTGGTCACGGATGACTCCATGGCGGACCAGATCATCCAGCAGTATGAGAAGATGAAAGCATCCTCGGATGCACCGGTTTTCCTGCACGCGGTCACAATGCAGAACCATACCAATTATAATAAAGACAACTACCCGGACGATGTGCGGGTGAAGGTGACAGAGCACCCGGCGGGCCTCAAGGCCAGCACCATCGGCGCGCTGGAAGATTTTGCGACCGGCATCCGGGATGCCGATGCCATGCTGGGCAAGCTGACCCAATACTTCTCGCAGGTGGACGAGCCGGTGATCCTGGTGTTCTGGGGCGACCATTACAACCCCATTGATTCCAATTATGATGTCTTTACCAGCAGCGGCTATGCCAGTGATTCCAGTGCGGACCCGCGCCTGCACCAGACCACCCTGCTGATGTGGTCGAACTACACCGACAAGCCCGTGGATCTGGGCACCATTGCCGCTTACGATATCTCGCCGGTGATGATGAACCTCTACGGTCTGGAACAGCCGCTTTATTTCCAGCTGCTGAACCGCCAGCTGCAGGTGGCCGACCGTGCCAATACCCGGGGCACGGTGATGAATCTGGACGGCACCACCACGCAGGAGCCTACCGAGTTCCAGCAGCGGTGGAGCGCAGAGCACTGGCTTTTGCAGTACGACCTGATGTTCGGCAGGGGAATGCTGATCGATCCGGCGCTGGTGATGCGGCTGCGCGCCCAAAGTGCTGATTCGGTGGAAAAAAGTGCTGCAAAGAAACTGCGCCCGGAAAACAAAAGCACAGTCTGGGAGGACGCGGCGAAGCGAGTATCGGATATCCGAGATTTCTATGGGCGGCTGGCGGAGGATTACGCAGCGGTGCTGTCCGGGGAACGGGACGTACTATTTAAAATGAAGGAACTCTGGAGCTGGCAGGGGCAGCTGTTTGAAGGCTCCGAAAAATATCTCAAAAAAATCCGCAAGGCGCAGAAGCTGACAGAATACAAGTCCGCAGTGGCGGCGCTGTTTGCAGACTGTCCGATCAAAGACGCGTGAATACCGCGCGTTAAAAACGGTTGCGTCGATAGACAGCCGCTGCTGTGCACCAAAATCGAGCACACCGCTCAAAAATAGGGACAGATGGAAAGGCACGGGACGAAAAGGGTTTTCATAAAATAAAGTAAACTGCAGGAGGCCGGAGCATTGGCAACGGCTGGGGGCTAGGAGTGAAAACCTTTCAGAAACCTCTGTCAAAGGAAGA
>OLXF01001024.1_pt1 | contig 11226 bp, 9 predicted proteins | sample 1673471 | NCBI WGS metagenome assembly OLXF01 (sample SAMEA103958113, study PRJEB25191) | human gut metagenome
GTAGACCGCGCCGCCGCCGGAGAGCCGGCGCACCACGCGGATGCCGCGCTCGCGCACGGCTTCTTCGTTGATCTCGGAAATGGTATTCTGGTATTTGCCGACAATGATCGCATTGTCGTTCTGCCAAAGCATGAAGTACATCCGGTCGCGCGGCAGGCAGTCGAACACATACTGCTCCATTGCCAGATTGTAACTCGGGTCCGTCGTCATCAGGTCCAGATAAGATAGCTTCATCGTTGTCTCCTTAATTGCCGTTATCCTTTTTCAGATGGGCGCTCAACTGCCGCGCCATGATCTGATGGCCCTCCGGCGTCGGGTGCAGACCATCGAGCAGCAGCTCACGCTTTAACCGTCCGTTTGGGTCGAAAAAATCCGCACGGAAGTCGATACACTCTGCACCAAAGCATTTACTAAAGCGCCGCAGCCATGCGCAATACTGCTCCAGCTGCCGTTCCGCACTGCGGAAATCCACCACGGCCGCCCACGCCGGCGGTGCGTTCTCCGCGCAGATCGGCGTCGGTATCCCTATCATCGTATGCACACCCAGGCTCAGCAGCTGATTCAGCATCGCTCCCATATTGGCCCGTGCGCCGGTATCCGTTCCCGAGAAGAAAATATCATTGGCACCGCCCATCAGGAGCACCAAAGGGCGCTGCACACAAATATCACGCTCCGCCAGCAGCGCGCGCAGCCGCACCAGCATACCGCCGGTCGTGTCCCCGCTGATGCCTTCGTTCACGATCTCCCAGCCCGTCTCCTGCGCGCACAGCCTTGTCCACCGCTGGGACGGCCGCACACCATACCCGAAGGTCAGGCTGTCGCCGATGCATATCAGTTTCATTTCTTTTCACTCTCGCATTTTCCCGAATATGCCACCACTTGTTCTCTGTTTCCGCATTGTAACACACTTTATTTGAAGTCTCAAGAAATATTTGTTGTACTCCGCAGGCCATGCCCCGTTTTCTGATTCCTTGATCCACGCTGCATCAAAGTCTCACGGGACGAACTGTAGCCCCTGACGAGCATACTTGTCTCGCCGAAGTTGTCTAATCCCATATCGGTCTATCGCTATCGATCCCCGCTATCATGCAGTCCGCTTTGACCGCATCGCCGATCTCCAGCGCCTCCAACAGCTCTATGCAGTATGCATACTGGTCGCGGGGGATGGGGAACGGGATGGTCGCCACACCGTATTCCGGGTGATCACGGTTGCTCAGCACCGCCTGAAACATCATCTTCTACGCTCCCTCCTTTTCTCGATCTCCTCCATATCGGTTTTGAGACAGGTCCCGTCCCTGTGCCAACAGATAAAGCCGTGTCTGGCATGAGGGCAGCCCTTACACCGCTCACTGCGGCGACATACAGGCGGCTCAATTTCCTCTCGCGGAGGAGTGGGCGCAAAGAGCGGGGAACTGCGTCGATCGGATTCGTATTTCATCTTGTGGTTCCTCCTACAAAAAACAGCGGCGTCGAATGATCGACACCGCTTACATACTTTGTTCCATTGTCTGCGTCTGTTCCGGAGATTCCGGCAATAGGCACTTGATCTGCTCCATGATGGTCTTGATCTCCTTTTCCCTTCCGATAGATAGACCCTCGTCCTGCTCGCAAACGAAAGCCAAGGCCCGATGCATCTCGGCGAGTTGTTCCGGCTCGAACAGTGCTTCCCTGGGAAGAAGCCCGCTGCGTCGGACGAAGTCGTGCTTGGCCTCCTCGTAGCCGTTTTGAAAGTAGTGACCATGATGGACGCCCTCACGGTCCCAATCCCACTCCCACGTTACAAACTGGACGCCGCGCTCGGTGGGGTGGCCCGCCAGCACCGCGCTGCCAAAGTCCGCAAGGACGCGGTAGTCGCCCTCCAGCCCCGTGGCTTGGAGCTTCGGTGCGCGCTCCATCGCCGTCATGTATTCCGCGGTCATGGCAGCGGTATTGATGGCGGTCTGCAAAGCGTCCTGCGCGCCGATGCCATCCACGTTCTCCTGCCGGTACAGCACACTGCCCCTTCCGGAAACTCGGCAGAGGTAGTGATTCTCCCATCGGACGGGCAGGTGCTGATCCTCGATGCGCTCCGGCTCAAAGCCGGCGTGTACCAAGCTGATTTTGAGTTCCTCGAGGTACCGGAGCTGCGCCATGTTGGTTTGATCGTTCATTTTGAAATCCTCCTACAAAAATGCGAAAAGCCGGAGCATCCTGTGACACTCCGGCCTTTCAAGGTAATGCGGTTTGAATATAAAAAAGCACCACACTCGAATTGAGTGCGGTGCCTGGAGCTGGTGGGGTGACTCGAACACCTGACCTGCTGATTACAAAGTGTATCCGAGCGCTGAGCCTGCCGCGGTACAGTGGCTGGCCGCGAAAGTAAAAGCGGCCCCATTGAAAAACGACCTCCGGCTCAAGCAGCCAGAGGTCGTTTGCAAGATTTCTAAAGATTTTTCTTAATATGACAGAAACGGCAGCCTTATCCGGTCGGTACGCCGGACGACATAGAACAGCACATACAATACCATGGGAAAACAGGCGCCCAGCCAGCTGTAATCGGATTGGATCAGCAGGTTGAACAGGGCGTGCATCGTTGCGGAAACGGTAAAGAGTCCGAAGATGCCGGTGTAAAACAGCTTCCTTTGCTTTTTGACGTAGGGCAGTCCCGCGCCGATGATCATGGTGCACAGGCCATGCATCAGGCTGGCGGACAAGCCGCGCAGCGCTGCCCAGCCCAACGTTACCACTGTCAGGTTCTGCACGAGGATGGCGGTGTTCTCCAAAATAGAAAAGCCGATGCCGACGGACATGGCCGCGGGCAGAATGTCCTTGCGGTCATCGCTGAAAAAGACGGCAAACACCAGTACCGGCAAGGCCTTGAGGAGTTCCTCCGTCACCGGCGGGACGGTAAGGTAATGCGGTTTGAAAAGAGTATATGATCGCAAGGGATGCGAACCGATTGGGGTCAATACTCCCTAAAATCTCCAAAATTCGCCGGAAACGCTCGGTTCGCATCCATATAAATCTCTCCAAATAGTTGCAAAAAGCCGCGAAATCGTTTGATTTCACGGCTTTTTATGGTGGACCTGAAGGGATTCGAACCCACGACCTTACGGATGCGAACCGTACGCTCTCCCAACTGAGCTACAGGCCCAAATATTAACTTGGCTGAAAATATCGATCATCAAGTGGGCCCGCTTTATGTCGGGATCGCCCTCTCAGACTGCGCTACAGGCCCATGAACTTTTCAGCCCGCATATCATACCACAGCTTTTCTCATTTGTGAAGTCCTTTTTTCACTTTTTTCAAAAAATTTTTGTTGCCTTTCCGAAAACCGTATCGTATAATATCTTTTGTTATCCGTCCTCCGCATACAGCTGCGGGATCGGTCTTGCGCAATGAATGCCCGCGAACCATGTCAGGCGGGGAACCGAGCAGCATTAAGCGGGACCAGTCATGTGCCGCAAGGGCGCCGGTCACGCAGCTGTATACGGAGGACCTTTTCTATCCTCACGAAAGGGGCAATGTGGTATGTATCAGGCGCTGTACCGCAAGTGGCGGCCCAAAACCTTCTCCGACGTGGTCGGGCAGGAGCACGTCACCGAAACGCTGCAGCGGCAGGTCGCGGAGGGACGGCTCTCGCACGCCTACCTTTTCACCGGCACGCGCGGCACGGGCAAAACCACCTGCGCAAAGATCCTCGCCAAGGCGGTGAACTGCGAGCACCCCGAGAACGGTAACCCCTGCAACAAATGCCAGAGCTGCCTCGGCATCGAGTCCGGCGGCTTTCTCGATGTGATGGAGCTCGACGCTGCCTCGAACAACGGCGTGGACCATGTCCGTGCGCTGCGGGACGAGGCCATCTACTCCCCTGCGCAGGTGAAAAAGCGTGTGTACATCATCGACGAGGTGCACATGCTCTCCATCGCGGCGTTCAACGCGCTGCTGAAAATTCTGGAGGAGCCGCCGGAGCACCTGATGTTCATTCTGGCGACGACCGAGCTGCACAAGGTGCCCGCGACCATTCTCTCGCGCTGCCAGCGCTTTGCGTTCCGCCGCATTCTGCCGCGCGAGATCGTGGGACGGCTGAACTACATCGCGGAGCAGGAGGGCATCGACCTCCGGCCGGACGGTGCGGAGCTGCTCGCGCACATTGCCGACGGCGCGCTGCGCGACGCGCTGAGTCTTTTGGACCAGTGCGCGGCGGCGGGCGGTACCATCGACAGCGCGGCGGTGCTCGACGCGCTGGGACTGGCGGGCAACCTCCAAACCGCGCAGCTGATGGACTGCGTTCTGCGGCGCGACACGAAGGCCGCGCTGCTGCTGCTCCACCGGCTCTACGGCAGTGGCAAGGACGTGGGCGCGGTGCTCGGCGAGCTGTCCGCGCTCGCGCGCGACCTGCTCATTTCCAAAACGGCTCCCGAGGGCGGCGCGGCGCTGCTCACGGGTGGCTACGACGGCCAGACGATGGGCAGCCTTTTGCGGCAGGCCGACAGCGCGCGGCTTATCGCCATCTGCACCACGCTCCAGCGCGCGGCGGCGGACATGAACGTGAGCGTCAACCGCCGCACGGATGCGGAGCTGTGTCTCCTGAAGCTCTGCGACGAAACGCTCTCCGGCGATTTGAGCGCCATCAACGCGCGGCTCGCACGGCTCGAACAGCAGATGGCCACGGGCGTGCGTTATGCTGCCGCGGAAAGCACGGCGCAGGTGGTGCCCGCGCCGGCGGAGAAGCCCGCTCCCGCAAGGGCTGCGGCGAAGCCGACAGCCGTGGAGGACGAGGCTCCTCCCCCGTGGGAGGACAGCGCGCCCGCGCCGGCGGACGGATCCTTTGACGACGCTCCCCCGCCCTACGGCGAGCCGGCAGAGCCGGAACGTCCGCAGAGCGCGATGACGGCTCCCGCGCCGCAGGCCGCAGAGCCGAAGGCGGAAGCGTCCGCACCGACCGGCGACGGCGATATCTGGCTCACGCTGATGGAGAGCTACAAAAACCGACTCACGCCCGACAAGCGCGCGTTCGTCGGTCAGGCGGACGGACGGCTCGCCAACGGCGTGCTGACGGTCTACTGTCCGACGGCGGTGACGAAGGCCATGCTCGATACCGAGGCGGTCGCCGCGGTGCTGCGCGAGGTGACGGGCCAGAGCGTCGGCCGGGCAGTCGCCGTGCGCTTTGTGGTCGGCGAGCCGGAGGACGGAAAAAAACGCGACAAATTTCAGGACCTGCTGCGTATGGGCAGCAAGTTCGATAACTTCAACATCAAGTAACATCAGGAGGAATACGGATATGGCAAAGGGTTACAGCGCGCGCCGCGGCTTCTCGAACGGCGCGGGACAGGCGGCGCAGCAGATGCAGATGCAGCAGAAGCTCATGCAGATGCAGCAGGAGATGGCGAAGGCTCAGCAGGAGGTCGAGGAGGCCACCTTCACAGCGAGCGTCGGCGGCGGTGCCGTCAGCGCTGCGGCAAACGGCAAGAAGGAGATCACCGCGCTCACCATCAAGCCCGAGGCGGTCGATCCCGAGGACGTCGAGATGCTGCAGGACCTCGTGATCTCCGCGGTCAACGAGGCGCTGCGGCAGGCGGACGACGCGATGAGCAGCCGCATGAACAGCTTCACCAGCGGTCTGAACATCCCCGGTCTGGGGCTATAAGCGCAGAATACAGCAAGGAGACGCCACCCACCGGACGGCGTCTCCTTTTTTATTTTTGGCTCAGGCGTTCGCCGGCCGCGCGCAGCGTCCTGCGCAGGAAGATGGCCGAGAGCGTCAGGCTCACGAGCTCGGCGATGGGGAACGACCACCACACCAGCTCCAGCCGTCCGGTCAGGGAGAGCAGATACGCCACCGGCAGCAGCACGCAGATCTGGCGGCAGACCGAGACGATCAGACTGTAAAACGGCGTGCCGAGCGCCTGAAAGACGCTGCCCGAGACGATGCAGAAGCCCGCGAGCGGGAACGTCAGGCCGATGATGCGCAGCGCGGTCCTGCCGATGGTCAGCATCTCCTCCGAGGGGGAGAAGAGACCGAGCAGCGTACCGGGGATGATCTCGAAGAGCGCAAGACCCACGCACATGATGGCGATGGCTGTGACAGCCGAAAGGCGGATCGTCCTGCGGAAGCGCTCCGGCTTGCCCGCACCGTAGTTGTACGAAATGATAGGCACCATCGCGTTATTCAGGCCGAAGATGGGCATGAAAATGAAGCTCTGGAGCTTGAAGTACGCGCCGAACACCGCCGTCGCCGCCTCGGTAAAGGAGATGAGGATCTTGTTCATGCCGAACACCATCACCGAGCCGATGGACTGCATGATGATGGACGGCACGCCGACCGCGTAGATCTCCTTGATCGTCGCGGCGTGAGGACGGATCTCGCGGCGGCGCAGATGCACGTCGGGATTGCGCGTGAGGTTGAGATAGAAGCCGATGGACGCGCCGACGAGCTGACCGATAACGGTGGCGATCGCCGCACCGGCGACCTCCAGCCGCGGGAAGCCGAGCAGGCCGAAAATGAGGATGGGGTCGAGAACGATGTTGGTGGCCGCGCCGGCGATCTGCGTGATCATGGAGAGGTTCGTGCGTCCCGTCGATTGCAGCAGGCGCTCATTATACATCTGGAAGAACAGGCCGATCGAGCAGCCGATGCAGACGGTCACATAGTCGCGTCCGTAAGCGATGATCTGCGGGTTGTCCGTCTGAAAGCGGAAGAACGGTCCCGCAAGCGTCCAGCCAATGAGGGCGAAGAGCACAAAATTGCACAGCGTCAAAAACAGTCCCACATTCGCCGCGCGGTCCGCGCCCGCCTGATTCTTCTCGCCCAGCGAGCGGGAGAGCAGCGCGTTCATACCCACACCCGTGCCGCCGGAAAAGGCGATGCACAGCGTTTGGAGCGGGAACGCAAGTGATACGGCGTTCATCGCGTCCTGACTGAGCTTTGCCACAAAGATGCTGTCCACCACGTTGTAGAGCGCTTGAAACAGCATGGATACCATCATCGGCACCGCCATGCTGAAGAGCAGCCTGCCGACCGGCATGGTGCCCATTTTATTTTCCTGTAGGATCTCTTCTCTGATATTTTCGTCCATTTTCCGTATCTCCGTGCGTGAAAGGGTGCTCCGTCCGGCGGACAGAGCACCTTTTTCTTTATTTTTTCAGTTCGCCGTTCGCGGCCTTGGTGAGGTAGGCGTTGATGAAGCCGTCGAGGTCGCCGTCCATGACCGCCTGAATGTTGCCGGTCTCGTAGTCCGTGCGCGTATCCTTGACGAGCTGGTAGGGCATGAAGACATAGGAGCGGATCTGGCTGCCCCATTCGATCTTGAGCTGCACACCCTTGAGGTCGCTGATCTTCTCCGCGTGCTGCTGGATCTTCAGCTCCATGAGCTTGGATTTGAGCATCTGCATGGCGTAGTCGCGGTTCTGGAACTGGCTGCGCTGCGTCTGGCAGGCGGTGACGATGCCGGTGGGGATATGAATGAGACGCACCGCAGACGAGGTCTTATTGACGTGCTGGCCGCCCGCGCCGGAGGAGCGGTAGACCTGCATCTCAATGTCCTCGGGTCGAATGTCGACCTCGATGTCGTTGGGCAGCTCGGGCATGACCTCGAGCGCGGCGAAGCTCGTTTGGCGGCGGGCGTTCGCGTCAAAGGGGGAAACGCGCACCAGACGGTGGACGCCGTTCTCACTCTTGAGATAGCCGTAGGCGTTCTCGCCCTTGACCATGACCGTCGCGCTCTTGATGCCGGCCTCTTCGCCGTCGATATAGTCCATCATCTCGAACTCGAAGCCGTGCTTGTTCGCCCACTGCATATACATACGGTAGAGCATCTGCGTCCAGTCCTGCGCCTCGGTGCCGCCCGCGCCGGCGTGGAAGGTCAGAATGGCGTTGCAGTTATCGTACTCACCGGAGAGCAGCGTCGTGAGGCGGACCTCCTCGATCCGCTTCTCCAGATCGGCGAAGCCCTCCTCCAGCTCGGGCAGCAGGCTGGCGTCGTCCATCTCGTTGCCCATGTCGATGAGGGCGAGCAGGTCGTCGCGCGTGGAGACGAGCTTTTCAAAGCGGTGGACCTTATTTTGCAGCTGCTTGGTGCGCATCTGATTGGCCTGCGAGCGCTCGATGTCGTTCCAGAAGCCGTCCTCATGCGCCTCGGCCTCGAGCCGCGCGATCTCGTGCTTGGAGGATTCGATGTCAAGCGCCTTCTGAAGGTTTTCAAACGTGTCGCTCATGGCGAGCAGTTTCTGCTTATAGGAATCGTATTCGATAACAGCCATGGTGATCTCCTCTTCTCATACTGCATTAGCCGAAAAAGTATATCATACCGCCGTGCGAAAGGCAAGAAAAATCCGCCTCGGCGGCGGATTTTCCCAATTTTTTATCGTCAACGGTGCAAACTGCCCCATAAAAACAAAAAATCCACGCATCCCTGCGTGGTTCCGTTTTGGTCGCTCAGCGCTCGCTGACGATCTGCTCCGTCGTGCCGAAGATCATGTCATCGACGTCGAAGCCTTTGAAGTTTTCAAACATCATATTGGTTCTCACGCTCCTTTCTCTTTTCAATTTCAAGAGTAGGATACCACTTCTTCGTCAAGTGCGCAAGCGTGATTTTCCACATATTTCACAAAAATATTTTCGCCGTTTTGTGCTTTGCGCTAATTCGTTTTGCTTGTTTCCGCTCAAAGCCCTGTGGTAAAATAATGTATCCAATTTTGTTCTTCGGGAGGCGAGAGGACGCCTATGTACGAATTTTTTGCCGGCGACTACGACGTCGCCGTCATCGGCGCGGGCCATGCCGGCATTGAAGCCGCGCTCGCAAGCGCGCGGCTGGGGCAGAAAACGGTCTGCTTCACCATCAACCTTGACGCGGTGGGCAATATGCCCTGCAACCCCGCCATCGGCGGCACGGGTAAGGGCCATCTTGTGCGCGAGCTGGACGCGCTCGGCGGCGAGATGGCAAAGGCCGCCGACCGCGCCTGCATCCAGTATCGCCTTTTGAACCGCGGCAAGGGCCCCGCCGTGTGGTCTCTGCGCGCGCAGGCGGACCGCCGCCGCTATCAGCAGATCATGAAGCATACGCTCGAGCAGCAGGAAAACCTGACGCTGCGGCAGGCGGAGATCGTGGAGCTGCGCGTGGAAAACGGCGCAGTCTCCGCCGTCGTCACCGCGACGGGCGCGGTGTTCGGCGCAAAGGCCGTCATCCTCTGCTCGGGAACCTACCTCGACGGGCGCACCATCGTGGGCGAATGCATTCAGTCAAGCGGCCCCGATGGGATGCACGCAAGCCTGCCGCTCGCGGAGCGGCTGCGCGCGCTCGGACTTCCTCTGCGCCGCTTCAAGACCGGCACGCCCCCGCGCGTCAACGCCCGCAGCGTCGATTTCTCCAAAATGGAGCGGCAGGACGGCGACGCCGAGCCGCTGCCGTTCTCGTTCACGACCGAGCACGTTCCCTGCAATCAGGCGGTGTGCTACCTCACCTACACGAACGAGGAGACACACCGCATCATCCGCGAAAATCTCGACCGCAGCCCCATCTACTCCGGCGTGATCGAGGGCGTCGGGCCGCGCTACTGCCCGAGCATCGAGACGAAGATCGTCCGCTTCGCGGACAAGCCCCGCCACCAGCTCTTCATCGAACCGATGGGGCTTGATACCGAGGAGCTGTACATTCAGGGCTTTTCCTCCTCGATGCCCGAGGACGTACAGGTGCGGATGGTCCATACCATTCCGGGGCTTGAGCGCGCGGAGATCATGCGCCCCGCCTACGCCATTGAGTATGACTGCATCGACCCCACCGCGCTCAAGCCTACGCTGGAAACGAAAGCCATCGCGGGGCTGTACGGCGCGGGGCAGTTCAACGGCTCGTCCGGTTACGAGGAGGCCGCCGTACAGGGCTTTGTTGCCGGTGTGAACGCCGCGCGCAGGCTCGCGGGGCAGTCTCCCTTTGTTCTCTCCCGCTCGGAGAGCTACATTGGCACGCTCATCGACGATCTTGTGACCAAGGGTACGAATGAGCCCTACCGCATCATGACGAGCCGCAGCGAATACCGCCTGCTTCTGCGGCAGGACAACGCCGACCGGCGGCTCACAAAGCTCGGGCACGACATCGGCCTCATCTCCGATGAGCGTCTTGCCGCCGTGGAGGAAAAGTACGCCGCCGTCGCGCGGGAGATCAAACGGCTCGAGCACACCGGCCTTCCCGCGAGCGATGCGCTCAACGCGCTGCTGCGAGAGCGCGGCACGGCGGAGATCACGGACGGCAGCCCGCTCATCGCGCTGCTGCGCCGCCCGCAGCTGCGCTACGACGATCTGCGGGCCTTCGACGCCGGCTGCGCCGCCTGCCCGCAGGACATCGCCGAGCAGGTGGAGATCACCGTGAAGTACGAGGGCTACATCCGCCGCCAGATGGCCGAGGTCGAGGAGTTTACGCGGCTCGAGAGCCGCCTGCTGCCCGAGGAGCTTGACTATTCCAGCATCGACGGTCTGCGGCTCGAGGCGCGGGAAAAGCTCGCCGCCATCCGTCCCCGCTCGCTCGGACAGGCGGGGCGCATTTCGGGCGTGTCCCCCGCCGACCTCGCCGCCCTGATGATTTTTTTGGAAAAGGAGAAGCGCCATGAAAATTCTTGACCTGACCCACCTCATTGAAGAAGCCATGCCCGTCTATCCCGAGACCGAGCCGCCGAAGCTCACACCCTCAAACACCTTCGAGCAGCACGGCTTCCGCGAAACGCTGCTGACGATGGGCTCCCACACCGGCACGCACATGGACGCCCCTGCGCATATGCTGCGCGACGGCAAGACGCTCGATCAATTTCCGGCGGACAAGTACATCGGCACGGCCTATGTGCTCGATTGCTCCGACCTTGCGGGAAAGGAGATCCCCAAAGCGCGGCTCCAGCTCCATGCCTCGGAGATCGAGGCCGCAGACTTCCTGCTCTTCTACACCGGCTGGGAGAAATATTGGGGCAGCGAGCAATACTTCTCCCCCTTCCCCGTGCTCTCGCTTGAGGCGGCGGAGTACCTTGCCGCTTTTCCGCTCAAGGGCGTCGGCACCGACGCCATCTCCATCGACCCGATGGACACGGCGGACTATCCCGTGCACAAGATTCTGCTCGGCGCAGGCTTTGTGAACACGGAGAATCTCTGCAATCTCGCCTCCCTTGTGGGGAAAACCTTTCCCTACGCGACGCTCCCCCTGCGCTTCAGGAACGCTGACGGCTCGCCCGTGCGCGCCGTCGCCATGCCGGAGGTGAACACGTTCT
>OLXF01001025.1_pt1 | contig 11224 bp, 8 predicted proteins | sample 1673471 | NCBI WGS metagenome assembly OLXF01 (sample SAMEA103958113, study PRJEB25191) | human gut metagenome
AAATAGTTCTCTGCCGTTTCCAGCTGTATATCCTTTGTGGGCTGTTCGGGCAGTTCCACAACTTCATCAGGCGTAATACCCGTACCATTAATAGATCTTCCAGAAGGAGTATAATATTTAGCCGTAGTTAGCTTTAACCCAGTATTCTGAGGTAGCCTATATACAGTTTGTACCGACCCCTTACCAAAGGTCCGAGTACCAAAAAGCTTCCCGGACTTAGTGTCCTGCACAGCTCCTGCAACGATTTCAGAAGCACTTGCACTGCCATGATCAACTAATACGGCAAGTGGATACTTCACTTGCTCCAAATAAGATTCTTCCGTATATTTGCGACCTTCCCTGTCTATAACGGATACGATCGGTCCCTTAGGAACTAAATATTGTGCAACACGTACAGACTCTCCTAAAATTCCTCCAGGATTCTGCCTTAAATCCAACAGCAGTGCCTGCATCCCCTGCTCTTCCAGTTCCTGATATTTCTTCGCAAACTCTCCCGATGTATTCTCGTTAAAAATAGCAATCCTGATATAGCCAATCCTGCTATCTGGCAGCATTTCTCCTGCAACTGACTTGATCTTAATATCGCCACGTACAACTCTTACCGTACGTTCGTTACCTTTATTATCGTCCAAGACCAGCTCGACTTCTGTTCCCTGCGTGCCTCTAATCATTGCAACAACATCTTCAAGCTGCATCCCAGCCGTCTTTTTTCCATCGACCTGAACTATTTTGTCGCCGGCTTTGATACCGGCTTTTTCTCCAGGCGTTCCCTCTAAAGGTGCAACTACAACAAAATTATTCTCCTTTTTACCAACTACTACGCCGATACCGCCAAAAAAACCTTCTGTTACATTACTGATATCTTTAAAACTCTGCTGATCCAAATACACAGAATACGGATCATCTAACGCTTTTACCAAACCTGTAGCTGCGCCATCAAATAATTTTCCATCACTTGGCTGTTCTACAAATTTTTCCCGGACCAAAACTAACGTCTTGAGAAATTTCAAACTTCCCAAAGCATCACCGGTAATGCGCTCCATACTGTAAAATATAGCTCCAAGCGTAACAACTATAGCGCAAAGGCAGGCTACAAGCACTGTCATCATACTAAAACGCTTTTTAAACATAACTTCCCGCCTCGCTTATCTTCCCTTAAATCAAGGTAAATAATCCAACGGTTCAGTTACCTCGCCGTGGATACGTACTTCAAAATGACAGTGCGGGCCAGTCGACCAGCCAGTACTGCCGGCATACGAAATTACCTGACCCTTATTTACATATTGTCCTTCGCTGACGGCAAGTTCCTGATTATGGCCGTACAAAGAAACAAGTCCTCCGCCATGATCGATCATCACTGCATAACCATAACCGCCCATCCAGCCAGAATAAATTACTGTACCAGAGTCAGCCGCTACAATCGGTGTACCATAATCACAGGCAATATCCATACCGGAATGATATCTTGTTGTGCCAAATACAGGATGTGTACGCCAACCATAATAAGATGTTATCTCACCTGTTACTGGCCAGATAAACTTACCGGTTCCACCGCCCGTAGGCATAGAAGAACTACGTTCCAAGCTTCTCAACATACTCGCAATATTCTCAGAAATGGCAAGTAAGCGGTCATAATCTTCATCAGCCTGGCGACTTTCTTCTTCAGCCCTATAAAGCAGCTGAGCACGCTCTTCCTTGCTGGCTTCAGCCTTCTGCTGCTTTTCATCAAGGTCACTGCGCATTTTTTCAATATCAGCCATCTGCGCATCCAATTCTTTCTGACGCGCTTCAATTTCAGCAGTTTCCTTCATGATCGTATCCATCATTGCCAAATCGCGGCTGATAATTTTTTGCAACAAAAACATTCTTGAAGAAAAATCTGAAAAATCTTTTGCACCTAACAATACATCAAGATAATTGATTTGTCCATTGATATAAATATCGCGCAGACGCTGGCGATAAATCTTCATACGGCCTTCCATTTTAGCTTTCTTTTCAGCTAAAACTTCTTGGTTTTCGTCAATCAGTGGCTGTAATTTATCACGTTTGGCTTCGATCTCTTTAATCTCTGCCTGCAGACGATTCAATTCAGCAACAATCTCTTCCATTCTGTCACTGGCAGCTTCTGCTTCACGACGAGCACGTTCTTTAGCTATTTCCATTTGCTGCATTTTTTGCTGTACGTCATCATATTCCGCTTGCTTATCTTCCAGCTCATTTGCAAAAGCCGGCAAAATTTGCATAACAGCGAATATCAACGCCAATACAGCCATTAAAACTTTCTTTTTTGGCATAATCGGCCTCCGCTGTTAAACTTTTAAAAACTTGCGCAAGGAAATATAACTTCCTGCAGCACCAATTGCCGTTCCGGCTAAAATAATAGAAATATCGACATAGGTGAGCATTGGATATGCCGGAACCATTGGTAAAAAAGCCAGTGTCGCATAAATACGAGACAAAAGCGCCGCATAGGTACCGTTAATAACAAAATTAGCAATCAACGCCCCAAAAAAACCAAGCGTCATACCTTCCAGAATAAAAGGCCACCTGATAAACCAGTCGGTAGCGCCAACATATTTCATAATATTGACCTCTTTTCTCCTGGCAAAAACAGTTAACCTAATAGTATTAGCAATAATAAACAATGTTGCAAGAGCCAGTAAAATTACCAGAACAACACCGCCAATACGCAGTATTTTCGTCATCTGAAAAATATGTTCTACTATTTCCTGACCGAATTTAGCTGTTTCTACGCCTTCCATTTCGTGTATCTGCGGCGCCAGTTCATTAATTCTATCAGGTCTGTCTACCTGCACTTCAAATGAATTAGGAAAAGGATTATCAGTTCCTAATGAATGCAGCAACTTTTCCTGCTGCCCCAACCGTTCCTTAAATCTGGAAAGAGCTTCTTGCTTACTGACCTCTGTCACGCTTAGAACACCGGGCAAATTCTCCAGTGTCTGCTTCATATCGCTTAGCCCAGGGGCTTCAACAGAATCTTCCATATAAACAGTAATCTGCACCTGACTTTCGAGATATTGCGCTAAATTATTGGTATTGATAAAAATCAGCAGAAACATACCTAAAACAAGTAATGAAAGTGCCACAGTAGACACCGAAGCAAGGCTCATCAAGCCGTTACGTTTGATAGATTTATAGGTTTCCCGGATAAAATATTCTTTTGTACTAAGACTCATAACCGTATACCCCTTTTAAATCATCACGAACAATCGACCCTTTTTCAATGGCAATAACTCGTTTTTCCATATTATCAACGATTTCTTTATCATGTGTCGCCATCACGATAGTAGTTCCACTTTCATTGATCTCACTGAAAATACGCATTATATCCCAGCTTGTTTCCGGATCAAGGTTACCTGTTGGCTCATCAGCAATTACAAGCAGCGGATCATTAACAATCGCACGTGCGATCGCTACACGCTGCTGTTCGCCACCTGATAATTCCGTTGGATAAGAATTGGCCCGTTTACGCAATCCAACTAAATCCAGCACACTCATCACGCGGCGCTTGATTTTACGATAGGGAGTCTCTATAACCTGCATAGCAAAAGCAACATTGTCATAAACAGTGCGATCAGGAAGTAACCTGTAATCTTGAAAAATAATCCCTAACTGTCTGCGCAAATAAGGAATTTCCTTTTCTTTAAGCTCCAATAGATCCACACCATTTACATATATATTGCCAGTAGTTGGTATTACCTCACGAAAAAGCATCTTAATAAAAGTGGATTTTCCGGCACCGCTCGGCCCGACCACAAAAACAAATTCGCCAGGCTGGATATGGATATTGACATCACGCAAAGCTACTGAACCGCTTGGATATGTTTTACTGACATCGGTCATTAAAAGCATGGTGAAAGCTCCCTTCTCTTCAACACTCAAACAATTACGTCAGTCTTTATCATCACGACAAATCCCAATTCATCGTTTTTCTTCAACCTTTTTTAGCAAAGCAAAAGCTTTATCAGAGTTGATCTGCGCTTTATGCCGCAAAATTTCAATATTCTTATTTTGTTCAAGCGGAGTTTTCTGCCAACCAGCTACAGCAGCCTGAACAATCGTATCTCTATCAATTTTTTCAACCGTTCCAATAGGTTTTTCACCAATAGCGTTTACAAAGCTATCTACTTTAGGGTCATAAGATATTGCCAGCAGCGGCGTTTGCATTACAGCAGCAAAAACCAATGCATGCAGCCGCATTCCAATCAAAAGGTCAAAATTTCCTATGATAGAAAGAAATTCCTCAGTATTATATTTTTCATTCAATAAAAATATATCCTTTTGGCAAACCAAAGCTTTACGCAGTTTCTCACAGGCTTTTACATCAACAGAATACTGCAGCGGCAACAAAATCAGCTGCGCCCCATAGCTCTGCTGCAATTTGGAAGCAGCTTCAGCCAAAACCTGAAAACATTGACTGTCACCAGACCAAGGACGTACAGAAATACCTATGACGGGCTTGGTTAAATCTACACCAGCCTCCTGCAGCAGGTACTGCCCGCATTCTTTAGTTACGGGATTAAGCGAAAGTACTGAATCAGCCGTAACCGTTATCTTCTCGGGTTTTACGCCCATTTCAATAAGTTCCGCTGCAGACTCACTATCTCTTACTGTAATCAAATCTGCCTCATTGCAAACCAAACTTGTCAATTTTCGAGCCCATTTGGCTCTAATAGGTCCAATGCCTTGAGCAAAAAGCATTACTTTTTTACCAAAAAATTTTCCCAATCCAATAATGCTAAGATAATATAATAAACTTCGTTTACTGGTCACGTCCTGAAGCAGGCTTCCGCCTCCTGAAATAATCAATTCAGAATCTTTCATCGCCCGAATAATCCCTAACGGATTGAAGCGATATACACTGCAAACCTGGTGTTTAGCCGCAGTGTCTTCCGGATTGCCTGACAACACGGTCAGTTCTACGTTTTTCTCCACTTGCCGCAACGATTCTATAATAGCAGTAAGCATGGCTTCGTCACCGGCATTAGCAAACCCGTAGTAACCGGAAATCAAAATTTTACTCATGCTCTAAGAATCTCCTTTGCCATTTCTGCACATAAGGCAGCAAAATAGAAACGGCGATAACAGCAATGATACCTAATACAGCACCCAGAGCATAGCCGTCGACGGCACGAATATAACTCATGATAACAGGAGTACGCATATGTGCAAAAGTCTGCACTAAAGATCCCTGCCCAATAGTAGCTCCAACCACTAACAGCATCTGCCATAAACGCGGTGCCTGTTTATACGCCGCAAATGCCGCTAAATAAAACGCGGGATGTCCAATCATAAATTCTTTTTCACGCGGGCGTGCATACATCATCTGCTCAAGGAACAGACGCATTTTAATTTCAAGAGCCGGAACCGGAACCCCAGCGGTATGACCGCTGCGACCAACAAAAATATATGCTACAAAAGCCAATACACCCAAAAATGCAACATGTTTTACTGTTATCCTGGTACTGAAAAAATTTTTCAGGTGCACAGCAATATTTCCAATCTGGCCTTTGCTGAGAACATTAAATCGCTGCATATACCATAGAGAAATCAACAGCACAGGTAAAATAAACGTTAATTTTACCCCTTTATAAATATCAATTTCCAGGAAAAACCTGCTGTCGCCTAAAACAGCCGCTACAAAAGATGCTCCAATTAAAGAAAGTATCACAGCCAAAGCCAGCTGCCATGTAGCACTGATAATAATCTTCAGCGTGTTTGGGGTATTTTTTTTGCAGGACTCCCAAAGTTCGACAATAACTGTCATCGATAATACTGGGAAAACAGTTGCCGCAATCAAAGCCAGTAACTGACGTGTAAGGATTCCGCCAAATTTCAGCAAAGTTACACTGGCAACAATACCGCCAGTCAGCAATAACATATACTGTATTTTTTTACTGAAATTAAACAGCAAGGTTAAATACATAATCCCACCGGCCAGAATAGCAAATGCCAGCGGCACTAACCAGGCCCGTTCTGGGAAATATGGAACAAACTTACCGTCAGTAGTATTTTTAGAAAAAACTCCTGCCGGTCCAAGCTTATATCCTCTTGCCTGTACATCGTCGGCAATTTTCGAAACATAATCTAAATTAAGCTCTAAAATATCCCTGCCTTCCTGAGGGATCATAAACGGTTTGATATAGTTGATACGGATATTACGTTCTTCATCTGTAAGAGCCCAACGTCTCAAAGCTTCTGGCATTTTCAGTTTTCTCTGCTCGGCTTTGTCAATAATATATGTACGTGCAACACGATAATCCATATGCTCAGCTAACGGAAGGAGTCCGTCCATTGCAGCAAACTGCAGCTGTGTATAATGTTCTACCATTCCAAAAGTCATATTCTGTTTCTTTAACTTATGAGCCATATAGGCAATGTAATCCGGATAACCAACTACTTCACGACCACAGCCTATATACCCGGTTACATTGGCACCAGACTTATCGATCCTACGAAAAATACTCCTGATTTTATCATAATCATTAGGCAAATAATTCATTGGTCTGACGATAACATTAAAGCCGAAAGCTTTTGCTTTGCGCATTTCTTCTGTTGAAAGGCCTAAAGGAGCTTGCATAACGCCAGGCTTGCTGTCATAATTTTCTTCTGTAATGACCATTGGATTACCTAAAATCTCAATTATCTGCGGTTCGTTGTTTACTATCCGCAAACGGTCCTTGCCATAACGCAGATACAGATCCTCCACCACTTCTGTCAAAACATCATATGACGTTCCGACAGTCACATAGACAGCATTAGGCACTACAATACCTTCGGAAAGTACAGGAGCAAATTTACCACCGTCGCCGCCCAAAGCAGAGCCTTTTAGCAGCTCCTCCCCAGTAACAGCTACAATAGAACCGTTGTTGTTAAGCTTCTCTAAGGTAGTATCAAACACTACCAGACTTGTAACTCCGGCCTTTTTAAATCCTGCCAGAACGTCATTTAAAGACAAGCCTTCCCAGTTCGCTATATGTTCCAGCCCTTCATATTCCATTGCCATTTCAACAGTATCGTTGCGCTGCTCAATTTCATGACGCTGATAGTTCAACCATAATGAAACTATCAGTCCTATAGCTATTATCGCAATAAGTACCGGGTTATAACGGCTTTTCATCAGCTGATCTCCACCTAATTCAAAATTTCTTTTTCAATAATTACAGTTTCTTTTGCTGGCTGCGCAGATACGCTTCAACAAACATTTCCAAACCACCGTCCATGACAGCCTGCACATTACCTGTTTCAGCATTAGTACGATGATCTTTAACCAGTTTATAAGGCTGGAATACATATGAACGGATCTGACTGCCCCATTCTATGTCCTGATAGTCACCGGCGATATCGCTTTTTAAAGCATCCTGCTTAGCTCGTTCATATTCATATAGCTTTGCACGAAGAAGCTGCAAACACCGTTCCCGGTTCTGGATCTGTGATCTTTGCGTCTGGCACTGTACTATTATTCCAGTAGGAAGATGCGTCATACGCACAGCAGAGCTCGTTTTATTTACATGCTGTCCACCAGCACCACTAGCTCGATAGGTATCAACTTTCAAATCTGCAGGATTGATGTCAATTGCAACGCTGTCATCCAGTTCCGGCATAACATCCACCGCGGCGAAAGAAGTATGCCGGCGGGCATTCGCATCAAACGGAGAAATACGCACCAGACGATGTACACCCTTTTCACTTCTCAAATATCCGTAAGCATTATGTCCATTAATCTGAAGCGTAGCACTTTTAACACCAGCTTCATCTCCCGGAAGATAATCGAGCATTTCCACTTCATAGCCTTCACGTTCAGCAAAGCGGGAAAACATACGCAGCAGCATAGAAGTCCAATCCTGCGCTTCTGTTCCGCCGGCACCGGCATGTAATGTAAGAATAGCATTATTGGCGTCGTACTCGCCATTCAAAAGCATGCCTAATTCTAAATGTTCAACATCAGTACGAATAGAAACCAGCGTTTCTTCCATTTCAGGTAACAGACTTTCGTCATCTTCTTCCAGCGCCAGTTCGCACAAAACTTCCATGTCCTCTACTCTGGTTTCCAAAGAACGAAATGTTTCTACCTCTTCTTTCAACTGCGTTACAGCCTGAGCAGTTTTCTGCGCCGTTTCAGGTTCATCCCAAAATCCAGGTGCACCCATTTTATGTTCTAATTCTGCAATACGGTCCTCTTTGACAACTACGTCAAAGAGATCCCCTCATTTCCTCTAGTTTCTGTTTTAATGCTGCAATCTCCGGTTTATATTCCGTACCGTTATTCCTGAAAATAATTACCGGTCCATTATTTGCATAGCTTTTTTTCAAGGCCTTGCCCATTTCTAAATTAACGTCAACATACCGATCTACCTCAATCAACACTAACTTCACATCCTCTCTTAATAACACCAGTAAAGTTGAAACTTACCGCTTCAACTTTACTGTAACTAAAACCAACTATAAATTTCTGTAAATCTTACTTATCCTGCCCGCAGCAATTTTTATATTTTTTACCGCTGCCACAGGGACAAAGATCATTTCGTCCGGTCGTTTCACCTTTTACCAGAGGCTGTTTTTTAATATCATCGCCTTCCCCCGGGTTGTTAGTGGATGCGTTTTCCAACCGATTTTCAACCTTAGGCTGCGCCACAACATTTACACGGTAAATATAGCGTACTACATCGTCTTGAATAGCGTCAATCATCGCCTGGAACATATCATAGGCTTCAAATTTATATTCAACCAACGGATCTTTCTGTCCATAAGCCCGCAGACCTACACCTTCACGCAGCAAATCCATAGAATCCAAATGCTCCATCCAATGGTTATCGACAACTTTAAGCATTACAAGATTTTCCAGTTCGCGCATTAATTCAGGTGTAATAGCATCCTCGCGTTCAGCGTAATGTTCATCGGCAACTTTATGCAGATATTCTTCCAGCTCTTCACGACTGAGGTTTTGCAGATAATCAATCTGCAGCAAATCAGCCGGAGCATAGAACTCCTCAGCATAAGCAATTAATGCCTGCAAATCCCAATCCTCTGAATAAACTTCCGGCGGCGCATACATCGCCATCGTACGGTCTACAACTTTATGTATCATATCCATAATAGTATCACGCAGATTTGCCTGCTGCAGGATCTTTTTACGCTGGGCGTAAATAACCTCACGCTGCTGATTCATAACATCGTCATATTCCAAAACCTGTTTACGAATAGCAAAGTTTCTGGCTTCAACTTTTTTCTGAGCCGATTCGATAGAACGGGTAACAAGCTTATGTTCAATCGGTTCATCTTCCTCCATCCCCAGTTTGTCCATAATACTGGAAATATTATCAGAACCGAACAAACGCATCAGGTCATCTTCCAAAGACAAGAAAAATTTTGAAGAACCAGGATCACCTTGACGAGCGCAGCGGCCACGCAGCTGATTATCAATACGGCGGCTTTCATGCCTTTCCGTACCAATGATGTGAAGACCTCCTAATTCTGGAACGCCTTCACCCAAGACAATATCCGTACCACGGCCAGCCATATTCGTAGCAATGGTAACAGCGCCATATTGACCGGCTCCGGAAATTATTTCAGCTTCTTTTTCATGATATTTAGCATTCAAAACATTATGCGGAATCCCGCGCCGTTTCAGCATCGCCGATAATTCTTCTGACTGAGCGATGGAAGTAGTACCCACCAGTACCGGTCGTCCAGACTTATGGCATTCTTCAATCTCATTAACAGCGGCTTTATATTTAGCGCGTTTCGTTTTCAAAATAACATCAGGATAATCAATCCTGACCATAGGTTTATTGGTAGGAATAACAACAACGTCAAGTCCGTAAATTTTCTGGAATTCCTGTTCTTCTGTTTTAGCAGTACCAGTCATACCGGAAAGTTTTTCATACATACGGAAATAGTTCTGGAAGGTAATAGTCGCCAAAGTCTGACTTTCACGCTCAACTTTAACACCTTCTTTAGCTTCAATAGCCTGATGCAAGCCTTCCGAAAAACGACGGCCAAACATTAACCGGCCTGTAAATTCATCAACAATGATAACTTCGCCGTCTTTTACAACATAATCTTTATCACGGTGCATAATAGCTTTGGCCTTCAAAGCACACATCAGCTGATGTGAAAAATCAACGCCGTGTTCAGTATCATACATATTTTCTATGCCCAGCATTTTTTCAGCTTTAGCAATACCAATTTCAGTAGGGGCAACTGTTTTCAGCTTTTCATCAACAGTATAATCTTCCCCTTCATCCATTTTAGCAACTACCTGAGCCAAAACTTTATACAAATCAGTAGATTTTTCGCCAGGTCCGGAGATAATAAGCGGAGTTCTCGCTTCATCAATCAAAATACTGTCAACTTCATCGACAATACAATAATTTAAAGGCCGTTGTACCATTTGATCTTCGTCAACGACCATATTATCACGCAGATAATCAAAACCGAACTCGTTATTAGTGCCATAGGTAATATCAGCAGCATAAGCAGCTTTGCGGTCCGGATAATCAAGCGCATGCGCAATAAGACCTACGGAAAGGCCTAAAAATTTAAAAACACGCCCCATATCCTCACTGTCACGGCGAGCCAGATATTCATTGACCGTAACGACATGAACGCCCTTTCCTGTCAACGCATTCAAGTATGCCGGCAAAGTAGCTACCAGAGTTTTACCTTCACCAGTGCGCATTTCAGCAATTTTACCACGATGCAGAACACAACCGCCAATAAGCTGCACATCAAAATGGCGCATGCCTAAGACACGTTTGGCCGCTTCACGGACAACTGCGAATGCTTCAGGTAAAATATCATCTAATGTTTCACCTTTAGATAACCGTACTTTAAAATCAGCTGTCTTAGCGGCCAGATTTGCAGAGCTTAAGCCTACCATATCTTTTTCTAATGCGTTGATTTTATCGACAATGACTCCGATCTCTTTTAATTCTTTTTCATTCGGGTCACCAAAAATTTTTTTCAACAAACCTTCGAGCAAAATAATCACTCCTTAAATTTTTACAATAAAAAACACTATACCTAACTTAAAATTTTAGCAGAAAAGCCTGCAAAAGTCAAAAAGCCCGGGGCTTCAACCCCAGGCTTTTTGTGAACTTTCAGTAAATTATTTTCCTATTTAATATTGCCGCTTATTTTAATTCCGGAGCCAACAAACCGTAATTACCATCTTTACGACGATAAACCACGTTCACGCCAC
>OLXF01001030.1_pt1 | contig 11207 bp, 7 predicted proteins | sample 1673471 | NCBI WGS metagenome assembly OLXF01 (sample SAMEA103958113, study PRJEB25191) | human gut metagenome
AAAGATAAGACATATAAAAATAATTTAAATAAAAATGGAAATTGTTTTTGATTTAATGAAATCACTGTCTACTCTTTAATCTGTTGGTGCGAAATTTAATCGCTTATTAGCAACGGGAAAGTTGGCTGAATGACAGGAACGGGAATTTGATTACGTCCCGAGTTTAGGCAGGAGACAGACAGATGACACAACAGGCAATAGATACAGAGTTGGCGTTTAGTCAGCGGTTTGGCAGTAATGAACGTCAGATTCTGACAGACGGTGCAGTCGAGTTCTTGACCGATCTAGTGGCTCGGTTTGCCCCACAGCGGGATAAGTTGTTGGCCGCACGTAAGGTGCAACAGCAAGCTATAGACCGTGGAGAACTACCGGATTTTATTTCGGAAACGGATTCCATTAAAAGTTCAAACTGGAAAATTCGCGGTATTCCGAGCGATCTTCAAGACCGGCGTGTGGAGATCACGGGACCCGTTGAACGCAAGATGGTGATTAACGCGCTCAATGCTAACGTTAAAGTTTTCATGGCTGACTTTGAAGACTCATTGGCGCCAAACTGGGACAAAGTGATTGAAGGCCAAGTTAATTTACGCGATGCCGTAAATGGAACGATTAGCTTTACCAACGAAGCAGGAAAGATCTATCAGCTAAAACCAAATCCAGCAGTGTTAATCGCTCGTGTCCGTGGGCTACATTTGCCGGAAAAGCATGTCACTTGGCAAGGTGAGCCTATCCCCGGCGGCCTGTTTGATTTTGCCTTGTACTTCTTCCACAACTACAAAGCTCTGCTGGAGAAGGGAAGCGGCCCCTATTTCTATCTGCCGAAAACGGAGTCTTACCATGAGACAGCATGGTGGAGTGAGATCTTCAGCTTTACCGAAGATCGTTTCGATCTGCCGCGTGGAACGATCAAAGCCACCGTGTTGATAGAAACGCTACCGGCCGTATTCCAGATGGATGAAATCTTACATAGTCTGCGCGATCACATCGTTGGTTTGAACTGTGGCCGCTGGGATTACATCTTCAGCTATATCAAGACACTAAAGAATCATAGCGATCGCGTTTTGCCCGACCGTCAGTCAGTCACGATGGAAAAACCGTTCTTGAGTGCTTACTCACGGCTTTTGATCAAAACCTGCCACAAGCGTGGTGCTTTTGCCATGGGAGGAATGGCAGCGTTTATTCCGAGCAAAGACGCTGAGCGCAACGCATGGGTCATGGACAAGGTTCGTGCTGACAAAGAGTTAGAGGCAAACAATGGTCATGACGGCACTTGGGTTGCTCATCCGGGACTGGCAGATGAAGTCATGCAGGTATTCGGTCGGGTATTGGGCGATCGCCAGAACCAGCTAGACGTTACTCGCTCCCAAGATGAGCCGATTACAGCACAACAATTGCTAGAGCCATGTCCCGGAGAACGAACTGAAGAAGGTATGCGTGCCAATATTCGCGTTGCGGTTCAATACATTGAGGCATGGATTTCCGGTAATGGCTGTGTGCCAATCTATGGACTGATGGAAGATGCGGCGACCGCTGAAATCTCTCGTACCTCAATTTGGCAGTGGATCCATCATGGCAAAACGCTCAGCAATGGCCTGCAGGTAACGCCAGTGCTTTTCCGCCAGCTACTGAAAGAAGAAATGCAGGTGATTCGTCAAGAGCTTGGTGATGCACGCTTTGATAGCGGTCGTTTTGATGAAGCTGCACGCCTAATGGAACGGATTACAACCAGCAGTGAGCTCATTGATTTCCTGACGCTACCTGGTTACGAACTGTTGAATTAAGCCCTACAACCTAACCCTATACCGAACAATAAAATAGAGAAAAAGCCAAGGAGCGCTTGCCATGTCTACCTCACGTAATCAGCAAATTCAGCAGTTGGAACAGGATTGGAAAACTAACCCGCGTTGGGAGGGTATTACTCGCCCTTACAGCGCAAATGATGTGGTTAATCTACGCGGTTCGGTGAATCCAGAGTGCACTCTGGCCCAAAAAGGTGCGGCGAAACTGTGGGAGCTGCTGCATGGCGGTTCGCGCAAAGGCTACGTCAATTGCCTTGGGGCACTGACTGGAGGTCAGGCGCTACAGCAGGCAAAGGCTGGAGTAGAGGCGATTTATTTGTCTGGTTGGCAAGTGGCTGCCGATGCGAATATGGCATCCAGTATGTATCCCGATCAGTCACTGTATCCGGTGAATTCAGTACCCGCCGTGGTTGAGCGTATCAATAATTCATTTCGTCGCGCAGATCAGATCCAGTGGGCAAACGGTATTGAGCCGGGCGACAGCAAATTTACCGACTACTTCCTGCCTATTGTTGCGGATGCTGAAGCGGGGTTTGGCGGTGTGCTGAATGCGTTTGAACTGATGAAGTCGATGATTGAAGCGGGTGCCGGTGGCGTCCATTTCGAAGACCAACTGGCCTCAGTGAAAAAATGTGGTCACATGGGGGGTAAGGTTCTGGTTCCAACACAAGAGGCTATCCAAAAGCTGGTTGCAGCACGTTTAGCGGCTGACGTTCTGGGGGTTCCTACCCTAGTGATTGCGCGCACCGATGCTGACGCCGCCGATTTAATTACCTCGGACTGCGACAGCTACGATAGCGCATTTGTGACGGGTGAGCGCACCGTTGAAGGCTTCTTCCGTACTCATGCTGGCATTGAGCAGGCAATCAGCCGTGGCTTAGCCTACGCGCCGTATGCAGACTTAGTATGGTGTGAAACTTCGACACCAGATCTAGATGCAGCGAAACGCTTTGCTGACGCTATTCATGCACAGTATCCCGGCAAACTGCTGGCCTATAACTGTTCTCCATCCTTCAACTGGAAAAAGAATCTAGACGATCAAACCATTGCGCGTTTCCAAGATGAGCTTTCTGCGATGGGGTACAAATACCAATTCATCACGCTGGCGGGCATTCACAGCATGTGGTTCAACATGTTCGACTTGGCTCATGCCTATGCCAACGGCGAAGGGATGAAACACTATGTAGAGAAAGTCCAAGAGCGTGAGTTTGCGGCGCAAAAGCAGGGTTACACCTTTGCCTCTCATCAGCAAGAAGTCGGAACGGGCTATTTCGATAAGGTCACCAATGTGATTCAGGGCGGGGCATCTTCGGTGACAGCGCTGACGGGATCGACGGAAGAGCAGCAATTCTAAGTATCCAGCGAATTTAACGCGGTCAGAATGTTGGGCGGCCGCACACCAACGATTTTGGATATTTGAACGGGTAGGGCAGATGCTCTGCCCGTTTTTGTCGGATAGCAGGTGAGGTGGCAGAGATGGCTATTGGTATGGAACAACTGATTGCTCAAACGATCTTACAGGGCTTTGATGCGCAGTATGGGCGCTTTCTTGAAATTACCGCCGGAGCCCAGCAGCGCTTTGAAAAAGCGAATTGGGCGGCTATCCAACAGGCGATGAAAAAGCGTATTCATCTGTATGACCATCATGTTGGACTGGTCGTGGAGCAGTTGCGCCGGATGACGGGGCCTTTATGCCATGACGCCGAATTTCTCGCGCGGGTGAAAACCGTATACACCGAAATGTTACCGGAATATCCGCGCTTTGAAATTGCTGAAAGCTTTTTTAATTCGGTCTATTGCCGCCTGTTCAATCATCGAGAATTGACGCCAGATAAGCTGTTTGTTTTTAGCTCTCAGCCCGAACGCCATTGGCGCGAGTTTCCCCGTCCGTTGGCCAGAACGTTCAAACCAGATAACGGTTGGCGTTTTCTCATTAGCGATCTTCTGACCGAGCTGCCGCTGCGTCTGCCGTGGGAGGATCGTGCTCGGGACGTGAATTATATCGTGGGTCATTTGGAAAATACGTTTAGCGCCGAAACGTTAAATTGCAGTCGTTTGCAGGTGGCTAATGAACTGTTTTACCGTAATAAAGCAGCATGGCTGGTGGGAAAACTGCACACGCCAGAGGGGGTTTATCCATTTCTGTTGCCTATTCATCATAATGAAGCGGGAGCGCTATTTGTTGATACTTGTTTAACACGCTTGGACGAGGCCAGTATCGTTTTTGGTTTCGCTCGCTCCTACTTTATGGTGTATGCCCCCTTACCTGCAGCACTTGTTGACTGGTTACGCGAGATTTTACCGGGTAAAACGACGGCTGAATTATATATGGCGATAGGCTGTCAAAAGCACGGAAAGACGGAATACTACCGCGAATATTTAAAACATTTGGCTGAGTCAAAAGAGCAATTCATCATCGCGCCGGGTATCCGCGGTATGGTGATGCTGGTATTTACATTACCCTCTTTTGATCGAGTATTTAAGGTGATTAAAGACACCTTTGCGCCACAAAAGGAAGTCGATCCGGCACGTGTTCAGGCCTGCTATCAGTTGGTTAAGGAGCATGATCGCGTGGGGCGCATGGCGGATACACAAGAGTACGAAAACTTTGTTATCGAAAAATGGCGTATTAGTCCAGATTTGATGGAAGAGTTACAAAAAGAAGTTCCTGAAAAATTGGAAGATTTAGGCGATAGGATTGTGATTCGCCACCTCTATATTGAACGCAGAATGATACCGCTTAACATATATCTTGAGCAGGCTGATGAACGTCAGTTGCATGATGCGATTGAAGAATATGGCAATGCCATCAAACAGCTGGCCGCGGCCAATATTTTTCCTGGTGATATGCTGTTTAAAAACTTTGGAGTCACCAGACATGGGCGTGTGGTGTTCTATGATTATGACGAAATCTGCTATATGACGGAGGTAAACTTCCGTGATATACCCCCGCCGCGCTACCCCGAGGATGAGATGGCCAGTGAGCCTTGGTACAGCATTTCGCCCAATGATGTTTTCCCTGAGGAGTTTCAACATTTTCTATGCGGAGATGCGCGCATTAGGCGGCTTTTTGCTGAAATGCACGGTGATTTATTTACCGCAAACTATTGGCGCAGCTTGCAGCAAAGGATCAACAACGGCATGGTAGATGATGTATTTGCCTATCGCCGTAAACGTCGTTTTGCGCAACGTTAATTAGCAGGGGTACGCAGTACACAAGGAACGGTAATGTGGCGATGAGATTCAGGATTATGCAGCAAAGTGAGTAATTGCTTCACGGCCAGACGTCCACCTTCGGCGTAGCCTAGATCGATAGAAAAAGTTTGCGGGTATAAGAATTCGAGCAACGAATTATTACCCATACCGCAGACGACAACATCACCTCTAGACCGCTCCTGTAAGTACTTACTTACACCAAGGGCAATGGTATCCGAAGCACAGATAATTGCCGTTGTCTCGGGGCATATCACCTGCTGTGCCAGCTGATAGCCACTTTGATAAGTTAACTCACCGAGAGCGCTAGAGGATGTTAATTGATGTTTTTGGCACAGGGACTGATAGGTTTTATAGCGCCGGCCACCCGTTGTCGCATCCGATAGTTTCACGCCAACGAACGCAATATTTTTATGATGCTTTGCGAGCAGTGCATCCATCAATAAGGTTACAGCCCCACTATCGTCATAGCGAACCGACGTTAATTGCTCATATTCCCATGCGAGAACGACTAGCTTGTCTCGCCACGGCAACAGCATAGACTCATTTAAACCGGTGAAACCGAAGAGCAGAATGCCGTCGACATGGCGACGGGATAGAACGGTTAAGTGCTCCTGCACGCGTTCTGGTTCAAATTGACTCTCTAATAAAATAGGGTCATAGCCTTGCGCATACAGCATCGGTAACATCGCGCGAACGGCCTGATTTTCAGCATTGGAATCGAGGCGAGACACGATAATAGCGACCACTTTATCTGTTTGACCGCGCATGGCTCGAGCAGATTTTGAGGGTGCAAAATTTTGCTGGTTAATAATTTCTTCCACGCGTGCGCGCGTTTCTGGTTTGACGCCGGGTTCTTTATTAATGACGCGAGAAACCGTGGATTTACCCACGCCGCTAAGGCGAGCAATATCTTTAATCGTCAATCGGTTAGACATAAGTTTATGGGCGCACAGTGAGAAGTTATTACGCTATTGTTGTGGCTAATGTGGTCTAAGGCAAGTATTGCCCGTTAACTTTGGGGGTTGCGACATACCGTATGAGTAGGGCTCATGGGTATAAACTATAAATATCCCTCTCTTTTGTACGAGCAAATGCGTATAATCGCCGCCCTGATATTGATGCTTTGTTAACCACCCAAATTGTTAACGGCACAACGTATTGCAGTTCCGCTTCAGCGCAAACTTCCCCAGATAAATAGAAAAGAGTGATGTCATGAGTAGTATCAGCCTGATCCAGCCAGAACGCGATTTGTTCTCCTACACGCCATATTGGGCCGAGTGTTATGGTACCGCCCCGTTCTTACCCATGTCGCGTGAAGAAATGGATACTCTTGGCTGGGATAGCTGTGACATCGTTTTGGTTACCGGCGACGCTTATGTTGACCATCCAAGTTTTGGTATGGCGATTGTTGGCCGTATGCTCGAAGCACAGGGCTTCCGTGTCGGTATCATTGCGCAGCCGGACTGGACCAGCAAAGAAGATTTCATGCGTTTAGGCAAACCGAATCTATTTTACGGCGTGACCGCCGGCAATATGGATTCGATGATTAATCGTTACACAGCAGACCGAAAATTGCGTCACGATGATGCTTATACGCCAAATAATGAAAGCGGCAAACGCCCCGATCGCGCCACGCTGGTTTATACCCAGCGCTGTAAAGAAGCATTCAGTGACGTTCCGGTTATTTTAGGCGGTATTGAGGCTAGCCTGCGTCGTATTGCTCATTATGACTATTGGTCTGACACTGTTCGCCGATCTGTACTGGTGGATTCGAAAGCAGACATGCTGATGTATGGCAACGGTGAGCGTCCTCTGGTTGAGGTTGCACATCGTTTGGCTTCTGGCGAGCCAATTTCAAGCATCGTTGATGTTCGCAACACCGCGGTCATGCGCAAAGAAGCTTTACCGGGCTGGAGCGGTGTTGACTCTACGCGCTTGGATAAGCCGGGACGTATCGAACCGATCCCAAACCCTTATGGCGACGATCTTGCCTGTGCTCCTGATGCGGGCAAGAAAAAAGATGACGACGTGCAGACGATTACCGTGCGTGCGCCTAAGCCAAAGCCGTGGGAGAAAACCTACGTGCTGCTGCCATCTTATGAAAAAGTGAAAAATGACAAAGTGCTGTATGCGCATACGTCGCGTATTTTGCATCATGAAACCAATCCTGGCTGCGCACGAGCCTTAATGCAAAAGCATGGCGACCGTTATATCTGGATTAACCCTCCTGCGATCCCGCTGAGCACGGAAGAAATGGACAGCGTATTTGCGCTGCCTTATCAACGAGTCCCTCATCCTTCCTACGGCAGTGCGCGCATTCCTGCCTATGAGATGATCCGCTTTTCCATCAATATTATGCGTGGTTGCTATGGTGGCTGTTCGTTCTGCTCGATCACCGAGCATGAAGGACGCATCATTCAGAGTCGTTCCGAAGATTCTATCATTCGTGAGATCGAAGAGATCCGCGATAAAGTTCCTGGTTTTACCGGCGTGATTTCCGATCTTGGTGGCCCAACGGCTAACATGTACATGCTGCGTTGTCAGTCTCCGCGTGCTGAGCAAACCTGCCGTCGTGCTTCCTGTGTTTATCCAGAAATCTGCCAACACATGGATACCAACCATGAGCCGACGATCAAACTTTACCGTCGCGCCCGCGATCTCGAGGGTGTGAAGAAAATCCTGATCGCATCTGGTGTGCGTTATGATCTGGCAGTCGAGGATCCACGTTACATCAAGGAGTTGGCGACTCATCACGTTGGCGGCTACCTGAAAATTGCGCCAGAGCATACCGAAGAAGGACCTCTGTCCAAGATGATGAAGCCGGGTATGGGCAGCTATCACCGCTTTAAAGAGCTGTTTGATACCTATTCCAAACAAGCCGGTAAAGAGCAGTACCTGATTCCCTACTTTATTTCTGCTCATCCGGGAACGCGTGACGAAGATATGGTGAATTTGGCGTTATGGCTGAAGAAAAACCGCTTCCGTTTGGATCAGGTACAAAACTTCTATCCATCACCGCTGGCGAACTCCACCACCATGTATCACACGGGCAAAAACCCATTGGGCAAGGTGGATTACAAAAGTGAAGACGTTGTGGTGCCTAAAGGCGATCGTCAGCGCCGTCTGCACAAAGCGTTGCTGCGCTATCACGATCCGGCTAACTGGCCAATGATCCGTACCGCGTTAGAAGAGATGGGCATGAAGCATTTGATTGGTGCTCGCCGTGAATGTTTAGTTCCTGCGCCAACCTTGGAAGAGCAGCGCGAAGCGCGCCGTGGTTATCAACGAAATATGCGTCCGGCGATGACTAAACACACTGGCGCTCCCGCTAAGCCTGAGCAGCGCAATGCGAAGCCAAAAGCGATTCGCAGCGACGCGTCAGCAGCAGGACGTGATAAATCTCATGATAAAGCCGCGTCAGCAGGTAAGCCTTTCAAAGGCAAACCACAAACGGCAAAGTCTGGAGCGAACAGACCTTCAACGGGAACGAGTGCGGGGCGAAAAGCACCTCGCGTGGCAAAAGGTAAGTAATATTCTTTATGCCTCCCCCTGAATAGGGGGAGGTGAAGGATGGCTGATACTAGATTTTCTCAAACGTATCAGGATCTGGACCCAGGCGTTTACCACAATCCAGTTTAGCTATTTGGCTCAACTCTTCTTTATCCAGTTTAAAATCAAACACCCCAAAATTTTCACGGATGCGTTTAGGCGTGACCGATTTAGGGATCACGATCAGCCCTGAATCTAGATGCCAACGGATGACGATCTGCGCCGGGCTTTTTCCATATTTTTGTGCCAACTTATGAATGATCTCGGTATCAAATACACCTTCGCCGCCTTGTGCTAGCGGGCTCCAAGATTCTGTGGCGATATGATGTGTCGCATTCCATGCATGCATTGGTTTTTGCTGCATTAAGGGGTGCAGTTCAATTTGATTTACGGTGGGTGAAACGCCGGTCTCGTCTATCAAACGCTGTAAATGCGGGATATTAAAGTTACACACGCCAATGCTCTTAATTAACCCCTGCTTTTTCAAATCAATTAGTGACTTCCAAGCGGAAACATATTTGTCTTGTGCCGGTGCCGGCCAGTGAATCAGGTATAGATCGACATAGTCGAGTCGCAATTTCTGCAGGCTTTCTTCAAGTGCTTTAGCGGGATTGCTTTGATCTGAATTCCACAGTTTTGTGGTGATAAAGAGCTCGTCGCGAGAAATGTTTGAGGCTGCCAGCGCTTTACCAACGCCTTCCTCGTTGCCGTAAATTGCTGCGGTATCAATTGAGCGATACCCCGTTTCCAGAGCGGTTTCGATTGCCGTCACCACTTGTTCATTCGTCGCTTGCCAAACGCCTAAACCCAGCTGTGGCATCGCGTGACCGTCGCTCAGCTTGATAAGAGGTTGTGTGGACATAGTTATCTCCTTTACATCTACTGGATAGGCCGAACAGAAAAGCCAGTCCGTTCTAGTGAAAACATATTCATTAAGCCTAGCCCAAAAAGATCGGTCTGGACGAAGTAATTGGCTATAGCTTTATGGTCATCGACAAGGTTATTGTGTTTATGCCCGTCATACTTGTTGCGTTAGCTACGCCAATTATTTAGGGCATTACAGCCGTTTTACCCACCCGTGATTCCAAGGAGAGCACCCGTGTTTCAGCATGTTGACGCCTACGCAGGCGACCCGATCCTTTCGCTGATGGATACCTTCAAACAGGATCCTCGTGCAGATAAAGTAAACCTTAGCATCGGTTTATACTATGACGAGGAAGGTACTATTCCTCAGCTTAAAGCGGTGGCCGCAGCAGAAGAGATCCTTAATGCGCGTGCTGGCGCAGCATCGTTATATCTCCCAATGGAAGGGTTAGCGCCTTATCGTAGCGCGATTCAGAGTTTGCTGTTTGGCGATTCGCACTCTATGGTTGCCCAAAATCGTATTGCTACAGTGCAGACGATTGGTGGTTCTGGTGCGCTTAAAGTGGGTGCCGATTTCTTAAAACATTATTTCCCTAACTCTGAAGTGTGGGTTAGTGATCCAACATGGGAAAACCATATTGCGATCTTCTCGGGGGCGGGTTTCAAAGTGCATCAGTATCCGTATTTCGATCCTGAAACGTTGGGTGTTAACTTTGATGCCATGCTGCACACGCTAAATCAGCTGCCTGCTCGCAGTATCGTTTTGATGCATCCCTGCTGCCATAATCCAACGGGATCCGATCTCACCAATGAACAATGGGATCGCGTCATTGAAGTAGCGAAAGCGCGTGAGCTTATCCCGTTCCTTGATATTGCTTACCAAGGTTTTGGGGCTGGTATGGAGGAGGACGCCTATGCTATCCGTGCGATGGCGCAGGCTGAGCTACCTTGCTTGGTCAGTAACTCCTTCTCGAAAATTTTCTCGCTCTACGGTGAGCGTGTTGGCGGGCTATCCGTCGTATGTGAGAGCCCTGAAGCGGCAAATCGTGTACTAGGTCAGCTTAAAGCTACCGTACGTCGTATTTACTCCAGTCCACCAAACTTTGGTGCTCAGGTGGTCGCTACTGTACTTAACGATCCTAAGCTAAAGGCAATGTGGCTGGAAGAAGTGGAAAGCATGCGCCTTCGCATTATTGAAATGCGTCGCACGCTGGTGGATGGGCTTAAAGCTGTCTTGCCGCAACGTAATTTTGATTACCTGATGAGCCAACGCGGTATGTTCAGTTACACCGGCCTGAGTGCCAAGCAGGTCGATCGCTTACGCGAAGAGTTTGGTGTGTACCTGATCGCCAGCGGGCGTATGTGCGTCGCGGGCATGAACCATGCTAACGCGCAGCGTATCGCTCAGTCTTTTGCTGCGGTGTAGCTCTGTTGTTCTATTGCTTAAGCTCCCGATATTCTCGGGAGCTTTTTTTATGCCATTTTTTCAAGCGTAACTGTCAAAAAGCGGCTGGGTAAACGTGAAGCCGATCCCGTTGCTCTAGGCAAGTTGCGCACTGATAAATCGCTCAAAATCGATAATGACTGACTGAGCAAACAAAAGTTAGAATGTTTTTAGAAAATTCCTATCTCTATGTTTTTTAATCGTTATTAAAAGAATAAAATTCTGCATTATTTTTAATGTTTTTTTCTGTAGGTTTTAGGCATAAATAGCCAGATTGATAGCATGATAGAGTTCACAAAATAAGGGATGAAAACGTATTCACACTAATTACGATC
>OLXF01001034.1_pt1 | contig 11201 bp, 10 predicted proteins | sample 1673471 | NCBI WGS metagenome assembly OLXF01 (sample SAMEA103958113, study PRJEB25191) | human gut metagenome
TTCTTGAAATCCGCGCTTAATCTTCGGCAAGCATTCATAAAACTGTTGATCTACCTCTTCAATCCAAACAAGGCAATCGAACAACCACGCAAACTGCATAATATTAGAAAGGACAGGGACTGCCAAAACACTTTTAGGGATATTAGAAATATCAAATCCAAACTCCGCAAACATTTCACAACCTGGAGAAAAATAACGAACTAAGCCCTCCGATACAGCTAAATGATATGTAACGCAATTTCTATCGGCTTTAATTTCTTTAATCCAGATGCTTTCCATATACTACCCCTCAAATTGCGCTTTCCAACGGGCGATTTCATTGAATGGAATATTCAGTCTTGTCTCAAATTCGCTGTTGATCAGCGACGGTAGTTCATCCAGCGTGTCCTTTTCAATGGTAATAAGCCCTGTGTCTGCACTGATGCTTCGTGCACGTTCGTCTATTGAAATGATGATTGCCCTCTTCTTGTGCCTCAGTGCATAAATCCCCCCATGAAGACGTGTTCCCACATACTCAATGTTATTTCGCATGAGAACCGCTTCATAGGCCGCCTTGTGCGGCGGGATTACTTCAATCCCGTCCGTATTAGAAAACATGTTAAAATATGCTTCGTCCTTATCACCCTGAATCCAGAAAGAAACGCGGTCGTATTCGCGCTTAAGTGTGTCGATCAACAGTTGATCTCGTGGGTCCGCTTTTGCTTTTGCGGTCAGAGTAAAGACCACGTTATCCGCCTTTTTAGCCGGAATCTGTGCGCAAAAGTCAGGCGTTAGCGCCCACATAGTTGCGCAACCGGTGTTGATTGCCTTCAAGCCAAGCACATCTTCTACATAGCGCTTGCTGCGCTCATCCCGAACACTGTGATAATAAGAATGGCTGAGTATCTTGCGGTAAAGATGAGTTGTGTAAGCATCGGTATGTTCTCCGGCACCTGCGCCCACACCGATGCAGACCGAGTTTGCCAACGGCTTGCAGTTGAAGATATTCACATTCCACTGCGGATAATGCGTTCGCATATCTTTCGCCAGAATATTGCTACCGCCAATAAATTTATAATCGCAGGTCGCATAGTTTTGAACGGCAAACGAGTTTCGCCAAATCGCATAACTGTGAAAAGCAGGAACATGCGTGGGCAGATGGAATACAAACATATTGGCTAAAATCGGAGCGAGTTCCTTCTCCACACATTCCATAATTATATTATCGCCAACATTGCTAGTGCCTATCGAAGTATCTAATAGCAGCGCTTTTTTCATACTATTTCCTGATCTCCTTACACATTCTTCGCCATATTCGTCCCAGTTTTGCTCTGATCTGCGTTCTTTTCGGCAGCCAACTCATGGAATACCAGTGGATCGAGTAGGTATTCTCCGTTTTTGTCAGCTTACCCGTTACGCTGTCCAGCGTTTCATCTTTTTAGCCATCTAAAGCAATCTACGCCAAATATTCGATGAAACACTCTGGTGATTCGGGAGCGCAACCGAACATTTTGCGGCAACCATGATTTATTGAACCAGTGAATTGCCGCAGTATTGTCGGTTCTTCGAAGAACCCCTGTCTCATTTTCAAATGGGCAGAAAAAATCTGATGGATAAAAGGTAAACTCCGCAACTGTCTGGAGTTTGCCGTTCAGTTCCAATCCGTGCGTCAACATAATATTGGTAATCGACACGCAATTCGTTGTCATATCTTGAGAGCCATCGTCATTAAGGAAGTGCTTGCCCGTGTAATAGTCTAGTAGTTCATGAATGATCGGAACTCCTTTTTCAGAAGCCATAATCCCTGTCGGTACATAACGCGTAGACTCAAAGCCAGAGAATGCTTTACAGGTCAAGAACTCTTCCAGCGGGCGCACAACTTCAACATCAGTGTCCATGTAAATTCCACCGCACGTATACATAGCATACAGCCTTACATAATCCGTAACAAACGCGTATTTCTTGCTTGCATAAGCTTCTTCAACATACGGGCAGCAATGGATATCAAAGTTGTCCTCGTTCCACTCGCGGATCTCAAAATCCGGGCAGAACTTCTTCCAGCTGGCGATGCACTTCTTGGCAAGCTCCGGCTTTTCGCCTCGGCCAAACCAGCAGTAGTGGATGATTTTTGGGATCATGGGTCTTACCTCACAAGCTTCAAAATTGGCTTACACAGCCATCTGATTCCATAGGATGACGCAAGGGACAGCGTCAGCAAAAGCAGGAAAATAGGGATCGGATACTTGGCACAGAACACAAAGCCGTCAAACAGCACCGTATAAAAGAACATATGGACAAGCCAGATGTTCGTAGAGTGCTCACCAAAGTAGCACAGCACATCAGTTGCCCACTTTGGAATTGGGCAGATGCAGAGCAGTACGATTGTTACGGTAGCTGTGATAAATGCCACAAAAAGCGGCGGCACGATGCCGTGTGCAACGATCATACACACGAAGATAATTAGCGTAATGATCTGCATGGTTCTTCTCCCAATAGCGGCGGTCTGCTGCCGCAGCAGAGAAATGACCTGCTTTTTGCAAAACAGCATTCCAATCATGTAAGGGAAATAGGAGGCTCCTAACAGCCCGATATGCGTGACGACCCACGACAGGACGGCTGAGTTACACACACCCCAGCCCCAAAAGCGGATGCCATAGCCGGCAGTGTAAAAGCCAAAGGTCAACAGCATCACCAGCCACGCCGGGCATCGCTCTGCGAATTTTCGGGAAAGCGGCTGCAAAGCGACCAGCAATATGTAGGTATTGGCATACCACCATGCGCCGTTGTAGCTATTCTGTATGGTCAGGCAGTTCAAGGCAAATTTCGTCAAGCTTCCAGGAATCTCCGCGTTTCCGGTAAGTAAGCCAATCAGCGAAAACACCGCCGCAATCACCCAAAAAGGTATGAAAAAGAGCAAGAGATGCTTCCAGCGCTTCTTGATCTCAGCCTCGGATGATTGCATATAGTGGGCGTATCCGCTCACAAAGCAGTAACCAGCTACGCAAATATCGCCAAACAGCGCAAAGTAGTAAATCAGCGGCGTGCCGCCGATCCACAGCAATGTGGCATATGGCAAGTTTTCCCTCCGGCAAAAGAGATGCAGCATCAACATGGAGAGAATCGCCACACCCTTGAGCATTTTTGAATCGCGCTTTGTAATGTCCATCATTCACTCCATCAGCGCGTAAATCTTCTCAACCTCTGCGCTGTTCGTATAATCTCTCTTTGCGCAGTTCTCCGACAGCTGCTGCATCCGGGCAGGGTCGCGCAGCAGCGCGGCAATTTCAGCGGCGCAACTCGCGTTATCCATGGGGACGATCACGCCATCCACGCCGTCCTCCAGCTGACTGTCGGAAGTGGCGTAGTCTGTGATGACGACAGGCTTTCCAAGAAGCTGCGCCTCCCGCACGGTGACGGCCTTGCCCTCATAGCGGGAGGGCTGCACATACAAATCGCAGGCGCGCATATAGGGATAGGGGTTGTCCTTTTTGCCGAGGATGATGACGCGCTCCTGCATCCCGGCCTCGTCGATCTTCTGACGGATCAGCGGCTCATCGCCGCCATAGCCGATGAGATACCACGTTACGTCAAGGCCGTCCGCAACCAGACGGTGGCAGATATCCGGCACATTGTCGAAGTTTTTCGCCTCGCAGAAGCGGCCAACGGAGAGCAGGGATATTCCGTCGTCCGTGGGCATATCGGTCTGAGGTATTGCTGCCTGCTTGCACGTCAGCTCCCGGGGCAGGCTATTCTCCACCGTTCGTACCTTCTGCGCCAGCTCCGGGAAGACGTTCTGAAAGCTCTCGGACGTATGCTCGGACACGCCGCAGATGGCATCATAGCCCTCCCACATGGCAAGCTCCGCCGAGCGGTCGAAGGTCAGCGCCGTGTAGTCCGTGTGGATCCATGCCGCGTATTTCTTCGCCCGCACCCGTTCCCGCGCAAAATAGTGCGGCGTCAGGAAGCTGATGGCAAGATCGTAGGTCTTGCCGGAGATCGACGGCATGGACCGCAGCGTATACTTGTGGCTGTAGGTCAGCGCGGTGACGGACGGCTTCTCGCTTGGGTGCTGTCTATCAAAGCGTCTCGCGGCAAGCTTACCACTCAGCCGCCCGCGCAGCACGCCCAGTTGTCCGCTCTTGACGAGCGACGCCATGGGCACAGCCAGCGAGGCGTACTGCGGAATCTCCGGCAGGAGCTTTGCCTTGGGGCTCAGATACGGCATCAGCTCGCCGCTGTGCCGCATCAGAAAGAGGTCAACGTCATAGCGGTCGTAGTCGATGGCATCAAGAAGCCCCAGCAAGCTGCGCTCCACGCCCCCAAGCTCCATTGCTTGGGAGAAGATGAGAATGGATGGTTTTTTCATAATATCACTTCAACAGTTTCTTAATCAGTCTTCTATATTTCCCTGCTGCGATTCGCTCTAAGAGAGCGTTGTCAATAAACTCAACATCAGTCTCCTGAATTGCTTTGCGAATCCCTGTAGGCTCCTTCTCTACGAAGTCTCTTTGCCGTACCGCTTCCTCTATCTCAGGGATGCCGCAAACTCGCTTGATTTCCTCGCGCAGCGCATCGTTATCATATTTTCCGCTCAGCGCACACATTTCAAGCCATGAAAGCACAATGTTTTTCATCTCCACCGCCATCAGATACTCCACATTCTGCGGCATCGGATAGCGGGCTGCCAGCGCTTTCTTGAAGCGGTATAATTGCAGAAAGTCGTCCAGTATATAGGGCATGAACTTCGATGTACCGCCGCCGATTCGGTAGTTGTATATGACATCCGGAATGATCACCAGTTTCTGCGTTTCAGGAAGCATGCGAAGCGTAACACTCAAATCATCTCCCATAAACCTAACGACAGGAGGATGATCTGATGCCTACGTGACCAGTTTCGTTCGATAGAGCTTTGCCACCAAATTTACTGGGTAGTTGCTGATCCCGAAGCAGCTTATGTACAGGTCGGAAATAATCTCCTTGGTCGTATAGGCTTTTACTTTACCGTCTGAAAAGCAAGGCGGTGTGAACCGCTGCGGCAGCCGAATACCTCGATATACACGGCACATGTTGGCGCAGACGCAGTCAGCCTGTTCTTGCTCTGCTGTCGTCACCAGCTTTTCGAGCGCATCCTTCCGCATGGTGTCGTCTGAATCGCAAAAGCAGATATATTTTGCCGCTTGCGCCTCATCTGAGAAAACGCCCGTCTTTCTGGCCTCTACGCTTCCTTTGTTGACTTGATGGATTACCTTGACGCGAGAATCCCTGTAGGCAAAATAATCGCATACCTGCCCGCTGTCATCCGTAGACCCATCATCAACAAGAATCAAAACAAAATGTTGATAACTTTGCGCCAGAATAGCTCGAATGCACTTTGTCAGCTTATGCTTGCCCGTATTGTAGACAGGGACAATGACCGCTGTCTGTCTGAAGATTGTCACCCGGATCGTGTTCTCTGTCAACATGTTAATTCCTCGCCTTCCTCCTGATATACCCCGTCAGTGCCCTGCCCGCCGGTGTACACAGCACCGTCAGTAATTTGCGGGGCGATTCCTTGATATAGTTTCGATTTCCTGCAATCTGGCTGCTGGAGCAGTAGTGGATGATATTCTTGAGCCGATACTGCCAAGTCAATCCCGGCACATCCATGATTACTCGCCGGAGTTCGGCAAAACTACGGGGACTATTGACATACTGCTTCCAGATATTCGCCGTCATACCGTCAGGCTGATATTCCACCAAGCAAAAGCACTGGTTGACAGGATGAAACCGATACTGTTTTGACAGCTTAATGATTAAATAGTGCGGATTAAAGTTTTTCTCACCAGCAAACACAGGCATCGGAGCCACGGTGCGCAACAAGTCATTGCGCACAACATATTTTTTATCTCCCATACCCGGAACACAAAGCAGGGATACCGCGTTGATTAGTTCGCTGTCTGGCAACTCTTTACCGATCAAGTTCCCGTTCTGATCAACATCCAAGCCAACCAGCCCTGCCGCGCCACTGTCCTTTACCTTTTGCCATTCAGCAAGGATTCGTTCTATTGCATCTTCTGGCATAGAATCGTCAGAGTCGATACAGACTGACAGTTCTGTTTCCATATTGGCAATGGCGGCATTGTATCCTGTGTGCAGGCCGCCGTTCTTTTTATAGATATAGCGAATAGGATATCCGTTTTCGCGCTCCTTCCATTCTGCGACGAGTTCTTTTGTGTGGTCTGTTGAGCCATCGTCGATGATTAGCCACTCGAAGTCCTTGCAGCTTTGACGATTCAGGCTCTCATAGCACTTAGGTAAGATATAAGCTCGATTATAGGTTGGTGTAAAAACAGTTATCTTCGGCATTGTTACATTCAAATCCCTTACTTATCTGATGAAGGCAATCTTTCCGTCTGTAGCGGCAAAGATTGCCTTCTTCTTACTTTCGTCGAGGCCATAGCCCATACGGTACTCATCGCCAAATGTGTTTGCTTCGTTCATTTGAGATTGAAATCGTGCGGCATATTCGTCCACACCGCATATTTCCTTGGCCGGAATACCGGCAACAACTGTTTTTGCAGGTACGTCGTGCGTAACAATGCTTCCCGCACCAATCACAGCATAGTCACCGATGGTAACACCGGGCAGAATTGTTGTATTGGCCCCAATAAAGACGTGGTTGCCAATATGTACCTGTCCAATTTTGGTGTATCCAAGGTTTTTCTTTGTGCTGGCATCATGCGCCATAACCGTCACGCGGATACTCATCGTTACATCATCGCCAATTGTAATCAAAAAGCAATGTGTCGGGTCAAGAAAACAGCCCTGCTGGCGATTGAAGTCCTTCCCCACCTTCATCCCGCGCTTTATCAGCACTTCAGTGGGAATCTCGCGGTTAAGAAGCATAATAATATTTCTGAAGACACTCATTTATTCGCCTCCAAATAAAACTCCTGTAGTTTTACTGCTTCTGTAGTGATATCAAAGCCGTGCGCGGCGATTTCTGCTCGACGGTCGGTACGGGGGATGGCTCGCTTCGCAAGAATCTTCTCCGCCCATGCCTCCGGACTTGCGGACAAAGGCATGACATCCACCAAACCCTCAGTCAAAATGCACTCGGGAGGAACCTTGTCGGAAATAATGCACGGCAATCCCGCCGCCTGGGCTTCCACCATGGTGACCGGCAAGCCCTCATACAGCGACGGAAGAACGAATACATCCATCGCCTGCATCAAGTCTGCAACGTCGCTGCGAACACCCAAGAAGTGAACGTGCTCTGCTATGCCATGCTTCTGTGCCTTCTCCCGTATTTGAGACATTCCCTCGCCGCCACCGACCAGAAGAAGAACTGCGTTCGATTCTTTTTTCAGCAAGGCGGCAAAGATATCCATAAGAAAGGGATGATTCTTTTGCGGGTTAAAGCGACCGACATGGCCAATGACCAGCTCGTCCGCAAGGCCAAGCTGTCGCCGCAGTTCGACGCGCTTGTTCGTATCATAGGTGTATGCAGTAGTGTCAATTGCGTTGTTGATAATCTGATACGTTGCGCCGCCGAACATCCAGTCCCCAGCATCCTTGCCGCAGGCAAAAAGGTGTGTGGCACAACGGGGGATGCTGCGCCGACACCAGAGCTTGATGGGATATTTTAGATTCCTGTCTTGATTTGCGTTGTGGCTGTGGGCAATACGTACCGGGATATTGTGCTGCTGTGCAGCCTTTAAGATCACGGAGCTCAGGCAATCCTGATGAACATGGACTATTCTGTATTCTGGGTGTTCATCAAAGAAGCGATTCAGCGCAGTGAGATACGCCTTGCTCCATGGCACAAGACGCGGCAAGCGGTAGATTTTTCCGCCCATTGCCTCAATTTCATCGTCATATGCTGCACGTTCCTGACGATGTACCAGAAAATCGAACTGAATCTTCTCCCTGTCGATATAGCGGTAGTAATTCATGAGCATAGACTCTAAGCCGCCACGCTCCATGTGGGTAACGACTTGTAAAACGCGAAGCTGATTCATAGTCTATCTCCCAATCTGAGCAAAATATTCCGCCAAGCTTAACCGCGCAAAGTAGTGGTCAAACGGCTGGTTGATCGCGTTTGCATAGTAAAAATACGCGGCATAGCCCAGCACCAGCAATGCTGTTAGCACTTTTCCATCTCTGCCACCTATTTTCTTCAGCATCCACGGAAGTGACAGCGACTGGAAAATCAAGAAATAATTTGCCAATCTTGCAAAATAATTTGCCGTTCCGAACAGCCCGTCAAACATAATCGCGCCGTTGAGCATGGTCAAATTCATTGCGAGATTTTCCGCCTTGGAGCTGTCTGCAAACAGCTTTTTCCGGTAGAGGAACGACAAAACCATCGGCACATTGCAGACGAGCACACGGAACATATTGACACCGTCTCCCGTGAAGGAGGAAACCGTGTATTCCTCACCCAGCAGCGTCGTGATGTTGACCACCGTGCCGAGCAGCGGGCGCAGCAGAAAGCCCGCTGCAATGAAGGCTGCCAGCATCCAATAGGTTATTTTCGTCCATGGCTTAAATGTCATGAACGGCACCGCCAAATACATCAGGGAATAGGGATGGATCAGCGTTGCGATCAGTATCCCAACAGCAAATAAAAGCCACTTCTTTTTAAGTGCAAACATCGTCGCAATGACCGATATCCCGACCGCCGCCGCCTGTTTGATACCCGCAAAAGCAAAGGTATAACAACCGGTGACAAACAGTAAAAAAATCGTCAGCGGATAATTTACAGAATACTTATGTGCAAAAATGAAATAACAGCCGACGGTCAGAAATGCCCAGAACATCAGGAAATTCTGCGTAGATACGCCGTGCATCTTCAAGCGATAGTTCACCCAGTTGAACAGCGGGTTAGAACCGATGCTCTTGTCGGATGCTTCCCATAATTTTTCCGTCAGGAGCTTATAGTAATATCGATATGTGACAGTGTCATTGCAACGTGTCCTCAGCCCGGCAAAACCGGCGAGCAGGATGATGATTACCACAGTGCAGACGATCAGCCGCTGGCGCCGATCATGCTTTACCGGTCCAAACGCCACATGATCGGCGCACCATGCTAAGGCAATCGTTATGAGCATAAGGATGACTAAATCGCGCATGTCAAATCTCCAAGTGTTTGATGGTTTCCGTCACAACAGTGGTTTTGCTGAACTGCTGCTCCATGCGCTCCCGTCCTCGGCAGCCCATTTCGGAGCGTTGCTCCACGGACAGCTCCATGACCCGCTGCATAGCCCCATACAGCGCGTTCGCGTCCTTCGCAGGGCACAGATACCCGCTGTTGCCGTCCTCCACCGCCTCGCGGCAGCCGGGGATGTCGCTGGTGATCAGCGGTCTCCCGGAGGCGGCAGCCTCCAGCAGCACATTGGACATACCCTCGTGATACGACGGCAGCACCACACAGCTTGCCATGGCGTAAAAGCGCTTCATATCCGACTGATAGCCGTGGTACTTGACCACGCCAGCCTTTTCCAATTCGTCCATGAGGGGCTTATATTCCTCTTCAAACGAGCCGACGATGTGAAACTCCACGCCGTCGCCATATCCCTGCTTCATCCGCTTTGCGGCGGCAAACAGCTCGTCCACACCTTTTTCATGCATGACGCGGCCTACAAAGAGGAAGCGCACCGGCCCCTCCTGTGGGTAGGATTGATATGGATAATCGTCTAAATTGACGCCTGCACCGTTCAGCACCGCGTCGCGTCCCCTCGGTACAACGCCGGTGGCAGCGAGGGTATCCCGATTCCCGGTATTCTCAAAAAAAATGACCCTCGCGCCTTTCAACGCCGGTTTATAGAGCGCCAGCACAAACTTCTTGAGCCAGCCGCCGTTTTCGATGGCGCTGCCAAGTCCCGTAATGTTCACGGCATAGGGGATGTGCGCCATCCGGCAGGCAAGTCCGCCATAGATGTTGGGCTTGATGGTATAGGTCAGAACAAGATCAGGCTTGACTTCTTTCAGAATCACCCGATATTGGTGAAAGAGCTTGCTGTCATGAAGCGGATTCATGCCCCGCCGATCGATGGGGAGTTCAATCACGCGGTCGGCCAAATGCAGAAGCTCGTCCCAGCGGTCATTGTGCGGAACAGCAACTGTGACGCTGGCATACTTTTTCAGTTCTGAGATCAAGTCCTTGCGGAAATCGTAAAGCCCGCCGCTGTGATTAGCCAGTATTGCAATTTGCTTTTTCATCGTCCCTCATCCAACGCAAGTGTTTTAAGCTCGTTGTACTTCATCATAACAACATCGCTTCTATATTCCCCCACGGAGGGGACATTTTGCTGCCCGCTCAGGTTATTCACAATCATCTGCGGCGTTTTTACGCCGCATTCATAGGCGTGCGGATAACCTCCTCCAAAGCGCGGATTGACCTCGGAAATATAATACGCATCCCTGATTTTGAAGATATCCATATCGATCTGCGCACGATACCCGCTCTCTTCAACAAAACGTGAAATCAGCGCAAACAGCGTTTCGTCCTTAAAGGAGATCGCCTTATCCGTCTCTCCGGCCCGCATCACCAATTTGTTCTTCGTAAAGGCGGCAACAACATGGCCGGAAAGCATATCCGTGTAAACATCCGCACCGATTTCCTGCCCATTCAGGAACTCCTGAATGATCATGTCCGGCTGGTGCTGAAAGAGGAATGCTGCCGTTTCCATATCCTCCGCCTTGGAGATATGCAGACTTGCACTGCCAAAGCGCGGCTTCACAAAAACCGGGAACGTCACCTCACCATCAGCCAGCGCCTGTTGAAATGCCGAAAACTGCACATAGGTTTTCGCGCAGCGGTAGCCGTGCTCCGTCAGCCAATTATACATCGCCCATTTGTCCAGTGCCATCTCGCACAGCTCATAGGACGAACCAATGACCGTCGTACCAACGGCTTCAAAATCCTTCTTGTGCTGCGCCAGAAGCGACAGTTCCGGGTCAATCAATGACAAAACGCCATCGATACGTTCATTTTTGCAAATCGTTATGATCTCATCAATATAACCGGGTTCGGTCATTCGAGGGACGATATAGAAAGAATCTGCATCATAAAGCGCAGGTGCATACGGGCTGCAATCCGTTGCGATCACTTTTCCTTGAGCGCCAACAGCATCTTTAAAATATTGAACGATCTTGTTTCTCGTTCCACAGCTCAAAATCAAAATACGCATAATAATCACTCCGCTTTTTCGCAAACACAGCTTCTGATCCTCGCAAGG
>OLXF01001039.1_pt1 | contig 11169 bp, 10 predicted proteins | sample 1673471 | NCBI WGS metagenome assembly OLXF01 (sample SAMEA103958113, study PRJEB25191) | human gut metagenome
TTGATGAAGAGGTATAGACACCGTCCTCCCCCGCATTCACAAGCGCATCCGCATAGGATGCTGACAATTCCTGCTCAACACGGGTTATTCCCGACTCGAGGTATTCGACCCGTCCGTCGATGCCAGCCGCGCTCCTGAAGACGGGCAGAGCACAAAGAACCATCAACGCAACAACGACAACACAGAGCGACCTGGAGGAGAGAAGCGACCTAAAGATCGCCTTCGAGATTTTGAGCATATTCATCGCCAACCTTAACCTCATCCAGTCGGAACAGAGGGGCCGAACAAAATGCTCGGCCCTTATTACTTGCCGGCAAAGTCAATTTAACATAAACTGTTAAAAAGTAACCTGAGTTTTTAAATTCCTCGGAGGTTATTATGAGTTCCGACAATCGCACTCCCCGGCTTCATTCCTTCCGCATCGCATGTGCGATAGCCTCTGCGACCCTTTGCGCCACCGCCATCGCACAAGTGGCGTTCTCCTTAAAGCCAGCAATCGAAGTGCTCGACAACCCTGTAATTGAAGACTCCCCCGCGTATCCAGCCCTTGCGATCTCGACATTGGTCCCTGCCGTCATCGGTATCGCTACGACCATCCTCAGCGCCGTTCTCGTGTGGACGATCAAGAGCGGAGACCCCTTCAAGAAAGGGTCTGCGACATGCTTGAAGGTGCTCGGCATTCTCTTCGTTGTTCAAGCTGCCACCAGCCTCTACGCCGGCTCACTCAAAACCTCCGTTTCGATGTTTGGCGGCGAGGGGGCCGTCGGCGCCCAAGAGATCGCTTCATCATTCGATTGGACCTCTCTGGTTCTCGGCATCGTCCTGTTCATGCTTTCCCAGCTCTTCTTGTACGCCCGAGAGCTGTACCTCGACTCCGACGAGATTGCGTAAGGAAACGCCATGCCCGTAATTGTTCGCCTCGACAAGATCATGGCCGAGCGCGCTCACAAAGTCTGATTTTATAAGTCATACTTCATAAAATAGACTTGCAATTTCTCTTTAAATTTTGTATGATAGTCTTACGCAAGACTACCAATATGTTTTAATTAAAGGAGGACACTTCCAATGGCTGAAAAGGAAAAATTTGACCGCTCTTTGGAGCATGTCAACATCGGTACCATCGGTCACGTTGACCACGGCAAGACCACTCTGACTGCCGCTATCACCAAGGTTCTGGCTCTGAAGGGCGACGCCGATTTCATGGATTACTCCAGCATCGATAAGGCTCCTGAAGAGAAGGCTCGTGGTATCACGATCAACACCGCTCACGTTGAGTACCACACCGCGAAGCGTCACTATGCCCACGTTGACTGCCCGGGCCATGCTGACTACATCAAGAACATGATCACCGGTGCTGCTCAGATGGACGGCGCTATCCTGGTTGTTGCTGCAACCGATGGCCCGATGCCGCAGACCCGTGAGCACATCCTGCTGGCTCGTCAGGTTGGCGTGCCCAAGATCGTTGTGTTCCTGAACAAGTGCGATATGGTTGACGACGAAGAGCTGCTCGACCTGGTCGAAATGGAAGTTCGCGAACTGCTGGACAGCCAGGATTTCGACGGCGACAACACCCCGATCATCCGTGGTTCCGCTCTGAAGGCTCTGGAGAGCACTTCCAAGGATCCCGATGCTCCGGAATACAAGTGCATTTGGGAGCTGATGGACGCTGTTGACAGCTACATCCCGACCCCGGACCGTGCTGCTGATAAGCCGTTCCTGATGCCCGTTGAGGACGTTATGACCATCTCCGGCCGTGGCACCGTTGCTACCGGTCGTGTTGAGCGTGGTACTGCTCATGTCGGCGATCAGATGGAAATCGTTGGTCTGAAGGAAGAGAAGCTGACCACCACCATCACTGGTCTGGAAATGTTCCGCAAGAGCCTCGAGTTCGCTCAGGCTGGCGACAACATCGGCGCTCTGCTGCGTGGTATTGACCGTGACCAGATCGAGCGTGGCCAGGTTCTGGCTGTTCCCGGCTCTGTTCATCCCCACACCACTTTCGATGGCCATGTTTACGTCCTGAAGAAGGAAGAAGGCGGCCGTCATACCCCGTTCTTCAACAACTATCGTCCGCAGTTCTACTTCAGAACCACTGACGTTACCGGCATCATCTCTCTGCCCGAAGGCGTTGAGATGTGCATGCCTGGCGATAACATCGACATGAAGGTCGAACTGATCACCCCGATCGCTATCGAGAAGGGCCTCCGCTTCGCTATCCGTGAAGGCGGCCGTACCGTCGGTTCCGGTGTTGTTATCGAGTGCAAGGACTAATTCCTGAATGAGATAGAAGAAAGACAGCCGAAAGGCTGTCTTTCTTTTTGCTCTGCGAAGAAGCTCCGCCGGAAAACGAGAGCGAAGCGGGGAAGGTGGGCGCTCAGGCGTCCTTCGGAAAGGCCAGCGGCGCGATGAAGCCGCCTTCGCCGGTGCAGAGGATATCGCCCGCGACGATCTCGCCGCCGCAGATGTAGAGGTCGGCCTGACAGACCTTGCCCGAGGGATGGTTTTTCACCGTGTAGGTGCAACGCTCAACCGTTTTGCCGCAGCAGGGCTCCAGATCAAAGCCCTGCGCGCGCTGGAGCACGTTGTAGCTCTGATAGGGCTCCTCCAGCTCCTTGGGCAGGGTGAGCGAGAGCGTTTCGACCGGCTCCGGCTCGACCTGCCAGCCGAGGGAGTTCAGGTAGGCGACGCGCTGCTCGTTCGTTGCGGCGGCAGCGGTACGGTCCGAGCCGCATGAGCGCAGCAGGAGGAAGCCGAAAAAGGCAAGCAGCAGCAGCCACAAAACGCCGAGCAGCCGGCGGCGGGAATATTTCATCGTGCAGATAAACACAGCGTCACACCCTTTCACAAAAGGCTATTCCCAAACGGGGCAAAGTATGATAGGATGGGCGCAGAAATGAAAGTGAAAGCAGAGGAGAATGGGTATGGCGAAGGAACGGCTGGACAAGCTCATCGCCTCGACGGGACGCTGGTCGCGCCGCGAGGTCAAGACGCTCGTGCGCGAGGGCCGCGTGCTGGTGGACGGAAGGATCGCCGGCAGCGCGGAGGAGAAGTATGACGCGGAGAGCTGCCGCATCGCGGTCAACGGGGAGGAGCTGCTGCTCCGTAGACACACCTACGTCATGCTGCATAAGCCCGCGGGCGTGCTGAGCGCGACCGAGGATGGGCGGGGCAGAACGGTGCTGGACCTGCTCACGCCGGAGCTGCGCAAGATCGGCGTGTTTCCGGTCGGACGGCTCGATAAGGATACGGAGGGGCTGCTGCTTTTGACGGACGACGGCGAGCTGGCGCACGCGCTGCTCAGTCCGAAAAAGCACGTCGATAAGGTCTATTATGCCCGTGTGTCGGGCCGACTGGCGCCTGAGGACTGCGCGGCGTTCGAGGCGGGCATGACGCTCGGCGACGGGCTGGAGTGCCTGCCCGCGGGGCTGGAGATCCTCGCCGCGGGAGAGACGAGCGAATGTCTCGTCACGCTGCGCGAGGGGAAGTTCCACCAGGTCAAGCGGATGCTGGCGGCCCGCGGAAAGCCGGTGGAGTATTTGAAGCGCCTTTCGATGGGGTCGCTGCGGCTCGATGACACGCTCGCGCCGGGCGAATTCCGCCTGCTGACGGCAGCAGAGGAGGCACAGCTTCAGCGGTAGACAAAATGCCCAACGAAATTTGCGGGAGATTGAACACTTGTCCCAATATCCTTTACGCTTTCCACAAAAAAGAAAAAGTTTTTTGTGGAAAAAAGAAAAAATAGCTTGCAAATTATGTCGAAGCCAAGTATAATAATTTCATTCAATCAGCAAGTTGCACAAACTACCCGCGTAAGGGTTTCGGGAGGTACACCATGTCAGGGAGAGTTTTCCAGAACATCGTTTTGCAATTCAAGGATGCGGTCGATACCGAGATCGGCGTGATCGATGCCGAGGGCACCGTCATTGCCTGTACGGAGCTGAGCGAGATTGGCAGCCATTGGAGCGAGCTTGTGAGCAGCATCAACGACGCGGAGGAGAGCGTGGTTCCGCTCGCCGGCAAGACCTTCAAGACGCTGTCCGGCTGGAACGGCCACTTCGATTTTGCGGTTTTTGCCTATGGCGAGAACGAGATGAGCCGCGCGGCCTGCTCCATGGCGGCGGTCGCGCTCAACGCGGCCAAGAGCTATTATGAGGAGAAGTACGACAAGGTCTCCTTCATCAAGAACATCATCTCCGACAACATCATGCTCAGCGACCTCTATATCCGCGCCAAGGAGCTGCACGTTGAGACCGAGCTCAACCGCGGCGTGTTCCTGATCCGCCGCCTGGACGAGCACTTTGAGGGCCTGACCGTGGAGGCCGTGCAGAACATCTTCCCAGACCGCCAGACGAGCTTTGCGCTTTCCATGGGCGAGAGCGACGTGGTGCTCATTCAGCAGCTTGGCGAGAATGTCGGCACGCGCGATCTGGAGAAGACCGCCCAGCTCATTGAAGAGACGCTGCGTGAGAACGGCGAGAGCACGGTCGTCGTCGGCATCGGCACGGTCGCCGCGCACCTGCGCGACCTCGCCAAGAGCTACAAGGAGGCGCAGATCGCCATCGAGGTCGGCAAGGTCTTCGATACGGAGAAATATGTCGTCAGCTACGAAAACCTCGGCATCGGCCGTCTGATCTATCAGCTGCCGACCACCCTGTGCGAGATGTTCCTGCAGGAGGTCTTCAAGAAGAACCCCATTGACTCGCTCGATAAGGAGACGCTTTTCACCATCAACAAGTTCTTTGAGAACAACCTCGTCCTCTCCGAAACGGCGCGCAAGCTGTTCGTCCACCGCAACACGCTCGTCTACCGTCTGGAGAAGATCAAGAAGCTCACCGGCCTTGACCTGCGTGAGTTCGACGACGCCATCACCTTCAAGGTGGCGCTGATGGTCAAAAAGTACCTTGCCTCCCGCGGCATCGAGGCGTAAGAGAATAGCGAAGGAGGCTTTCCGAAGGGAAAGCCTCTTTTTTTGCGCCTTGGGAACTTTTTCCGCTGGGGAGCGTCAAAAAAACAGCGGCTGTTTACATAATTTTTATTGCCATTTCTTCGCCGCTCGCGTATAATAGAATAAAATAGGCAAACTTGGAGAAAAAGGGGAGAACACGGCGATGATCCGCTTGACCGACGTGCAGAAGGAATATGAGAACGGGACACACGCGCTGCGCGGTGTGACGATGGAGGTCAACGACGGCGAATTCGTCTTTCTCGTCGGCCCCTCCGGAAGCGGCAAATCGACCATCATCAAGCTCCTCACGGGCGAGGTCCTGCCGAGCGGCGGCCGACTGATGATCAACGGCTTCAACCTCAACAACATTTCCGACCGGCAGATCCCGCTGCTGCGCCGGTCCATCGGCGTGATCTTTCAGGATTTTCGCCTGATCGAGAAGAAAACGGTCTATGAAAATCTGAGCTTTGCCATGCGCGCCGTGGGCTCCTCGCCGCGCGAGGCGAAAAAGCGCATCCCCTACGTTCTCAAGCTGGTGGGACTGGACGGCAAGGCCAATCAGTTCCCCAACCAGCTCTCCGGCGGCGAGCAGCAGCGCGTGGCCATCGCGCGCGCGCTCGTCAACAACCCCTATACCATCATCGCCGACGAGCCGACCGGCAACCTCGACCCCGCCCGCTCGCTGGAGATCATGATGCTGCTCGAGCGCATCAACCAGCTCGGCACCACGGTGCTCGTCGTGACGCACGAAAAGGATCTGGTCAACAAGTTCCAGAAGCGCGTCATTACGCTTGAGCGCGGTATCGTCGTGAGCGACGGCATCGGCTACAATATGAGGTGAGGCGCGATGAGAAGACACGATTTTGGTTACTTTTTCCACGAGGGCGTGGTGAACCTGTTCAGCCACGGCTTTATGTCCTTTGCGGCTGTCGGCATCACCGTGGCCTGCCTGCTCGTCATGGGCACGTTTTCCCTCGTGGCCTACAACGTCAACGAGCAGCTTCGTCAGCTGGAAAGTGAAAACGAGATCCTTGCCTTTGTGGACGATACGCTCACGGAGGCACAGGGGCGCTCGCTCCAGTCCGCCGTCGAGGCGGTGCCGAATGTGAGGAGCGTGCGCTTTATCACGCGCGAGGAGGCGTGCGAGACCTTCGAGAAAAAGTACGAGGGGAAATACGCCCTCGGCGATCTGGACCCGGAGATCCTGCGCGACCGCTTTGCCATTAAGGTGATCGACCTCGGCCGGATGGAGGAGACGCGCGAGGCGGTCAAGAAGGTGACCGGCATCGCGGACGCCCGCGCGGACGAAAATCTGGCGGAGGGCTTCATCACGCTGCGGAACGTGGCGGGCGTGGTGTGCATCGCGCTCATTGCGATATTATTGGTCGTTTCCGTGTTCATCATCTCCAATACCATTAAGCTCACGACCTTCGACCGGCGCGACGAGATCGCCATTATGAAGATGGTCGGCGCGACGAACGGCTTCATCCGCTGGCCCTTTGTGTATGAGGGCTTCATCATCGGCCTTCTGAGCGCGGGCGTCGCCTTCGGCCTGCAATGGCTGCTGTACGCGACCGTCGCGCGGAGCATTTCCGTGTCCGACGCGCTGAATCTCTTCAGCGTTGTGGACTTTGCGACGATATGGAAGCCGGTCGCGCTGGTGTTCGTCGGCGTGGGAATGCTCGTCGGCGTCGGCGGCAGCCTGACGGCGATCCGCAAATTCCTGCAAGTCTGAAAAAGGAGGGCGGCTGCCCATGAGAACAAAACGAGTATTGCGCGCGGCGGTCGCGTTCCTGTTTGCCTTCGGTGTGCTCGCGGCGGACCTGACGCCGCTGCGACTGCCGCCGCAGACGGCCTCCGCCGTCACCCAGGCAGACATCGACAAGCTGAAAAAGGAATCCAACGCGCTCTCAAGCAAAAAAAGCGAGGTGAACAAGCAGCTCAGCGCGCTCAAAAAGGACAAGGCCAACACGCTCAAGCGCAAGGCGCTGCTCGATCAGCAGATCGACCTCATCAGCGAGGAGATCGCCAACACCGAGCAGCAGATCGCGCAGTATGAAGCGCTCATCGAGCAGACCGAGCAGGAGCTCAGCGAGACGCAGGCGCAGGAGGCGGATCAGTACGAGCTGTTCTGCAAGCGCGTGCGCGCGATGGAGGAGCGCGGGACGGTGTCCTACTGGTCAGTGCTTTTCCAGTCGTCGAGCTTTGAGGAGCTGCTCGGCGCGATGGACTTCATCAGCGAGGTGATGGAGGCCGACCAGCGCGTGATCGACGACCTGCGCGTGCTGCAGGCGCAGATCGCGGAAAAGCAGCAGACGCTCGAGACCTCGCTCGCCGAGCAGCAGAGCGCCAAGGAGGCGCTGGCGGTCAAGAACAACGAGCTGCGCGATCAGCGCACCGAGGCGACCGGTCTCATCAAGGAAATGGAGGAGAACGAGGCGGATTATAAGGACGTGCTCGCCGAGATCGAGGCCGAGGAGGAAAAAACGCAGAAGGAGATCGTCCGCCTGAGCAAGGAGCTTGCCGCGCAGCAGGGCAACACAACGGTGACCTACGGCGGCTACATTTGGCCCGTGACGACCAGCAAGCGCGTCACATCGCCCTTCGGCAAGCGCAACACCGGCATCAAGGGCGCCTCCACCAACCACCGCGGCATTGACATCGGCGGCGTGTACTACAGCTCCACCGTCTATGCCGCCAAGGCCGGCACGGTCATCATTTCGTCGAGCAACAGTGTGCGCGGGCAATACATCGTCATCAGCCACGGCAGCGGCAACACGACCACCTACCAGCACCTTTCCAAGCGCTCGGTGAGCGTCGGCGCGGTGGTCAAGCAGGGACAGGCCATCGGCGTGACCGGCTCGAGCGGCGTCGGCAGCGGTCCGCATCTGCATTTTGAGATCACGGAGAACGGTCAGCTCGTCAATCCGCTCAAGTACCTGACGGACTACGTTAAGGCGTGGAACTGAATTTACCGGCATGGAAACAAAGGACTCTCCCATAGAGTAGGGAGAGTCCTTTTTTGTGTCGTGGGATAGGGGAGAGAGGGGAAACCATGTTTGGCTTAGTGGAATGGCGCGGCGCGGGCGAGCGCTGCGGCGCGCGGGAGAAGCGTTTGGACGGCGTGCGGTTCCTTGCCGTAGGCATCCGCCGCGGCGACGGTCTGCGGGCGGTGTGGAGCCTGCGTACCGCCGCGCGGACGCTGGAACGGTACGGTGTGACGCAGGCGGTCTTTCCGCGGGGGTTTTCCGCGTATGAGCGCTTTGCCGCGCGGGGGATCGTCCCGGTGGATGTGCGGCCTCTGCGCGAGGCGGCGGCTGTTGCTATCGCGCGCCGCGTGATGGCACAGCAGGAGATCGCGCCGCGCAGAGCGACCGTCGCGCTCTGCGCGGCGCGCGTCACGCGCGCCTATGCCGCGGCGGCGGAGACGCTGGCGGCGGACACGCGCTATTTGCAGCTCTGCACGGCGCAGGGCGGCTGGGAGCTGTCGCAGACGCTGCGCAGCCGCTTCGGCGTCGCGGCTCCCGTCCTGCGCGTGCCAGAGGGCGCGGACATCGTGCTCTGCTTCGACGATGCGGCGGAGACCTACGCGGCGCGGGGCGTTGTCCTGCCGCTCGTCGCTGCGTCGCTGCGCGTGACCTACGGAGACGAGCGGGCAGAGAAATACGGCGGGGAGCCGGAACAGCTCCTCGCCGCATGGTATGCCTCCCTCGCGCTGCGCGCGGAGGAGATCTGCGTCAAAAGGGTAGCGTGGGATCAGTCCGCGAACATCGGGGTGGAAAGGTAGCGGTCGCCGGTGTCGGGCAGCAGGACGACGATGCGCTTGCTCTGATTCTCGGGACGCTTGGCGAGCCGGGCAGCAGCCCACACCGCCGCGCCGGAGGAGATGCCGACGAGCAGGCCCTCCTTGCGCGCCAGCTCGCGGCCGGTGGCAAAGGCGTCCTCGTTCTCCACCGTGATAATCTCATCGTAGACCTTGGTGTTGAGCGTGTCGGGCACGAAGCCCGCACCGATGCCCTGAATCTTGTGCGCGCCCGCGACGCCCTTGGACAGGATCGGGGAGCCGGCGGGCTCGACCGCTACGACCTTGACGTTGGGGTTCTGGCTCTTGAGGTATTCGCCCACGCCGGTCAGCGTGCCGCCGGTGCCGACGCCCGCAACGAAGATGTCCACCGTGCCGTCGGTGTCGTTCCAGATCTCAGGGCCTGTGGTCGCGCGGTGCGCGGAGGGGTTTGCGGGGTTGGTGAACTGACCGGGGATGAAGCTGTCCGGCGTCTGGGCGGCCAGCTCCTGTGCCTTGGCAATGGCACCCTTCATGCCCTTGGCGCCCTCGGTGAGCACCAGCTCCGCGCCGTAGGCCTTCATCAGCTGACGGCGCTCAACGCTCATGGTCTCAGGCATGACGATAATGATGCGGTAGCCTCGCGCGGCGGCGACGGCGGCAAGGCCGATGCCGGTGTTGCCGCTGGTCGGCTCGATGATGACGGAGCCGGGCTTGAGCGCACCGCTCTTCTCGGCGTCGGTGATCATGGCATAGGCGATACGGTCCTTGACGGAGCCGGCGGGGTTGAAGTATTCCAGCTTTGCCAGAAGCTTGGCAGAAAGGTCTGCATCCTTCTCGATATGGGTCAGCTCCAGCAGCGGGGTGTGGCCGATCAGCTGGTCTGCGGAAGTATAGATCTTGCTCATAATAGTAAACCTCCCGATTGCGGGCGATGCGCCCGGCTGCACCGGATAAAGCCGGTGCCGTCTCGATGTCCCTCATATTCCCGTTAAACCAATGTGGTTTGTGGGTTTGGCTGTATTATAGCTTCCTTTGGGGCGGTTGTCAATGGAAAATCGAAAATTTCTGATTGAAAAGTTATAAACCCCGTTGTATAATAGGTTAAAATGAACGGAAGTGTGTTCCGCAGCTGACCCGGCTGCATCACAATCATAACAGGAAAGAAGAGAAAGGAATGTCTATGATCGTTTCCACCAAAGGGCGCTATGCGCTGCGTGTGATGATAGATTTGGCTGAGCACCGCTCTGAAAAATATGTCCCGCTGAAAGAGGTCGCCGCTCGGCAGGAGATCTCCGAAAAATACCTCGAAAACATCCTCAAGGTTCTGGTGCAGAACGGCTTCCTCGAGGGCCTGCGCGGCAAGGGCGGCGGCTATCGTCTGACCCGCGAGCCTGACCAGTACACCGTGGGCGAGATCCTGACCCTCACCGAGGGGAGCCTTGCACCGGTGAGCTGTCTTGCACAGGGCGCGGCTCCCTGCCGCCGGATGAGCAGCTGCCGCACGTATGATATGTGGAAGGGCCTTGATGACCTCATTGAGGACTACTTTGGAAAGATCACCCTTGCCGACCTCGCTGCACCCGATGAGGCAGGCAACGACTACGTTATCTGAAGGATGAGCAAAAGAAAATCCCTGCCATCGGCAGGGATTTTCTTATGTGCGGATCGAATCAGGAAACGACAGCGCCGCTGGTCAGCGTGCTGGTGACAGCGTCCATCAGGGCCACCATGGTGCAGTAGTTCTGGCCGTAGGTGTCCTTATAATCGGAGTAGGCGTCCAGCTGCTCCTGCGTGGGGGTGATGTCCAGCGACTCAGCCACGGCCTGATAGAGCAGAGCTTCCTTGGAGTAGTCTTCCAGACTGCTCTCGAGATGGGCCAGCATATCGTCGGTGCTCTCGTAGCCCAGCAGATTCTGGACGAGGCCGTCGAGGTCATAGCCGTAGTAGCCCGCCAGCGTGCTGTAGTAGTTCAGGCACTGGTTGACCTGATAATCCATCACCTGCTGAGGGATGGACTTGAAGGTGGAGTTTTCCAGCAGGTCATCCATGACGGCGGTGTTGAGGTTCGAGGTGTAGAGCTGCTCCTGATAGTAGGCGCGCAGGGCCTCCACGGTGTAGATGTTGTTGGGGGTGCCGAAGTTGTCGGCCACCCAGCTGTCGGTGAGCTCGGGCAGGACGCTTTCGCTGATGTAGTTGAGGGTCACGGTAAAGACGGCTTTCTGGCCGCTGAGCTTCACAGCATTGCCGCTGGCGTCGGTGGAATCGCTGTAGCCGTCGGGGAAGGTGACGTTGACGTCGAAGGTCTCGCCGGGCTTGTGGCCGATGATCTGGTCCTCAAAGCCGTCGATGAAAGAGCCGCTGCCCAGCGTCAGGCTGTAGCCCGTGTAGGTGCCGCCGGTAAAGGCCACGCCGTCCACGGTGCCGGCGTAATCAATGTTGA
>OLXF01001060.1_pt1 | contig 11065 bp, 10 predicted proteins | sample 1673471 | NCBI WGS metagenome assembly OLXF01 (sample SAMEA103958113, study PRJEB25191) | human gut metagenome
ACAAACCGTAGCAAAGTCTGCGGATCTGATTGCTAACGATTGGGTGACCTTCAAGACCCCTACGCTGGAAGCTACTGCAGGAAAGCCGCTGGAGGGCGGCGAGAATGTTTCCACCATTAACGGCGAAAGCCACCAGACATTCCTCGACAAAATCGAGCCCTATTCTTATAACGTCCTCTGCTGCCCCACGGCCGATCCCACCACAGTCAAGTTGTACCAGCAGTTTACCAGCCGACTGCGGGACGAGGTGGGCAGTAAGTTCCAACTGGTAGCTTGGCAGCCTACCACAGCCGACTATGAGGGCATCATCGGTGTCTGGAACAAGGCAACCCACTCCAGCATCTCCAGTGTGCCGGAGCACCTTCTGGTTTATTGGGTGGCCGGGGCAGAGGCCGGCTGCGCGGTGAACAAGTCGCTCACCAACTTCAAGTATGATGGTGAACTGACGCTGGACACCAACTACACCCAGGCAGAGCTGGAGGCCGCTCTGAAGGCGGGCAAGTTCATGTTCCACAACGTGAACGGTGACGTGCGGGTGCTGGAGGACATCAACACCCTGCTCACCCTTTCCGACACTAAGGGCGAGATCTTCCAGAGCAATCAGACCATTCGTGTCTGCGACCAGATCGCCAATGACACCGCTGTGTTGTTCGCTACCAAGTACCTGGGCACTGTTCCCAATGACGCCAGCGGCAGAGCCTCCCTGTGGGGTGACATCACCAAGCTCATCCAGAGCCTGAACGACATCCGGGCGGTGGAGAATTTCGACCCGGAGATCGTGACCTGTGAGCAGGGCGATACCAAGAAGGCGGTGCTCTGCATCGTCAACGGCCTGAACGTGGTGAACGCGATGGCCCAGCTCTATATGAGCGTCATCATCCAGTAAGGGAGGGAGAGAAATGTCTAAGGCGACTATGAACACCCAGGATGCCGTCAGCGCCAACTTCGCGGAGTGCTTCGTCACCATCAACGGAACCCGCTACTCCATGCTGATGGCAAAGGAGTTCGAGGGTAAGGCCACCGTGAACACCAAGGAGGTCTACAAGCTGGGCAACCCGGTGGTGGGCCACAAGGCCCAGACGATGGCGCTGGCCTTTTCCATGACCATCTACAAGTGCACGGAGATTTTCGACACGGTGGTGGAGCAGTTCCTCAAGACCGGCGTAATGCCCACCTTCACGGTGCAGACCTCCAACGACGACCCGGCCACCTCCGTGGGCCGGAGCACCAAGATTTACAACGGCTGCATCCTGGACGGCGACGTGCTGCTCTCCATGTTCAACGCAGAGGGAGACTTCGTGGAGCAGACCATTGAGGGCTACTGCGACAGCTTCACCCGCCCGGAGCAGCACACCAACCCGTCCTATATGTAAGGGCGGCCGGAGACAAGGAGGAAAAATCCAATGAGTAACCTGTCTGCGTTTATGCGCGCCAATGTGCAGCAGATCGAGAACCACAAGTATGTCGCCTCCCCCCGCATTCGGGGGGAGGATGGAAAGCCCGTGGAGTGGGAAATTTGCTGCATTTCCGCTGACGAGTATGCCCGCATCCGGTCTTCGTGCATCCGCCAGGTGCCGGTGCCGGGCAAAAAGAACCAGTTCGCCACCCAGGTCGATACCTACACCTTCCAGGCCAAGGTATGCGCCCGGTGCACGGTATTCCCGGACCTCAACGATGCCGCACTCCAGAACGATTGGGGCGTTGTGAAACCGGAGGAGCTGCTGGGGAAGCTGCTGATCGGCGGCGAGTTCGACGACTATGTGACTGCGGTGTTCCAGCACAACGGCTTCAAGCTCGATGACGAGCTGGTGGAAGAGGCAAAAAACTAATCCTGGACGGTGACCCGGAGGCGAACTACGCTCACTTCTGCTTGCAGAAGTGGGGCTGGGAGCCGTCCAAATTTTTAGACTTGCCTGTTCGGGAGCGGGCCGTGGTAATCGCCTCCATAAACGTCCGCTGCGAGGCGGAACGGAAAAAGGAAGCGGAGCTAAAGCAGAAGGCCAGGAGGAGCCGGGGAAAGAGGCGGTAAGCGGTTGACACTTTCCGGTGCGTCCAGTATGATGTGGGTATACATTCCACAACGGAGGGCGTGTCGGTATGAGCCTATTCAAGCCTAAAATGGACCCGGCCATCAAGGCAAAGGCCGAGCGGCCGGGTGTCCTGGTGTTCGTATCTGTTCCCTGCGTATCCGGCCTGCCGGTGCCAGAAAAGACAATGGCTCAGGTGTACTACTTCGAGGATCATCTTGAAATCGACGCCGGGGGCACGGAGTACAACCTGACCCTCGAAAAAGTACAGGAAATTGCAATCCAAACCCATGTGGAGCAGCAGACCCAAGCGGTGAGCAGCGTAGGGGGTGCCATGCTGGGAGCTGCCATCGCAGGTCCCATCGGGGCCGCCGTCGGAGGAAGAACGAAGGAAAAGAAGATCCAAAGCACGACGTCTTTCCTCGTGGTCTCCTATACCGGAAAAGATGGCGCTCCGGCCTATATCACCTTTGACGCACTCTACACCCCCAAATGTGCGGACATAGTCAAGCTGTTCCAAAAGCGCCCCCGGCAAACGGGAAAAATCGAACTTTAAGTAGCGGCCACTCTCCCAGGTGCGGGAGGGTGGCCCTTTTCATGCCTCAAAAGGTGGTGAAATTATGGCATCTATTCGTTCTCAGATGGTCCTGAATGACGGGATCAGCGGTGTGCTGCGGAAAATCAACACCGCCCTAAATACTACCCTCAATGCTTTTGAGCAGGTCCAGCGGGCCTCCGGGAACGCCGTGGACACGGTCCAGATCCAGGCGGCCAGAGCAGCGCTGGTGGAGGCAAACCGGGAAGTAGACAACATGGCCGAGGGCTACCGACGGGCGGCACAGCAGGAAGAGGTGCTGAACCGGGGGTTGCGAAACGGCGCAAGCGCTGCGGATGGTATGCTGGGCCGGGTCAAAAGCCTTGTGGCGACCCTGGCCGCCGGAGCGGGAGCGAAAGCGGTCCTCGGATTATCCGATCAACTTGCCAGTAGTTCCGCCCGCCTGTCGCTTATTGTTGACGACGGCGGCTCCGTAGACGCGCTGGAGCAGAAAATCATGGCCTCCGCGCAGAGGTCCAGGGCATCCTACTTGGGCACGATGCAGACGATTAGCAAGCTAGGGCTTCAGGCCGGAGATGCGTTTAATAGCAACGACGAACTGATTCGATTTACGGAACTGCTGAATAAGAACTTCGTTATCGGCGGATCGTCTGCAACAGAACAGGCAGCGGCTATGTACCAGCTAACTCAGGCTATGGGCTCGGGACGCCTTCAGGGCGATGAGTACCGTTCTATCATCGAGAATGCGCCCATGCTTGCCGGAGCCATTGAGGACTACATGAGAAATGTGCAGGGAGCAACGGGGGCAATGAAGGACTGGTCCTCGGAGGGCCTTCTGACCGCAGGCGTTATCAAGGCAGCGGTTTTCAACTCCGCTGATGAAGTAGAGGCCCGGTTCCAGCAAATGCCCATGACATGGGGGCAGGTATGGACACAGATGCAGAATAAGGCCATAGCGGCCTTTGACTCGGTCCTTTCCAAGCTAAATCAGGTTGCGAACAGTGAGCGCTTCTCCACTGTGACGGACGGTATCATTTCTGGGCTTGCCGGTATCGCAGCCGTGGCCGGGGTGGTGCTGGACCTCCTGATAAGCGGAGGGGCGCTGGTGGTGGATAACTGGTCCTGGATCAGCCCCATTGTATGGGGGCTGGTGGCCGCTTTCATTGCCTATAACACCGTGGCCCTTATCACAAACGGCATCAACGGGGCTATGGCACTGGCGGAGGGCGTAAAGGCCGCCGCTCTGGCTATGAGCACCGGGGCCACCTTTGCCGCCACAGCGGCCCAATACGGGCTCAATGCGGCCCTGCTGGCGTGCCCTATTACCTGGATAGTGGTCCTCGTCGTCGCCCTTGTGGCGGCCTTCTACGCAGCCGTGGCGGCCATCAACCACTTTGCTGGGACGTCCCTGTCCGCAACAGGAATCGTCATGGGCGCTTTCGCAGTGGCGGGAGCGTTTATTATCAATCTGATTCTGGGCGTGGTGAACTTCGTCATCGGAATTGGAGTGGAGCTCTATAACCTGATTGCCACCTTTGCGAACTTCTTTGCTAATGTGTTCAATGACCCCGTGGGAGCTATCATCAACCTGTTTGCTGGAATGTTCGACTTTATCCTGGGTATCGTCGAAAGCGCCGCCTCGCTCATTGACACCGTGCTGGGGACCGATATGTCCTCGGCGGTGGCCGGTTTCCGAAACACCGTCGCCACGAAGGTGGAGGAGATCGTGGGGGACCAGGTGGAGGTCATGGAGAAGCTCGACGCCTCCGACTATCAGATCCAGCGCATCGAATACGGCGATGCCTGGGCTGCTGGTAATGACCTCGGAAAAGGCATTGAGGATGCCGTGGGCGGGCTGTTCAACTTCGACCTGGGAACCGGCGAGGATTACGGAGCCGGCTTCACGATGGATGACATCGCCAACAATGCAGCCCTCACTGCCGAGAACACCGGGGCCACGGCCGACGCGCTGACGGCCAGTAACGAAGAACTAGCATATCTGCGGGACATCGCCGAGCGTGAGGCAATCAACCGCTTCACCACCGCCGAGGTCCGCATCGATATGACCGGCATGACGAACCGCATCGAAGGCAACGCAGACCTGGACGGCGTGATTTCTGTGCTGACCGACGGCTTTACCGAAGCACTGGTTACGGCGGCAGAGGGGGTGCACACATGAGTTATTCCTGCTACCTCGGCGGGGTGGAGTGGCCCACTCCTGAGAAGCTGCAGCTGAAGATCAAGGGCAAAAATAAAACCCTGGTCCTGCTCAATGAGGGAGAGGTCAACTTCCTGCGGGCCCCCGGCCTTACAGAGCTCGTGGTGCCTTTTGACCTCCCCATGCTCACTGGAACCTATTCCCCGGACTACTATCTGGGCATTCTGGAGAGCTTGAAAACGAACCGGGAAACCACGCAATTCATCCTGGTACGGGCATCCCCTTCCGGCCGGAGTCTCTTTGACACCAACATGAAGGTGAGCGTGGAGGATTACACCATCACCGAGGAAGGGAAGAACGGCCTGGATGTTTCCATCGACGTCAACCTAAAGCAGTGGCGGGACTACGGGACAAAGACCGTGACCGTGGAAACTCCGCAGGACCAGGCGGAGAGCACACCGACGGTGACCGTGGAAAAGGAGCGGGACGAGAGCACTGCTCCAACGGCCAAAACCTACACGGTAAAGGCCGGCGACTCCCTCTGGGCCATTGCGGCCAAATACTATGGCAGCGGGGCCGAGTACAGCAAAATCTACAACGCAAACACGGACAAGGTGAGTAACCCTAACCTAATCTATCCGGGGCAGGTGCTTACCATCCCATGACCTACGAGCTACTGATCCAGCACAACGGGGTCATTATGATGCCCCCCGTAGTGGAAAGTGTGAGCATCGAATGGGAGCGCCAAGGCCAGCCCGGCAAGCTCACCGCCGAAGTGGTAAAGACGCCGAGCCTCAGCTTCCAGGAAGGGGACCCCTGCCGTTTTTCCGTGGACGGTACCCCCTTTTTCTATGGCTTTGTGTTCGAGAAGAGCCGGAAGGGGAGCACGGACGAGATTATCCAAATCACCGTGTACGACCAGCTCTACTACCTGAAGAATAAGGACACCTATGTCTATTCCGGCAAGACGGCGACGGCGGTTCTCCGTATGATCGCCGAGGACTTCCAGCTCAATGTGGGCAGCCTGGAGGACACCGGCTATGTCATTGGGAGCCGGGTGGAAGATAACCACACCCTTTTTGACATTATCCAGAATGCCCTGGACGAAACCCTTAAGGCGACATCCCAGATGTACGTCCTCTATGATGACGTGGGTAAGCTGACGCTGAAAAATATAGGCAGTATGAAGCTGGGGCTGCTCATTGACGAGGAAACGGCCGGGGATTTCGACTACAAGAGCTCCATCGCTTCCCAGACCTACGACAAGGTGAAGCTCTGCTATGAGAACAAGGACACCGGGCAGCGGGAGATCTTCGTCGCCCAGGACAGCGCCAACATCAATCAGTGGGGCGTGCTGCAGTACTATGAAAAGCTGGACAGCACGACCAATGCGAAAGCGATGGCCGACGCGCTGCTGGGGCTCTATAACACCAAAACCCGAACACTCAAGCTGAAGGACGTGCTGGGGGACTGCCGTGTTCGAGCGGGGACCCTCCTGGTCGTCATGCTGGGCCTTGGGGACATCAATCTCTCCAACTACCTCATGGTGGAACAGGTCAAGCACAGCTTCAGCAACGAACAGCACCTTATGGACCTGAATATGCGAGGTGGTACGTTTGTCACTTGACCTGAATGCTCTGGTGCGGGCAGTCAAGAAAGCGGCGGTTGAAGCCGTCCGAGCAGAAAACCCGATGGGCGTATGCCACGGGACCGTGACGGGCATTTCCCCGCTGGAGATCACCACGGACCAGAAGCTGATACTTGGGGAGAAGCAGCTTATCCTCACTAACGCTGTTCGGGACTACACGGTGGAGATGACCGTGGACCACGTAACCGAAGTCATCAGTCACGGGCATTCGGTAACGGACACCTACACCGGCGGCGGCACCGCCCAGCCGGTGGACCATTCGCACCCCTACAAGGGGCGGAAATCCTTCCGTGTGCACCTGGGGCTCAAAATGGGGGAGAAGGTCATCCTGCTGCGCTGTGACGGCGGCCAGCAGTTCGTAGTCCTGGACAGATGGGAGGCACCGTAATGGCAACTTTACCAACTACCGGAGACGACCTCGACCTGGTCTCCTTCGCTGTGGAAACGCAGCCCAGCGACACCTATAAACTGGACATCGAGCACAATCGGGTGCGGAGTATGACAGACGAGCAGGATGCAGTGCGCCAGGCGATCTATCTCATCCTGAATGTCGAGCGCTACGCCTACCCCATCTATCCTCGGAGCTACGGCTCCGAGCTGACCGACTTGATCGGCAAGCCAAAGGACTACGCCATGAGCGAAATCAAGCGCCGGATTACTGAGGCGCTGCTCCAGGATGACCGCATCACCGCTGTGGACAGCTGGGAGTTTGAAACTGGCCGGAATTGGGTGCTGGCCCGGTTTGTGGCCCATACCATATTCGGTGAAGTTGAGGCCGAAAAGGAGGTGGCAATCTGATGTTTGAGAACATGACCTATGAAGCGCTGCTTGCAAGCGCCCTCTCCAGGGTGACCTCCGTGGGGGACAAGCGGACGGGCTCTATGGTGATGAATGGTGTGGCCCCATCTATGGCGGAGCTGGCCCAGCTCTATATTGCGGCTGACTTCGTTTTTCAGGCGACCTACATCGCAACGGCTCCCCGTGAGTACCTGATCCGCCGGGCGGCAGACCGAAACATGGCCCCGTATCCCGCCAGCGCTGCCGTGTTCCGAGCGGAGTTCAATATCGAGGTGCCGGAGGGGACCCGCTTCTCCTGTGAGGACCTGAACTTCGTGGTGACCGCCCGCATGGACACGGAGTACGACACGGGGACCGGTCTCAGCCACCAGGTCACCTGTGAGACCGCCGGGGCGGCCGCCAACGATTACAGCGGCCCTCTGATCCCGGTGGAGTATGTGCAGGGGCTCACCCGTGCGGAGCTCGTGGAGCTGCTGATCCCCGGAGACGACGAAGAGGAAACCGAGGCATTCCGGCAGCGGGTCCTGGATAGCTTTCAGTCGCAAGCATTCGGCGGGAACCAGGCGGACTACCGGGAAAAGGTGCTGGCGATGGACGGCGTAGGGGCCGTCAAGGTCCATGCTGCGTGGAATGCTGACGTATCCCCCTCGGCGCTTGTCCCTGGAGAAGCCGTGGACACCTGGTACACCGGCGTCATCAGTTCCCTGGAAGAGCCGGTAGCCGACTGGCTGACGGCGGTTTATACGGCGGCCAAGAACAAGAAGCTCACCGTGGGTGGAACCGTCAAGCTGGTAATCCTGGCCTCGGACTACGGGGCCCCATCTCACACGCTGATTGAAGAAATCCAGACCGCCATCGACCCGGTGCAGAACGCCGGGGAGGGCTTGGGGCTTGCCCCCATCGGGCACGTCGTCACGGTGGCTGGTGTCACGGCGGAGACCGTGAATATCGAGCTGCACTTGACCTACGCCTCCGGGTGGAATTGGGATTCGACAAAGAGCTACGTGGAAGCCGTCATAGACGATTATTTTGAAGAGCTGGCCCGCAGCTGGGCGAGCTCTGATTTTTTGACTGTCCGCATCTCCCAGATCGAGAGCCGTATCCTCTCCGAGTGCTCTACCATGATAACCGACATCGGGGGCACGAAGATCGACGGGAAAGAGAGCAACCTTGCCATGGACCCGGACAGCATTCCCGCCAGGGGGGTGGTATCCGATGGATAGGAGGCTTTTGGACTACTTGCCCCCGGTGCTGCGGGAGGTTCTGGAGTTCCAGACCATCAATGCAGCCAATGAGCCGGAAATCGCGGTGGCCTGGGATGCGGCAGCGCTACTGCTGGCAAATCAGTTTCTGGAGACCGCTGACGAGAGTGGGGTGGCCGTGTGGGAGCGGGAGCTTAAAATCTACCCCAAAGACACCGACACCCTGGAGGTCCGCAAGGCCCGTATAAAGGCTATGTGGAACCTGGAGCTCCCTTATACCGTACCCTGGCTCCGAAACTGGCTGACGGGCCTCTGTGGGCCGACAGGGTACGAGCTCACGGTGTCGGACTACACCGTGGACATCCAGCTCGACTACAACGCGCTCCCCGACGCAAACAGCCTGGCGGGCGAAATCCTGGATATGCTGCTGGCGGTCAAGCCCTGCAATATGCTGGTGCTTATGACCGCTTTTCTGCAGTCTTACGGGACCATCTCCCACGGGGCATTCACGGAACAGTCCAGCTATATGGAAATCTGGCCCCACATTGTTAACGAGCTGGAGAGCACCGGCGGCGTGATGATTGCGGGCCCGCTGGAATACAGCACAGTCCTTGAAATCCACCCGGCAGAATAGGAGGAAAGAGAAATGCCCGAAAAAACCTATGGCACCGTAATCACCAGCAGCGGGGCAGCCCTGATTGCGGCGTGTATCCTGAACGGCACGAAGCTCCCCATCACGGACGCCGCCGTGGGCGATGGCGACGGGGCCTACTACCAGCCCACTGTGGACCAGATGGAGCTGAAGAACAAAAAGTGGGAGGGCGAGATCGCCAGCGCCACCATCAGCACCACCACCGCCAACATGATCGATGTAAAAATTATCGTCCCGGCAGACGTGGGCGGCTTCATCGTCCGAGAGGCCGCTATTTACTCCGATGACGGAACGATGGTCGCCGTATGCAACACCCCCGACACGGAGAAGGTGGCAATCGATGAGGGCGTGTCCGGCAAGCTGACCCTGCTCATGCACCTTATCGTGGCGGACACCTCCGTCCTACAGTTCGTCATCAACCCGTCCCTGGACACGGTCAGTGAAGATGACCTGGCGGCGGCCATCGACGCCCACAACGAGGACCCGGAGGCGCACCCGGACATCATCGAGCGGATCGACGCCATTACTCATACCATCAGCACGGTCCCCACACAGAGCGGCAGCCTGACCTATACTGGCTCCCCGCAGAGCCCCACGTGGAACGGCTACAACCCAGACACTCTCACCCTTGGCGGTGTCACCCAGGGGACCGACGCCGGGACCTACGAGGCCACGTTTACCCCCAAGGCTGGCTACACCTGGGACGGAGAAGATACCTCCGCCAAGACGGTGCAGTGGACCATTGGACGAGCCACGGTGGCGGCTATCCCCACGCAGAGCGGCAGCTTGACCTATGACGGCGGCTCCAAGACCCCGACCTGGGACGGCTACGACAGCGCCAAGCTGACCCTGGGCGGCACTACGAGCGGGACCAATGCTGGCAGCTATAACGCTACCTTTACTCCGACCAAGAATTATCAGTGGTTTGATGGCTCTACTGCGGCCAAGGACGCCGCATGGTCCATCGGGCGAGCTACGGTTGCGACAGCGCCCACCCAAAGCGGGTCCCTGACCTACACCGGCTCCGTCCTGACTCCGCAGTGGAGCAACTATGATCCAGCCAAGCTGACGCTGGGTGGGGAGAGTAGCGGCGTGAACGCTGGCAGCTATAATGCTACATTCACGCCGACAGGGAATTATCAGTGGTCTGGCGGCGGTACAGGTCCGCAGACGGTACAGTGGACTATCGGGAAGGCTGCCGGAAGCCTATCCCTCAACCCACAGACCCTGACGTTGAACTCCGCTACCAAGAGCGGGACTATCACCGCCGTCCGGGCGGGTGACGGAACTGTTACGGCGGAATCCAATGCCACCGGCGTGGCCTCTGTGAGCGTGTCCGGCAATACCGTCACCGTGACCGGAAAATCCTATGGCACTGCCGTTATCACCGTCCATGTGGCTGCCGGGACGAACTACACGGCCCCCGCCCCCAAGACCTGTAACGTGACCGTGAATGTATTCGATGATTCACTGAGTGCCAACACCTGGGCGGCGATCCGTGCGGCCAGTGACGCCAACGAAGCGGCCAACGTGTGGAGCGTGGGAGACACCAAGCCCATCAACCTCAACGGCACTGTGGGGACCCTGGCGCTCAGTAACCTGCAGGTCGACGCATTCATTGTCGGCTTTAACCACAATGCCAGCCGGGAGGGTAGCAACCGCATCCATTGGGCCATCGGCAAGATCAGCGGCACCCAGGTCGCGCTGTGTGACAGCAACTACAACAGCGGCTATACGGACGGCCGAAAGGCATTCAATACCAACCACTGGGGGAACTACAACTACGGCGGATGGAAGGGCTGCGACGCCAGGTATGACATCCTGGGCAGCACTAACAAGCAGCCCAGCGGCTACGGCAGTTCGTCAAGCTCCGGCCGGGTGGGCTACGATCCACAGAGCTACGACATCGTGAACAGCCCCGTGGCGAACACGCTGATGGCGGCGCTACCCAAGGACCTCCGGCAAGTAATGAAGTCAGTGACCAAGTTTACGGACAACGTAGCGGGGGGAACTGGCGACGTGGC
>OLXF01001063.1_pt1 | contig 11044 bp, 6 predicted proteins | sample 1673471 | NCBI WGS metagenome assembly OLXF01 (sample SAMEA103958113, study PRJEB25191) | human gut metagenome
ACGCATTCGTCTCCTCCTTTCCGAAATGAACCGGGGAGTATACGAAAAAGAAACTGAAATAAACCTCTCCCTGCTGGCAGCTCTGGCAGGCGAGAGCATTCTGCTCCTGGGACCTCCGGGAGTAGCCAAGTCAATGGTAGCCAGGCGGCTAAAGTCGGCTTTTACAGATGCCCGTGCCTTTGAATACCTGATGTCCCGCTTCTCTACGCCCGACGAGATTTTCGGTCCTGTCAGCATTAGCCGACTGAAAGAATCCGACAAGTATGAACGTGCCATCGACGGCTATCTGCCCACAGCCGATGTCGTGTTTCTGGACGAAATATGGAAAGCAGGCCCTGCCATACAGAACACTCTGCTGACCGTCATCAACGAGAAACTTTTCCGCAACGGCGACAAGGAACTGCATCTCCCCCTCAAACTGCTCGTAGCTGCCAGTAACGAACTGCCCGCTCAAGGCGAGGGACTGGAAGCCCTATGGGACCGCTTCCTTATCCGCATTCTCTGCACCTGCGTCAAGCAGGAAGAGTCTTTCTACAAAATGCTGCTGGACGATTCTGCCGACCATCCGGAAACGACTGCCTGCGAATGGCAAATCTCCGACCGCGAGTATGCCGAATGGCAAGCTGAGATACGCCGCGTAACCTTGCCTCTCGATGTTCTTTCCTGCATCACAGCCATTCGCCACGGACTGACAAGCGTAGAGATGCAAGACTCCGACCTGCGCCGCAATGTCTACGTCAGCGACCGCCGCTGGAAGAACATCGTGAAGCTGCTCAAGACCTCCGCCTTCGTCCACGGCCGCACGGAAGTCTCCATGACCGACCTGCTTCCCGTCTACCACTGCCTATGGAGTGAGCCTGATGAGAGCGTTGCCATCCGTGACATCGTTATCCGTGCCTTATTCGTGTCCCACACAAAACAGATTGCTGGTATCGCCTCCTCGCTGAAATCCGATTTGAAAGTCAGCCGTGTGCGCGAAGCCCTCGACAAAGCCCGCCTTGCCGGCGACCGTAGGGACGATGACCTGCTGATAACGGAACACTTCTACTACCAGGTGGAGAAACATGGTACGGGCAACACCTACATCTTTATCGTGGACTACAAAAATCTGAAGGAGTACAGCGCCAAAGATGCCCCCACCTTGGGTGTAATGTATGCCGACCCCCTCAATCCCAAGCGTACAATCATCCGCGCCTTTGCCGACACCGGCGCCGTGAAAGAGGAAGGCACCGAACGCGTCACCCTCTACCGCGACGACAAGCATCTCTACATCAACGGTGTGCGCTTCCCCATGCGGCGTCTGCAACGAGGTGAGGAGCAACAACTCTGGCTGGGAAACCTCTCCGTCACCGACCGTGACTACGAGACGGAACTGGACGCCGCCGCCACCAGCATAGACCGCCTGGTAAGAGATTTGTCCGACAACCTTTTCGTCTCCGAAGAAGACAAAAAGAGCGTAGCTCAATACGTCTCCATCGTCCGCAAGGAAATAGCCTGGGCGCGTGTGGACATGCGCAAACTGAGATATGGAGACGAATAATCCTCCAGTAACCAAGAAGAAGATGAACACCACCGTCACCCGATATGACACCGCCTTCTATGTGCAGGCACTGGACCGTTTCGTTGCCACCGGAGAGTGCGCAGAGACGGATACCGAGCCCTTGTATGCCTATCTACTCTCTGTGATGAACGACTCCATGGTCAAGGTGCAGGTGCTGGGCGATGAGGTCTGTGCACGTATCTTTTACGACACCATGATTCAGTTCATCCAATTGAACTTGGAGAAGGAGAGGTACCACCTCCGGAAAAGCCAGTCGGAACGGACCGGGATGAAGCTCGTGCTGGAATGGTCCATGGCAAAGCGGAAAGACGGCTGGCAAGCCTTGCTCCAGCAGATTTCCGACAAATACCGGGAGTACGGCTTCGACTCCCGTTTCTACCGCAGCCACTTCGGTACAGAAGGAGGATATGCGGACGATGAAGTCTGGGAGAAAATGGTGGACGACTGGGAAGACGCCTTCCAACTGAAGATGCACGAAGAAAAGGAGAAAGAGATTGCTTTCCGCAAAGATGCCCTCGAGCGCAGGCTCCGTTCCAATCTGAAAGACATCCCCGAGTACATCCGCCAGAACCGGGTGGATAAGGACGAATTCTTCCAGACCTGGGGCATGATGAGCGGCTTGTGGAATACTGTCGACTTTGAGCGTATACGGAAAATCGTGCGCATCCAGCGCTCTTGCCCCGAGATAGTGAAAGTGGCCCGCAAGATGGGGCGTATGGCAGACGACGAAGGACGTGAGCAAATCCGCGTTGCCGAGGGAAACGTCTACAAAATGGAGCACTCCTCCAAATGTGACATCCTGGGCATCAGTACCGGCAACGACCTCAATACCCTGCTTCCCATTGAGCTTGCCCATTCCGCTGACAGTGAACTGGAAGATTTGTTCGTCTACAAATACCTTACTCGCAAGCTCCAGACCTTCCGTTATAAATCGGAAATCATGCAGCCTGCCCGGCGCATCGAAACCAAGCCTGCCCGTCCCAAAGGTCCGATGATTGTCTGTCTAGACACCTCGGGAAGCATGGCTGGCAAGCCGGAGAAGATTGCCCACTCCCTGCTGATAAAGCTCCTGGAGATAGCCGACCGTCAACGGCGGAACTGCTTTCTGATAGCCTTTTCCGTCTCCATTCATCCGATTGACGTAAGGAAAGAGCGGGCAAGGCTGCTCGAATTCTTCTCAAAGACAGCTTGCGGGGATACAGATGCCACCCGTATGCTGGAAGCCACGTTCCGCCTGCTCAAAGAAGGCAAGGAGTATATGAATGCCGATGTGCTTTGGGTCAGCGACTTCAAGATTCCTCACTCTTCACCTGCCTTTATGGAGGAGATTCGTCGCTGTCGGGAAGCCGGTACACACTTCTACGGTCTGCAGATTGGCATCACGGACAATGAGTGGACGCCGTTCTTCGACCGCATCTATCGGGCGGAATACACCCCTTTGCGGAATTACTGAAATAAGGTTTGCCCTGAAAGCGTGCTTATTGAAAGCTATATTTCAGCAGTAAATATCCGCCTGCCACTTGCAATTCCATTCCCGGCACACCGATACGGAAATCTTGTACAGCCCGGAAGAAGCTGCCCACCATGGCCCATTCTCCCAAAGTACCTGCTACCTGATAGAAAAGAACTACTGCCAGCAGGATAGGCAGGGAAATGCGCTGGAAACGGTGTGCTGCCCAGCCCGCCGCCACAGCCAGTAATACAGACTTCAACAGAATGGCGGGAAGTGCTGCGGGAAGTGGCATTCCGAATAGCAGGGAGTTGAGGACGGGCGACAGGACGGCTGTCAGCAACCCCACTTTCCATCCGAATTTATAAGCGCCCACCAGCGTGAAGAAATAGATTGGCAGCCAGGTTATCCCTCCCTGGGGAATGAGATGAAAGAGCTGGGGAAGAGCCAGATTGCCAAGAATGAATAGCGAGGCTGCCAGATACGTCTTCACATTATTGTAATCCAGCGAGTAGAGTTTAACTGTTTTTGTTTCCATGTAGTTGTAATGTATTAAAAGTTGATATTTACGCCTCCCATCACCGTAGCTTTCGGCATGGGGAAGCCTGCATTGATTTCATAGCGTTGTGCCAGCAGGTTTTCACCCTTGACGAAGACGTCGGCAAAACTGCACAGACGGTAGTTGGCACGCAGGTTCCAGAGTACGAAGCTTTCCTGCTTCTCCTTACCCGGGGTGACCGAGGTATGGAGACCCTTCACGTATTGTATACCGGTAGACAGGCCCCAACGTCCTTGCGTAAAGTCCGCACCGGCATAGAGTTTGTGCTCGGGAGCCGCCAGTACCGGATTCTCCATGTGCAGCCAGCTATAATTGGCATTCATCTGCCAGTGGCGGTTGATGCGGTATCCGAGGTTGGTTTCCACACCCCAGTTCTCTATCTCGCCGGAGTTGACGTTCTTGCGCAGGGCAGGGTCCGTCATGATGATGTTGTCCCCGTTGATGTAGTAGAGGTTCACCCCATAGGACATGGGCCCTCCCAAAAGCTGCCCCGTAAAGGAGAGTTCATAGTTCATCAGGCTCTCCGCTTTCAAATCGGGGTTCTGTGGAGGGAACATGTACATCTCCCGGATGGTGGGGTTACGGAATCCTTTGCTCACCATTGCTTTCAGTTCTGCCTGCCGCGGCAGATGGAAAGCCAGTCCCCCTTGGGGAATCCATTCCGTGCCTACGTGCGAATGGTGGTCTATGCGGACACCGGCGTCCAGTGAAAGCCAACTGTTGATGTCCTGCCTGAAATCCACATAGCCTGCAAATTCATCCATCTGCTTGTCCACGCCGGGGATGCGGTCACCAATCTGCTGTCCGGGTTTTGCCTCGTCGATGGCGACAACCTTGTTCCAGGACTCTCCGCCGAAGTGCTGGTAATCGAAACCTACGGTCAGGCGGTTACCGGTGAAGAGCGTGGCGCTTTGATACCACGATATGCCCAGCATCCGGTCCTTGGAGTTGAAGTGCGACTTCTGGGGCTCTTCTCCGGGGTGGTAGCCGTCGTTAATCCTGTGCCGGCCCCAGTTGTAGAAGAAGCTCACGGCGCCGGAAGTGCGGTCGTAACGATTTTCCAGTGCGAAGGAGGTCATGCCGCGTGTGATGCGCGAGTCGTTGTCTATATACGGATTGTCGGCTTCGCCGGGATTGGAGGCGTTGAAGCGGGTGATGTTCACGTCGCCCCACAGCTTCCAGGTGTCGCTGAAGTCGTATCCCAGTTTGGCATAGCCGCCATACTGCTCAAACTCCATGTCGTCACGGTGTCCGTCGGTACGGTTGTACGAGCCGGTCACCACGCTGCTGAAACGCCCTTTCCTCACGCGGTTGGAGACTTCCGTCTGCAGGGTATTGTAGGAACCGTATCCTATCTGCGCATTGGTTTTCACCCCGTCCTCCTGCATCTTGCGGGTGACGATGTTGATAACCCCGCCCATTGCATTGGACCCATAGAGGACGGAGGCGGGACCGCGCAGCACTTCCACCCGTTCGGCCATCATGCTCTGGTAGGCGTCGGCGATGGGATGCCCCATCAGGCCCATGTATTGCGGATGTCCGTCTATCAGCACCAGCAGGCTGGTCGTAGGTCCTCCGGCGGCATTCACCCCGGCGCCTATGCCGCGCAGGCTCATGCCTCCTGCGGCTCCCGTGGATACGCCGTAGCCCATGATGCCGCGGCTTGTGGTGAAAAGTCCGGGCACCTGCTCGGTCAGTGTAGGCAGGATGGAGGGCTGGTAGGTCTGTTCCAGTTGCTGGCGGCCCACTACGGAGATGGTCATTGGCAGGTGGCGGATGTCTGTTTCATTTCTCGTCCCGGTCACTACGACTTCATCAAGCTTGTAGCTTTTCAGCCGGAGGCTGTCGGCAGGTGCGGACAGCATACTACCCGGAAGGGCGATACTTATTAAAATTGCGGTTAAAATCTTTTTATTCATCGTTTATCTATGGTTCTTTTTGCAAAGTTATACAAAAAGAAGAATCTGTATATGATTGGTAATCCTTAAAATGGACAACCAGGGTTGAAGGTAAGTCCGTTAAAGGGTTTCCTGCTTCAGCGCTTCCACAAATCGGTCTATCTCCTGCAGTTTCGCCGGGATGTCGATGCCTTGCGGACAGTGCGGGTTGCATTGGCCGCAACCGGTGCAGCGGTTGGCTTGGCGGAGACGGGGAACACTGCGGTCATAGCCTATCAGGAAGGCGCGGCGTGCCTCGCGGTAATTCTCGTCCTGGCTGTTCTGCGGCACGTTGCCCTCGTTGATGCAGCGGTTGTAGTGCAGCAGGATGGCTGGAATATCCAGCCCATAGGGGCACGGCATACAGTATTTGCAGTCGTTGCACGGCACGGTGGGGTATTGCAGCATTCGCTGGGCGGTATCTTCCAGTAGGGTAAACTCCTCTTCCGTACATGGAACAAGCGGGGAGAAGGTACGCAGGTTGTCTTGCAGATGCTCCATGTACGTCATTCCGCTCAGTACGGTCAGCACATCGGGGAAAGTACCTGCAAATCGGAAGGCCCAGGAAGCCACGCTCTCCTGCGGGCGGCGTTGTTTCAGACGTGCCATCAAGTGGTCGTTTAGGCGGGATAGGCGTCCGCCCAGCAACGGCTCCATGATAACGGCGGGAATGTTGCGCTTCACCAGCTCGGCATATAGGTATTCGGCATCCGTGTTGCGGGTATTCACTTCTTTGGCATGCCGCCAGTCTACGTAGTTCAGTTGGATTTGTACGAAGTTCCATTTCAGTTCGTCATGGCGAGAGAGCAGGTAGTCAAAGACTTCGATATCTCCATGATAGGAGAATCCGAGGTTGCGAATACGTCCGGCTTCGCGCTCTTTCAGCAGGAAGTCCAGCATGCCATTGTCCAGATAGCGGGAACGGAGGGCTTCCATGCCGCCCATGCCGATGCCGTGCAGCAGGAGGTAGTCGATGTAGTCCACTTGCAGGTCGCGGAAGGAGCGGTGATACATGGCAAGGGACTCTTCGCGGCTGTGCGTGCTGGGACTGAAGTTGGACAGCTTTGTGGCAAGGAAGAATTTCTCCCGTGGATGGCGTTTTAAGGCAATGCCTGTGGCGCGCTCCGACAGACCTTGCACATAGGCGGGAGAGGTGTCGAAATAGTTCACTCCGTGAGCAATGGCATAGTCTATCAGGTCGTTCACGGCTTCCTGGTCTATTTCGTCTCCATTCCCATCGGCGCGTTTCCGGGTGGGCCATCGCATGCATCCGTATCCCAGCAGAGAAACCCGGTCGCCCGTGTTGGGATTGGTACGGTAGGTCATCTTGTCGGTTGGTATCTCGCCCAGCGCGGCCGATTTGCTCTCCCCGTTGTTCTTGTTGCCCGAACAGCCGTACAGGGCTGCTGCCGAGGCAAGCGTTCCTGCACCGGCGAGTTTGAAGAAATCGCGGCGGTTTATCTTGTTCTTATTGTCTTCTTTCATTGTGATAGGACTGAAATTATAAATGGATATTTGGATGATAAAGCTGCTTCAGATAGTTCTGTGCATCACATGGCCTTCCACATAAATGGCACTGAACGGACGCGACGGACAAAGGTTCTCGCATGCTCCGCATCCGATACAGCGTTCGGCGTTGACTACCGGTATCTTGATGGAGGCTTCGTCTTCCGGGTCTGAAGGAACCATCTGTATGGCACCGGCCGGACAATGGCGGGCACAGTTCCCGCATTCCATCTTGTCTGTGATGCAGATGCAATTCTCCTTAATCCATACGGCATGACCGATTTGGACGGCCGATTTCTCGGCGAGGCTTGTCAGATGGATGGCATCGGTAGGACACACCTCCGCACACTTGGCACATTCGGGGCGGCAGTAACCGCGTTCGTAGGACATTTCCGGCTGCATCAGTTTTGTCAAGTCCGAAGAAGGACGGAGCACTTGGTTGGGGCATACCGATACGCAGAGCTGGCAGGCTGTGCAGTGTTGTGCAAAGTGGCGGGCGCTCAGTGAGCCCGGAGGAGTGATGGGAGTGGCGTGCTCGGGGATTTTTTTGTCCTCGATGACAGCCAGTCCACCGTCCACTTTCTTCTCCTGCGCCTTGAGGGCTGCCGTAGCAGCAAACACGGCAGTTGTAGAGAGAAATGCGCGGCGGGCGTCGTTTACCTGCTCCGGTGCCACGGAGGTTTCCTGGGAGACCGCAGCGGAGGCCGGCTTGCGGCGTGTGTAAGTGACGGCACCTTTCCTGCACTTGTTGATACAGTCCATACATGCCACGCAACGGCTGTAATCTATCTCGTGTGTCTTGATGTTGATGCACGATGCCTTGCAGTTGCGGGCACAAAGTCCGCAACTGCTGCACTTCTTTGTGTCAATCACCGGTTTCAGCAAGGAATACTTCGAGAGGAAGCCAAGCACTGTACCTACCGGACAGATGGTGTTGCAATAGGTACGTCCGCCCCACCATGTCAGCACGATGAGGACCACCAGAGTGACTGTGGCAATCAGCAGGGTAGGGAGACTCTTCATCCATACATCCGTTTCATAGAAGGCATAGCTGTCAGCACGTTCGGCCAGGTAAGCCAGTCCGTTGTTTGCCCATTGGTAGAGCGGGGAGAAAAGGCTGGAAACGATGCGCCCGTATGAGCTGTAAGGGGCCAGTAGCACGACAAAAGAGTTCAGTCCGCCGATAATGGCAAGTACGAATACTCCCAGCACACCGTAGCGTAGCCATTTCAGTGCAGGCGAGTAGCGGAAACGGTTCTTCTTCCGTTTGGCGGAGAGCCAGGAAACAATGTCCTGGAATACTCCCAACGGGCAGATGACGGAGCAGTAGATGCGTCCGAATACCAAGGTCAGCACTGCAAGAAACAGTACTACACCGATGTTCAGTGCCAGCACGGCCGGCAGGAATTGTATTTTCGCCATCCATCCGAACCAGGCATGCAGTGTTCCCGTGAAGTCGAGGAACAACAGCGTGATGAGTGCGAAGAAGATGACGGCAAGGGTCAGTCTGATGGTACGTAGCATAAATGTATTGTATAGCGATTAGTATTCGTTCTTTATACCTTTTTCCCCATCTCGTAGGCTTCGTGCATGGAAGGCTTGTCGTTTATCTCGCCCACCTTCCAGGCACCCACGCCATAAATGGTGCCGCATTCTTTGGGCTCTTCCAGGCAGTCGAGGAAGCCACGGAAACCATCGATGGTACGCTCCATCATGGGGACACTTTCTTCGGCGGCGGCGATGATGAAGTAGAACTCCTTGTCCTTTATTTCAAGGTAGCGTGCGCAACAACGGTCAATCAGTGTCTTCATCTGCGCGCTCATGGTGTAGAAGTAGACGGGGGTTGCCATGACGATGACGTCGGCGGCAATCATCTTTTCCACCACTTCGGCGGCATCGTCCTTTTGCGGGCAGGGTTTGCCGTACATGCTGCATACGCTGCATCCCGTGCAGTAGTTGATGTGCTTGTCTTTCAGGAAAATCTTTTCTACTTGATGTCCGGCCTCTGCGGCACCGCGCATGAATTCATTGCACAAGAGGTCGGAGTTTCCATTCCTGCGGGGACTGGAGGAGAGGATTAATACTTTTTTGCTCATATTCGTTGTTCGTTAGTTAGTAAATGATTACGTGCTACAAAAATAGGCCGGTTTTATGAGAACGGCAGTATACAAATTACGGTTGTTGTTACCTAAATTACTGATTCATTCCAAAAGTATCTCCCGTTCGATGCCGGTGTCTTTCAGAAATTCCCGGTCGTGGCTGATGGCAATTACGGTGCCGGCGTAGTTGCGTATCGTTGCCGTTATTATTTCTATGCTCTCGATGTCCAGATTGTTGGTGGGTTCGTCCAAAATGAACATGTCCGGGGTGTTGTCGGCAATCATCAGGCAGCAGAAGGAAAGACGCATCTTTTCGCCGCCACTCAGTTTGCTGCACGGCTTGTTCCACACGTCGCGGGGAAAGAGATAGCGGTTGAGGATGGTTTTCACTTCATGTTCCGGCAGGTGGCGGTGGTTGAAGGCTTCTGCTTGTTGGAGTACGCTGCGCTCATTACGGACGAGGGAGTATTCCTGGTCCAGATAGACGGAGGTGAAGCCGGCACGCTCCATCACTCCGTCGGTGGGGTGCAATTCGCCCATGATGAGTTTCAGCAGGGTTGTTTTTCCACTGCCGTTTTTTCCTTTCAGGCTGAGGCGGTCGCCGCTTCTTAGCTGAAAGGTGAGAGGAGAAGCCCAGAGGCTCTTTGCAGTCGTCTCCGTGTGGGGTGTTTCTGCGGGGGAGGCTGTATGGTTGGGATAATGGAAGTTGACGTCCCTTGCCGTAACCAGAATCTTGCCCGTATGCAGATGGGAGGCGTTGAAGTCTGTTTTCAGCTTGTCCGTCTGCGACAGTGAACTTTTGATACCTGCCATTTCCGTCTGCAGCTTTTCCGCTTTCTCCGCATGTATGCTGCTGAGTCTGCTACTGCTGTTTTCCGCATTGTTTTTCAGTGCTCCCATCATGATGCGGGGAATCCCCTTTTTAATGGAGTTTTTTTCTCCCCGCACATTCTGTTTGGCCTTCCGTTCTTCTACTTCGCGTGCCACTTTGCGTGCAAGGCGCAGGGCTTTCTGCTTCTCTTCCAGTTGTTGGGTGAGGGCGTTTTGTTGCAGGGTCTTCTGTTTTTTGTAGAAGTCGTAGTTTCCGCTGTAATACGTCAATCCCTGGGAGGAGAGTTCGCAGATGGCAGGCAACTGATTCAGTAGCGTGCGGTCGTGACTGATGACGAGCACGGTAGCCGATGTCCGTCGTATCAAGTTATACAGACGTTCCCGTCCATCCGCGTCCAGATAGTTGGTCGGTTCGTCCAGCAGGATGGCTGTTGGGTTGTGCAACTCCATGCCTGCCAGGAAGATGCGGGTCTTTTCGCCGCCGCTAAGTCCTTCCATCGGACGGGAGAGTGGGATACCGTCCAGTCCCCAGCTGTCGAGAGAAGCCTGGGCGCGTTCTTCCACGTTCCAGTCATCATTGAGCGTATTGAAGTGCTTTTCGGTAGCGTCACCGCTTAGGATGGCATGCAGGGCAGATAGCTTGTGACTGATTCCCAAAGCTTGTGCTATTGTCTGCCGGTCGTATTGTCCGAAGTGCTGGGGCACGTAGTACAGATGTTCGGGGCGTAGCACCGTTCCCGAACTTGGTGACAAGTCTCCTGCCAAAATGCGCATGAGGGTAGACTTGCCGCAACCGTTATTTCCGGTCAGGGCTATTTTATCTCCGGAGTTGATACTCAAGTGGATGTGTGAAAACAAGATTTCTTTATCCGTATGGATATAGCTAAGGTCTTTAATGATAAAGCTCATAAGTTTCTACTGTGTTTTTAGAAGTAAGAATGATAGGGGAGATGCAAGCATTCCCCGAAATTGAAATTCTCGAAGGGGAGGGGTACGGACAAACACAGCATTGGCTAAACATCTATATAGGTGATGCTCAGCGTTCAGTCTGAAAAAGCATGTTGATAGTGATGTTTACCGAAACGTGTTGTCTTTAGTCGG
>OLXF01001068.1_pt1 | contig 11021 bp, 8 predicted proteins | sample 1673471 | NCBI WGS metagenome assembly OLXF01 (sample SAMEA103958113, study PRJEB25191) | human gut metagenome
CGTTTTGCGAGGAGCTCATGGAGAAGGCCGGCGTTGTGGTGACGCCGGGCGCGAGCTTTGGTCCTTCGGGCGAGGGGCACGTGCGCATGGCGCTGGTCCTGCCGCCTGATCAGATTGCTTTGGGTGTCGAGGCCATTCGCGAGGCGGGCCTGTATTAGAAAGGTATTTCGGCTCGTCAATAGCTCGAAACCGATTTCGTGCAGTTATTTTACGAATTCTGCAAATAATTTCGGCAAACGGTCGATATTTGGCTGCGAATAGGAGCATAATCAAAGTCCCGATTGGATTTATTGGGATTACGGCAAGCCGCTCGGGTCGTTCCCGGGCGGCTTGTTTGTGGAGAGAGATGGGAGTTTCTAATGGTTAACGAGAAGAAGGTCGCTATTGTCGGCTGCGGTTTCGTTGGTTCGTCTTCGGCGTTCGCGCTCATGCAGAGTGGTCTGTTCTCCGAGATGGTCCTCATCGACGTGGACAAAAACCGTGCCGAGGGTGAGGCCCTGGATATCGCGCACGGCATGACGTTTGCCGAGCCGATGAAGATCTACGCCGGCGATTATTCCGATGTCGCCGACGCCGCCATGATCGTCGTCACCGCTGGCGCTGCCCAGAAGCCCGGTGAGACCCGCCTGGACCTGGTCAACAAGAACGTCAACATCTTTAAGTCTATTATCCCCGAGATTAAGAAGTCCGGCTTCGACGGCATTCTGCTCATCGTCTCCAACCCGGTCGATGTGCTGACGTATGTGTTCCACAAAATCTCCGGCGTTCCCGAAAGCCACATCATCGGCTCCGGCACCATCCTCGACACCAGCCGCCTGCAGTCAACGCTTGCCAAGCGCTTCTGCATCAGCCCGAAGAACGTGCATGCGCATGTCTACGGTGAGCACGGCGATTCCTCCTTCGTCCCCTGGAGCCTTGTCCACATTGCAAACAATCACATTGATTCTTATAAAGAGCATTCTCCCGACTGCGACCGCATTAAATGGGACCAGAACTATGAGGAGATTGAACAGTTCGTCAAAACCTCCGGCGCACAGGTCATCAAGAACAAGGGCGCAACGTTCTATGCCGTTGCGATGTCGGTCTGTCATCTGTGCAAGTGTGTGCAGAGTACCGCCGGAACGGCTGTGACTGTCTCGACCATGATGCACGGCGAATACGGCGTATCCGATGTGTGCCTGTCTACGCTCGTGCTGGTTGACAATCAGGGCGTACGCGGCAAGATCCTCAACCAGCTGACCGACGGCGAGGTTGACAAGCTTCGCGCCAGCGCAGATAAGCTGAAGGAAGTTATTCATCAGGTCGAGATTTGATAATAGAAGGAGAAAAAACAATGGAATATCGCGTCGAACACGATTCCATGGGTGAGGTTCGCGTCCCGGCAGACAAATACTGGGGCGCACAGACCGAGCGCAGCCACAACAACTTCCCCATCGGTGTCGGCATCGAGACGATGCCCGCCGAGATCGTCCATGCCTTCGGCATTCTCAAAAAGGCTGCTGCGCGCGCCAACCGCGCCCTGCGTCCTGAGAAAATGACCGAAGAAAAGCTTGCCGCCATTGAACAGGCGGCGGACGAGGTCATTTCCGGCCAGCTTCTGGACAATTTCCCGCTCGTCGTCTGGCAGACCGGCTCCGGCACGCAGTCCAACATGAACAGCAACGAGGTCATTGCCAACCGCGGCAATGAGATCGCGGGCAGAAAGCTTCTGCACCCGAACGATGATATCAACATGTCTCAGTCGTCCAACGACACATTCCCGACCGCGATGCACATCGCGGCGGTCTGTGCGATTGAGGACAAGGTCATCCCTGCCATCGACACGCTGACAGCAACATTCCGCCGTCTGGAGGAAGAAAATGCAGGCATTGTCAAGTCCGGCCGGACGCATCTGCAGGACGCCACGCCCATCTCCTTCCCGCAGGAAATTTCCGGCTGGAGATCGAGTCTGGAACGGGATAAGGAACTGCTGCTTCTGGCCGTGAAGCCCCTGAAGGAACTGGCGCTCGGCGGCACCGCCGTCGGCACGGGCCTCAACACGCCGAAGGGCTTCGATACAGCGGTCGCCGCTGAAATTGCGAAGCTGACAGGTAAGGACTTCAAAACGGCAGAGAATAAATTCCACGCGCTGACCAGCAAGGACGAGATCGTCTTTGCACACGGCGCTTTGAAGGCGCTGGCCGCCGATATGATGAAGATCGCAAACGACGTGCGCTGGCTGGCCTCCGGCCCGCGGGACGGCCTCGGTGAGATCTTCATCCCCGAAAACGAGCCCGGCTCGTCCATCATGCCCGGCAAGGTCAACCCTACCCAGTGCGAAGCCGTTACGATGGTCGCCGTACAGGTCATGGGCAACGATGTGGCCGTGTCCATGGCCGCGTCGCAGGGCAATTTCGAGCTGAACGTGTTCATGCCGGTCTGCATCTATAATTTCCTGCAGTCGGCGCGGCTGCTGGCCGAGTCCATTGTCTCGTTCAACGACCGCTGCGCCTGCGGCATCCGCGCGAACCGTGAGAAGATGGAGCACAATCTGCACAACTCTCTTATGCTCGTCACGGCACTGAACCCGTATATCGGCTATGAAAACGCAGCGAAGACGGCAAAGAAAGCCTATAAAGAAAACATCTCCCTCAAGGAAGCCTGCGTGAGCCTCGGCTTTTTGACGGCGGAGCGCTTCGACGAGGTGTTCCACCCGGAGAACATGATCTGATGGGAGGGTCACAATGAATTACAGCTATTTCCCCGGCTGCACGCTCAAGGCCAAGGGCGCGCAGCTGGACAGAGCCGGACGGCTTGCGGCGGAAAAGCTTGGCTTTTCGCTGTGCGAGATTCCGGAGTGGCAGTGCTGCGGCGCGGTGTATCCGCAATCAAACGATGAGATCGCCACGCGCCTTTCTTCCGTCCGTGCACTGATGGCCGCGCGTGACGCGGGCCAGCCGCTGGTGTCCCTCTGTTCTGCCTGCCACCACGTTTTAAAGCGTGTGAACGGCGACATGCAGCACAGCGAAGACATCCGCACCAAGGTCAACAACTACTTAAAGCCGGAAACGCCTTATGCTGGTGAGACAAGGGTTCTGCACTATCTCGAGGTTCTGCGCGACGAGATCGGCTGGGACAAGGTCAAAGAGGCTGTCGTAAAGCCGCTTACGGGCAGGAAAATCGGCGCATATTACGGCTGCATGCTCCTGCGGCCCAGCCGTGAGATGCAGTTTGATGACCCGGAGAACCCGAAAATGCTCGAGGACTTCATCCGGGCTATCGGCGCGGAGCCTGTTATTTACGCACAGCGCAATGAATGCTGCGGCGGCTATATGGCAGTTGAAAACAACGCCTATGCCGCGAAGCAGGCACGGAAGATCACGGACAATGCGAAAGCGCAGGGCGCGGAACTTCTCATTACGGCATGTCCCCTGTGCAGCTACAATCTGCTGCACAATACAGACGGCAAGCTTCCGGTCGTTTACTTTACAGAACTGCTGGCCGAGGCGCTCGGCTGCGGGGAGGAGGACGCATGAACAATCAGAACATGATCGAAACCGTCACCCGCATCTCCGGCGTGAACCCCAGAAAGTGCATGCGCTGCGGCAAATGCTCGGCAAGCTGTCCTGCGTATGACGAGATGGAATACCATCCGCATCAGTTTGTCTCCATGGTCGAAAACGGCCGAATTGAGGAACTGCTTTCCTCGAAGGGCATCTACACCTGTCTGAGCTGCTTTGCCTGCGTCGAGCGCTGTCCCCGAAACGTCGAGCCTGCAAAGCTCATTGAGGCCGTGCGCAATGCCGTGCAGCGCCAACAGGGCATGGATCACCTGAAGCCCGAGCGCATCCCGGAAATTCTTGACGAAGAACTGCCGCAGCAGGCGATTGCCGCGGCGTTCCGCAAATATAAAAAGTAAGGAGGGAACGCAATGCAGAGAATCGGCGTATTCGTATGCTGGTGCGGCAGCAACATTGCCGCGACCGTCGATGTGGAAACAGTCTCGCAGGCCCTTGCCAAGGAGCCCGGCGTTGTTTTCTCCACCAATTATCAGTACATGTGTTCCCAGACCGGCCAGCAGATGATTCAGGAGAAAATCCATGAATACGGTCTGACCGGCGTAGTCATCTGTTCCTGCTCGCCCAGAATGCACGAGCAGACGTTCCGCAAGACCTGCGAAAAGGCAGGTCTGAACCCCTATATGGTCGAGATCGCAAATATCCGCGAACAGTGCTCCTGGATTCACAAGGACAAGGAAGCCGGCACGGAAAAGGCGATCATTCTGGGCCGCGCCGCCATCGCCAAGGTGCATCTGAACGCGCCTCTGACCGCAGGTTCCAGCCCGGTCACCAAGCGTGCGCTCGTCATCGGCGGCGGCATCGCGGGCATCCAGACGGCACTGGACATTGCCGAGGCTGGCTTTGAGGTCGATATCGTCGAAAAGCAGCCGACCATCGGCGGCAAGATGACCCAGATCGACAAGACGTTCCCGACACTCGACTGCGCGGCGTGCATCCTGACACCGAAAATGGTTGACTGTGCGCAGAACGAAAAAATCCACATCTATTCCTATTCCGAGGTTGAATCCGTCGGCGGCTTTGTCGGCAACTTCCATGTGAAAATCCGCCGCAAAGCGCGCTTTGTGAAGGAGGACGTCTGCACCGGCTGCGGTCTGTGCACGGAAAAGTGTCCGCAGAAGAAGGTTCCAAACGAATTTAACCTCGGTATGGACAATCGCCGCGCGATCTATATCCCGTTTGCGCAGGCCGTGCCGAAGGTTGCGACCATCGATCCCAACTACTGCAGCATGCTCAAAAACGGCAAGTGCGGCGTGTGCGCGAAGGTCTGTTCCGCCGGGGCAATCGATTACAAGCAGACCGACACGTTCATTGAGCAGGAATATGGCGCCATCGTCGCCGCGACGGGCTTCAACCCCATCGATCTTTCCAAATTCGACGAATTTGCCTACAGCCAGAGCCCGGACGTCGTTTCCAGCCTCGAATTTGAGCGTCTCATGAACGCCGCCGGCCCCACGAGCGGCACGCTCCTGCGCCCGTCCGACGGGACACATCCGAAGACCATCGTCTTCGTCCAGTGCGTCGGCTCCCGCTGCGACGGTGTGGAGAAGGGCAAGCCCTACTGCTCCAAAATCTGCTGCATGTACACGGCGAAGCATGCCATGCTTTGCCGCGAAAAATACCCGGATACAGACGTATATGTGTTCTATATCGACGTGCGCACCCCCGGCAAGAACTTTGACGAGTTCTACCGCAGAGCCGTCGAGCAGTACGGCGTACATTACATCAAGGGCATGGTCGGCAAGGTCACGCCCGAAAACGGCAAGCTGAAGGTGCAGGCCTCCGATCTGCTGGACAACCGGCAGCTGCACATTGACGCCGACATGGTCGTGCTGGCTGCCGCCATCGAACCGGATAAGTCCGCGCGGCCGCTTGCGACCATGCTGACCGCCTCCATGGATACGAATGACTTCTTTACGGAGGCCCATCCGAAGCTTCGCCCGGTTGAAAGCCCGACTGCGGGCGTATTCCTGTCCGGTATGTGCCAGGGGCCGAAGGATATTCCCGAGACGGTCGCACAGGCGTCCGCCGCTGCGGCAAAGGTCATCGGACTTCTGTGCAAGGACAGCCTGACGTGCAATCCGTGCGTGGCGCAGCCGGACGAGATGATGTGCAATGGCTGCTCCAACTGCGAAAAGGTCTGCCCCTACGGCGCGATCACTTACATCGACAAAGAATTCAGAGGCCCGAACCGCACGACGCTCGTGCGGCGCGTGGCGCAGGTCAACCCGGCGGTCTGTCAGGGCTGCGGCGCATGCACCGTCGCGTGCATGTCCGGCGCGATGGATCTCAAGGGCTTCTCCAACCGTCAAATCATTGCGGAGGTGGATGCGATATGCAGGTAAACGGCTCCTGGACGCCCACGATCGTGGCGTTCTGCTGCAACTGGTGCTCCTACGCGGGCGCCGATCTCTCCGGCACAAACCGGCTGAGTTACCCGGCCAATGTGAAGATCATCCGCATTCCGTGCTCCTGCCGGCTGAACCCGATGTTTATTCTCCGCGCGTTTCAGCGCGGAGCCGACGGCGTGATCCTCTGCGGCTGCCATCCCGGCGACTGCCACTACACGACCGGCAACTATTACGCCCGGCGGCGCATGACGCTCCTGTTCTCCATGCTGGACTTCCTCGGCATTGAGCGTGAGCGCACGCGCGTGGAATGGGTCTCGGCGGCAGAGGGCGCGAAGTTCGCCAAAACCATGAACGAATTCGCCGAGACGATCACAAAACTTGGCGAGAACCGCAGACTGGAGGATCTACGATGCAAAGAGTAAAGGAAAAAGCGATCCAGCTGCTGCATGATCAAATTGTTGACCGCGTCATTGGCTGGCGCGCGGGCGAATTCTTCTACGACCTGACACCGTCCGTATTCACGAGCGTGGAAGACATTGAGAAAAATTTCGTCTGGAGCGTCTTCTCCGGCGCGAATCTGTCCAAATATCTCATCGCGGAATCCCGCAAGGGCGGCAAGGCCGCCGTGTTCCTGAAGCCCTGCGACAGCTATTCGTTTGTTCAGCTTCTAAAGGAGCACCGCATCCTGCGCGAGACGGTCTACGCCGTCGGCGTACAGTGCGACGGCATGTGCGACATGGAAGCCATCAAGGAACTGGGACTTGCCGGTGTCACGGCAGTCACGGAAGACGGCGAAGACCTGCGCGTTTCCACGATCTACGGTGAGCGGACGGTCAAGAAGGCCGATGCGCTGCTGCTCAAGTGCAAGACCTGCAAGAGCAAAAAACTCGTCTGCTTCGACGAGTTGCTCGGTGCGCAGGGCGAGGAAAATCCGGACTGCGGCCGTTTTGCCGAGGTTGAAAAACTCGAGTCCATGACGGCAGAGGAGCGCTACACCTTCTGGCGCAGCGAACTGTCGCGCTGCATCCGCTGCAACGCCTGCCGCAACGTCTGTCCCGCCTGCTCGTGCGAAAAGTGCGTGTTCGACAACCACGATTCCGGCTTTGAAAACAAGGCCATCGCCGATTCCTTTGAGGAAAACATGTTCCACGTCATCCGCGCGTTCCACGTCGTCTCCCGCTGCACCGACTGCGGCGAATGCTCGCGCGTCTGTCCGCAGCATATCCCGCTGCATCTTTTGAACCGCAAGTTCATCAAGGACATCAATGAACTCTACGGTGACTATCAGGCCGGCGCCGATTTCGACTCCCGCCCGCCGCTCATGGATTTCCGCAAGGACGACTGTGAGCCGTCCGTCGTCTATGAAAGAGGAGGTGCGCAATGAAACAGCTTCCCCTCTCTAAGCTTCAAAGCCTGTTTGCCGCCGTGTCGGCAGCACAGACACTCTACATCCCGGCAGACGATGCCGCCGGTCAGGCCAGCTTTACCGTCTGGCAGGAGGGCATGACGCTGACAAAGAAACTCAATACCGTCCGTTCAGCCAAGGATCTGTTTTTCCCGCAGGTGGAAAACCTCGTCGGCTTCCGTGTGACGGGCAAACAGCTTGACCTTGTGGAAACGCGTGACCCGGCAGAGCCGTTCGTCCTGTTCGGCGTGCGTGCCTGCGATGCGAGAAGCTTTGAAATTCTCGACCGGGTCTTCCTTGCTGAACCGAAGGATACCTTCTATGCCGCCCGCCGCGCCAGCGGTACCGTTGTAACGCTGGCCTGCACCCACCCCGAGGAAACGTGCTTCTGTCAGTCCTTCGGCATTGACCCCGCAACTCCGCAGGGCGATATCAGCTGCTGGATCGAGGGCGAAACGCTTTTCTGGCAGACCAACACGGAAAAGGGCGATGCGCTGACCGCAAAGCTTCCCATGCTGGAAGATACAGACGGTGCGGCAGTCGCAGCCCAGCAGGAACGGACCCGCAGCATTCTCAAAAAGCTTCCGCTGGCCGGACTCGACCTGTCCGCCGTCGGCGCAGGCAAAACGAAAGCGCTCTTTGACCGCCCGGAATGGAAGCAGCTGTCCGAAAGCTGCCTCGGCTGCGGCACCTGCACCTTTGTCTGCCCAACATGCCAGTGCTATGACATCAAGGAATTCGACTCCGGTAAGCTTGTCCGCCGCTTCCGCTGCTGGGACAGCTGCATGTACTCGGATTTCACGAAGATGTCCGCCGGTCAGCCGCGTCCGACGCAGCTTGAACGCTTCCGGCAGCGCTTCATGCACAAGCTGGTCTATTTCCCGGATAACAACGAGGGATGCTTCGGCTGCGTCGGCTGCGGCCGGTGTCTTGCCAAATGTCCCATCCATATGAACATCGTTAAAGTCATCAAAACACTTGGGGAGGAACACGCATGAGAAACGATCCGCTGATCCCCAATCTCGCCGTCGTCACGGATATCCGCGTCGATACGCCGGACGTCAAGACGTTCCGTGTTGTCGGCCTTGACGGCAAAAAGCCCTTCGTCCATATCCCCGGCCAGTGCGCCATGCTCTCTGTTCCCGGTGTCGGCGAAGCGCTGTTCTCCATCACGTCCAGTCCCACGCTGGAGGAATATGTGGAGTTTTCCATTAAAAAATGCGGCTGCGTAACCGAATGGCTCCACGCCATGGAGCCCGGCCAGCAAATCACTGTCCGTGGCCCCTACGGCAACGGCTTCCCGGTTGACACCGCGTTTGCAGGTAAGGATCTGCTGTTCATCGCGGGCGGCATCGGTCTTGCCCCGCTGCACTCGGTCATCAACTATTGCCGCCACTACCGCGACCGCTACGGCAAAATCGACATCGTCTACGGCTCCCGCTCAAAGGACGACCTGGTAGACTATCCTGAGATCGAGAACGTTTGGTGCAAAGAGGACGGCATCAACGTCCATCTGACCATCGACCGCGAGCAGCCGGACTGGGACGGCCACGTCGGCTTCGTGCCGAACTACGTCAAGGAACTCGGCTTCACGACCGACAAGACCGTCGTGATGTGCGGCCCCCCCATCATGATCAAGTTTACCCTTGCGGGCCTCATGGAACTCGGCTTCGCCCGTGAGCAGGTCTATACCACGATGGAACTCAAGATGAAATGCGGCCTCGGCAAATGCGGCCGCTGCAACATCGGCGACAAATACGTCTGCAAGGACGGCCCGGTGTTCCGCTTCGACCAGCTCGACGAGCTGCCGAATGAGTATTAAAGGAGAACAGGTATGGAAAATATGGTGACGGTTTTCCTGTTCGGCAAGAAATATGAGGTGCCGGACAGTCTGACCATCATGGAAGCGATGGAATATTCCGGCTATCAGCTTGTGCGCGGCTGCGGCTGCCGCAACGGCTTCTGCGGCGCGTGTGCGACGATCTACCGCATCGCGGGCGACCGCGAACTGAAGGCCTGTCTGGCCTGCTCGACGCGCGTGGAGAACAACATGTATGTGGCAACGCTTCCGTTCTTCCCGCTGGTGAAGGAAGTCTACGACATGGAAAAGCTGAAGCCCACGCAGACGGTCATGATGCAGCTGTACCCCGAAATCTATGCCTGCGTCGGCTGCAACGCCTGCACAAAGGCGTGCACGCAGGGTCTGAACGTCATGCAGTACATTGCCTATGCCCAGCGCGGCGAATTTGACAAGTGCGCCGAGGAATCTTTCGACTGCGTCATGTGCGGCGTATGTTCGTCCCGCTGTCCGGCCGGCATCTCCCACCCGCAGGTCGCCATGCTGGCCCGCCGTCTGAACGGCAAGTACATTGCCCCGCACTGTGAGCATCTAGACGCGCGCGTGCAGGAGGTTAAGGACGGCAAATTTGAGGCGCTCATCGAAAGTCTCATGGAAAAGCCGCTGGATGAGATCAAGGAACTCTACAACCACCGCGAGATTGAAAAGTAAGGAGGACGCATATCATGTATCAGGACTCTAACATGCTGGCCTCCATCCGCAAGGTGGAAGCGGCCCGCGAAGAAAACGCGAAGCTGGACCCCCGCCGCATGACGGCGGAGGAAAAGGACACGCTGCTGAAAAAATTCCATCCCGACTACCGCGCCGAACAGTTTACCGAACTGCGCTTCGGCCCCAACAAGGGCCAAAAGGTTCCGCTGGAACTGGCGGAACTGCTGGAGGGTGAATCGCGCATCCTGCACGAGCAGTTTGATCTGACGAAGCCCGATTATGAGACGGATGTTCTCATCATCGGCGGCGGCGGCGCAGGCTGCTCCGCAGCCATTGAAGCCGACAAGGCTGGTGTAAAGGTCATGGTCGTCACGAAGCTTCGCATGGGCGACGCGAACACCATGATGGCCGAGGGCGGCATTCAGGCTGCCGACAAGCCGAACGACTCCCCTGCCCAGCACTTCCTTGACGCCTACGGCGGCGGCCATTTTGCTGCGCAGAAGGATCTTCTGTATAAACTCGTCATGGACGCGCCGGAGGCTATTCAGTGGCTGTCCGGGCTCGGTGTGGAATTTGACAAAGCGCCCGACGGCACCATGATCACCACCCACGGCGGCGGCACGTCCCGCAAGCGCATGCACGCAGCCAAGGACTATTCCGGCGCCGAGATCATGCGCACGCTGCGCGACGAGGTTCTCAATCGAGGCATTCCCGTCGTTGACTTTACCTCCGCCGTCGAACTCATCAAGGATGAAAACGGCCATTGCGCAGGCGCGGTGCTTTTGAACATGGAGACGAAGGAACTGCTGGTTGCGAAGGCGAAAACCGTCATTCTTGCCACCGGCGGCGCAGGACGGCTCCACTATCAGGGCTTCCCCACCTCGAACCACTACGGTGCAACAGCCGACGGCCTTGTGCTCGGCTACCGCGCGGGCGCGAAGCTGCTTTATCCCGATACACTTCAGTACCACCCCACAGGCGCGGCCTATCCCGCGCAGATCTACGGCGCGCTGGTGACTGAAAAGGTGCGTTCGCTGGGCGCAAAGCTCGTAAACGCCGAGGGCGAGGTCTATGTGCATCCGCTCGAAACGCGCGATGTAAACGCTGCGGCGGTCATTCGCGAATGCACGACCCGCGGCAAGGGTGTGACCACGCCGATGGGCAAAGCCGTATGGCTCGATACGCCGATGATCGATATG
>OLXF01001081.1_pt1 | contig 10977 bp, 10 predicted proteins | sample 1673471 | NCBI WGS metagenome assembly OLXF01 (sample SAMEA103958113, study PRJEB25191) | human gut metagenome
GAGCAATGACCTGGTGGCCATTTATCCCAAGGAATTTTTTGAACAGCCGGCCTTGATACGCTCCCGCGGCTTTTCCATTCACCACTGCTGCGGTTCCTGGAAACCGGACAACGGCTCTTATTTTGCCCTGAACATGAGGAGCAGCCACCAAATTAAGTGGCTTAAGCGGAAAATCAACACAGCCATTGCATTACGCAAAAATGAATTTTATGCCTGCTATCAAGCGTCCCTCAAAGGCATATCCCTGAAAAAGGAATACGAGTGGCGCCGGGAAAAGGCGCCCAGTCCACTATCGGCGTAAGCACTCTTGCTCAAACCAACCCTGCTATGGATCAAAACAAATCATTATGAAAAAAGTGATTACCTACGGCACATTCGACATGTTGCATTACGGCCATATCAACTTGCTTCGGCGGGCCAGAGCCTTGGGGGATTATCTGATTGTCGCCCTCTCTTCGGATTCATTCAATGCCATCAAAAACAAGCAATCTTTTTTCCATTACGAACACCGCAGGCAAATGCTGGAAGCCATTCGGTACGTGGACCTGATCATTCCGGAAAATGATTGGGAACAGAAGCGGGAAGACATCATCAAGCACAACGTCAACATCTTTGTCATGGGAAATGACTGGGAAGGAAAATTCGATTTTCTAAAAGACATATGTGAAGTCGTCTACCTGGAACGGACTCCGGAAATTTCCACGACCCGGATAAAAAATCATCTGAAAATCCGATGAAAGAAATCTCCGCACCCCAGGCGAAACGGATTCTGGTTGAGATCTTACAGGAATTTCATCAATTCTGCCACAGAGAAAATTTACGTTATTCCCTATACGCGGGAAGCCTGATCGGGGCATTGCGCCATCAGGGTTTCATTCCGTGGGATGATGACATTGACGTACTTATGCCCCGGGAAGATTATGAACGGCTGTTTCAGCTTTACCACACTTCTCCGCATCCGGCTCATCTGGAATTAAATGATTCCCGCACCAGGCCGGATTACTTCTACCCGTTCATGAAACTGGAAGACACCCGCACCATCATGGTTGGAAAGGGAAAAGAGAGAGTCCGCATAGGACTGCACATTGACATTTTCCCTCTTGACGGCATGCCGAAATCCCTCATTGCAGCTAACGCCTATCTATACCTTCACAGACTGTTCCGCCATGCCACCACGCTGGCCAGCCTTCATCTGCGGGTAAAAGGCAGGAGCCTTCCGAAACAGTTGTTTCTGTTCATGTTTAAAACGCTCACCTTGGGCGCGGCGTCCTCCCGCTGGAACAAAATAAGTCATTGGATCGCCAGACGCTATTCATGGGAAAAATCCCGTTGGGCCGGCAATGTCATCTGGGGATATGGCACAAAAGAAAAAGTTCCCGGCGCGTATTATCAAGGAAATCAAGCCGTGCCTTTTGAAGGATTCCAATTTGACGCCATGGGAAACGCCGATGGCTACCTGCGTTGCGTGTACGGAAATTACATGACTCCGCCGCCTCCGGAAAAAAGAATCCCCACGCACATAACGCCGGGCGAAATTTATATCAAAAACCCTTGCTCCGTTCCCGATTCCGGTCAGAGTTTGTCCAGGGCGGAGCGTCCATAGGCCGTATCGGGATATTTATCCGCAGCTTCCTCCCAATATTTCCGGGCCCTGTCCGGAGCATTGAGCTGGGACTCGTAAATGGCTCCTATCTTGTACAGGAACAGAGCCCGGTCCTCCTTGCGCCATCTTCCGTATTCCAGACCTTTCTGAAGGACGTTGACGGAATCCGCATACCGGCGCATATCGTTCAGCAGGCTGGATTCCATGAGCCAGGAACGCACCAGCCCCGGATTCTCCTTCCGGTAGCGTTCCAGCAATTCCAGAGCGCCCTGGGGATCCCCGGAATTCAGCATGCGCCTGGAAGCCTCCACCAGCACTTCCTCATCCGTAGTAATATTGGAGGAATACAGCGTCTTGGTCACCAGCTCCCCCATGACGGGCAGCAGATGCCTGATGACGAGCCACACTTCAAAGGCAATCACCGGAACCAGCGCCAGCAGGGATTGCAGCGGGGAAAGGGGAATGGCCTGCGCCAGGAACATAAACAGGCCCAGCGGAAGCAGCGCCAGCAGCAGCCGTATAAATATGCGCCGGGCCAGCAGAAAAATCATTTTCAACATGGCAGGGGATTCAGGGAAGCCGGGGAGTGGGGGCATACGCCCCCGGAAGGGGAGGGAACGGCCTCCGCGGCCCTTCTCGGTGAAAAGGGCCGCGGAGCATTCGCTTAAAAACGGTAAACGGCTTCCACGCCCACACGGATGCGGAAATCCTCAATCGCGTTCATGCCGGCGTAGCGGCGGATTTCGGAACGTGTGTTCCCCGCCCAGTCAAGCTGGATGAAGGGAATAACCCGGAACCCGCGGCTGGAGTCCACGCCCGTTACGCGCACGGGAGCCGCCAGCTTGATGTTAACCTGGTCAAACCCGGCTACGCCGGGCCCCCAGTAACTGGAGGAATAACCTGTTCCGGCGCTCAGCTCCAGATCCACCTTTTCATGAATCAGGCCGCTCCAGCGCTTGCCCGCGTTCAGGTCAACGCGCCAGCCGATCATGCCGTAAAAGCCGTACTGCACATCCAGGGAGCCAAAATAGCCGTGGCCCGGATCGTCATACGCCAGCCCCGCCGTGACGGACTGGGCAAGGGAATGGGGAGCCTTCCCCATGTGCTTGCTCAAATACCCCGGGAGGCCGCCGTAATTCAGCTCATACCCGCCCCGGAAGGAAAGATTAGGGAACAGCTCCTTGACAGCCTTCCAGCTGGCGTCAAAAGCGTCCTTGTCGCTCAGCAGCCCGTCGCAGAAAGCCATGTATTCCGCGCCGATTTCCTGCTTCCAGTCTCTGGCCAGGTTGAGGTTCAGCTCTCCGCCGATATTGAACACGCCGCTGCGGTTCAACACGGAGGAAGCCACCACGTCCTTATAGGCATACCGGGAATCATAGCCGATGTGGGCCGCTCCGCTGATGGTATTGTTATAGGAACTCGCGGGCCGGGGGTCATAACCGTATCCGTCATAGGCGCCGGCGGAAACCGCGGCCAGGGCGGAAGCCGCCAGGAACAGGGCTGTTGCTTTCATAGTAAGTTTATCTTAATCATTTCCCGGCCGCCAACGCAAGGAAGAATCCCGGCACGGCGCGGAGAAATGGACAAAGCGCCTCCGGGAGAAATGCCATGAAAACAAGACAGAGTCTTTCTTGAAAAAATCCCTTTTTCCCCTACGATGGAGAGGTCATGGACTGGAATGCTGAATGGTATGAAAACAAACACGGTTTTGTCGCGGAATACGGCAGAGAGCTGCTCTCCTGCGTACCGGAAAATCCAGAACAGTCCATTCTGGACTTGGGCTGCAGAACCGGTACGCTGACGCACGCCCTGCTGGAAAAATCGGCGTCCGTCACCGGCCTGGACTCCTCTCCGGAAATGATTGCAACAGCCCGCCGGCTCTATCCCGGCATGGACTTCCGCGTGCTGGACGCCCGCCTCATGCCCTGGCGCAACAGGTTCGACATCGTTTTCTCCAATGCGGCCTTCCACTGGATACCTGATCAGGAAACTCTCTTAAATGCCGTTTACCGCGTCCTGAAACCACAGGGGAAACTGGTCTGCGAATTCGGAGCCCGCTTCAATATTCTCCGCATCAGGGAAGCATTCCGGACAGCCCTGAAACGCAGGGGCCTCCCGTACACAACGCGTTTTTACTTTCCCTCCGCGGAAGAATACGGCAGCGTGCTGGAACAAGCCGGGTTCCGCCCGGAAACAATGAAGGAATTTGACCGCCCCACGCCGCTGAAAGACGGTCCTGACGGCCTGCGCAACTGGGCCAACCAATTCTTCCGGGAAGACTTGAAAAACCTCCACGAAGAACAGCGCATCCAGATTTTCAAGGAAATAGAAAATTCCCTGAAAGATGAGTTATGGGACGGTTCCCAATGGGTAGCGGACTATCGGCGCATCCGGGTGACGGCAGCCAGATAAACCGGAGCAGGCCCCACAGGAAAAAGAAAACGCGCGGGCATTCCGGATACGCTGATAATGCTTGAGCCGCCTCCGGGCATTTTGTACAAAAGCCATTAATGAGTACGTTCACTCCTTTTGCGGAAAAGATGGAGTCTGCCGGCGTTTCAGCCGCGGCCGTCAACGCTTTCTCCCGTTGTTACGAAGCCCTTGTTTCCAACCACTCCGGCATGATTCCGGAAACGGACATCCTGCCCGCCGACCAGGTGGAAGACTGGCAGGACATCACGGCCTCCACCCCCGCGGCGGACAAGGACCTGATTGCCCGGTGCGTCTGCATCAAGCTCAACGGCGGCCTCGGCACGAGCATGGGCCTCCAGAAGGCGAAAAGCCTGCTGAAAATAAAAGGAGAGGATACGTTTCTGGATTTGATCGTCAGGCAAGTGAAGCATCTGCGCTCCATCTCCGGCACGCCGGTGCGCCTTCTGCTGATGAATTCTTTCTCCACCAGCGCGGACACGCTGGCCTACCTGGAAAAATACGCGGCGGACGGCTTTGCGGACCCCGCCCAGGTGGAACTGATGCAGAACCGCGTGCCTAAAATTCTGGCGGACGGCCTCTCCCCGGCCAGCTGCCCGGAGCAGCCGGAGCTGGAATGGTGCCCGCCCGGCCATGGGGACCTGTATCCGGCCCTGCTGGGGTCCGGCTGGCTGGACCGCCTGCTGGCGGATGGCGTTAAATACGCCTTTGTCTCCAATTCCGACAATCTGGGCGCCCAGCTTGACATGAACTTCCTCCGCTGGTTTGCGGAAAGCGGCGCCCCCTTCGTCATGGAAGTCACCCGCCGCACGGAGGCGGACAGGAAAGGCGGCCACCTGGCGGTCAGGAAGTCGGACGGCCAGCTGATTCTGCGGGAAGTGGCCCAGTGCCCGGATGAGGACATTCCCGAATTCCAGAATATCTCCAGGCACCGCTACTTCAACACCAATACGCTCTGGATACGCCTGGACGCCCTCAAGGAAATTCTGGACGCCAACGGCGGCGTGCTCCCGCTGCCCATGATCCGCAATAAAAAAACGCTCAACCCCCGCGATCCGGAATCCGCCCCGGTGTACCAGCTGGAAACGGCCATGGGCGCGGGCATCGAATGTTTCCCGGGAGCCAGGGCCGTCAATGTCCCGCGTTCCCGTTTCTTCCCCGTCAAGACCACTTCCGACCTGTTCCTGCTCCGTTCGGACGCCATCGTTGTGGATGAACACGGCAACGTGGCCCTGGCGCCGGAACGGCAGGGCAACACCCCGGTGGTGGACCTGGATTCCAAATTGTACAAGCTGGTGGATTCCCTGGACGGGCTGGGCCTGCCCTCCCTGACAGGCATGGACAAGCTGACCCTGCGCGGCCGCTTCCACTTCCAGGACGGAGCCGTTCTCCGGGGCACCCTGCTGATGGAAAACGATTCCGACGAAACGAAGGAAATCCTCCCGGGCGTCTATGCCGGAGCCTGAACGCCATACTCCCGTTTCCGCGCCCCGTCCGGTCCAGGCCGGGCTGGGCGTGGAAGACATCCGCCACATTCCCGTCCAAAAGAGGGAACTGCGCTTCACCCGGAACCGGGCAGGCGCCATCCTGACGGCGGCGGGGGTCCTTCTGGCAGCCACCGCCGCTTTCCTCCAGCTCACGGGATATGATACAATTACCCCGTACCTCCCCGCCCCCCTGTGGGCCATGCAGGCCGCGGCGCTTGTTCCCGCCGTCCTCTGCCTGACTGCGGGGTGCCGCTGCCTGAAACACGCGGCCGTCATCGTCACCCCGGTGGGAGTGGAAATCCTGCCCTTTCTGCGGGCGCGGCGCGCCATGCAATGGTTCTTCTGGCAGCAGATTCGCTCTGCGGACCGGGAAGGCGGACGGCTAAACCTCCGCCTGGCTGACGGCTCAACCGCTGCCGTCAGCCTCCGCCCCATGACGGCCGCCAGCCGGGACATGCTGGCCCATGCTATCCGGCAGCGCGTCAACACCCTGCAATCCTCCGGCTATGGTCAGGCCTGAAAAACTGGCGGCTCTCCGGGAACGGATGGAGGACCTGGGCATCCGTGAACAGGACCTGGAGGAAAGCTTTGTCCGCGGAAGCGGGCGAGGCGGCCAGAAAGTAAATAAAACCAACAACTGCGTTTACCTCAGGCACACGCCCACGGGCATCGCCGTCAAATGCCATGCGGACAGATCCAGGGAACTCAACCGCTTTCTGGCGCGCAGGGAACTGTGCGATGCTGTGGAACAAATGCAAACGGGCCGATGCGCCGCAAGAGCCCGCGTCATCCAGCGCATGAGAAAGCAGAAAGACAGAAGGAGGCGCAGGCGTTCCGCCCCTGCCCCCTCTCCACCGGACAGCGAATAACGGAACGGAAATCCGGAATCTCCGCTAGGAACGCGGAAAAACCTCACGGTACTTCTCCTTCAACATGGCGAATACATTGTGGGGGACATAGCGGCTCACCTGGCTCTCCCAGCCTTCCGGCCCAATCAACCCTTTCACCATGCTGGAGGACAACTCCGCCGTATCCCGGGGAGGCATCAGGAACACCGTACAGACCTTGGGGGCCATATCCGCATTGATATGGCGCATCACGCGTTCATACTCGTAATCCTGCGTGGAACGGATGCCGCGCAGCATGAACGTAGCCCCGTGTTCATTGGCGAAATCCACCAGAAAGCGGTTGTGGAACTCGGCAATGCGCACATCCGGCATATCGGAAAGAGCCACCCGCAGCATATCCATGCGTTCCTCATGGGAAAACGTATAACGCTTGTCCGGATTGTCGCCCATGGCCACAATCAGCTCATCAAACATCCTCGCGCCCTGCCTGATCATCCATAAATGACCATTGGTCAGAGGGTCGAAACTACCGGCATACACGGCGATGCGCTTCATTCGTGCCATCCTATACGCCCTCCGGAGGAAAATACAACCCTTTTCCATGCGGCGGAACATTCCTTCACGTTCCAGGCCCGCTCTTTTCCCGCCATCCCTGCTTGACGAGCCAGCAGGAACGCAGCAACCCACGGCACAAACCGCCTGCGGCACGAACGCGTGGCGGCCTTTCCCCGGCCCGCCGGAATAAAACCGGGCTGACGGGAAAACGGCCCATGCGGCACGGGGAAAATTTTCATCCCCCCGGCTTGTCAAGGGACCGTATTTTTTGCATGATGCTTCTCCGTTATGCAGAAACGACGCGTCGTCATCCTGGGCTCCACCGGTTCCATCGGAACCAGCGCTCTGAAAGTCGCCCGGGATATTCCGGACAGAATGGAAATCGTGGGGCTGGCCGCAGGAACCAGCGTGGAGGCGCTGGCCCGCCAGGCGCGCGAATTCAACGTGCGCAGCGTATGCATCTTCGACTCGTCCGCAGCGGACGAGCTGGCGTGCGCTCTCCCCGGCGCGCAGGTGGAAACGGGAGAAGAAGGGCTGTGCCGCCTGGCGCAGCTCTCGGAGGCGGACATGGTGTTAATCTCCATCGTGGGAACCGCCGGTCTCAAGCCCGCGCTGGCCGCTATTGAAGCAGGCAAGGACCTGGCCATCGCCAGCAAGGAAATTCTGGTCATGGCCGGGCAAATCGTCATGGAAAAAGCCCGCCGGGCCGGTGTGCAGGTGCTTCCGGTGGACAGCGAACACAACGCCATTTTCCAGTGCCTGAACGGCAACCACGGCGGCCCGGAAGCCGTCTCCCGCCTGATTCTGACGGCCTCCGGCGGACCCTTCCGCACCTGGAACAGGGAAGACCTGGAACACGTTACGCTGGAACAGGCCCTCAAGCATCCCACCTGGAGCATGGGCCGCAAAATCACCATAGACTCCGCCACCCTGTTCAATAAAGGGCTGGAAATGATTGAGGCTCGCTGGCTCTTTGACGTTCCCATGGAAAAAGTGGACGTCATCGTCCACCCGCAGAGCATCGTGCACTCCATGGTGGAATACCGGGACGGCACGGTGCTGGCCCAGATGAGCAGCTCGGACATGTGCTTCCCCATCCAGTACGCCGTCACATGGCCGGACCGCGTTCCCAACTCCCTGAAGCAGCTCAATTTCGCGGAAATCGGCCGGCTGGTGTTTGAGGCCCCCCGCACGGATGTCTTCCCTGCCCTGGACCTGGCGCGCAGGGCCGGAAATGGCAACAGCACCCTGGCAGCCGTTTACAACGCCACCAATGAAGCGGCGGTGAATGCTTTCATCCACGGCCAAATCTCTTTCCCCGGCATCTGGAAACTGGTGGAGGCCGTCATGGACGACCATACCCCGGCGGATCCCCGCGGGGAACTGGCCCCCATTCTGGAAGCGGACCAATGGGCCAGGAGGCGCGCGGCGGAACTTCTCCCATCCTTTTCCCGCCCCTGCTGACGCCATGACCGCCCGGACTCCCGCCGGAACGCCTCCCCCGGCCGCGCGCATCACCATTCTGGATATCCTCCGGGCTCTGGCCCTGCTGGGCATCGTCATCGTCCACACGCACGACCACTTCAACCTCTATCTCCCCATGCCCCCGGCGGAAGGATGGCAGGCTGCGGCCAACAGCGCGGCGGACTGGGCCTATGAACATCTCTTTGTCAGCAAATCCTTCCTGCTCTTCTCCTTCCTGTTCGGACTCAGCTTCTTCATCCAGCTGGACAGGCGGGAGCAGCAGGGAATCGACTTCCGGAAACGCTTCATGTGGCGCCTGACGCTCCTGTTCCTGCTGGGTCTGGCGCATACCCTGTTCTATGACGGAGACATCCTCACCCTCTTCGGCACCCTGGGCTTTGCCCTGGTCATGCTCTACAAATGCGGGACTCCCCTGCTCATCACCCTCTGCGCCCTGTGCCTGATTCAGCCGGTCATGCTTATGGACCTGTTGAACCATGCCGGGCTGGCGGACTGGTGGCCCCACTCCTCCGGCTGGTTCCATACGGGCTCCCCGGCTGCGGGTCCCACGCGGGAATTCCTGTACGCCCACGGCAGCTGGGGTCAGGCGGCCCTGTGGAACCTGACGCAGGGCCAGGCGGGCAAATGGCAGTTCTTCCTGCTCAGCGGCCGCCTCTGGCAGACGCTGGGCCTCTTCATCCTGGGCATGCTGGCGGGCAGATGGCGCGCCTTTGAAGACGCGCCCAACAAACGCAGCCTGTTCCTGCGGACGCTGGGCGTGGCCGGGCTCCTGTTCCTGGCTTTGCTGGCAATGCGCCTGTACCTCATCCCGCAGCTGGGCGCCCCTCTGGAAGCGGATGCAGCCCGTCTCCTGCACCCATGGGAAAACCTCTTCTATACCGCGGCTTTCGTCTCCGCCGCCGTCCTGCTGTTCACCCATCCCGGCCTTCCCCTGCCCACCCGGCTGCTCAGCAGCGCCGGCAAATGCACGCTGACCTGCTACGTCACCCAGACGCTGGTCTTCACCTTCCTCTTCTTCGGGTGGGGGCTGGGCCTGGCCCAGGACATGGGACCGTGGCCATGCCTGTGCGCGGCCGTGGCCGTCTTCCTCCTCCAGGCATGGGCCTGCCGCCTCTGGCTAAGCCATTTCCTGTACGGCCCCCTGGAATGGCTCTGGCGCACCGCCACCATGTGCCGCATGCAGCCTTTCTGCAAACGGATGTCCAAAGAAAATTGAGATATTATTCACCTTCTTCCCGTTCCATCCCGATTTCTCCGAACGTAGGAGGAATAGAACGCATAGCCTCCTGCGTCCGGCCCGGAATAAAACCATTCCTGCCCTTCAGGAAGTGAGAACGATGCTTAAATACCCGGCAGCCACGAACCGACACCGTATCCCTGGTACCTAGGATACACCAGCAGGTAATGGACATAAGCCGTCATGGTTCCGTCATCCATGACGGCTACCAGCCCCGCCAGTCTGTTCTCATCCCAAGCGGAGAACACAGCCTCGTAATGGAGCAATACCTTCTCCAGGCGTCCCAGACGGTTTCCAGATTCCCATTGAACGGAAAGAAACAATTCCTCCAGTGCCTCCGGGAGAATTCCCCGGGTCTCTATAGAAAAGCATTCTCCCGTAAAAAAGGCTTTCCGCCTTATAAGGGCGGAAAGCCTGAAAAAGAAAAAATGCCGTTTTACTCGTCGTCTTCCGCGTCAAAGGCGGAGTCTTCGGAATCGAAGTCCTTATCCAGGTGGGCGGTGAATTTCTTCACGCGCTGCTGGGCAGGGAGCGGGGAAAGCACCATGTGCATGGTGTTGCCGGCCAGGCGCGGGGCCTGGTCCACCTGCGCCATGGTCTTCATGTCCGCGATGACTTTGTTGAAGACGTCGTAGCCAAGCTCCTGGTGGGCGTTCTCACGACCGCGGAAACGGAGCTGGAAACGGACCTTGTGGCCATGATCCAGAAAGCTTTCCGTACGGGCCATTTTCACATTATAGTCATTGGTATCCGTACCGATGCGGAGCTTGATTTCCTTAAGCTTGACGGTTCGGCTCTTGTTGTTTTTCTGGAGTTTGGCCTGCTGGTATTTGTACTTGCCGTAATCAACCACGCGGCATACGGGCGGATCGGCATTGCCGGCCACTTCCACCAGATCCAACCCCAGAGCCTTGGCTTTTTCCAGCGCGTCGCGCGTGTTCATGACGCCCAGCTGGTCGCCGTTGGCAGTCACTACCCGCACGCGGGGCGCGCGAATCCGTTCATTGATCCGAGTCTGATCGCCGCGGTCACGGCGGCGATTTCCGTCATTATTCTTCGTTGGCTTGGTTGGCACGTCCGGATACTACTAAACTAAAAGGAATAACTTGGCAACTCAAATCACGGGAGAAATATGACGCTCCGCGATTTCCCGGGCTACGAGGTCCGCGAATTGCTCAAAGGGCATCGCGCCCAGGTCCCCCTTGTCCCGGTGGCGGACGGAGACGGTGCCGTCTTCCGCCTCCCGCTGGCCGAGCACCAGCATGTAGGGAACGCGGTCCAGACGGGCATTGCGGATTTTGGCGCCTATTTTGTCCGGCGTTTCGTCCACCG